>WNGJ01001968.1_pt1 | contig 20549 bp, 18 predicted proteins | sample 5400611 | NCBI WGS metagenome assembly WNGJ01 (sample SAMN13153375, study PRJNA577476) | soil metagenome | isolation source: 40 cm soil or saprolite under Garry oak tree replicate 1 | place: USA:California | collected 2016-06-15
CCTGGTCGGGTGAGGGATACTGATCGTCCGCGCCGAACAGGCCGAGAAGCGGGCAGGACAGGTCCTTGGTCAGGTGCTTGATGGGTCCGACCTTCAGCGGGTTCGTCCGGGCTTGCGCGCGCACACGCGCTCGACGACGCCGAGCTTGAACCGCTCGGATTCCTCGATCAGGAAGCCGAGTTCGCGCAGGTAGATGAGCGGCCGACGGCGGAAGTGCTCGCCCGCGAGCGGAATGGTGATCCGCTCGTACAGCCACTGCACGCCCCGCAGCGCCGACGCCGAGGCGGCGACGTGATCGACTAGCAGCAGGCGGCCGCCGGGGCGCAGGACCCGCGCCATCTCGCTCACCGCGCGCCGGTCGTCCGGGATGGCGCACAGTCCGAGCGCGCACAGCACGGTGTCGAACGACTCGTCCGGGAAGTCCAGCGCCTGGGCATCGCCCTGGCGCAGGTTGGCTTCGCGGCCGAGGGCGGCCGCGCGCTGGCGGGCGAGGCCGAGCATGGCCGGTGACCAGTCCACCCCGGTGAGCCGGGTGCCATCCGGATAAAAGGACAGGTTGCGGCCGGTGCCGACGGCGACCTCGAGCACGTCGCCGGCGGCCCGGCCGCATGCCCACGGCCGGCTGTCCCCGAATAGGTGCCGGTCCCAGAAGTTCATCTCGCGGTCATACCGGCCGGCCTGCTTGTCCCAGTACGCGGCGCGGCGCCGGTTCAGGTCGTGGCTCACGTCCACACCCTGGCACAGCGCAGGCCGGTCCCGCCCCCCACGGTGGGACCGGCCTGCGGTCTGGTCAGCGGTGCACGTGCGACAGCGGGCCCGCGCCGTCCGGGAACTCGGCGGTGTTGAGCACCTGGATACCGGCGTTCTGCTCGCCGTTGAACGGCGTCATGATCGGCTTGTCACCCGGCTTGTTGGGCTCGCAGCCCAGGTTGAACGGGACGTTGAGGTCGTTGAACCACAGGCCCAGGTGGTACTGATGGGTCGGCCCGAACGTGGTGGTCCCGCCCGTCGACACCGAGAACGTCTCCACGTCGAAGACGCCGCGCACGGTGGCGTGGCCGAAGCCGTGCCGGTCGGCGTTGACGTCGCTCTGGTACCAGGACACGCCGAACGGCTTGTTCGGCTGCTGGATCACGAACAGGTCGAAGTCGGCGTTGGCCGGCATGCCGAAGATCGAGACATCCATGGTGTCGTTCTGCGACCCGGGGATGATGGTGACCCGGCCGCCGGCGTGCGGCAGGCAGGACTTGATGCCGGGCGACGGCACCAGGGCGAAGCTGAACGCGCCGCTGTGGTGCGCGCTGGTCACCGGGGCCGCGGACGCCGCGGTCAGGCTCAGGGCGCCGGCCACGGCGGTGACGGCCACCCCCGCGGTGGCCCAGGTCACGGCGCGCCGGCGCAGGTTGTTGGTGAAACGCATTAAGGCTCCCCTATTTCGCTGGCCGCGCCCCCGAGGCGCGGCCGGTGTCGGGCAGGAGTACGCAGCACGGGGCGGGCAGGGTTCAATGCGGATTCGATTGAACCCGCGGGTGGTCTCGGCGCGTATCTACTAAGACGGGGCGGGCGGCCGGACGGAGCGACGCGATGCGGGCAGCGGTGCGATCTCGCACAGCCGGCGACGACGCGATCGTGACCGAGCTTTACCGGCGGTACCGGGTACCGCTGATGACCTACGTGCTCCGGCTGACCGCCGGGGACCGGCAGCAGGCCGAGGATGTCGTGCAGGAGACCATGCTCCGGGCCTGGCGTCAGGCGGGCAGGCTCGACCTGACCGAACCGTCACTGATGCCCTGGCTGGCCACGGTGGCCCGGCGTATCGTCATTGACGACAAGCGCCGGAAGAGCGCGCGGCCAGCCGAGACAGGGGACGGCATGCTGGAGAACGCTCCCGCCGCCGATACCACCGATGAGCTGCTCCGCAAGGTGCTGGTGGCCGAGGCGCTGCAGTCCCTCACGTCGGCTCATCGCGAGGTGCTGAACGAGACGATCCTGCGCGACCGGACCGTCAACGAGGCGGCCGAGGCCCTCGGGATCCCGGTCGGCACGGTCAAGTCGCGCGTGTACTACGCGCTCAAGGCGCTCCGCGTGGTCCTGGCCGAGCGGGGGGTGGCGGCATGACCGTGCACACCGACGTCGGCGCCTACTCGATGGGCCTGCTCGAGGAGCGGGACCGCCGGGAGTTCGAGGATCACCTGGCCGGATGCCCGGCCTGCGCCGCCGAGGTGGCGGAGCTATCGCCGATGGCGGCCCTGCTCCGCGGGGTGGAGCTCCGGGGCGGCGAGCCCGCTGGTGCCGCCGACGGCGAGCCCGCTGGCGCGCAGGTGACCGAGCTGCTCCACCGCCGGGCCAGGCAGCAGCGGCACCGCAGGCGCTGGCAGGTCGCCGTGGGGGCGGCGGCCGGCATCGTGCTGATCGGCGGGGGGATCGGCGTGGGGATCGCGGCGGCACCGCAGCACGGCAGTGCGCCGGAGCAGGGCGTGGCGCTGACCGGACAGCTGCACTCCGCCACCGATCCCGGCACGGGGGTGGCCGGGACCGTCGGCCTGGTGACCAAGGCGTGGGGCACTCAGGTCACCCTGGACCTGTCGAAGGTGCGCGGGCCGGCCGACTGCGAGCTGGTCGCGGTGTCCAGGACCGGGGAGCGGCGGGTGGTCATGGGCTGGCTGGTGGCCACGCCGGGCGACGGGGTGCCGGGCCATCCGGCTCACCTGGTGATCAGGGGCGGAACGTCCATCCCGCGCAGCGATCTGGCCCGCGTCGACGTCGACGTGGTGAACGGCCGGACCCTGGTGAGTATCCCGGTGTGAGCCTGGGCTGGGGTCAGGCCGGGAGCTCGACGAGGGTCAAGAAGAACGTGTCGATCTGCCTGATGGCGTCGATGAAGCGCTCGAAGTCGACGGGCTTGCTGATGAACGCGTTGGCGTGCAGCGAGTAGCTGCGCACGATGTCCTCTTCGGCCCGCGAGGTGGTCAGCATGACCACCGGGATCATCAGCAGCTCGTCGTCCTGCTTCAGCTCCGCGAGGACCTCCAGGCCGCTGCGCCGGGGCAGGTTGACGTCGAGCAGGATGAGCCCGGGGCGCGGCGCGCCGGCGTACGGGCCGGTCCGGTACAGGAACTGCAGGGCCTGCTCGCCGTCACCCACCACGTGCAGCCGGTTCCGGATCTTGTAGTACTCGAAGGCCTCCCTGGTCATGAGGACGTCGCCTTCGTCGTCCTCCACCAGGAGCACGTCGATTACCCTCGCGTCATCGAACTCAATCATCGGCTTCCTCGTCTTCACGCAGCAGAGCGTCGGCTGCTTCCCGGCTAAGTGTTCCCGATGCCCCGGGATCCTCGTCCTCCGGGGGCTGGTTCATCGTCTCGGCCGGCATGGGCAGCGTGAACAGGAATCGCGAGCCGTCGGCGTAGCTCGTGTCCAGCCAGATCCGCCCGCCGAAATACTCGATGATCTTCCTGGTCATGGCGAGGCCGATACCGGTCCCCGGGTAGGCGCTCCGCTCGTTCAGGCGCTGGAAGATCACGAAGATCCGTTCGGCGTACTCCGGGTCGATCCCGATGCCGTTGTCGCTGAACGAGAACAGCCAGAACGGCTCGTCCCTGGTGCAGGTGATCACGATGCGCGGCGGCTTGCCGCCGCTGAACTTCAGCGCGTTGCTGAGCAGGTTCTGGAACACCGCCGTGAGCAGCGGCAGCTCGGCCAGGACCAGCGGCAGGTGCCCGGTCTCCACCGTGACTCCGGTCTCCTCCATCGCCGTGGCCAGGTTGTTCCTGGCCTGGGCCAGCGCGGCGTCACTGGACACCAGGGCGGGCTCGCGCGCGGACCGGCCCACCCGGCTGTACTGGAGCAGGTCGTTGATCAGCGCCTGCATCCGCTTGGCGCCGTCGGCGGCGAACTCGATGTACTGGTCGGCCCGGGCGTCCAGCTGGCCCGCGTAGCGGCGCTGCAGCAGCTGGGTGAAGCTCGCCACCTTGCGCAGCGGCTCCTGCAGGTCGTGCGAGGCGATGTAGGCGAACTGCTCCAGTTCGGAGTTCGAGCGTTCCAGATCCTCGGTGTGCGCCTGCAGGACGGTGTTCGCCTGCCGCGTCGCGGCCAGCTCGTCCAGGATGCGCTCGCGCATGGTGTTCACGTCCACGGCCAGGTCGGTCACCTCCCGCGGGCCGGCCAGGCTAACCTCGTGCCCGAAATCACCGTCGGCCACCCGGCGGGCCTGTTCGGCCAGCCGGTGCAGCGGCCGGACCGCGACGGCCCGCAAGCCCAGCGCGAACAGGATGACGCTCAGCACCAGGCCTGCCGCGACCACGCTGAACACGACCTCCAGCGTGGTCCCGGCCCCGTTCAGCCTCGCGACGGCCCACCCGCCGACCGCCACGGCCGCCAGCGAGAACAGCAGCAGGATCAGCAGGGCGACGCCGATGATCCGGCTGAGCGGCCAGCGTCTCGCCGAGGCGGCCCTGGCCGCAGCGCGGTCCGGCCGCACTCGCCGGGCACTGCTGGTCCCGGCCGGCGGCGAGTTCGCCGGGCGCTGGCCGGTGTCGGCGTTCAGGTCGGTCATGGTTAGGCCGAGGACGAGAAACCGAGGGCCAAGACGGCCAGGTCGTCGTCCAGGTCACCTCCGTTGAGCTCGCGGACACGATCGATCACATGGTCGAGCAGCTGCTCCCCGGGCTGGTCTGGTCCGTCCAGGGCGTCCCTGATCAGGTCCATCAGGCCTTCGCTGCCCAGCCGCTCTGCCCCCTTCCCTATCCGGCCCTCGATAAGCCCGTCCGTGTAGAGCAGAATCGACCAGCTGCCGTCGAGCCGGATCGGGATGCCCGGCCAGTCGCGCACCTCGGACAGGCCGAGCGGCGCGGCCGGACGGGTGGGAAGCTCCGCGACGACGCCCCGGCTGATCAGCAGCGGCGGCAGGTGGCCGGCCATCCGTATCCAGCCGGCGGTCCGGTCCGGCTGCACCGAGGTCATGCACAGCGTGGCGAACATGGTGTCGTCCTGCCGCTCGTGCTCGAGCAGCTCGCTGAGCGTGGACAAGATCTCCTCGGCGGGCCGGCTGGCCAGCACCAGGGTGCGCCACGCCACCCGCAGGCAGACGCCGAGCGCGGCCTCGGCCGGGCCGCGGCCGCACACGTCGCCGATGAGGGCGTGCACCCAGCCGTCCGAGGTCTCGACCACGTCGTAGAAGTCCCCGCCGAGCAGATGGTGCTTGCCGCCAGGCAGGCAGCGCGCCGACACGCTCAGCCGCGTGTCGGTCAGCAGCGGCGACGGCAGCAGGCCCCGCTCCAGCCGGGCGTTCTCCTGGGCCAGGATCTGCGCCACGTGCAGCGCCCGCTGTGCCTCCTCCGCGCGCCGCCGCTCGACCGCGTACCGGATAACGCGGTTCAGCATGTGCCCGGCGACCTCGCCCTTGATCAGGTAATCCTGGGCGCCGGCCCGGACCGCCTGTTCCCCCAGGTGCTCGCTCGCCTCGCCGGTGAGCACGACGATGGCCGCATCCGGCTCGAGCTGCAGCAGCTGCCTGAGCCCGTTCAGCCCCTGCGAATCCGGCAGGCCGAGGTCGAGCAGCACGCAAGCCGCGCCGGATACCAGGTCCTTGGCCTGGGTCAGGGTCCGTGCGCGCCGGACGACGACCGCGGCTCCGACCTCGCGGAGCAGCTCGCCGACGAGCACGGCGTCGCCGTCGTCGTCCTCGACGAGCAGGACCTGGACCTGCTCGTCGCTGGCAGGAGGGACCGTGGTCTCGAGTTCAGCGTTACTTGTCATCGGAACCTACATCGGTGGGCGCGGGTGGGTCATCGGCGGGCTAGCTAGCGTACGGGAACAGATATCAACATTTGCGGGGGTACCATCATGCCTGCTTCGCCGGACCGCACCGGACCGCACCGGACCGCCCTAGATCGCCTGCGGGAACCTGAACACGCGATTCGGATCGTACTTGGCCTTGACCTGGGTCAGCCGGGCGAGGTTGGCACCGTAGTAGGCCTGCCGCCAGTTGGCCAGCGCCGGATCGACGTAGTTCTGGTAGGCCTGGCCGCTGGCGAAGGGGCGCATCGACTGCCAGAAGGACTGCTGCCAGCCGTGCTGGCGGGCGACCGCGGCGGCCGCCGCGCCCACGGGCCAGGTGGTGGTGTACTGGGCCTGGAAGAGCGCATTGCGGTGCACGAACGCGGTGGCGCCCGGGGAGACCCGGTTGACCGCGCCGCCGAGCGCGTCGAACGCGATCCCCCCGGACGCGCCCGGCGCACCGCCGGCCCGCTGGAAGCTCTCCACGCCGGCCAGCAGGGTACCGATGCCGTGGCTGTTCAGCGGCTTGGTCAAGAAGTCGGACTTGGCGTACTCCGAGGCCCGGGCCAGCTTGCCGGCCGGGTTCTGGGTGGGCAGGTGGCACTGGTTCACGGTCAGGCTGGCGCAGCCCGCCTCGACCAGCATCGCGTGCAGCCAGGACGTGGTCTCCATGAACGGCGAGGACGGATGCGAGCCCGCCGCGGCGTACAGCTTCTCCAGCTGGGCGGCGGCGGCGCCGATGCTGCCCAGGAAGGTGCCGCCCACCTGGATGGAGGGGACGGAGCCGCCCGGGGCCGCGGCCAGGTGGAGGTTGGACCAGAGCGCGTCCGGGGCGTGCGGCGCCCAGGACTGCCAGGCCGAGATCACCCGGGCGGCCTGCGACCACGGCCAGGACAGGAAGAACAGGACGATCTGCCCGACCAGATGGGTGCGATAAGTGAAGGAGGTGACCACGCCGAAGTTGCCCCCGCCGCCACCGCGGCAGGCCCAGAACAGGTCGGAGTTCTGACTGGAGTTACACATCCTGACCTGGCCGTCGGCCGTGACGATCTGCAAGGACTTCACGTTGTCGCTGGTCAGCCCGAAGGCGCGGGACACCACCCCGACGCCGCCGCCCAGGGTGAGGCCGGCGATGCCGACCGTCGGGCAGGACCCGCCCGGCACCCCCCGGCCGTGCGCCGCCAGCCCGTTGTAGAAGTCGATCAGCCTGGTCCCGGCGCCGACGGTGGCGGTGCTGCCGCTGACATTCACCCCGGACATCCGGGTCACGTCGATGATCAGGCCGCTGGTCGAGGACCAGCCCGCGTAGCTGTGCCCGCCGCACCGGGCGGCGACCGGGATGCCGAACTTGCGGACGAAGGCGAGGCAGGTCGCCACGTCGTGCGGGTTGCGGCAGTAGGCGATCCCGGCCGGGTGCAGCGAGTCGAACCGCGGGTCGAACAGCCGCTTGGACACGGTGTAGGAGGACTCACCCGGGCGGACCAGCGGTCCGGACAGGTCGCGGCCGAGAGCCGTCCAGTCGGCCGGGGACGGTGATCGCGCGGCCCCGGGAGCGGCGGCCCGGACGCCCGAGGCCGCGCCGTCCGCCGTCGTCCCGGCCGTGCTCGCGGTCCCGCTGGCTCCGGCGCCCGCGGCGCTGGTCCCGCTGTCCCGGCTGCAGGATGAGAGCAGCCCGGCTCCCCCCGCTGCCGCCGCTAGCTGCAGGAACGCGCGCCGCCCCTGGTCGTTCGCCATCACGAGCCTTCCCTTCGACCTGCCCTCGGTGCCTGCCCACGGTGGATGAGCGCCCGGGAATAAAGACGCCGTGAGACCGCTAACAGTTGTGCGTGGTGAGCCCAGCGGTAAGCCCAGGGGAAGTCTGCCCGTTATTGACTTGCTCGCACCAGCCAGCGGGAATATAGTTGAGTTACTCAATGATTGAGGTACTCAGGTAATCGTCTAGCGGATACGGACGGAGGTGATCGGATATGGACGAGCGTCCGGGGGCAGTACTCGAGACTGCGGTGCTCGACGCCGAGCCGGTCGCGCACGCCGAGCCGCTGACCGACGAGCAGCTCAACCAGCTGATCAGCGATACATTCCCCGAGCTCTTCAAGCTCTTCCACGAGCTCGGCCAGCGCATCGCGGTCGAGTTCGGCTTCAACGGCAGCGACGCCATCGCGCTGATCAAGCTCGATGCTCCGCTGACGATGAAGGAACTCGGCCAGCGGATGGGCTGCGACCCCTCCTTCATCACCACGATCGCGGACTCCCTGGAGAAGCACGGGCTGGCCCGGCGGGAACCCTCGCAGCGGGACCGGCGGAGCAAGAACATCGTGCTCACTCCGGAGGGCGAAGCGGTCAGGGACCGGCTGTTCCGCGAGCTCATGACCCGGGCACCGTGGTGTACCGCCCTGGATACCGGCGAGCGCCGGTGCCTGCTCGGGCTCATGCGGAAGATGCTCCGATCACGCGGCGGGAGGTGATGATGTCACAACCGCGGCTTCTATCTCGTCAGATGGGATGAGACGAAGACCGCAGGGTCGTCACACCCGAGGACGACGACCCCACGGGGAAGAAAAACACTAACGGGGAACGGGAGCCTCGGTCCGTTCGGACCAATAAATCTTCAGCACCGAAGTACGGCGCGTGACCGTGGTACCTGCCTGGTCACGGCGGTAGTTCAGCACGCCCTCAATCTAGGGAGAATCGTCTTGTCCGCCACAACACCAGACACCGGGCAACCTACCCGGGAGGTCAGTACCGCGGCGGCGTCCAGCGCCGCCGGTACGTCTACCGGCTCTCCGCCGCGGCGGCTGGGCCTGGCCCTCGCCGTCATCGCGACGGCTCAGCTCATGGTCGTGCTCGACGCGACCATCGTCAACGTAGCCCTGCCGCACATCCAGAACGCCCTGCATTTCTCGGGCGCCAACCTGGAATGGGTCGTCAACGCGTACGCGCTGGCCTTCGGCGGGCTGCTGCTGCTCGGCGGCCGGTCCGGCGACCTACTGGGGCGTCGCCGGGTCTTCATCTTCGGCATCTTGCTGTTCTCGCTGGCCTCGCTGCTCGGCGGGTTCGCCACCACCCAGGAATGGCTGCTCGGCGCGCGGGTCTTGCAGGGCATCGGCGGCGCGTTCGCCGCGCCTACCGCGCTGTCGCTGATCGCGGTCACCTTCCCCGAGGGGCCGCCGCGTAACCGGGCGATGGGCGTGTACGCCGCGATGAGCGTGGCCGGCGGCGCCGTCGGCCTGATCGCGGGCGGCCTGCTGGTCCAGTACCTCAACTGGCGCTGGGTGTTCTTCGTGAACGTGCCGATCGGCCTGGTGCTCGCGTTCCTCGCCCCCCGCGTGCTCGGCGAGTCGCAGCGTCGGCGCGGCGCCTTCGACCTGCCCGGCGCCATCACCGGCAGCCTCGGCCTCGTGGCCCTCGTCTACGGCCTGTCCAGCGCCGCGACCAGCCCGAACGGCGTGTCGCACTGGGGCGACACCAAGGTCATCGTGTCGCTGGTGGCCGCGGTGGTGCTGCTGGTCGCGTTCGGGTTCATCGAGGTGCGGAGCAAGCACGCGCTGGTCCCGATGCGGGTGCTGCGCAGCCGGGACAGGACCGGCTCCTACCTGATCATGCTGTGCGTCGGCACCGCGCTGTTCGGCATGTTCTTCTTCCTCACGCTCTTCCTGCAGAACGTGTGGGGGTACAGCGCGCTGAAGACCGGCATCGCCTACCTGCCGATGATCGCCACGGTCATGGTGGGGTCCGCGGTCGCGTCGCAGCTGGTGAACCGGATCGGTGCCCGGCCGCTGCTGGTGGCCGGCAGCGTGATCGCGACCGGCGGGATGTTCTGGCTGTCCCGGATCAACGAGAACAGCCACTACGCCTCCGGGCTGCTCGGGCCGATGATGGTGACCGCGGTCGGCATGGGCCTGCTGTTCGTGCCGCTCTCGCTGGTCGCGCTGTCCAAGGTGGGCGACAGCGACGCGGGCGTGGCCTCGTCGCTGCTGAACACCGGCCAGCAGGTCGGCGGCTCGATCGGGCTGGCGATCCTTGGCACGGTGGCGTGGAGCGCGGTGGCGAACAGCATCCACTCGCAGGCCGCGGCGGCGGGCGCGGCGGCCAAGCACGCGGCCGTGCACCTGTCCGCCGCTCAGCAGGCCGCCGCGCAGAAGGCGATATCCGACCACGCCTTCTCGGTCGGCTTCTCCAAGGGGTACCTGGTCTCGGCCGGGATCGCGCTGATCGGGCTGATCATCACGCTGATCGCGATCCGGGTCAAGCGCGAGGACCTGTCCGGGATCAACCCGATGGCGGCGCCTACTGATTGAGCCCGGGCCGATTGAGCCTAACGGGCTGGGCTGGTTCTGGGCCCCGCGGCGGTTCGCCGTCGCGGGGCCTTCGGCTTGCCCGGGGTGGCCTGGCATACGATCGGGTAGTCGCCTAGCCGGGAGGTCCGCTCGCGATGGCCGCAGGGCTGTTCTACGTCTACACCGACCCGGGAACCGTCGACGAGGCGGAGTTCCACGACTGGTACGACCACGAGCACGGCCCGGCCCGGCTGACCGTGCCCGGGCTCGGCCCCGCCTACCGGTACCGCGCCCTGGATGGGCTGAAGCCGCCGTGGCTCGCCGTGTACGAGCTGGACCGCCCGGACGTCATCGACAGCCCGGAGTACCAGGCGCTCAGCGCGAACGCGAGCGACCGGGACAAGTCCGTCGCCGCCGGGCTGGCCGCCCTGGACCGCCGGGTCTACGAGCAGGTAAGCGAGGACGGGTCGTCGGCGGGCCGGCCGGCCCCGGTGATCCTGGCCGTGGCCATGTCCGTGCCCGAGGGCAGCGAGGATGACCTGGCCGCCTGGTACACCGAGGAGCACATCCCGATGCTGCTGGAGGTGCCGGGCTGGCGGCGGATCCGCAGGTTCCGGCTCACCCGCGCGCTGGACGGGCCCGGACCCGATTTCCTGTCCGTGCACGAGCTGGCCGGCCCCGAGGTGCTGGAGGACCCCGGCTTCCGGGCGGCCATCAGCACGCCGTGGCGGAACCGGGTGGTGGCCTCGGCGCTGCGGCGGGAGCGGCGGGTGTTCGGCCTGCGCAACGCGATCGGCGGCTAGCTGATCCCGGTTGCGATCGGGAATTTGGGCACGGTCACCTCGATCTCCCGGCGCACGGGTGCCCGCTGGCCGTATCGTTAGTCACTGCACCAAGCGGGCATGTCGGGAGGTTCCGGGTGCATACCGGCAGTTACGGTTTAATGTCGGCGGATGGCCCAGTGCAGCCTGCCGGGCAGACTGCCGACCCGGCTCAAATGGCCCAGGGCCAGACACCCGGGTGGCCGGTCTGGTCGGGTCCGGTACCTCCGCTCGCCGAGGGTTTCGCGGTCAGGCCGGATACAGTGCCCGACCTGGAGACCGCGCTGATCCCCGGGGTCACGGTGGCGCTGGTGCCGGACCAGGCGCGCGCGTCGGCTCAGGACTGGCGGACGTCGAACGGCAAGACCCAGCTAGCCCGCTACTTCGCCGAGTCGCTGTGGCGCTCCCCCGGAGTCGACGTGCTGACCTGGGTGGTGGCCAGCAGCCGGGCGTCGGTGCTGTCCGGCTTCGTGCACGCGGCCACGGCGATGGGTGCCAGCGACGCGGGCGACGCCGAGTCGGTGGCGGCCCAGTTCACCGACTGGCTCAGCACGACCACCCGGCCGTGGCTGGTCGTGCTCGACGACCTGTGCGACGCGGCGAACCTGCGGGGACTCTGGCCGTCCGGCCCGACGGGCAGGCTGCTGATCACGACCGCCAATCCGGCGGTGCTATCCGCCGAGCACCGGGCGCTGGCACTGCCGGTGCCGGCCTTCAGCACCAGGGAGGCGATGGGCTACCTGTCCGGCCGCCTCAGCACGGACCCGGACCAGCGCAGCGGGGCGATCGACCTGGTGGGAGACCTCGGCTGCGAGCCGCTCGCGCTCGCCCAGGCGAGCGCGGTGATCGCCAGCTCGGGCATGTCCTGCCGCGACTACCGCCAGCACTTCATGCAGCGGCAGAAGCAACTCGTGGAGGCGGGCCGGGCCGAACCGTCGGCCGCCGCGGTCACCTGGACGTTCTCGGCCGAGTACGCCGAGCACCTGTCGCCGGGCGTGAGCATCAGGTCGCTGGTGACGCTAGCCGCGCTGCTCGACGGGCACGGGATACCGGGCGCCGTGTTCACCACGGCAGCGGCCGGCGGGTACCTCGCCGAGGACGTTGCCGTCCGGGATCCCAGGGCACCCGCGGCCGACCCGCAGCGGACGTGGAACGCGATCGGAAGCCTCAGGAAGGCGGGGTTGCTGACCGTTGACCAGGCCGGCACCTCGCCGACGGTCCGGATCAGCCCGGTGATCCAGGCGGTTATCCGTGCGGCCGTGCCCGATGACCTCTACGACCGGGCGGCCCGGGCCGCCGCCGACGCGCTGCTCGAGGTGTGGCCCCGGGACGAGCCGCGGTCCCGGCTGGCCGCCGACCTGCGCGCCTGCGCCGTCAGCCTGCGCCAGACCGCCGGGGACATGCTGTGGGCCGAGGGCCGCTGCCACCCGCTGCTGGTGCTGGCCGGGCAGAGCATGGACAGCGCGCGGCTGACCGGCCCGGCCATCGCCTACTGGCGCGAGCTCGGCGCGGACAGCGAGCGGATCCTCGGTCCCGCCGCCCTGGAAACCCTCACGGTGACCGGCCGCCTCGGCCAGGCGCTGACGGTCGCCGGGCAGGCGGCGGAGGCGGTTCCGGTGTTCCAGCGGGTCCTCGACGGCCGGGCCGGCATGCTCGGGCCCGATCATCCGGGTGCCATAGCGGCCAAGGTCTCGCTCGGCCGCGCCCTCGTGGCCACCGGCCGGGCCGGGGACGCCGTCCCCGTCCTGGAGCAGGCGCTGGCCGGCAGCGAACTCGTCCGCGGCGCCGACCATATCGACACCCTCGCCGCGCGCGAAGAGTACGCCGCCGCCGCCCTGGCCGCGGGCATGCCCACTGAGGCGGTCCGCTCGTACCGGCACGCGCTGGCCGACCGCGAGCGCCTCCAGGGCGGGCAGCATCCCGGTGCCGCGTCAGCCAGCCTCGGGCTGGCCGCCGCCTACCTGGCGGGCGGCCAGGCCAAGGACGCCATCGCCCTGTACAAGCAGATCCTCGCGGACCGGGAGGGCGCGCTCGGCCCGGATCACCCGGACACGCTCCAGGTCCGCAACAGCCTGGCCGCGGCGAACTTCTCGGCCGGGCGGATGGGCGCGGCGCTGCAGCTCTACGAGGAGACCTGCGCGGGCTATGAGCGCACCATCGGCCCTAATCACCCCAACACCCTGGCCTGCCAGGCCGAGCTGGCCCGCGGGTACTACGCCACCGGGCGGCTGGGCGACGCGATTGCCCTGCTCAACGACATCATCGCGCGCGGCGAGCAGACCCTGCCGCCGGGCGATCCGCTGCTGCGGCGGATGCGGGAAACCATGACCAGTATCACCTAATGATAATCGCGCGTCATGTGCCCCTCGCGGTGGCGGACGGGTGACCATATTTGATTGGTTACCTCTCTGTAAAACGGCTAATTATGACGAGATAGGTCGATATATTAAGCCTCGGCTGGCGGCCCGGCGCCGGCTGTACCGACTGGCGATATATACCGATCGGAGGAATCCCCGCGCCCGAACCTCCGGCACCCCCGCACGCTCCAGAATCGCCGCAGTCCTGAGGTGTGCGCATCCGGACGCCTGTTCAATGGGTCCGGATGTGTCCTTTCACGCCCTGCGTCGAGCGGCCTAAGGCCGTGATCAACGGCCTAGGCTACCCATGCTCCAAAGCGGTACTCCACGACGACGTGAGCAGCTCCTTTTCGGAAGGGTAATTAGGTCATGACTGAGACCGTGGTGCAGAATGAACAGCTGCGCCGGTATGTCGAGACGCACCACATCGACATGATCCCGGCCGGCGCCCGGCACGGCCGACCCTGGCAGCAGGCCGCTTTCTGGGCGGGCGCCAACGTGAACGTGTTCAATGTCTTCCTCGGCGGGGTGGTCGTCTCGTTCGGCCTCACGTTCTGGTGGGCCGTCATCGCCATCATCGCCGGAACGCTGGCCGGCGCCTTGTTCATCGCCTTGCACGCGACCCAGGGTCCCCGGCTCGGGGTGCCGCAGACGATCCAGTCACGCGGTCAGTTCGGCTTCTACGGGTCGGCGTTCCTGTTCCCCTGCGTCCTGCTGCTCAACGTCGGCTTCATCGCGGCCCAGCTCGTCATCCAGGCCCAGAGCGCCCAGGGCGTCATTAGCTCCCTGACCATCCCGGAGTGGATCTTGATCCTGGCCGTGCCCGCCACGGTGATCGGGATCTTCGGCTACCGCTGGATCCACCGGGTCATGCAGGTGACCATCGTCATCACCGCCTTGTCGGTCGTCGTGATGTTCATCCAGGCGCTGCGGTTCGGGTCGCTCCCGGCCAAGGAGACGTCCATGCACGCGCCGACGGTGGGCCTGTTCATCGCGGGCGCCGCGCTGCTGGTCATCGACATGCTGAGCTGGGCGCCGTTCGTGTCCGACTACACCAGGTACCTGCCGGTCAACACGAACGGTAAGCGGCTGTTCTGGGCCATCTACAGCGGCAACGTCGTCGCCACGATCTGCGCCTGCTCGGTCGGCGCCTACCTCGCCGCCCTGCTGCCCTCGGTGGCCGAGGAGGGGCCGGTGCCGGCCATCGGCAGGATCTCAGGCAAGTGGGCGCTCATCGTCATGGCGCTGAGCCTGATCAACTCGGACACGCTCAACGCGTACACCGGGGCGTTCCAGGTCCTGGCCCTCGGCAATATGTGGCGGCGCTTCAAGTCGGTATCGGTCATGCTCCGCGTCGTGCCATTCGTCTGCGTGATGGTCGTCGGCGTCGTGATCGCGTTCATCGGCTACAACAATTTCGTCAACAACCTGTCCAATTTCCTCCAGGTACTGCTGGCCGTCTTCATTCCATGGTCCGCGGTCAACCTCACCGATTACTTCCTCGTCCGCCGCGGCAATTATGACGTGACGGCTTTCTTCATTCCCAATGGCGTCTACGGCCGGTTCGCCTGGCGCGGGCTGCTCGCGTACGCGATCGGCCTCGCCGCGGAATGGCCGTTCGTCTCGCAGCTGGATTACACCGGACCGCTGGTCAAGGACCTGGGCGGCGCCGACATTTCCTGGATCGTCGGATTCTTTGTCGCGGCGCTCGTCTACCTCGCGCTGGTGGTTACCGGCCGCACCGAGACGGGAAGGCACGACCGGCAGCAGATGGCCGCCTCCGGCAGGTGGTAACGGAGCACTCAGTGGACGTTCCGGCCGGGCTCTAGCCTGGCCGGGCGTTCTGCTTTCCGCCCTGCTGTCCGATGGGCCGCGGTGAGCCCGGCCGCCGTGGCCGACAGTGCCATGGTGAAGGTCCGCCGGTCCCTAGCCACGGCGGCGTGAAGCGCCTGCCGCCCGGAGGGGGCGAACAGCGGCCGGCCGTTCGGGACGATACCGCTGTTCAGGTGGTTGCTTACCAGTACATCTACCACTGGTGCGGTTGGGGCTGACAGGCTCGGGACAAGGCATAAGAAACTGGTAACGATCGCGCGCGGCAGCGGGTGCGCGGGGCCGGCGGGTGCGCGGGGCCGGCCAGTGCGCCGGATGCCGGGCTAGCCGGACACCGCCAGCGGGTCCGGTGCCGGGTCCTCGCCGTCGCCGCCCTCGAGCAGCGCCGGCGCCTGCTCCAGCACCCGCGGGCGCAGCCGCGCGAGAACCAGCGCGTAGATGACCCCGGCCGCGATCAGCGCGATCGTCAGCCAGGGCAGGGTGTTAAACGGGCTGGCCTGGCCCGGCCGCAGGTCGCCCCAGACCGGGATGGCCAGCACGGCGACCCCGATCACCGGCACGACCACCCACAGCCAGGGGTTCTTGTGCACGCCGCGGCGGCGCAGCCTGGCCCACTCCACGATGAGCGCCACGTTGGCGGCCAGGTACATGATCACCAGGCCGAGGATCCCGAAGGTGGACAGGAAGCCGGACGCGGTACCCGGGTCGGTGAACGCGGTGGAGATCACGCCGATCGCGATGCTCGGCGCGACGAACGCGACCGCCGCCGCGGCCGGCGTGCGGAACCTGGGGCTGACCCCGGCCAGCGACCGGCTCCACAGCCCGCCGCGCGCGCCCGCGAAGATCACCCGCGACGTCTGGGTGTTGGCCGCCACGTAGGAACTCGTCACGCTGGACAGGAAGATCCAGGTGATGAGCGGGGCGACGAACGGGATGAAGGCCTTGGCCGCGGTGTGGAACGGGTTCGGGTCGGCGGCCAGCACCGAGGTGTGGCCCACCCCGAACGCGATCACCAGCGCGTAGGAGCCGACCACGTAGATGATGCCGCTGACAAGCACCGCGCCGATGACCGCGATCGGCACGTTGCGCCGCGGGTTCTGGGTCTCCTCGGCCAGCGGGGCGGCGGCTTCGAACCCGCCGAAGGCAAGGACCGCGAGGCTGAACGTGAGCAGCACGTCGGTGGAGCCGTGCGGCCAGCTGAACGGGGTGCCTGACAGCCCGTCGTGGCCGCCGCGGGCGAGGATGGTGATGCTCATCACCAGCAGCAGGATGACCTCGAACGCGTACAGCGCGACGGTCACCCGGACGCCGAACCGCAGGCCCAGCACCACCGGCGCCACCACCAGAACGCCGTAGGCGATCGTGATGATCTGGGTCAAACCCCATACATGAGGATCGCCGAATACGTTCTGCGCGATATAGCTGCCGACGAATATGTAAATGCCGCCGAACGCGATGATGTATCCCAGGATCGTGATCACCCCGACCGCGACCGCTACCTTAGCCTCGATCCACCGGCCAATGCCGGTAGCTCGTTTCCGGCTTGATTCCTGCACGAGGAGTTTTGCGAGGTGATTCCGGGCGCGGGCGTCCTGCCGCTCGCCTGCTGTGCGGCTTGTCCTGGGTTCCGGGCTCGGGGACGGGGTTCGGGTGGCCGCGGGGCCGTCGGGGGTGCGGACCGGTTCGGGGCAGGTCAGGCCGCTGCGGCGGGCGGACCGCAGGCCGCGTCCCAGAGGTTCAGCCATTCCTGCTCGCGGTGCCAGGCCTCGGGCAGGTGCAGGGTGATGTGGCCCCTGCCATGGCGGGCGGTGCGGGCGGCGACCGCGATCAGGTCGCGGCGGATGGTCGCGGCACGGGCCTTCGCGAAGGGCAGGCTGGCCAGCGCGCCGGCCGCGCGGAGCAGGTTGTGCGCCATCGCGGCGATGGACAGCCAGGCGGCGTTGGCCGCGAAGACCCCGGAGGGCATGTGAGCGAGCGGCCCGCTGGTGACGTCGGCGAAGACCTGCTCCACGACGGCGTGGTCGCGGTGCTGCCCCTCGGCCTGCACCCGTTCGAACGGGGAGTCGGTGAAGACCGCGTGGTAACGCCAGACGGGGAACAGCTCGTCCTGCCCGGCGGCGGCTTTCTTGTTCAGGTCGCGGACCCGGCGGACGATCAGCCGTGCGGTGACGGCCTGGCCCTTCTTCGACGCGAACGCCGTGTACTCAGTCTCGGCGACCTCGGCGTCCGATATCCAGCAGTCCAGCTGGTCGTCCCAGACCGCGCGCGGGTACCGGATCGCGGTCCAGCTCTCTTCGCCGATGGCGGCGATGGCGGCGCGGATGCTGCTGTTCATGGGGGCAGTGACGGAGAACCGCGCTCCCTGGCCGCGGACCGCGCCGATGACCGCGGCGTTGTAGTAGGCCGAGTCCAGCCGGACGATGATCGTGCCGGTGCAGCCGCAGTCCCTGGCGGTGCCGACGGCCCGGACGGCGAGGCTGGCCGCGCCGCGGGCGGAGGCGGCGTTCCCGCCGCGCAGCCTGGTCGCGGCGATCACCGGCGCGGACAGCGGCGTGCTGATGACCGCGGCCAGCGCGTTCAGGCCCCGGACCAGCAGCGATTTCCCCTGGATCTTCGTGTGCCCGAACCTGGCGCCCTGCTTGCGATGGCCGTAGACGCGTTTCTGCATCGAGTCGATGTCGATGAACGCCAGGATGCCCGCGCCGGGCAGCAGCGGCGCTTCCCGCGCCAGCGCGATCAGGAACTCCCGGCCCGCCTTCTCCAGCTGGCTCACGTTGCCCCAGGTATAACAGCGAAGGTGGGAGCCCAGCGTGGACGGGGCGCGGACGCCGCCGAACAGCGTGCCCATCGCGCCGTGCCGCAGCAGGTCCATGTCATCGATGCTGTCCGCGCCCGCGGCCATCCCGGCGACCAGGCACGGCACCTTCAGGTGCGCGTTGACGCCGCAGTCGCCGCCCGGCCGGACGTGGTCCGCGGCCAGGTCCGCCAGCCCGGCCCGGTCCGCCAGGGCCATCACCGGGACCAGGCCGGCGTACGACACGAGATTCGGGTCATCGAAGGATGCGTGCGTCTTCGCGAGGCTATGAAACAATCGCACTTAACAGGTGCCCTCTCCAACTAGGCGACGGAAGCGTGAGATACTCCCATCGTCCCAGTTCAGAGGGCACCTTTCATGTTTGACACGCCCGAAACAACCTAATTGGCCGGTGGATCGAGGCTTAGTGCCGATGGCACGGGTGATGTAGGTGATGAACGATCCGGCGCTCGGATAAATGCTGGCGAACTGCGCCAGGCTGCTCGCCGTGGCCACCATCCCCACCATTGAGATCAGGAAGATCAGCGGTGCCGAAGCGCCGGCCAGGCTGACCATCAGCCCGGTGGTGAAAAAGAGGTTGAACGCCGGCGCGACCTGCGCGACGCCCGGCATGATCACGCCGAACAGGCCGAGCTGGCCGTGCTGCAGCGACTGCCGGGACTTGGCGGCTCTCGGGATGGTGGCCATGGCTAGCCCTTTCTGTGCCGACCAACGAAGTCGAGGTAGGTCCGGTTGAATTCGGCCGGGTGCTCCCAGACGCAGCCATGACCGCCCTTGGTCGTGGCCCACTCCGAGCCCGGGATGCCCTCGTGGATCCGCCGCGACAGCGAGACCGGGATGAGGATGTCCTCCTCCCCGGCCATCACGAGGGCCGGCGTGGTGATCTCGCCGAGGCGGCTGACGGTGTCGTGGCCCTGGATCACCGCGAGCTGGGCGAGATAGGCGTGGACCGGCTGGTCCATGTACCGCATCGCGGTCTCGAATTCCCCGAGCTCCGATTCGCGCTGCTCGAAGAACGGCACCGTGAAGGCCCAGAGCGTGACGTCGCGCATGACGAACGGGACCCCGAGCACCGGGGCCATGTCACCCCACATCGCGAACATTCGGGAGCAGAAAGGCCCGGGCGCCGCGTAGGTGCAGGCAAAGGTGACCGAACGCAGGTCACCGGGATAAGCGAGGGCGTATTCCTGGGCGATCATCCCGCCCATGGAGACGCCCATCAGATGGAAACCGGTAATGCCGAGCGAGTCGGCCAGGGCCTTCGCGTCGTCGGCGAGCATCCGGCTCGTATACGGGCCGGCCGGCATGGAGCTCGCCCCGATCCCCCGGTTGTCGAACCGCAGGACGCGGTAGCCCGCGCCCAGGAAGTCGTCCATCTGGAGCACCCAGGTCTGGTGGTCGTCGGCCAGGCCGTTGATGAGGACGATCGTGTCCTCACCGTCACCTTCCAGCTTGTAGTTGAGCTCGATGTCATTAACCCTGGCTACGGGCATCGGTATCCCCTCCGGATCGCAGGTGCAGGCGGGCGCGCAACTCGGCGAGCGTGTCGTCGGTAAGCGAGAAATGGCTGTTGGCCAGGCGGGCGGCGCGGGCGGGTTCCCCGGCGATGACCGCCTCGGCCAGGGTGGGATGCTGCCGCAGCGCCCGACGGCGCATCTTGGGTGTGTACGGCTCGGCGTCGAAGCCGAGGCCGACCTCCCGGCGGATCCGCGCGGACAGGTCGACCAGGCGGGAATTGTGCGTGGCGCGGGCGATCGCCTGGTGCAGCGCGTGATCCGCCAGCCGGGAGGCGTCCCGGCCGGCGGCGTGCGCGTACTCGCCGACCGCCCGGCGGATCGTCTCGATGTCGCCGGCCGACCGCCGCTCGGCCGCGGTGCGCGCGATCTGCTGCTCGATGAGCCGCCGGTAGTCGAGCAGTTCGGTCAGCTCATCCCAGGCCGGGCCCAGCGTGCGCTTAATCATCTCGTCGGAGCCGGGACCCGCCGCGCTCTGGATGAAGGTGCCGCCGCCGCGGCCGCGCCTGGTGGTCACGTAGCCCGCGGCCTGCAGCCGCTGCAGCGCCTCGCGCACGGTGGTCCGGCTCACCTCCAGCGTGGCGGACAGGTCCCGCTCGGTGGGCAGGCGCTGGCCCGGCTCGAACTCGCCGAGCGCGATCGCGGTGACCAGGCGCTCGGCGATCCGCTCGCCCGCGGTGCGCATCGGCACCGGGGCCAGCAGGGCCCCGAAGGGTTCGGTCGCGGGGGCGGGCTCAGTCACCGCGGACCTTCGCATGTGCGCACCTTGTGGTCTAAAGGACTGATTTTTGGACCATTTTGCTCATACAGCGGGACGGTGTCAATGGCATCTCAACCACGACGATGTGACTCTGTCGTGGTCCTGACCACGACGATGCGGCATTGTCGTGGTTCGCTCAGCCTGCTGGCGGGCCTCGGCCTGTTACTGGTGATGCAGGTGGTGCCGGTGCGCGGCGAGTCAGGCGGCGGAGAGGACCTGGGCGCGATGGCGGCCCTAGGCGCCGAACGGGGTCATGTCGCACAGCTCGCGGTCCAGGTCCTGGCAGCAGGACAGGCACCACGGCCGGCGCACCACGCTGCTGGCTTTGCCGCTGACCCAGAGTCCGGCCGGCCGGGGCAGGCAGTGGATGCACAGCGGGAAGGCGTGCGGCCGGCGC
>WNGJ01012139.1_pt1 | contig 20539 bp, 23 predicted proteins | sample 5400611 | NCBI WGS metagenome assembly WNGJ01 (sample SAMN13153375, study PRJNA577476) | soil metagenome | isolation source: 40 cm soil or saprolite under Garry oak tree replicate 1 | place: USA:California | collected 2016-06-15
CCCGCCGCCGAGCTCGTCGAGCCGGAGCTGCTGCGGATCCCCGGGGCCGACGGCGACATCCCGTGTTTCGTCTATCGGCCACGGGGCACGCGCGGACCGGTCCCCGCGGTGCTGTATCCGCACGGCGGTCCGGAAGGCCAGTCGCGGCCGGCGTTCGCCGCGCACCTCACGCACCTCGCGGCGATCGTTCACCGCGGTATCGCACTCGTCGTGCCGAACATCCACGGCTCGACCGGCTACGGTCGGGCGTGGCAGGTCGCGATCCACAAGGATTGGGGCGGGATCGACCTAAGCGATCTCCGCGCGGTCTCGGAGTGGATGACCAAGCAGGCCGACTTCGATCAGAAGCGGCTCGCGGTCTACGGCGGCTCGTACGGGGGGTTCGCGACGCTCATGTGCGTCACGCGCATCCCCAAGCTCTGGCGCTGCGCGGTGGACGTCTTTGGCGTCGCGAACCTCATCACCATGCTCGAGAACGCTCAGCCGAACTGGCGGCGCTTCCTCGCGCGCTGGATCGGCGACGTCGAGCGCGATCGCGAGAAGCTCGTCGAACGATCACCGATCACGCATATCGAGAACGTGCGCTGCCCGATGCTCATCCTCCAGGGCGAGAACGACCCGCGCGTCCCGAAGGAGGAATCCGATCAGGTCGTCGAGCGTCTTCGGGGGCTCGGCCGCCGCGTCGAGTACGTCGTGTACCCCGGGGAGGGTCACGGCTTCACGAACCGCGCGAATGCCGAGGACGCCTACGGCCGGATCGTCGACTTCCTCACGAAGGAGCTGGTCGGGAGCTAGTCGGGAGCTAGTGGAGCGTGCTCCCGAGTAGGACGCCGTTCGCCCAGTACGCGCCGGTCGCGCCGGCCGGAAGGATGTCGTAGGTCGCGCCGCCGGTATACGCGACGCGTTCGACGCTCGCGATGCTCGCGCCATCCAGCGTTTCGCCCGGCGCGAGATCGCCAACGTGACGCCCGTCGGCGGTCGGATGACCCGGGGACACGAAGACGACGCGTCCATCGGCGAGCGCGAGATGTACGACCTGGTGCGTCGGCGGCACCGGTGTGCTGCCGATCTCCGTCAGTGGCGCGGCGATCCGCGCGCCCGCGAGATCCGTCGTCCACACGACGTCGCCGACGCGCAGGTCCTGCACGGCGACCTCACCGTCCGGCGTCGCGATGCGTGTGCCAAGCGCGAGACAGATCGGGCAGTTCGGTGGTCCGGACTGCTGGCGGATGAGAATGCTCACGCTCCCGTTCGCCAAGACGCGCCCCTCAACGCGCTCGCCACCACCGACATTCCGCATCGCCAGGTACGCGAAGCCCCAGACGTCCGGCGCGGTCGGCTGGAGCTGCAACACGTTGAGCGTCTTCCACTCGCGGTAGATCGCGAGCTGCTGATCCGCCGTGTACGGCGGGGCCGACGCCAGCTTCAGATAGACGACGATCGCGGCGAACGTCTCGGCGTCCTTCTGGATCTCCGGCAGCTTCTCCTGTGCGCGCTGGCCCTCGTCACCCCGCCCGACCGGGTAGAAATCCGGGTCGCAGAACCAGGGCCGCCCCACCGCGTCGATGACGCGGTACTTCAACTGTGGGACGGTCAGCTGCTGGGGCGAGCCCGTCGGCGACGGTGTCGGCGAAGCGAGGCCGCCACCGCAGCCGGCGATCGCCAGCGCCAGAACGAGCCCCAACGCACGCACACCCTTGCAACGCTCGGTGTGGCTCGGCGGTTCCGTGGTTAGGCCTTCGCCGGCCGGCGTCGCCTGACGTAACGGGTCGCATACACCTCGTCGCCGAGCGACAGGATCTTGTTGTCGACCCACGGCGTCGTGAGCATGACGCGCTGCGCCTCATCCCAGGAGAGCACGCCGGGCGGTAGGTGATCCTTCTTCCACACCACGACCCAGATCGCGCCGTCGGGATGCGTCACGCGCACGAGCTCGCGCGCCAGCTTTGGCGGATCGACGTCGTCGAGCGAGAAGCAGAGCACGAGGCCATAGCGCGCGTCTCGTGCGCGAAGCGGGAGCTTCAGTGGCGCGACGTCCAACTGTCCGCACAGGTGCTCGATGGGGCGGTCGTATTTCGTCACAACACCGATACGTAGCGCGGGGAAGCCGGTCTTCGCCCCAAGTTTCGGCACGACCTCCTCGACCGCGCGGAGCCCGCTGGGCTGAGCCACATCGGGAGTCTAAAAAGCATTGAACGAGCGGTATGCGTTGTGCTACGTGACCGACCAATGGTCGGTCAGCGTTTCGCCCGCCCGGTCCTCGTCGTCGACGACGACGATGCGACGCGCTCGGCTGAGCGAGCCGTGCTCTCGGATGGTGGCTTCCGCGTGATCGAGGCGCGCGACGGGGAAGAGGCGATGCGTGCCCTCAGCAACGATCCGCCCGCGATGGTCGTCCTCGACATCCAGATGCCCGGGGTGGATGGGCCGTCGTTCGCGCGCAAGCTGCGAACGGCGCTGCGCCACGTGCCCCTCGTCGTCCTCACCGGGGCTGACGATCCGAAGCACGAGGCCGACCGCTGCAACGCCGAGGCCTACCTGACCAAGCCGTTCGACGCACCGGAGCTTCTGAAGGTGGTGCGACGCTTCGCCGTCTGACGAGGTCGGTATAACCTCGAGTCGTGCCTGCGCGTCTGCTCGTCAAAGAATCCACCCAGACCACCGAGCGTCCGCCTGAGGACCTCTCCGAGCTCCGCGACCGCCCGTGCTGGCTCGACATCAGCGATCCGCAGAGCAAGGACTTCGAGCTCGCGGCCAAGGAGCTCAACCTGCACCCGCTCGCGGTCGAGGACGCGCAGCAGCGGCACGAGCGGCCGAAGATCGACCAGTACGACGACCACTACTTCATCGTCTTCGACGCGCTGCAGGAGAGCTCACCCGGAGTGGTACGTGAGATCGAGATCTCGATCTTCATGCTGCAGAACGCGATCGTCACGGTGCACGAGGGCGAGTTCACCGCGCGCGCCGCGGTCGAGAGGCGCTTCCGCGAGGGAAAGCTGCAAACAACGGGTCTGCTCCTTCACGCGCTCCTCGACACGATGGTGGATCAGTATTTCCCGATCATCGACTCGCTCGGCGATCGGGTCGAGCTCCTCGAGACGATGGTCGTCGGCGGCGAGACGCACGACTACGACACCTCGATCCGCGAGCTCTTCGAGCTGAAGCGCGATCTCCTGCGCATCCGCCATCTCATCGCACCGGAGCGCGACGTCCTCGCGGTGCTCGTGCGCGGTGACATCCGCGAGCTACGCGAGATCGGCCGCCGCGTCTACTTCCAGGACGTCTACGACCACATCACGCGCGTGATCGATGAGATCGACACCTTCCGTGAGCTCACCTCGAACGTCATCGACGCGCACCTGGCGTCGGTCTCGAACCGCCTGAACGAGGTCGTGAAGGTGCTCACGAGCGTCGCGACCGTGCTGCTGGTGCTGACCGTCGTCACCGGTTTCTTCGGCCAGAACTGGAAATTCATCCCGTACGACAGTGAGCCGCTGTTCGTCGCGTCGCTGATCTTCATGGTGGCGGTGGCCGCCGGTACGGCCCTCTACTTCCGACGCAAGGGGTGGCTCTAGCCGCCGCGCTCCGAGCGGCGGATTTCGGTAGACTGCCCTTGCCTTGGCTGCACCCCGTCCCCCGGGTGGAGCGCGCTCGAACGCGGCGATCCTGGGCCAAGTCGGTCTCACCATTGCGGTCCCAATCGTTGCCGGTGCCTGGCTCGGTCTGAAGCTTGATGAAGCTGCCGGCACTTCACCGATAGGACTGCTTGGTCTGATCTTCGTGGGTATGGCCATCGCGGGTGGAGGGGTCTGGTTGCTGATCAAGCGTTTCACCGACGACAATCCGATCGTTCCCTCGTCCGACCGAGCCCGGGAGGCGGGGCGCCGGTGGGAAGCGGAGATCCGGGAGCGCGAGCGCCAACGGGAAACGGGAGAGGACGAATAGATGGACTGGCTCTTCCCCCGTGGGTTCAAGTACCCACCCGACTTCCACATTCCGTCGCTGACGGGCGAGCCGCTGTTCCACGTCGGGCCGCTGAGCTACACGAACGCGCACCTGACCATGGCGATCGTCATCGCGATCCTGGCCGGGCTTGCCTGGTTCGTGACACGCGATCTGCGCGACCGGCCGTCGCCCCTGCAGAACCTCGTCGAAATCCTCGTACAGGGGCTCGACGACTTCGTGGTGTCGATCGGCGGCACCGGATCGCGCAAATACCTGCCGCTGTTCGGGAGCCTCTTCCTCTTCATCGTGTTCTCGAACTGGCTCTCGGTGCTCCCATTCATCGGTCAGGTGAAGTTCCTGCATTCGCCGACCGCCGACTATCACATCAACTTCGGCATGGCGCTCGTGGCGTGGGTGGCCTATCAGACCGAAGGCTTCCGGCATCTGAAGCTCGACTACCCGAAGCGCTGGTTCAACCTCTCCGGCTTCAAGGACGGACCGGTCATCGGCGCGATCTTCATCCTCGTTGGGTTCATCGAGCTTTTCAGCGAGCTGTTCCGCGTGCTCACTCTCACGCTCCGGCTCTGGGGCAACGTCCTCGGCGGCGAGATCATGCTCATCGTCATGAGCGGACTATTTCTCGTGCCAGGTTTGGCGCTGCCGTTCGTCGGTCTGGAGGTCTTCATCGGCCTCGTCCAGGGCTTAGTCTTCGCGCTGCTCGTGCTCATGTATTTCGTTCTCGCGATCGAGTCACACGACGAGGAACACGAGGAAGGGAGTGATATCGATAGTGATCGCGTCCCCTCGCCCGAACAGCACCCCGCGCCACAAGCGGCATAGGTTCATCAGCGTGAGAAGTCTTTAAAGGGAGGACCCATCGCAATGGAATTCGCTGGTCTCGCCGCCGGGATCGCCGTCGGCTTCGGCGTCCTCGGTCCCGGCATCGGCGTGGGCATCATCGCGGGAAAATCGAGCGAGGCGATCGGTCGCAACCCCGACGCCGTGGGTCTCATCCGAACGAACATGATCCTTGGCGCGGCGCTGGCCGAGGGCCTTGGGATCCTGTCGTTCGTTCTGGGCATCCTGCTCTGGACGCGGATCGGCTAGATGCTCTTCGCGCCGTTCCCGGAGGAGGGAAACCCCTTCGCGTTGGTAGTGGATCCGTACTGGATCCTCGTTTCGATCGTCCAGTTCCTGATCCTTTACTGGCTGCTGCGTCGCCTGCTCTGGGGCCCGGTCACGCGCACCCTCGACGATCGCGCGCACCGCATCCGCGAAGGGCTCGATCTCGCCGAGACCGCGAAGCAAGAGCGCGAGCGGATGAAGCATGAGGTCGAGCAGCTCCTCGCGCAGGCGCGCCGCGAGGCCGCCGCGATCGCGGAACGGACCACCAAGGCGGCCGAGGCGGCAGCCGCCGACATCAAAGCGCAGGCCAAGACCGAGGCCGACCGCATCCGCGAGAAGGGTCGCGGCGACGCTCAGCATCTCCACGACCAGGCGCTCGCACAGTTGCGTAAAGAAGCTGCGTCGATGGTCGTCTTCGCGGCGAGCCGCATTCTCGGTCGCGAGATCAGTCCCGAGCAGCATCGCGCGCTCATCGAGCGCTCGCTGGACGAGGCCGGCTCGGAGCTGAAGCAGATCTGATGGCTGTGTCTGGTTCGTCGGCGCGCCGCTACGCCGAAGCGATTTACCAGATCGCCCTGAGCGAGAACGCGGTGCCCGCGTTCGGCGCATCGCTCGACGGCCTGCGCCGCGCGTTCACGCCGGAGGTGCTCCGGTCGCTACGCAATCCCGGCGTCCCGCTGCGCGCGCGAGGCGCGGCGCTCGACGCTGCCACGGCCGGCGAGCCGAAGGCGGTCCGATCGCTCCTGGGCCTGCTGCTCGGGCGCGAGCGCATCGCGCTATTCCCGCAGGTCGCGGACGCGTACGCGGAGCTCGTCGAGCGCCGCGCGGGGATCGTCAAGGGACGGGTCACGACGGCGACGGAGTTGAGCGCGAACGACCGTGAGGATCTCGTGCGCCGGCTCGAGCGATCGAGCGGCAAGAAGATCCGCGCGACGTTCGCCGTCGACGCGTCTCTGATCGGCGGCGCGATGATCCAGGTCGGCGACCGGCTCATCGATTCATCGCTGAAGGCACAGTTGGACGAGCTCCGGCGCGAGCTCGCGAGCTAGAGGGAGAGCACCGTGGCGACGACGTCAGAGATCACCGACATCATCAAGGCGCAGATCCAGAAGTTCGAGGGGCGGTCCGAATCCGTCGACGTCGGCACGGTCGTGGAGATCGGCGACGGCATCGCCCGCATCCACGGGCTCGCGGCCTGCATGGCGTCGGAGCTGCTGGACTTCGGCAAGGATGTTCGCGGCCTCGCATTCAACCTCGAAGAGGACACCGTGAGCGCGATCATCCTGGGCGATTACACCGGCATCGAAGAGGGTGGCGAGGTCCGGACCACCGGCCGCATCGTCGAGACCGCGGTCGGCCCGCAGCTCATCGGCCGCGTCGTCGATCCGCTCGCACGCCCGCTGGACGGCAAGGGACCGATCGACACGAAGGAGTTCCGGCCGGTGGACGTCGTAGCGCCCGGCGTCATGACGCGCCAGAACGTCGACACGCCGGTGCAGACCGGCATCAAGGTCATCGACGCGATCACGCCGATCGGCCGCGGTCAGCGCGAGCTGATCATCGGCGACCGCCAGACCGGCAAGACCGCCGTCGCGGTCGACACGATCATCAACCAGAAGGGCCAGAACCTCACGTGTATCTACGTCGCGATCGGGCAGAAGGCGTCCTCCGTCGCCAAGATCGTCGCCACGCTCGAGGAGCACGGCGCGATGGACCACACGATCGTTGTCCTCGCCGGCGCTTCGGACCCGGCCACGATGCAGTACCTCGCTCCTTTCGCGGGCTGTGCGATGGGCGAATACTTCCGCGACAACGGCCAGGACGCGCTCATCATCTACGACGACCTGACCAAGCACGCCGAGGCCTACCGCGAGGTCTCCCTCCTCGTGCGCCGCCCGCCGGGCCGTGAGGCGTACCCCGGCGACGTCTTCTACCTGCACTCGCGCCTCCTCGAGCGCGCCGCACGCCTCAACAAGGAGAACGGCGGCGGATCCCTCACCGCGCTCCCGCTGATCGAGACGAAGGCGAACGACATCTCCGCCTACATCCCGACGAACGTGATCTCGATCACCGACGGCCAGATCTACCTCGAGACCGACCTGTTCAACCAGGGCATCCGCCCCGCGATGAACAGCGGCCTCTCGGTCTCCCGCGTCGGCGGCGACGCGCAGACGAAGGCGATGAAGTCCGTGGTGAAGAGTCTCAAGGCCGACCTCGCCCAGTACCGCGAGCTCGCCGCATTCGCCCAGTTCGGTTCGGACCTCGACAAGGCGACGCAGCAGCAGCTCCGCCGTGGTGAGCGGATCACCGAGATCATGAAGCAGCCGCAGTACCAACCACTCTCGCTGGTGCAGGAGGTCGTGATCATCTTCGCCGCATCGAACGGCTACATCGACGACATACCGACCGGTCGGGTGAAGGAATTCGAGCGCGACCTCTACCGCTTCATGGAGACGCAGTACAAGCCGCTCGCGGACAAGATCGCCAAAGAGAAGAAGTTCGACGCGGAGATCGAGAAGCAGGCGCGCGCGATGATCGAGGAGTTCAAGAAGACCGTCTCGTACGACGAGGCGAAGACTGTTGAAGGGGCCTCGGCCGGCGCCGGCAAAGCCGGGGCCAGCCGTACGAAAGAGGCGGCCAAGGCCTGATGCCTAGCGAAAGAGATCTGCGGAGGCGCGTCCGCTCGGTCAAGAACATCCAGCAGCTCACGCGCGCGATGCAGCTCGTCGCCGCGTCGAAGATGCGACGCGCCCAGGAAGCCGTGCTCGCGTCGCGGCCCTTCGAGCAGAAGCTGCGGTCGGTGCTGAACGAGCTCGCGCCGTACGCGGATCGGGAGCTGAGCCCGCTGCTCCATCGGCGGACTCCGGTGCGGAGGGTCGCGATCGTGCTCATCACCACCGACCGCGGTCTGGTGGGCCCGATGAACGTGAACCTGCTGCGGACCGCGCTCCGCTTCGCAGAGACACAGCCCGACGCCGCCTACGTCGCCGTCGGCCGCAAGGGCATCGGCTCGCTGCGCCGGATGCGCGCCACGGTCATCGCCGAGTTCCCGAACATCCCGGACCGGCCGACGACGAACGACACCAACGTCATCGCGCGCGTCGCGGTCGACGAGTTCACCAACGGGAACGTCGATGAGGTGCACCTCGGGTTCACACGTTTCATCAACACGCTGCGGCAGGAGCCGACGCTCCGACGGATCCTTCCCCTCGTGCCCGAGGAGGAAGACCTCGACCAGCTGCCGCCGATCCAGTACCTGTTCGAGCCGGATCCGCAGACGGTGATGGACCTCATCCTTCCGCGATTCATCGAGATGACGGTCTACCAGGCCATCCTGGAGTCGAAGGCCTCGCAGTGGTCCGCGCAGATGGTCGCGATGCGCAACGCGACCGACGCGGCGGATGACCTCATCAGCGATCTGATCCTCGCGGCGAACAAGGCACGTCAGACACGCATCACCAAAGAGATGCTGGAGATCGCTTCGGGCGCCGAAGCGCTGAAGGGGTAGCGAGATGGCAGTTAAGGCACCGGCGAAATCCAAGGAAGTGACCGGGACCGGGGAGATCGTCCAGATCATCGGACCCGTGCTGGACGTGCATTTCGAGGAGGGCGAGCTTCCGGAGATCTACCACGCCCTCACCGTGAAGCGTGACAAGACGGACGAGCTGGTCACCGCGGAGGTGCAGCAACACCTAGGGAACAACTGGGTGCGCGCGGTCGCGATGCAGAGCACCGACGGGCTGCGCCGCGGGATGAAGGTCACCAACACCGGTGGCCCGATCACCGTGCCCGTCGGAAAGGACACGCTCGGGCGTCTCTTCAACGTGGTCGGCGAGCCGATCGACGGCAAGGGGCCGGTGAAGGGCGTGCGCCGCGATCCGATCCACCGCCAGCCGCGTGTTCGGCGGCGCCGGCACCGGGAAGACCGTCGTGATCCAGGAGCTCATCCGTAACGTCGCCGCGGAGCACGGTGGCTACTCGATCTTCTGTGGCGTCGGCGAACGCTCTCGCGAAGGTACGCAGCTCCTCGGCGAGATGCGTGAATCGGGCGTGATCGACAAGATGTCGATGGTCTTCGGCCAGATGAACGAGCCGCCGGGGGCGCGCCTCCGTGTCGGCCTCACCGGTCTCACGATCGCGGAGTACTTCCGCGACGAGGAAGGACGCGACCTCCTCATCTTCATCGACAACATCTTCCGCTTCACGCAGGCGGGCTCAGAGGTCTCGGCACTCCTCGGCCGCATGCCGAGCGCCGTGGGCTACCAGCCAACGCTCGCGACCGAGATGGGCGAGCTGCAGGAGCGGATCACGTCGACGAAGAAGGGATCGATCACCTCGCTCCAGGCCGTGTTCGTGCCGGCCGACGACTACACCGACCCGGCGCCGGCGACGACGTTCGCCCACCTCGACGCCTCGATCCGCCTCGAGCGCTACCTCACCGAGCTCGCGCTCTACCCGGCCGTCGATCCGCTCACGTCGACCAGTCGCGCGCTCGATCCGCTCATCGTGGGTCAGGATCACTACGAGGTCGCGCGCGAAGTGCAGCGCGTGCTGCAGCGGTACAAGGACCTGCAGGACATCATCGCGATCCTCGGCGTCGACGAGCTGTCCGATGACGACAAGCTGCTCGTCGCGCGCGCGCGCAAGATCCAGCGGTTCCTCGCGCAGCCGTTGTTCGTCGCGAAGCAGTTCACCGGCCTCGACGGCGTCTACGTGAAGGTGACGGATACGGTCCGCAGCTTCCGCGAGGTGCTCGAGGGCAAGCACGACGATCTGCCAGAGCAGGCGTTCTTCAACGTCGGAACGATCGAGCAGGCCCGCGAGAAGGGCGAGCGGCTCGCGAAGGAGAGCGCATAGCCGTGCCGATCCGGCTGGAGATCGTCACGCCGGAGAAGGCCGTGTACGCGGATGACGTGGACATGGTCATCGCCCCGGCCACCGACGGCTACGTCGGGATCCTCCCGCATCACGCCCCGCTCCTCACGACCCTCGGACCCGGCGAGTTCCGCGTAAAAAAGGGTGGGGTCGAAGAGGTGCTCGCGGTGTTCGGCGGCTTCATGGACGTCCGCGGAGACCGGGTCATCGTCCTGACCGAGGCCGCCGAGCCGGCGGAAGAGATCGACGCGCAACGCGCGCAGGAAGCGCGGGACCGCGCTCAGCAGGCCCTTCAGGCCGGACCGATGTCCGCGGCCGAGGAGGCCCACGCCCGCGCGAGTCTCCAGCGTGCCCTCGTCCGCATTCGGGTCAGCGAGCGGAGGCGCCGGCGGCTCTAGCGCTTAGTACTACTGAACAATCCGTTCGGTGCGTGTACGGGTTTGTTGCTGTGGCGTTCGCTTTCCGGTGCGCATACGCTGACGCCGACGCGGTCGGGGCCGTGGTCCAGCGGAGTGGTTGAGTGAGGGGTCTGGCGCTTCTGGCGATCGGCGTGGTGCTCCTCGCCTCGTGTGCAGGCGCATCCGTTGCGCCAACGTCTTCCGAGACCGATGCGGCCGCGGATGTTGCTGCCCCCACCGCGGCACCCGTGTCCACACCGATGCCGACGGCTCAGCCCACCGTCGATCCGCGTCTCTACGCGAAGCTGCGCGTGTTCGTCGCGTCGGAGAGCACCGATCAGGTGTGGGTCTTCGACGGCGCCCCTGATGCGCCGTACGCGCTCGTGACCAAGATACCCGTCGGACGCCTGCCGCATCAGATGTCGGTCTCGCCCGACGGCAAGTTCGTCGCGGTGAACAACCGGATGGCCAACACGACCTCGATCATCGACCCGATCGCGATGAAGGAGATCGTCCGCCTTCCGGTCGGCAAGCAGCCGCACGGCATCATCTGGTCGCCCGATGCGAAGACGCTGTTCGTGGCGCACGAGAAGGACACCTATATCTCGCGGTTCGAGGCCGGTACCTGGAAGATGCTGCCGCCGTTGATGGTCGGGGTGCCGCAGCACGTCCTCACGATGAGCGCGGCGAGGCCGAACGAGCTGTGGTTCACGGTCACGAACTCGAACGAGAACGATCATCTTCGCGTCTACGACCTCGATACGAAGCTGATCACGAAGGTCAAAGTGAACGACGTCCATGACGCGTACTTCACGCCGGACGGCAGCGAGATGTGGTCCAGCTCATCGGGCTTCCTCGACAAGCCTTCCGACCGCATGGTCATCTACGACCCGATCGCGAAGACCGTCAAGGAGGAGATCCATCTCAAGGGCCGCTATCCGTTCCACACGCTCAAGGTCTTCCAAGACGGCGTGTACTACCCGACCAACACGAGCGTGATGGTCCTCTCCGATCATCTTGGACCGTCACTCCTCTGGGTCGATTGGCGCGAGCGGACGACGAAGCTGGGTCAACAGCCGTTCCATGCGACATACGACCCCGAGGGTGATCGGATGCTCGTCACGACGAACGTCGACGGCATGGTGAATGTGATCGACATGAAGACGCGGCAGGTCGTGCAGAAGCTGCCGGTGACCAAGGCGCACGGCATCGCGTCGGTGGGGATCGCCGCGCCCTAGTCTTGCCCCGCGATGCTGATGCGACTCCTCGCCGTGCTGTTCAACGCGTTCCCTGTGCGCTGGCAGCGGCGTTTCATGACCGCGGCGCATGACCGTTTCCTCGTCGGCGTCACCGGCCTCGGGATCGACGCGGCGGGACAGGTGCTCCTCGCGCGGCACCGCTTTGGCGCTCCGCAGTGGCGCTTTCTCGGCGGCTTCCTGCATCCGCGTGAGCGGGTCGAGGACGCTCTTGCGCGCGAGATCCGGGAGGAGACCGGTCTCGCCGTCGAGGTCGGACCGGTGCTCGAGGTCGTGACCGGATACCGCTGGGAGCGCGTCGAGGTCGTGTTCGCCTACCGCGTCAGCGGTGGGACGGCCGTGCTGACGAGCGAGATCGAAGAGCTGCGCAGCTTCGCGCCCGACGCCCTTCCCGAGATGCGTGCCGACCAGCGTGGGCTCATCGAACGCCACGCCGCGGCTGCGATCGCCTGGGCGCGGCGCTGACGGAGAGCGGCGCCTCGAGATCGGCGCCTAGCTCAATCTTTCGTCGGACCGTCGAGCGCTGCGAGGATCTCCTTGATGTGTTGGTAGTGCTCGAACTGGTGCTCGAGCAGCCGCCGCATCACGCGCTTGGTCGTCCACCGCCGGCCCATGATCGTGTGGTCGCGCCAGTCGTCGGGCTCCATCACGCTGAAGCGTTGGACGATGATGCGATGGACGGCTTGATAGGAGCTGAGCGGATCCGCCGGCCACTTCTCCAGGCGCGCGAGGAGAGCGATATCCGTCGTCATCATGTGCTCGAGCGCCTGTCGGACGCTCCAGGTCCCATCGCTTGGGACGCCCTCCATCTGGTCTGGCGAAAGCCTGGCGACGAGCGCGATCACCGCGGCGCGCGACGCCTCGTACTGATGGAGGAAGTCCCGTACCTGGTGCTCCTCGAATGGCTGGTCTTCACCGGGCACGAGCGGGGGCGTCTCCAGCTCGCCGACGGAGAGCTTCTCGGGGTCGATGTCCTTCCAGTGATCGATCGCGACGCCGTGTGCCTCGAGCAGCGCTCGGTAATCCGAGAAGACGCGCCGTGCTTTCGCGATCGCTTCTTCGCGCGTTTTCCCCGACGCGACGCAACCAGGGAGGATCGGGATGATCGCGAGGAAGTAGCCGGGCTGCGCTTCGGCGGCGTAGATCATCGCTTCGGTCACACTGCTACCCACACCTTCTGCCCGCAGTCCGGGCGGAGCGAACGAATGTCGCCGTCCACCGCGACACGCAGCGTCCCCGGGCGGTGCTCGATCATCTCGAGCGTGACGCCGGGACGCACGCCCTGCGTGTCGAGGTACTCCAGGAATCCCGGCTCGTGCTCGAACTGGTCGGGGATGCGCTCGACTTTGGCGCGCTCGCCGGTGGTGAGGCGCTCGAGCGGTCGTGTCGCACGCGGTGTCGTGCCAGGCATCGGGTTGCCGTGCGGGCACGTCTGCGGATCGCCGAGGACCTCCACCAGCCGCTCCTCCATCTCGCGCGACATGGCGTGCTCGATGCGCTCGGCCTCCTCGTGCGTCTTCCACCACTCGTAGCCGAGGAGATCGACGAGCATCCGTTCCGCGAGTCGGTGCCGGCGCACGATCGAGCTCGCCGCCTCGAGTCCCCGCTCGGTGAGACGGACCTCTCTCCGCTCGTCGAGCCGCAACAGCCCGTCGCGCTCGAGGCGGTGGACCATCTCGGATACCGCCGCGGGTGATATCCGAAGGAACTCCGCGAGGCGCGCGCCGATGACCTGGCCCCCCTCGTCGGCGAGGGTGTAGACGGCCTGGAGGTATTCCTCTGTCGCTGGGGAGGTCTGTGTTGTAATTCTTGACCTGCCAAGTCGGGAATTGTTAGGCTCACCTTACGACCGTTCGGAGAGCCGCTGGGCTCGTCGGACCGGCCGAGTATCGCACCGGAGAGGGTCTTGATCGCCGGCGACCTGACCGCGCTGCTGCTGAGCCTTCGCGAGGGCGTCGAGATGGCGCTCGTCGTCGGGATCGTCCTCGCCTATCTCGGCCAGGCGGGCGCGCGCGGCGCGCGCAGGTTCGTCTGGGCCGGCGTGGCGGCGGCGGCGGCGGTCAGCCTGGTCGCCCTCGGCGTGCTGACCGCGCTGGACGCCGAGTTCCAGGGCGCGACGGAGCAGCTGTTCGAGGGCACAACGATGCTGCTCGCGGCGGTCTTCCTGACCTGGATGGTGTTCTGGATGCTCCGCAATGCGCGCTTCCTGCGTACGGAGCTTCAGCGCGGAGTCCAGGCCGTCCTCGAAAGCGGCGGCGCCGCCTGGGGCGTGTTCCTTCTCGTCTTCTTCGCCGTCGTACGCGACGGCGTCGAGCTGGCGCTCCTCGTGTTCTCGACACCGGGCCAGGGCAAGATCCTCGGTACGGTCGTCGGTCTCGCGATCGCGTCGGGAATCGGCCTTCTCATCTACGCATTCGGTCGACGCATCGACCTGCGGACGTTCTTCCGCGTGACGACCGTCGTCCTCGTGCTGTTCGGCGCCGGTCTGGTGTCGCACGCGGCCCACGAGTTCGCGGAGGCGGGCCCACTCGCGTCGATCGAGGGTCCGCTCCTATGGAGCACTCGGGACTGGCTGCCCGAGGATTCCGGTCTGGGCTCGATCCTGAGAGCACTGCTCGGATACGCCGACTCGCCGCACGCGATCGACGTCGTCGCGTACGTCCTCTACTTCGTCGGCGTTTGGCTGTTTTCGAAGACGAACCTCATCCGTCCGGTGGTCCACGCCACGGCGGAGGCGACGCGCCCAGCCTGATCACCACGCCGGACCACAACGCGCGCACTCTGGCGACGTTCTAGATTTGGTCCAGATGTTCAACAAACAAATCGGCATCGACCTCGGCACGGCCAACATCATCGTGTACGTGCGCGGCAAGGGCATCGTTCTCACCGAGCCGTCGGTGGTCGCCCTTGCCCACGACGATGGCTCGCCCCGCCCGCGCATCGTCGCGGTCGGTGAAGAGGCGCGGCTGATGCTGGGCCGGACGCCGGGGAACATCACGGCGATGAAGCCGATGCGCGACGGTGTCATCGCGGACTATGTCATCACCGAGCACATGCTCAAGCACTTCATCGACAAGGTCTGCGGCAACATCCGCATCTTCCGCCCCGAGCTCATGATCTGCGTTCCGTCCGGAGTTACGAGCGTCGAACGGCGTGCGGTGAAGGATGCCGCGATCCGCGCGGGAGCGCGGGCGGCGCATCTGATCGAAGAGCCGCTCGCCGCCGCGATCGGCGCGAACATCCCGATCTCGGGTCCGAGCGGCAACCTCATCATCGACATCGGCGGCGGCACAGCCGAGATCGCGGTGATCTCGCTCGGCGGCATCGTCGTTTCGCGGAGCGTGCGCGCGGCAGGCAACAAGCTTGACGAGGCGATCGCGAACTTCGTACGCAAGCGATACAACCTCATGATCGGCGAGCGCACGGCGGAGGACGTGAAGATCCAGATCGGCTCCGCGCTGGGCATGGACCAAGAGCTCACGATGGAGGTGCGCGGGCGCGATCTCATCGCCGGCCTCCCACGGACCATCACCATCGGGAGCAACGAGATCACCGAGGCGATGGACCCGGTGCTGCAGCAGATCATCACGTCCGTGAAGGCCGTACTCGAAGAGACGCCGCCGGAGCTGGCGTCGGACGTCATCGACAAGGGCATGGTCCTCTCCGGTGGCGGCGCGCTCCTGCGCAACATGGACAAGCTCCTCACGCAGGTCACCGGCGTCGCCTGCTACGTCGCCGAGAATCCCCTGTACTGCGTTGCGAAGGGCACCGGTCTAGCGCTCGAGCACATCGACTTCTTCCGCAGAAGCCTCGTCGCTGTCCACTAAGTAAGTCGTGTCCGCGCGGGTCGACGTGCTCGGCGTGGGCTTCGACCGCGTCCATCTCGCCGCGGCGGCCGAACGGATCCTGCGCCGCCTCGACGCCGACGAGCGGACCTTCGTGATCACCGCGAACCCCGAGTTCGTGATGCTCGCGCGTCGCGACGAGACCGTCGCCCAGATCGCGCGAGAGGCGCAGCTGGTGGTCGCCGACGGCAGCGGTGTCGTCGCCGCGTCACGACTCCTCGGCGACGGGCTGCCACGCGTTCCCGGACGCCTTCTCGTCGATGCGCTCGTGCCGCATCTCGCGCAGCGGCGCTCGCCGATCTTCTTTCTCGGCGCGGGGCCCGGTGTCGCGGAGCGGGCCGCGGCCGAGCTCCGCCGCCGCGCGCGCGGCCTCGCCGTCGCCGGCGTGCACGCCGGTTCGGCGGAGCCCGAAGACGACGCGGTGTCGGTCGCGCGGATCCGCGACAGCGGTGCGCAGGTGCTCTTCGTGGCGTACGGCATGCCGAAGCAGGAGCGCTGGATCGCGCGCAACCTCTCCGCCCTCCCCGCGGTGCGCCTCGCGATCGGTGTCGGCGGCGTATTCGATCAGCTGGCCGGCGTCCAGAAGGTGCCGCCGGCCGTCTTTCACGCGGTCGGTCTTGAATGGCTGTGGCGACTCGCGCGCGAGCCACGGCGTTGGCGCAGGCAGCGTGTTCTGCCGGTGTTCGCCCTGCTGGTGCTGCGGCGGCGCCTCTTCGGCCGATGAAGGTCGCGCTCGCGCACGAGTACTTCGCGGCCCACGGCGGAGCCGAGCGCGTCGTCGAGGTGCTTCACGCGATGTGGCCCGAGGCGCCGGTGTACACGTTCTTCCACGACCGCGGGCGCTACGGCGATCTCGGGGGCTGGGACGTTCGCACCAGTTATCTGCAGCAGTTCCCGATCGGCGGTGGTCTGCATCGCGCGCTGCTCCCGCTCTATCCGAGCGCCGCGCGGCGGCTCCGTGTCGCCGACGACACCGATGTGGTCCTCGTGTCGACGAGCGCCTTCATCAAGGGACTCCGGCTCGCGGACCGTACCGTCGAGGTCGCGTACTGCCACTCGCCGACGCGGTATCTCTGGGACTGGCGCGACGAGTACCTGCGCGATGAGGTCCCCGCGCCGCTCCGTGGAGCCGTGAACGAGCTGCTCGCCCGTCTGCGTGAGACGGACCGTGCCTTCGCCACGCGAGTGGATCGTTGGATCGCGAACTCGTCCGTCGTTGCGCAGCGGATCCAGCGCTATTACGACCGTGAGAGCGAGGTCGTATATCCGCCGGTCGACGTCGACACATTCACGGCGCAGCGCGACCGCGGAGACTTCTGGGTCTACGTCGGCCGGCTATCGGCCTACAAGCGCGCCGACATCGCCGTCCGCGCGTTCGCCCGGCTGGGCACGCGTCTGGTCGTCGTGGGCGAGGGACGCGAGCGCGCCGCTCTCGAGTCGATCGCGCGCGACAGCTCGCTACGGCCGATGGGGAACATCACGTTCGCCGGCCGCCTCGACGACGCCACGCTGCGCCAGCTGCTCGGCGCGGCGCGCGGTCTGATCTTTCCGGCAGAGGACGACTTCGGGATCGTATGCGTCGAAGCGCTCGCGTCGGGCGCGCCTGTCGTCGCGCTCGCGGCGGGCGGGGCGCCCGAGATCGTCCGCGACGGGATCGACGGCGCGCTCGTCGCCACCGCGGACGCCGATGCGTTCGCCGACGCGGTGCTGCGCGTCGAGCAGCGCGCGTGGGATGTCGACGAATTGTGCCGCTCCGCACGCCGTTTCGATGTGTCACGATTCCGAGACCGCATCCGCAGCGTCGTCGACGATGCGCACGCGCGCGGGCGGAGGACGCGGGGGATCGCATGAGCAAGGTCAAGGTCGACATGCACACGCACAGCGAGTACTCGCCGGACAGCCGCACGCCGCTCGGCGTGCAGGCGGCGGCGATCAAGGCGGCTGGGCTGCACGTCGTGTGCGCGACCGACCACAACACGATCGAGGGCGCGCTGCGTCTGCGCGAGCTCGCCGACGGCTTCCGCGTGATCGTCGGCGAAGAGGTCAGCAGCCGGGATGGCGAGATCATCGGTCTGTTCCTGGAAAAGGCGATCCCGCGCGACCTCAGCGCGGAAGAGACGATCGCGCGGATCCACGATCAGGGTGGCCTCGTCTCGGTGCCGCATCCGTTCAGCCGCAATCGCAGGTTCCATCTACGGCGCTCGGTGCTGGACCGCGTCTACAAGGACATCGACTGCATCGAGGTCTTCAACGCTCGAGAGGCCTTCACCCAGGACAACCTCCGCGCGGCCGCGTTCGCCCGCGAGAAGGAGATTCCCGGCGCGGTCGGCAGCGACGCGCACCGCGCGGCTGAGATCGGGCGCGCCTGGGTCGAGGTGGAAGACTTCGCTGGTCGTGAGGACTTCATCGCGGCGCTGCGCGAGGGCAGTGTGGTCGGAAAGCTCACCGGCAACTACATCCACGTCTTGACGCGGCTCGACGTGGTGCGGAAGTGGTGGAACCGGCGGCGCACCAAGAGCCTTACGTGAGCCGCAGGTCCCCGCCGCGGCCTGAGCATCCTACGCACGTCGAAGACGCGACGATCGAGCAGCTCGCCGAGGTCGCGGGCCACACCGACGAACTTGCCGTACGGCGGCAGCTCTTCGGCATGCGCGAGCTCGTCTCCACGCTCATCCCCCTCGCCCTCATCGCTGTCTTCGCCCGCAACGTCGACTGGTCCGAGGCCGCGCGGACGATCGGCCGATCCAACCCGCTGCTCGTCGCCTGCGCGCTCGTGGTCTATTACGCGACGTTCCCGCTGCGCGCTGCGCGCTGGGCGCGCCTCTTGCGCGAGGGTGGCGCGGACGTTGGATGGCGCGATCTCGTGCGGATCCTGCTGCTCGGCTGGTTCGTCAACAGCCTCGTCCCCGCGAAGCTTGGCGACCTCTACCGCTCGTATCTGGTGAAGCGCCGATTCGGCATCTCGCTGTCGCGCACGGTCGGCGTCGTCGTCGCGGAGAGGCTGCTCGATCTCATCGTGGTGTTCGGCCTTCTCGTGGGCGGTGGATACGTCGCGTTCGGTCGCACCGTTCTACCGGATCTGTGGATCGTGTATGCGACCGGAGCGGTCCTCGGCCTTCTCATCGCGATCGGGCTAGTGGCGATCTACGCCCTCGGTCCCAAGATCGCTCGCTTCTTCCCGGGCGAGGTGCGTCGTATCGGGCGCCTGTTCCGCGAAGGTGTGCTGCACAGCTTCCGCGCGCTGCCGTTCGCCGGCCCGCTCACGGTCATCATCTGGGGTGCCGAGGCCATGCGCCTGATGTTCGTGCTGTGGGCGCTCGGTCTGGAGCTGCCGGCGTCCGGCATCGTCTTCGTCGCGGTCGCGACCTCGCTCCTCACGACGGTGCCGCTCACACCAGCGGGTTTCGGCTTCGTCGAGATCGCGATGGTCTACGTCCTCACCGAGGGGTTCGGGCTCTCGCAATCGAACGCCGTGGCCGTCGCCGTGCTCGACCGCGCCGTGAGCGTCTTCTCCGTCATCGTCGTCGGCGCAATTGTTTATGTCCGCTCGGATCGATCGGAACGAGTTGGGGGATAGTGCCAGGATCCGGAGACGGAGACAGCAGGCGCATCGCGAACGACAGCGATCGAGGCCCGACGGGACGGCGGCGGGGTGTCGCGAACGAGCACCGAGACCGCGGGATGATCGGGCCGTTCAGAGAACAAACGGAGCGGGCCCGTCCTGCGAGTGAGCGATACCCCGCCGCCGTCCACTCGCAGCGCCACTAGACTCGCCGCCATCCGACCCCTCCTGCTCGTGTCGGTCGCGGCACTCATCGTTCGCATCGCGAGCGCCGTCGTCGTCGCGCAGCCCGGCTACACCGATGCCTATTACTACTCGGCGGTCGCGTCCCGACTCGCGCACGGCGACGGCCTGACCGCGGACTTCATCTGGAACTTCCTCGAAGCCCCGAACTTCGCGCCGCTCCCCGTGGCGAGCCATCGCTTCTGGGTGCCGCTCGCCACCACGCTGCAGGCCGGTGGCATCACGCTGCTGGGCGGTTTCCTCGGTGAGTTCCGCGCGGCGCAGGCGGCGGTGATCGCCGTCGCGGCGTTCCTGCCGGCCGCAACGTACGCCGCGGCACGCTCGCTCGAAGTCTCCCGGAGCTATGCGCTCGCCGCCGCCGCCGCGGTCGGGCTCGGCGGCGTGTTCGCGCCGAGCTGGGTCACGGCGGACTCATTCGCTCCGGCGGCGCTCATCGGCAGCCTGTTCTTTCTCGCGTTCGCCCGTGCCGCGCGCGGCTCGCTCGGCGCGGGCGCGCTCGCCGGCCTGCTCGTCGGTCTGCTGTATCTCGCACGCGCGGAAGGGGCGTTCTTCGGCGCTGCGCTTCTCGCACTGGCCATTCGTCCGGCCACGCGGAACGCCGGCCTGGCGGGCTGCGCCGTCGCGCTCGCGATCGGCGGGAGCTGGTTCGCACGCGACGTCGGCCTGGGGGCGGACGACCTCCTTGCGCGATCGACGTTGCTCGTGAGCTACCAGGACTTCTTTCGGCTCGCGCCGCCCACGGCCGCGCAGTTCCTCGGTGCCTTGCCGGACGTCGCCGCCGCGAAGGCGGGGGCGGTCGTCACGAACGCGGTCACGGCGCTCGTTGTCTTTTTCGTTCTGCTCGGGCCGCTCGCGCTCGTCGCCTCGTGGCGACTTCGCGAGCGCCCGGACGTGCGTGCGTGGTCTTCGCTGTTCCTCCTCGTGTTCCTTGCGCAGTCGCTGCTCTTCACCCTCCACTCGACCCGGGGCTCGTACTTCCATTCGCTCGCCGCGTTCTTCCCGTTCGGTGTGGCCGTCGCGGCTGCGGGGGCCGAGCGCGCACTCGCGATGCGCAACGCGATCATTGGCCGCATCTGGGTCACCGGCGCGGTTGCACTCGCGCTCGCGCTCTCGGCGGGTGCGATGGTCCAATGGGATGCGACGTTCAACGCTGCCGCCGGCGTGCGCGCCGCTGCCCTCGACGCGATACCCGCGGGTCCCTTCATGGCGATCGATGCCGCGGCGTGGCGATCCCTCAGCGGGCGACTCGTGATCGTGACGCCGGCAGAACCCGCCTTTTCCGTCGTCAGA
>WNGJ01001969.1_pt1 | contig 20537 bp, 16 predicted proteins | sample 5400611 | NCBI WGS metagenome assembly WNGJ01 (sample SAMN13153375, study PRJNA577476) | soil metagenome | isolation source: 40 cm soil or saprolite under Garry oak tree replicate 1 | place: USA:California | collected 2016-06-15
TAATGAGTCGATAGCTGGTACGCTCCGCAGGTTCCGAAGCACTACGATGGCCTGCTCTAATTTCTATGACTCGCTCCCAACGCGTTTGCTGGATGGATTCAATGCGAGCGCCTTCGAGGTATTTTCGCAGTAGCATTACAAATGCGGGTGGCTCATTGACGATTCTAGTAGGTTTAATGGCTGTGATATGCGCACGCGCTAACTGGGGATGAGCTGAGAGATAAAGCCATCGGTTCTTTCCACCTTGCCCATGTTCTTGTGCAGGGGCATAACACTGTATTGCAAGAGAGTATGCTGTTGGTTGTATGATAATATCTATTCGTGCGTGGTTAAGTAGCATTCGCCATTCATCGGCAATAGCGGCGAGCGTAATGGCATCAATGTGCATATCTATTACTTTCCAATTCACAATATGCTTGTGCGTGTTGTACAATACTCTCAAGAGCAGTCCCATTAGTATAACAAAGAGAGGCCCGTTCGTATACTAACCTTCCCAGGTCCAATAACGTAGGAAAATGGCATGCAACCTGAGACGGAGCAATGTGTGTCCCAAAATCAGCAACTCGCATCCGCCCAGTCCTCACCTCGTCAAGGACTCCTCTTCGTGCTGTCAGCGCCATCAGGGACGGGGAAAGATTCCGTTATAAATATGCTCAAGCAACAAGGCATGGATTTTTTTGTAGTGCCTTCTGTTACGACTCGTGCCCCTCGTACGGGTGAAAGTGAGGGTAATCCGTATCATTTTATCAGCCGGGAAACATTTGAACGCCTGGTTAGTCAAAATGAATTGCTTGAGTATGCAAATGTGCATGGTAACTGGTACGGGCAACCGCGTAAACTCATACGCGATAATTTGTCTGCAGGCCGAGATGTACTGTTGAAGATTGATGTAAAAGGAGCTGCCACCATTCGTAGTAAGGTATCCGATGCAATTTTTATTTTTCTCATTCCAGGCTCGTTAGACGAACTTACTCAGAGGCTAACAGGCAGGCAAACAGAGACAGAAGAGGAACTTGAGAGACGATTAGCCGACGCTCGTAAAGAGTTGGCAGAACAGCATTGGTACGATTACCTGATCACAAATCGGAATGGCCATTTGCAAGAGGCGGTGGATTGTCTGCGTTCCATAATGCTGGCAGAGCATTGTCGTGTACATCCCCGTAATATCGATGTTTAGAGTCATCAAGAAGGATGGTGGTCAATGTCAGAAGAACGATTTGAGCAATCTGGTACTAAAGAGCGAAATCTTGGCATGGAGTTGGTGCGTGTAACCGAAGCCGCTGCCCTAAGCGCTGGCCGCTGGATGGGCAAAGGCGATAAAATTGCAGTCGACCAGGCCGCTGTAAACGCCATGCGACACGCGCTTGACGGCGTCGATATGCATGGCGTCGTGGTAATTGGCGAAGGTGAAAAGGATGAGGCTCCCATGCTCTATATTGGCGAGGAAGTGGGCAATGGTACTCCACCCGAATTGGATGTATCTGTAGACCCGGTTGATGGGACACGACTTGCCGCCCTTGGACTTCCAGGAGCAATCGCGGTTGTGGCGACGGCTGAACGTGGGACGATGTACTCTGCACCTCAAGGTGTGTTTTATATGGAAAAGATCGCCGTTGGCCCGATTGCCCGAAACGTGATCGATATCAACGCGCCGATTATAACCAATCTGCAACGAATTGCGCAAGCACGTCAAGCCCAGATCGACGATTTAACAGTAGTGATTCTGGATCGCCCGCGTCACGCAGGCATCATGAAACAGGTTCGCGAGGCTGGCGCTCGCATTCGCCTGATTACGGATGGTGATGTGTTGGCGGCAATACAGGTAGCGATGGAAGACTATACAGGTGTCGACGTGCTTATGGGTATAGGAGGAGCGCCAGAAGCAGTGTTGGCTGCTTCTGCAATTAAGTGTATTGGCGGTGAATTGCAATGCAAAATCTGGCTACTTACAGCTAAAGAGCGTGAAGAAATTGTCAATGAAGGTGGAAATCTGGATCAGGCGCTCAAAAACGAACATGCAAGATTACGAGAACTCGCTATTGACGTTGACAAAGTATTTACTACGGATGACCTTGTAAAGGGGAAGGATGTCTCGTTCGCTGCAACAGGAATCACAAGTGGTGAATTACTCGACGGTGTACAGTATTTTGGCTGGGGAGCGCGCACTTCCTCTGTAATGATGCGCTCTCGCTCTGGTACAGTTCGATACATTCAAGCGCGCCATAAATGGCGCAAGGAACATGGCGCGTTAGGAATAGCCCGAATAAGTTGAGACTGCCTTTTGATCTGGAGGTTTTCATTCTGGTAGTAGGCAAATAAGCGGGTTTTTATTGAATGTGGTCAAGGAAAAGAGAACGCTTCATCCCTCGCCAAATTTATTGGAATTTAAGCATTTTTTCAATAACGGCATCCGCGACCTGAGAGGTACCAACGGCTGAATGATCATCTGGTCGAGGCTTGAGATCGTACGTGACGTTTTTGCCCTCAGCAATGACAGCGGCTATGGCATTCTCTAAACGACAGGCAGCATCCTTCTCACCCAGGTGTCGCAACATCAGAACACCTGAAAACATCATGGCCATCGGGTTGACTTTGTTCTGTCCGGCATACTTGGGTGCGCTCCCATGTACCGGCTCAAATACGGCATATTGACTGCCAATATTTGCGCCAGGGGCAACTCCCAGCCCGCCTATCAGGCCTGCCGATAAATCGGAAATAATATCACCATACAGGTTAGGCAATACCAGCACATCGTAGTGTTCTGGCTTCTGTACAAGCTGCATACACATATTGTCAACAATACGATCTTCAAACTGGATGTCTGGATACTCCTTAGCAACTTCATGAGCTGTGGAAAGGAATAGCCCATCAGAAAATCTCATAATATTGGCTTTGTGAACCGCAGTCACTTTATGCCGCTTGTTCAATCTAGCAAAGTCAAAAGCGAATTTTACAATTCGACGTGTGGCCATTACAGAAATATATTTGATACTTATGGCAGAATTGTAATCAAAATGAGTTCCAGTCGTGCGAGCAATGGTGTCTATGATTTCCTGCTGTTCGGGTGTTCCTTTTTGGAACTCTACTCCAGCATATAAATCTTCTGTATTCTCACGTACAATAATTAAATCAATATTATCGTATCGCGAACGCAACCCTTGATAAGTTTTCGCTGGACGAAGATTTGCATACAGGTCCAGTTTCTTGCGTAGGGCCACATTTGCACTACGTACTCCCTTACCAAAAGGTGTGGTGATTGGGCCTTTCAGCCCTACTTTTGTACGTTTAATGGACTCAATTACATCATCTGGTAAAACAGTACCATATTTCTCAAGCATCTCTAAACCAGCCTGCTGCACCTCCCAGGAAAATGGAACACCAGTAGCTTCGAGAACGCGGCGTGTAGCCTCGGTAATTTCTGGGCCGGTACCGTCACCAGGAATGAGTGTAACCGGGTATGGCATAAAATCCTCCATACGAGCAGCGAGTCATCGTCGTGGGTGAATGAGCAACCAACTGATTATAGCACATGAACTATCCTTGTAAGTCTGATGTGAACAAATTAAACGTTCATTTGTTGATTGCGTGATACTGGATCAGACAGTAGGAGTCTTATTCGTTGTAGTTTTTTTGGTTCCGGTGGTAGTCTTTTTCCCCCTGCTATTACTTTTCGCTCGAGTAGCAACCGTGGCCTTCCTAGTCCGTCTTTGCGTTGTACGGGTCGTGGTTTTCTTCGCTGTTGTCAATGACCGTCCATTCGCAGAGGGTGTTTGGGAGAGCAGTGAAGAATCATCTGTGGTCGTAACTTTCTTACGCGTACCCCGTCGTGTAGCTGCACCATTCTGTTCGGGCCTCTCCTCAGTGTTTCGCCGTTGCGCAACAAATTCTTGATAGCACACAGGACTCTGTCCTACACGTGGTACAACCATCAAACCACCACAATCGGGACAGAGTTCAGGCACCGGTTTCTCCCAGATAGCAAAATTGCAAGTTGGGTAGTTGTTACAGCCGTAAAAGATTCGTTTCTTCTGCTTTGTCTTGCGTTCTACAAGGTCGCCTTGACACACCGGACACAACGCACCAGTTTTATTCACAACAGAGCGACGATAGCGACAATCTGGAAAACCTGAGCAAGAGATAAAGCGCCCAAAACGGCCTGTGCGAATAACCAGATTGCGACCACATTCGGGACATGCTTCATCTATCTCTTCGACTGGCTTTTGTACACGGTCCATCTCCGCTTCGGCCCTTTCCATCGTCACCCTGAAATCACCATAGAAGTCGTGCAGGAACTTCGTCCACGATTGCCGTCCTTCTTCGACATCGTCGAGCTTTCGCTCCATCTCAGCCGTGAAACCGATATCTACAATATCCGGAAAGTGCTTATTCATTACTTCGTTAACCGTTTCGCCCAACCAGGTTGGAACAAAGCGCCTCTGCTCTTGATCAACATAACCACGGTCCTGAATGGTACTGATAATAGGTACATAGGTACTGGGACGTCCGATACCCTGCTCCTCAAGCTCTTTAATCAAGCTTGCTTCGCTAAAACGTGGAGGGGGCTGAGTGAAATGTTGTTCAGGCGTTAATCGATGCAAGTTCAACACTTCTTGCATACTGAGAGCAGGAAGCGTTTTCTCCTCGTCATCCCGTTGCCACACGGCATAAAAGCCTGGGAACTTGAGATGGGAACCTGTAGCCCGAAAAACGTACTGGCCAGCCACGATGTCCACCCGAACTGTATCAAAGACGGCAGGTGTCATGAAGCTAGCAACAAAACGTCGCCAGATCAAGTTATAAAGTTTAAACTGTTCGGGGGTCAAATGAGACTTGACTATTTGAGGCGTCAATGTAACATCAGTCGGGCGAATCGCTTCGTGGGCATCCTGAGTGGTCGCTTTGACCTTACCTGTTCGTCCCTGTCCAACATAGGGCTGACCATATTCCTTTGCGATATACTCTTTTACTTTTGCCTGCGCTTCATCTGAAACGCGGGTGGAGTCCGTACGCATATACGTAATCAAACCCTGATGTCCCTGTGCGCCCAACTCAATCCCCTCATAGAGTTGCTGGGCAAGACTCATCGTTCTCTTCGGTTTAAAGGAGAGACGTGTTGAGGCCTCCTGCTGCATAGTACTGGTTGTGTATGGTGGATTGGGTTGGCGCCGCTGCTCTTTCTCCTCTACTTTCAATACGGTATAGACAGCATCCTGTAACTCAGCCAGAATACTATTTGCCTGTTCCTGAGAAGAAATTTTAATGCGGCCTTTTTCCGTTTTTAATTCCTTTGTGCCATTTTGTCCGTCAGGCGAAGCTGCTATTTGTTCCTCACCCTCAGTCGTGGTATCAGCACCGTTCAAGTCAGCAATGTCTTTGAGGCGAGCGATCAGGTTTGCTTCAAAGCGCTCTATCTGCCCTTGTTTACTAAGCAATGCAGTAATACTCCAGTACTCTTCAGGGACAAAAGCACGAATCTCGATCTCTCGATCACAAATGAGACGAAGGGCAACAGATTGCACGCGCCCGGCGCTTGTACCTGATTGAATGCGCCGCCAGAGTAAGGGACTAATTTTATAGCCTACCAGCCGATCTAAAACACGGCGCGCTTGTTGAGCATTGAAGAGATCTTCGTTAATATCTCGAGGCTTTTTTATTGCTTGCTGAACAGCCCCTTTAGTGATTTCATTGAAGACAGCACGCCTGGGATTCTGCAATCCAAGCGTTTCTTTTAAAGACCAGGCGATAAACTCACCTTCACGGTCTGGGTCTGGAGCCAGGTATACCTCGTCAGCACGCCTGGAAGCGGCTTTCAGATCGTCAATTACTTTATCTTTTTTCTCAATGATCTCATATTGTGGGGTGAAATCCTTACGTGTGTTGACCCCAAGGCCTTTTTTGGGTAGATCAATAATATGTCCCATGGACGCACGCACTTCGAAGTCACGCCCAAGAAATTTCTCGATTGTTTTAGCTTTTGCAGGTGATTCTACGATTACAAGTTTTTTTGCCATCGACCCTACTTCAACTCCATTTCCTTCGTTGCGATATACCTGGCTTTTTCAATGGACGCGCTCGATATATCTGACCCTCTACAATTAAATGAAAGTATGCATTTAATCTCATGGCATAGAATAGCACATACTTGCAAGAGGGATAGGTATTGGTACTTTGCCAACAAAAATCCTACGCTAGGATAACACATTGTGTCTATATGGTATTCCCGGATACTCTTGACCCTTCTATACTTGCATGCTATGCTGCAACTGCAACACTTATGTAAATATCGTATGTTGGAGGAAAAGGAAAGCATGAGCGAACAAAAGCCACCTCGCTCCATCAAAAGAGAGGCGCGCAAAAGGCCTGAGAGCGATAGCACAGAAGACCAGATGCCAGCTAACCGCTCTAGCAAGGCCGCCAGTAGCCAGCGTGTTATGATACGCCGGCGCGGTAGTTCACTTCGTGCTGGACTTGCAGTGATGGGAGGAAGAGCTGCAGGAGCGCTCAGTCGCCGTTTACATTTTGGTGGTGGAACGAGTATTGCGGGAATGGTAGCACAACGTCTGTATCCAGACATTGTCGGGCACCTGTCCACGCAACTGGTCCATGGAAGTGTAGTGGTAACAGGGACAAATGGCAAAACAACCACCAGCGGTTTTATCGCAGCTATCTTGAGCGATGCTGGTCTGCGGGTCTGGCGAAACAGAGAAGGATCAAATTTGATGCAAGGGGTTGCTGGTGCCCTGGTCATTCGCGCCCGGCCTGATGGAAACTTACGCCGCGCAGGGCAGGCAATTTCAATTTTTGAAGTTGATGAAGCAGTCATGCCACAAGCTGTAGAGATTTTACCTCCTCGCGTTGCCGTTTTTACCAATCTTTTCCGCGACCAACTTGACCGCTTTGGTGAGGTTGACACCATCTCCACACGTTGGCAGCAGGCGATTGATCTACTGCCAAAAAGTGCGACTCTGGTCCTCAATGCTGATGATCCTACTACAGCCCATCTTGGTGAGTTTTTCCCAGGACAGGTGGTATTCTTCGGTATCGATGATCCTTCGCTTGATCTAGCTAACGAAAGTTTACCTGTAGAACGACATCAGGCGATTGATACACGCACATGCCCCCATTGCGGCGGGGAATACATTTACTCAGTACAATACTACAGTCATTTAGGGCACTATAGGTGTTCACAGTGCAAGCGTGTACGACCCGAAGCAGACGTTCGAGCGGTGAAAGTAGTTGCAGATGGTATTGATCGCCTGCGCATACAAATTGAAACGCAAACACAGCGGGGAGAGATTGTGATCCCACTGGCTGGATTTTATAATGTTTATAATGCTCTGGCAGCAATTGCAGCATCTCAGGCGCTGGGCATCAACTGGGAGCCTATTGTCTCAGGCATCGAACAATTTAAGCCTGCCTTTGGACGCGGGGAACGTGTTCATGTACAAGGACGCACATTGCGCCTGCTTCTAGCCAAGAATCCTACCGGTTTCAATGAAGTGCTTCGCACTCTTTTCAGCGATGGAATACCAAGGCATGTATTATTTGTGTTGAATGACAACATTGCAGATGGGCGAGATATTTCGTGGATCTGGGATGTAGATTTTGAACGAACTACTCAGCATCTAGCGACATTAACGGTAGCAGGGACTCGCGCATTCGATCTTGCGCTACGCTTGAAGTATGCTGGAATCGAGCAGACGGCAATGACGATTGTGACTTCGGCTCCTTTACGGGCCGTTAAGGTCGCTAATCAGTCAAAGTCGCGCAAGATACGCAAACAAAGACAAGCGCTAAAGGCAGAAGCGATGCGAAATGCTCAAATGACTGCAATTGATGACAGCGTCAATCATCACAGAACGACAAAGCCCTTTGGAATTAGCCAGGCATTAGATACTGCAATTCGTCAAACACCGACTGGTGAGACATTGTTCGTTGTACCAACGTATACTGGTTTATTAGAAATCCATCGCGAACTGGAACGTCGTGGTTTAACGCCTCGATATTGGGAGGAAAGAGGACCTTGAACGACGCTTTGTCACCACATATCGCACTGACTTTGGGGCATTTATATCCTGATCAATTAAATTTGTATGGAGATAGGGGTAATATATTGACCCTGCGCAGGCGTTGTCAACTCCGCGATATTGAGCTACGAATTGTCGAGCTCGGTATTGGTGATGCCCTGGCGCCAGATGAGTATGATATGTTGTTCATCGGCGGGGGACAGGATAAAGAGCAAGCTCCAGTAGCTCAAGATTTACTTGAGATCAAAAGCATCGGCTTGTGGGCGGCTATCGAAGATGATATGCCAGTTCTAGCAGTTTGTGGCGGTTACCAGTTATTGGCACACTACTATCGACCTGCAGAGGGGCCAGACATGCGAGGGCTTGGAGTATTCGATGCGTGGACTATCCATAAGGGAGCACAGGTACCTCGCTGCATTGGCGATATAGCGATCAGTTGGAATGGCGACACCCTAGTCGGCTTCGAAAATCATGGAGGTCGTACTTATCTGGGTACAGCAAAACCGTTAGGAAAAATACTCAAAGGTCATGGGAATAATGCAGAAGATCATACCGAGGGAGCAATGTATCGTAACGCCTTTGGCACATACATACATGGTTCGCTCCTTCCAAAGAATCCGCACTTTGCTGATCATTTAATTGCGCTAGCATTAGAACGGACATATGGGAGAAGCGATAGCACTCCAGAAAGCCTGGTTCATTCGACAGGCTCAAATAATGGGTCTACTTCGTTTAATAACGGCACAAAGACGAGAAAATTGACCTCAAGGAGTCGAAATCGCATCCATCGCAATGTCAAAGGTGGCCCATTTACGTTCCTTACTCCTTTGGATGACACATTAGAGTGGGAGGCTCATGCCTTTATGCTAGAACGCATAGGGTTATATCATGCAGCGGCCGATGCTTTGCGTACGTATAAAGATAAAGGGACCATTCTTCACCTACCCAAAACCACCTCAGTTCGAGAGTAAATGAGAATCTTTAGGAAGGAACATATGAATATTGATCGGTCACAAGCAAGATGTTCTTTCTGCGGGAAACGCCCACCAGAAGCAAAGCGTATGGTAGCAGGCCCTGGTGCTGCCTACATTTGTGAGTCTTGCCTGCAACTGTGTAATGATATTTTAACTGATCCAACGCCTTTTTCAGCTAAAGCTTTGGAACTTGCCGCACGTCCTCCTGTAGTGATATCAGCTCCGCAAGAATATGGGCGACAGGATACGCCAGAATCACTGGCCAGGGAGCCTTTGCGCAGTATAACAATCGAATTGGAGCAAAAGCAGCACGACATGACATTGATGCTGCAACAATTGCAACTCTTTCAGAAGCACTTTGAGCTTCATTACATATGGATACGCCCACCATTACGGACAGGATTTGCTTTTATTCCTCGCATCATCTTTCTGCTAGAAGATAATACTGGAGTTCAATGGGCGGGAGATCGTGGAGGTGTGCTTCTTACTCACCCTGAACTTACTAGTGATCCATACCAGGCAGTTTATCAGGGAAGTGCACGTTTTAGTCCACCACTTTCTGCTGATACACGTGTTTTGACCATACGAGCTGCCGACCCCTTGTGTCAATTCGAGAATCCCTCAATACAACCCTGGCAATTTCAAGTCACTCTGTAACTTTTATTCAGCAACATGCTCTAATGCAGGTACAAGCAGCCCATAGCCGCCTTTATCTAATCGGTACATGACATTAACGCTGCTTGTTTCCTCGTTAAAGAACGGGTAAAAGGAGAGGCCATTCATCTCCATTTCTGCAATGACTTCTTGATCACTCATTGATTTGGTCTGAATCCGGCGAATTTCCATGATTTTAGACCATATTTCCTCATTTCGCTCTTCCGTAATAGGTATGGCCATTTGCTCGTCTTCTTCAACACCTTCCTCCTCAACGGAAGAAAGACTGCCAGAACGCGACAATGATAGGACTTTCACAGGTGGTGTTCGATGCCTGCGTGAACTTGTCTGGCGATCTTTATAACGGCCCAATTGCGCGGTAGCTTTATCCAATACCAGATCAAGAGCCATATTGACATTAGCAGCGCTTGCTTCGCTATGAATAGGATGGGAGTTGCTAGAGATTGCTAGTTGCACAGTATAGCGATCGTGAGCGCTACGCGTTTTTTCTTCAGAGACAGTCACCTCAATGCGCGCATTTGACCCAATAAGACGAGAGAGTTTTTGTACTTTCCGTTCGATGTGTTCACGCAAACGGAGTTGGACTTCAGTCTGTTTGCCTTTGATGATGATTTGCATAGTTTGCCTTCTCTTTCCGATCCAACAATATGACAAAACATTATGGAGTAGGTAATTCCATGACAGGAATAGGAAAGTCACATACTGTATTATACCATTGTTCGATAAAAAACTGTGCAATATGCCAATATGCGAATATCACAATACGATCACGAGTAGATAGTAAGACACGATCTTTACAGATCAGTTTTTTGTATGAAAATCCTGTCATCCGGTTGAGCACCAGGTCGCGTTTAATGATGAATAAGAATTAACTTTTCTCCCAATAAATATTCATTCTATGTTCATATGTTAATGGTATGATGTCGTTACTAGTACGTCCGTAAACAACAAGTATTTTGATTGGTGGGAGGGAAAATGGCACATGGCACAATTACCAGGTAATCAGCATATAACGTATCAATTACAATATCGCAAATGCGGGAAACCAACGTGCACCACTTGCCGCGAAGGACTGGGACATGGCCCATACTGGTATGCCTATTGGCGTGAGGGATCACGCTTGCGATCAGGATACGTTGGAAAAGTATCTCCCGAAACGGGAAGCTTTCTTGAAACTGCAGTAGCAAGATAGTATTCGAGAAAACATATAACCGCTTTTTGAATCTCCTGGGATGCGAAATATCATGCCCTGGATCTATTTTTGTTCCTCAAATTCAGGAAAGACCTCCAGGACCCGCACTTTACATTCATATCGCTGATGTTACAATAACTGTATTAATAAACATCAACTCCTTCATTCCTGGTAGGGAGGGCAGTATGAAATGTCCGTTTTGCGGAGGTACAGAATCACGAGTGAAAGATTCGCGAGATGTTGGTGACGCCATTCATCGACGACGAGAATGTGAGCAGTGCAAAGGACGCTTCAGCACGTATGAGCGAGTCGAGAAATCTGTCCTGATGGTCATCAAGCGAGATCAACGACGGGAAGCTTTCGACAGACAGAAGCTTTTTGTGGGTATTAGCAAGGCTTGTGAGAAACGTCCATTGTCTGTAAATGAGATTGAAAATGCGGTTGAGGAGATTGAGCAGGAAACGTACCGGCAGGGCAAGCAAGAAGTCCAGAGCAGTGTCATTGGGGAACTTGTCATGGAACGACTGAGGCAAATGGACAAAATAGCCTACATTCGATTTGCCAGTGTATATCGATCCTTTAACGATGTTGAGACTATGCTTGAGGAGTTACAAGATCTTTTGTATCGAAAAAAGGCTGAGCCATCAGGACATGCACAAGAACTAACATACGAAACAGACAACGAAACATAGGAAAGTGTAGTGGTGCTTCCGTAGGTTTCGTTGTCTGTTTACTGCATGAGATACAACTAGAAACCTACTAATCGCGACTGTTACTTTCAGCTTTGCGCAAGCGGCGACTAAGGGTAGATAAAAGTCTTAGAGCAATGTCGGGATGATTACGTAAGGTGGTTCGAAATTCCCAGACAGGCAGTAGAAGGGCTGTAACATCGCTTACAGCAATGACATTAGCCGAACGGGGCAAATCATCCAGTAGTGACATTTCACCGAGTACATTTCCTGGACCAACATTACCAAGATCAGTTTCTGCTTTATCAGGATTAGTCTCCTTGGAGATATGTACTGTGCCATCAGTAATTACATACAGTCCAACACCTGTATCACCTTGTTTGATTAATTTCGACCCTGCGCTATATTTGCGTTCCCGGCAAGCACCTGCGAGTAGTTGTAAATCTTTCTTTTCTAAACCGGCAAAAAGATCTACACGTGCTAGGATATCTTCGTGCATGAGACTAACTCCTTTGTACTAAGTTGTGTACTGCATCGAACCGCCACGCTATTCCGTCCACAGAGCTTATCTTACCACAACTGTCGTGTCATGCCTAGCGGGATTTTTGACTTTCTCTCAGTCAGGAACTACAATAAAATAAAACAGGGAGTGCAGAGGGCGAAGCCCTTTGCCGGAGGAGGTAACAATCCAGAAGGGAGTGCAGAGGGCGAAGCCCTTTGCCGGGGCGTGGGGTGTCCCCACATCACTCTCCTCTTACCCGCCGCCGGAGGCGGCACGATTCGAAGACTTGAAAAATTGTTAAATCAAATTGAGAATTTTGGGATCAGATATTCATGTCGACACAGGACGAGACAGCAGCAGAGAAACGTTTACAAGCAGGCATCGACGCTTTTTATGACGACAAGTTAGATGCGGCAGCAGAAGCCTTTTCAGACGCGGAAATTCGCTTCAGGTTGCTTGGCGATTTTAAGCGATCAGGAGACAGCCGCACAATGCTTGCCGATATACAACGTCAGAAAAATCAGCTTGAACAGGCAGCTAACAGCTATCAGAAAGCGATGCGGCTCTACAGAGATGCAAACAGCCCTCTGAATGAAGCAGGAAGCTCACTTTCATTGGGACATGTAGAACGCCAACTGGCACATCTTGATCGCGCACAGGAGGCTTACCAGAATGCCTGGAATCTCTATGTAAACCAGGGAAATGTGCAGGGGCAGGGTAATGTGGCCCTGGCATTGGGGCATGTAGAGATGCAGCGTGGCAAAACTGAACTTGCTATCCAACATTATGAACGAGCCATTTCATTCTATGAGAACGCCAACGATACTATCAACGAAGCTGACGCACGCCGTAGTTTCGCTGATCTACTGCGACTGGCAAGACATTTTCATGAAGCAACTATTGAATACCAGCGTGTTCTGGAAGTCTATCGAGCAAACAGAGATAATTTTGGAGTCGTGGATGCCTTATTAGGTTTAGGGCGTGTCTACCTGGATCAGCGGCAATTCGATAAAGCAGCAGATGCTTTCGCAGAAGGCGGTACATTTGCACGCTCAATTGAATACGAGCTGGGTGAAGCTGATAGCAATCTGGGATTGGCGGAAATCTCATTCATGGATAACCAAGTTGAACAGGCTTTGACGAGCACACAGCTTGCGCTACAAATGTATACAGATATGCACAATCCGCTCGGTACTGCCAACGCCAGTCGTTTACTCGGCGAAATTCATACGCGCCGTGGCCAGCTTTCTTACGCCAATGGTCTGATGGAACGCGCTCTACGTACCTATAAAGCTATTGCTTATCGCATTGGGCAGGCTGAGGCGACGTTAGGGTTAGGAGAACTTCAACTTTTGCGAGGCTTTCTCGAGCGTGCAACACAATCTTTTGAAGAAGCTAGTAAGCTTGCAAGTTCACTGAACAATGACTTAGTTGAAAGTAGGGCATTACTTGGCCTTGGCGATATCCATAGCAAAAAAGGCCAGATGCTTCAAGCAAGAAACTACTACTATGATGCCCAAAAACGTTTGGAGGAGCAACTTCCCGATCCTATCTATAGCATCGTCAAAGTAGAAACCCTGGCTCGCAGAGCACGATTAGCGGTGTTTACAGGTCGGCTGGACGAAGCGACATCTTGCTTGACCAGTGCGCAAGCAATCATAGCAGAGAATACATTTGCTCCACAAATGGAACCTGCGGTATTACTTGCAGAAGGACAACTACTGTTAACACAAGGAAGTTTTTCGCAGGCCGAGACCTGTTTTAGTAGAGCATATAGCCATGCTGAAGCTCTGCAAGAGCCTTTGATTGCTGCTGAGGCACAACTCGGTCTGGCTCAAACACGTTTGTCTCGTAAGGAACTTGATGCTGCATCGGCGAGTTTTCGCGAGGCTGGACGACAGTTTCAATTAGTAGAGTATAGTGACGGTGATGGCGAAGCTATGCTTGGTATAGCTCAAACGCTGATAGGGAGAGGTCAGTGGGACGAAGCGATTGAACATTGTGAAGGAGCGTCCACTCGCTTTAATCAGAGCGGCGATCTGATCGGAGAAGCTGATACTACCTTTGCTTTTGGATTGGCACAACGGGGTAAAGATAATTTACAAGATGCAGCAAGAAATTTTGAGCAAGCAGTGACTTTGTACCAACAGCACCACCTACCCTTGGGAGAATCAGATGCACGTTTCGAGCGAGCTGGTATTATGCTCGCAGGCGAACAGTTTGATCTCGCGATGGACGACTTAACCCAGGCCATAGCGCTAGTTGAGCAAGTTATGAATACATTGAGCTCATCGGATCAACGGAGTTCATTCCTGCATCAATATACGGAACTATATGCTCAAGCTGCCATTACTGAAGTGAGACGAGATCGAGATAGCCAGGCACGCTCGATCCTCTCTTCGTTTATACGCATTACTGGTAAAGATCCAATCATGCAGTATATAAAGGCCTTTGAAAACTCTCTTCTTACTACGAGCGACGAGATGAGCGAGAATGAGGCACAAACCAACAATGAGTTAGTGAAGCGGCTTAGAAAATTGCGTAAGAGCCTATAAGAAATGTAATGCTTGCTAAGTGAAGCCAAAGAGCATATTATAAGGCTAGAGAAAAAATGTAATTCTGCGTGGGTTGACAGGGCGACCACAAGGGATCGCCCCTACTATGCCACGCAAATGATGTTAAGATCGTCCATAGTAGGGGCGATCCCTTGTGGTCGCCCTGCTCTGAATAACAATAAAATCATTACTATAGCAGAGAGGATTCTTCGCTATGACCATAAGTTTCTTGCGTGGTGATTCACAGGCGCCAAAGGGTCATGCCATTTTTATTGCGCGTAGCGCCACTGATAGTCGCACAGTTTTAGCAACTTACTGCGTTGTACCTCCTATGCCTCTTTCCCTGGCGAAGTATCTACCTTCATTTCTAGCTTCTCAACTATCACCAGAAGACTTGCAGGAAGCGACAAATGTTCCCGTTATGCCGATCCCCCCAATGTTGGAAGAAGGAAATGCATTTGAGCGTCTCCAGATGTTAGCTGAGCGACGCGATGATGATTTATGCGACATTGGGACTGTCAATCCAAAAGACGAAGGAGCACGCATGCAATTAGTTGCGCAGGGTTGCCAGGAATATGGTCAATTCTACGTGAACTATGCTTCAAGCTTTGCACAGGTTGCGTCTTTTGCGGCAATCGAGGATGAAGCCCCTATTGCTCTGGATGATATGGACGCCGATGAACTGCTGATACAAACCATGACAGACCGGCAACGACTGGCTGAGTTGGGCAAGCTTGTGGGCGTAGCACGCTATGCGCTTGAAGGACACGACGACCACCAGTTGCAGGAAACCAAAGCACGTATGCAGCGTGTTGCCCAGTCTCTACCCGACAAATACCGTAGCACTGAACTCACTGAAGCAGCCTTTGATCCTCGCGAGCGCGGAGCCAGGCTTGCTGAACTGTACTTAGAACGAGCATACAAATTGCTCGATGAGGAATACGCTGATATTCCAAGTATCGAGCGAGCTATTCGAGAATTACAATAGTAGGGGTTGTAACATTTATGCCATCAGTTGGAATGAATACCGATATTTCGTCTCTTATTGATGCCACGATTGTGGGTAACAGCGACCAAATCACTGGTGTTGCTCGTGAACTGACACAGCGCGGCGCAAATGCTTCCGAGTTGATTGGACGTGTGGGTATGGTTGCTGCTCACGGAGATAGTGACGGACACACGATCCTCACACTCGATGCTGCAAGCATGATGTGCCGCTGGCTTCTGGCACTCTCCTATACTCTTGCCGAGAATACACCTGACAACACAAGAGGTTTACCATTCCTCGTACAGGCTTTGGCAGCAGCAGCGCCAGCAGTACACGCGGGTAAGGAAGCACAAAAGGAATACCCCGCACCCCTCTTTCCGAGTGGTTTAGCAGAAGGACAAACAGTTAACTCAGCGATGCATGATGCTGTTTTTGATAATGATGCGACCATGGTTGAACGTTTGATCCTGGGTCTATATGGTACTGGCGCAGATTATCGCACGATGCAGATTCGCGTGTATGACAGTATTTCCACTACATTTCAAAATGCCGGACACCCGGAAATGTTTGCAGTACGAGGCATGCAATTATTGGATGCAGTAGAGTGGGGTGATCGAGCGCCCAATATTATTCATTGGCTTGCGCCACACCTACCCTTGCATACAGAAGAACCTGCCTGGGTCAATACTGTACGATCATTTCTTTCTGACTCAACTCATAGCCTTGCCAGTTACCGTACGCGTCTGGCCGCGCCGAAAGAAGAAAATGCGCTTCCCCTACGCCGTCTTATACTCAGCAATGCTGATACACCACAGATTTGTCAGGGAGTGTACGATGCGCTTATCACGAATGGGGCATCTTCTCGCGGCGTCGGCTCATTGATTGCACTCACAGCAACCGATCTGATGCACAGGGTCAGTGATGGTGATCGCAATGAATTTGTCAATGCTGCGCATGGCCTGCTTTTCACCGCAGCCGTACGATTGGTATTCACGCAGACACAGGAAGTGGAAGCCCTACCGCTCCTGCTCACGGCAGCATCTTATCTGAATGCCCTCCATAAAGAACTTAGAGAGCAGTCCGTTACTACTCAGCCTGCTAGCACACATTCGCCAATATTAGGCGGTGGCTTGATAGCTCCAGCATTGCTGGATACACTGAGTGAACAACTGCAGGCGCAGGACCTCACCGGGGCGATTTCAACGGCGCGACGTTATATTCAATTAGGGCACGATGCTCACTCGTTGTTCGCAGTTATAGGCCTGGATTCCGCCAGAGCAGATGCATCTGCCGATCAAGGACATACCATGCAAATCGTGCAGGCTGCGGGTGAAGAATACATGGGATGGCCGGCAGCCCTAGCAGATACCAGCGCCGAAGGGTTCGTACTTGTAGCCCTGCGTGCCGCCGCCTTTGCCCAACGCAATTCGTTGGTTAATAATTTATAGTTGGGTAGGCAAGGCTACCAGGACAGGGCAACCAGACAGACAGGGCGACCACAAGGGTCGCCCCTACTATGCTACGACTGTCTCGGCTTGCCAAGCCCGTCCATAGTAGGGGCGACCCTGGGGGTAGGGAACGGGCAAGCCTTAACATATTGCTGTTAGATGCCTTAAGAAGAGGAACATACGAATGAACTTCAATAATAAGAAACCTGCTACTCGTTTAACACCACTTCTCTTATGTGTGGTTGTTCTACTCTTATCCTCTTGTGACCTTTTTGGCGGTAATACTACCAACATTCCTGCCAAACCTGTGAAGGCTCCGGCTAAAGAGCAGGTATATGTTGCTCCAATCCTGGGAGCTTCAGATATTACTACATTTGACCCGGCGCTTGCATATGACACCTCATCCATCTCAGCTATTCAAATGGTCTTCACCGGGCTGGTCCAGGTTGATGATAAATTCCAGATACGGCCACAACTAGCGCAATCCTGGCAACAAACTTCTGATGGACTGACGTGGACTTTTCACTTAAAACCTCACCTGAAATTTAGTGATGGTACTCCACTGACTTCTGCTGACGTGATCTATAGTATTGATCGCGCATTGCAACCAACAACAAAATCCACCGTTGCACCAATCTACCTGGATCTGATTAGAGATTCTGATAAGTTATTGGGTGGTAGAATACAGACCTTGATTAACGATAGCTTGATGGCCCCTGATCCAAATACGGTGGTAATCCAAACAAAGAAGCCAGCGGCATATTTCCTGACTATGCTGACACACCCAAGCTCTTATGTCGTCGAGAAGCACTTGATTGATACTTATAGAGCGAATTTCACCGATCACTTGATGCTGGGTGGAGGGGCAGGACCTTTCAAGGTAATGCAGTACATACACGGTAAAGAGATTGACTTTGCACCCAATCCTAACTACTACAATACCTTACCACAACTACAACGAGTGGTCTTTCCTTTCTATCCCCATGCGGAGGACGCCTACCAGGCATATCAGAATGATCAGGTCGATATGACTGGAGTACCGATCGCTAACTTTGACATCGATAAGAAGCGTTCGGATTTCCACCAGATTCCCCAATTGTGGATCAATTACTACACCATGAATTACCTGGTGAAGCCATTTGACAGTATCAATATGCGCGAAGCATTCGCCCTTGCTATCGACAAAACAGCAATCGCCAGCAATGTCTGGCAAGGGACAGTGATCCCTACAAATCATATCGTACCCCAGAGCATGCCAGGTTATAATCCGGCGCTAACTGGCCCTGATGGAACACAATCGTTGAAAGGCAATACTGATAAGGCCAGAGCATTGCTTCAGCAGGGACTACACGACGAGGGTTGGTCAAGTATTACACAAGTACCACCTATCAAATTGACCTATGCGACAGGTGTCAGCAATTTTGATCAGGAAGTGAAAGCGCTGATTGCGATGTGGCAAAGTGTCCTCGGTATTACAGTAAAAGCCAATCCTGTAGATTACAATTCGCTCCTCGATGAAGTAACTGCGGCAACAAACAATATGCAAGGCATAGCATTCTGGGGTTTGTCATGGGTCGCCGAATATCCAGATCCTCAAGATTGGCTAACGCGCCAGTTTGACAAAGGCGTGCCAAATAACAGTATGAACTACGGTCAAAACTCCAGTAACAACGCATCTCAACAGCAATCTATACAAACTCAATTAGAAAAAGCAGACTCCATTTTTCAACAGGAAGCGCGCATGCAGACCTATCAGAAAGCCGAGCAACAACTGGTTAATGATGTAGCATGGATGCCAATGGATCAGGTAACGAATGTGTACTTGCTCAAACCCTACGTGGTTGGATTGGCTGGCAACCAGCAAGGGCTGATTCCTCCCGACAATTGGGCAAATATCTATATCGTGCAACATTGATCGCGTATCGCAACTGGATAGTGTATGAGAGAATCTGTCATGTAAAGACGTATAATTATCAGCACTATCGCTTGCAAGCCTTTAACATGCAAACGGTTTTCCAGTGAATCGACGCTTCTGCCTGTACGTTTCTATGTGTCCTTTGACAGGTAGATTCTAGTCATTCTCAAGCAACAAAGCTTGAAGCTCTTCAGTGATTTGCTGGGTAAAGAGAGGCGATAATGGAGTTTCGCAAAATAGTCTGGACACCCGTAGGTGCCGATGTATCGCGCACAGCGCCGATGTATCGGCCCTCGGTGGGTGTTCCTCTATCCGGATTATTTTGTGAATCTCCATTTTCATTTACCTCTGCAAACCTTTGGGAATTGCATGTTTTGCAGAGGTAGTTCCTCTTCATTTGTTCGTTTTGCAGTATTTACCGTTACCTATTTAACAAGGAGAATTGACACATGAGAAATGGCAAGAAATTCACATGGGGGTTTCTGCCAACCCTGCTCGTCCTGATGTCCATGCTGTTGGTAGCCTGTGGTGGTTCAACGACAACGACAACAACAGTACCCTCCGCCAAAGCTCCGGCAGCCCAGCAAGTACTGAACATGGGCTTTTTCAACGCCGTTTCGGACAACAAGACGTTCGATCCGGCTTTGTCGACAGATGCAAATTCCATCGCTGCTATTAACCTGGTCTTTACCGGCCTGGTGCAGTTTGACAACCTACTGAAAATCCAGCCGCAGCTTGCATCGTCCTACGACCTGGGTTCTGACGGCCTGACATGGACGTTCCATCTGAGGCCCAACCTGAAATTTAGTGATGGCACACCGTTGACCTCAGCGGACGTTGTCTACAGTATTAACCGCGCCCTGCTGCCCGCTACCAAATCTGTGGTCGGCCCGGTCTACCTGGGTTTGATCAAAGACTCTGATAAGCTGAACGCGGGCAAGATCCCGACTATTATAGGCGACAGTCTGTTGACACCCGATCCCAACACCGTCGTCATTATCGCCAACAAGAAAGCTGCTTACTTCCTGGATGCATTGGCCTACTCGACTTCCTTCGTGGTTGAGAAGAGCCTGATTGACAAGTACGGTGATAATTGGACCGATCACCTGAACCAGGGCGGTGGCGATGGCCCGTTTGAGGTCCAAGCCTGGAACCACGGCACGAATATTGTCTTAGTGCCGAACCCCACCTACTATGGACCCCACCCCCAATTATCGAAGCTGATTTACCCATTCTACAAAGAGACGGACACAAATTTCAAAGCGTACCAGGCGGGCCAGACCGACTTTGCTTATGGTGTTCCCTCTGCAGACCTCGCAGCCGCGAAGGCGCTGCCGAACAACCAGTACCAATTGGTGCCAAACTTGTATATCAACTACTACACCATGAATTACCTGGTGAAGCCGTTCGACAATATCCACATTCGCCAGGCGTTCGCACTCGCCATCAACAAGGATCTGATTGCCCATAGCGTGTGGAAGGATACCGTTGTCGCCACGAACCATATCGTGCCCAAAGGTATGCCTGGTTACAACCCGAATCTGACAGCCCCTGACGGGGTGACGGGTACCA
>WNGJ01001972.1_pt1 | contig 20526 bp, 22 predicted proteins | sample 5400611 | NCBI WGS metagenome assembly WNGJ01 (sample SAMN13153375, study PRJNA577476) | soil metagenome | isolation source: 40 cm soil or saprolite under Garry oak tree replicate 1 | place: USA:California | collected 2016-06-15
CCCAGGCGAGGCTCGGGGCGGCGTCGGAGACGACCGAGAGACAGGCGAAGGTGCATTGGTTGGGGTACTGGTCGGAGTGGGGGAAGCCGCGGGCGATGGCGATGGGGATGGTGCCGGGGGTAGGTCGATCGTGTATGGGATTCGGGCACCAATCTGACCGGGTCCGCCGATGACAACGTGCTGGGCAGCGCTCAGGTTGGCCCGCTTGACCTTCGACGGGCTGAAAGGCAGAACGGCCACACAGTTTTGCTTGGCATCTAAGGTCACCAGCGAGCTGCCGACGGGAACGCTCTGTGCATCCCACCAGAAGTTGATCGCCAGTTTGCCGACCGGGCATGGTCCGCCTGTCGGATTGATGTAGGTATAGGTCGCCGTGATCGGGTCGGCCGGCTGGCCGTGCGTAGGTGAAACGGCCATTGAGTCGGCCGATGCGACTTGTGCCAAGAGACCGAGGGCAAGAACGGCAAGGCCAAGAGCCGGCAGCAGCCGGCGGACCCACACCCTTCCTCTCGCGACTGGCACGTTCGCGGTGAATTGTGAGGGCGCACCCGCGCGGCGCATCCATACATAACCAACCCTTTATGTATTAGACTCAAATAAAGGAACCTTTATGTTTATCCCGAGCCAGCGTCACGAGCTTCCCGACCACTTTTTGGCCTTTGCCAACCCGACCCGGCTGCGCATTCTGCAGCGCCTTGGGGCGGTGGGCGAGGAGAGCGTCAACGACCTGGCGGTGCACCTGCGGATGAGCCAACCGCGGATCTCGTGGCATCTGAGGATGCTGCGGGTCGGTGGCGTGGTTCGGACCCGGCGGGAAGGCCGGCAGGTCTACTGCTCCCTGGATGTCGAAAATATCGCGCGCGAGCGAGCGCGCCTGGATCAGCTGCTTGGAATCAAAGATCGAGTGAATGCTCATGAGGAGGTTCGGGCGTGAAAAACGGTCAACGGAACGGCCAGAAGAATGGCCATCGCAACGGGAAGGTGAGGGTCGCCATCGTCGGGGTGGGCAACTGCGCCTCATCGCTGGTGCAGGGCGTGCACTACTACCGCAACGCTTCCACCAAGGATGCAGTTCCGGGACTTATGCACGTCAATCTCGGCGGCTACCACATCAGCGACATCGAGTTCGTCGCCGCCTTCGACATCGACAAGAAGAAAGTGGGCCTCGACCTCTCGCAGGCGATCTTCGCCGGCGCCAACAACACTGTGAAATTCAGCGACGTCCCAGCTGCAGGGGTCAAGGTCCAGCGCGGCATGACCCATGACGGCATCGGGAAGTACCTCTCGGACATCGTCCTGAAGGCGCCGGGTGAGACCTCTGACGTGGTTGGCATTCTCAAGAAGACCAAGGCGGACGTACTCGTCAGCTATCTCCCGGTTGGGTCAGAAGAGGCGACCAAGTGGTACGTCGAGCAGGCGCTCGCTGCAGGCGTCGGGTTCGTCAACTGCATCCCGGTGTTCATCGCTCGCGAGCCCTACTGGCAGAAGCGCTTCGAAGAGAAGGGCCTGCCGATCATCGGCGATGACATCAAGTCGCAGGTCGGCGCGACGATCATCCACCGCGTGCTGACCCGCCTCTTTCGCGATCGTGGCGTGAAGCTCGAGCGCACCTACCAGCTCAACTTCGGCGGCAATACTGACTTCCTCAACATGCTCGAGCGCGACAGGCTGATGTCAAAGAAGATCTCGAAGACCCGCTCGGTCACCTCGCAGCTCGACTACGACGTGGGAGCCGAGAACGTCCACATAGGTCCGTCGGACTACGTGCCCTGGCTCAACGATCGCAAGTGGGCTTACATCCGGCTCGAGGGCAGGTCGTTTGGTGACGTGCCGCTGAACGTTGAGTTGAAGCTCGAGGTGCACGACTCACCGAACTCGGCGGGGATCGTCATCGACGCAGTGCGCTGCGCCAAGCTTGCTCTCGACCGCGGCATCGGCGGCGCGCTGGAAGGTCCGAGCTCCTACTTCATGAAGTCGCCCCCCGTCCAGTACAGCGACAACGACGCCAGGCGCCTGGTGGAGGAGTTCATCGAAGGTGGTAAGGCGGTTACCAACGACCGGCGACCGACCCGCGCCAAGCCCGCGACTACCGCTGCTCGGCGGTAGCTACAGGGCCGGTGCGCGCTTACTGCGCGTATTTCCACCGGGCCTGCGGAGTGCCGCAGCGACGCCCGGTGGAACGGCGTGGTTCTGGCTCAACGCCGCCCAGCGTCGCGCGGCGTTGGACAATTACGCCGCCGCGCTCGGTCGGGACCGCTCCGACCCCGAGGTCGCTCGGGTCGCGCGGCGTGCCTTCCAGAATTACGGGCGCATGCTCATGGACTTCGTGCTCATGGGCAGCCTCGCTCCCGATGAGCTCATCGCGCGCATGACCATCGACGGCCGCGAGCACCTCGATGCGGCCCTGGCTAAAGGACGGGGCGCGATCATGGCCGTCCCTCATATGGGTTCGTGGGATATGGCCGGCTCTTACGCCGGCGCCCTGGGCTACCCCATTGCCGCCGTCGCCGAGCGCTTTCCTGGCTCGCTGAACGACGCCGTCGTCCGTACCCGCCAGCGCTTCGGGCTTGATGTCATCACCCTCGGCCGCTCAGCCGTTCGGGCGATTACCAAGGCGCTCGAGGCAAACTCGATCGTCGCCCTGCTGTGCGATCTCGAGCAGGGACCTGGCGTGACAGTGCGCTTCTTCGGCCGGCGCTCGATTGTGCCGGGTGGTCCCGCGGCAATCGCGCTCAGGACCGGGGCGTCTCTCATGCCGGCCTACCAGTACTCGACCACGCCCGGCCACCACCACGTCCACCTCGACCCTCCGCTGGCGTTCGCCGCCGGCGAGACCACACCGAGCCTGATGCAGCGCGTGGTCAGCCGTTTCGAAGACTTCGTCAAGGAGCGGCCCGACCAGTGGTACGCGTTCCGCCCCATGTTCGGGGAGGAGTGAGTGTGGCGCTACCGAGCCTTCAAGGCCGTGCAGTCCGTGGTGGAGCGGCTGCCGCGATCGTGGGCCTACGCGCTTGCGATCATGGCGGCACGATTCGCGTGGCTTTTCTCGCCACTGGCGCGCCCGCGCCTCGACTACAACCTGAGGGTTGCATGCCCCGAGCTTCAGAAAAACGAGCGCGAGCTGCGACGTATTTCGTGGCTCAACTTTCGCAACCATGCCAAGGCGTATGCCGACCTGATGATGCTGCCGAGAGCGAACGTCGATTCGATGCGACCACTGCTCCAGGTCAATGGCATGGAGAACCTCGAGGCAGCCAGGGCGCTGGGCAGGGGAGTGCTCGCCGTGTCGTGCCACATGGGCTCGTACGAAGTGGTTTCGGCCATCTGGTCGACGACCCTCTCCCCGGTCAGCTTCTTTGCGGAGGAGCTGGAGCCGCGCGCTTTGTTCGAGTGGTATCGCGACACGCGGGCACGCCTTGGCATCAGCGTCTTGACACTCGATGTGGGTGGCATCCGCAAGGTGCTTCAGGCGCTGCGCGACGAGGAGATGGTGATCACGGCAATCGATCGGGACATCACCGGGACCGGTCACGTGATGCCGTTTTTCGGACACCTGGCGCCGATACCGCTTGGTCCGGCCGCTATCTCGCGACGCCTTGGCACACCTTTGCTTCCTGTCTGCGTGACACGGCTCCCGGACGACAGCTACCTCGCCGAGGCGACTCCTCTCGTGATGGTGGAAGAGACCGACAACCCAAAGGCGGACCAGATTCGGGCGACCGAGCAGGTCCTGCGCCGGATCGAGATGTTCATCCAGTCCCATCCCGAGCAGTGGCACGTCCCGCATCGCATCTGGGACGGTTCGCCGTGACGAAGCGCGTGGGGAACAGGATCCCCCCACGGACCCCCCTCTCCTGGCCACGATTCGGAGGCGCCTGGAAAGTGCAGGCTTGGGTGATGGCCGGAGTAAATCCCGCCTGTTCGCAACGCGGGGAATCTTCATGAAAGTCGGACTTGTATCTCCTTACGACTTCGCCTCGCCCGGCGGCGTGACCGACCACGTTCGACACCTCGCGGGTCAGCTTCGAGCGCGGGGCGAGGAAGTCCGCATCTTCGCGCCCTCGAGCCGTTCAGATATCGACTTCGACACACCCGAGTTCTACCGCATCGGCAGTCCGATCGCCGTCCCCGTGAACGACTCGGTAGCGCGTATCACGCTGAGCTTTCACCTGGCCAATCGAGTTGCCGCGATCATCGAGCACGAAGCGTTCGACGTTCTTCACTTCCACGAGCCGCTGATGCCGGCGCTCCCGATCACCATGCTGCAGACCTCGACCACCGCCAACGTCGGAACCTTTCACGCGTTCTCGCACTCGAACATCGGCTATTACTACGGGCGCAGCTTCCTGCAGCCGTACCTCGACCGCATCCACAAAGGCATCGCGGTCAGCGAGCCGGCACGGACATTCTTCAACCGCTACTTCCCGGACTTCCCGCTGAGGGTCATCCCGAACGGTATCGACGTCAACGTTTTCAAGCCAGGACTTGCGCCGATACGTCACCTGCGCGACGACAGCGTGAACATCCTGTTTGTCGGACGACTCGAGAAGCGCAAGGGCCTCGGCGACCTGCTGCGCGGCTACGAGTTCATGAAGGAGCGCATTCCGCACAGCCGGCTTATCGTTGTCGGCGACGGCCCGCTCCGCGGCAGGGTCGAGTCATACATCTCGCGCCACCGACTTTCTGACGTTGTGCTCGCCGGATTTGTGCCCGACTCGGTCAAGCCCCGGTACTACAACAGCGCCGACATCTTCTGCGCTCCGGCAACTGGGGCGGAGAGCTTCGGCATCGTTCTTCTCGAAGCGATGGCCTCAGGGCTCCCGGTGGTCGCCACCGAGGTCCCCGGCTACATGTCGGTGCTGGAGCCTGGGCGCGACAGCCTGACCGTCCGGCCCAAGGGATGGGCCGAGCTCGGCTCCGCGCTGATCATCCTCGCGCGAGATGCCCAACTTCGCCGCCGCATGGGGGCCTACGGTCATGAGAAGGCCCGCCGCTACGCCTGGGAAGAGGTTGCGTCACAGGTGATCGAGGTGTACCAGGAAGCGCGCCGCGCGGCACAACACCGACCAATTGAAACTGAGGTAAGCAATGTTCACCACGCGGTTTGAGGCCTGGGTCCGGCGCAGGGCTGAAGCCCTGATGTCGGCTGTCGGTCGTGTGCCTTTGACACCGAACCAGGTCACCGTGGTCGGTCTCATCCTGACCTTCGCAGCCGCGTCGCTCGCTGCCCTCGGCCAGCTGCGCTGGGCCGGCGTGGTGCTGATCTTCGCGGGCACGTGCGACATCCTGGACGGCGCCCTGGCGCGATCAACCAACAAGAGCTACCCCTACGGCGCATTCCTGGACTCCACGCTCGACCGCTATTCCGAGGGCGCCATCTACCTCGGGCTCGCGGCCTACTTCGTCAGCGCGGGCGGTCCCCTTCAGGAATGGCTGGTGCTCGCGACGCTGGCGGCTCTTGCCGGTTCCTTCCTGGTCAGCTACGTCAGGGCGCGCGCACAGAGCCTCGGTTTCACCTGTGATTCCGGGCTCTTCGCCAGGCCGGAGCGCGTCGTCCTGACCGTGATCGGACTGATCTTCGGCGGAGTCGTGCTCTACGCGGTGGTGTTCCTGCTGGCCGTGCTGACGAACCTGACCGCGCTGCAGCGGATCCGCGAGGTCTGGCTTCAGGGCCGCGCGCAGCGACTGGAGATCGAGCGCGAGACCAAGGCCCGTCGCGCTGCCCAATCTCATCAAACGCCGTGACCGACCTGTTCGACGGAATCGTCGGCAACTCCCAGGCTCTCGAGCAGCTTAGGTCACAGGCCTCGAGTGGCCGGCTCGCCCACGCCTACCTCTTTGTCGGTGAGTCCGGGCTCGGCAAGATGAGCGCCGCCCGCGTGATTGCGACATCGCTCCTACCTGAGGCGCCGCTCCACCGCCATCCCGACTACTGGGAGGACGACCGCATCAAGCCGCTTTCGATCAACGAGATCAGGCTTCTGCCGGACAAGGCGCCCGAGTTTCACGAGCTCTCACTGCAGGCTTTCCTGAATCTCAAGCCCGCTGTCGGCCTGCGTCGTGTCGCCGTCATCGCCAACGTTGGGCGCGTGCGCGACCAGGACCAGAGCGTCCTCCTCAAGACGCTCGAAGAACCGCATCCGAACCGCGTGATAGTCCTCACCACGCCCAGCCTTAACCCGTTTGTCGTGCTGCCGACTGTCGTGTCCCGATGCCAGCGCGTCTTCTTCCACCCGGTGCCCTCGCCCGACATCGAAAAGCTGCTCGAGCGCCAGGGTGTCGACTCCGCCCGGGCCAGGGTGCTCGCCGAGCTCGCCCGGGGCAGGCCGGGCTGGGCGGTGCGAGTGGCCGGCGATCAAGGGGTGATCGAGCTTCACGCGAACTGGACGAGACGCCTCGAAGAAGTGTTCGGCGCACCCGCAGATGTTCCGCTGCAGGTGGCGGCTGAGCTGGACGCGGGCCAGATGGCATGGCGGCGGACTGAAGGCGAGGCCGAGGACCCGGCGCTTTTCGCGATCGCCAGCTGGCAGATCGAGCTGCGCAAGCGGATGCTCGCCAGTCGCGGCCGCGAGCAAGGCTCCTGGGCCCGGCTGCTCGAGCTTTCGTACGACACGCTCGGCTATCTAGAGCAGAACGTCAGTCCACGCCTGGCCCTTGAAACCTTCTTGCTCGAATGTCGAAAAGCTTCCTGAGAGAGAGCCTTCAAGGCTTTCAGCCTTACGTCCCGGGACAGCAGCCGCCCGATGGCGAGGACTGGGTCAAGCTCAACACCAACGAGTCGCCGCTACCGCCATCGTCGCGCGTCATCGAGGCGATCAAGGCGGCAGCCGGCGAGTCGCTCCGCCTATACCCGAGCCCGACCGCAGCGCCGGCCCGGCGGGCGATCGCAAAGCATTTTGGGCTCGACGAGACGCAGGTCAGCGTTGGGAATGGCGCCGATGACCTCATCGAGATGTGCTTCCGCGCATTCGCCGGCGCGGGGGACCGCGTCGCCTTTCCAACTCCCACGTATCCGCTGCTCGTGTCTCTTTGCGCGATCCACGACACGGTGCCGTCGCCAAATCCGAGCGGCGAGATGTTCACCTGGTCGACCGAGCTCATGGATGACCCCGCTCCGCTGAAGTTCCTGGTCAACCCGAACTCGCCGACCGGAACGTGGCACGCCGGCCCGTCGGTCGAGCGCGTCCTCTTCAGATCGCAAGGAGTCGTCGTGCTGGATGAGGCGTACGTCGACTTTGCGGCGGAGTCTCAGCTTCCACTCCTGGCCAGGCATGAAAACCTTCTCATCGTGCGGACGATGTCGAAGTCGTACGCGCTGGCCGGTATGCGGATCGGTTTCGCACTGGGGAGCCCTGGACTCATCGCCGCCCTCGATGCGGTCAAGGACTCGTACAACGTCGACCGGCTCGCCATCGTTGCGGCAAGCGCGGCGATCGAGGATACCGAGCACCACCGCAAGATCGTCGAGCACGTGATCAGCGAACGTGTGTGGCTGGAAAACCAGCTTGCCGAGCTTGGCTTCGAACGCTCGCCCTCCGAAGCGAACTTCGTCTTCGTCAAGCCGGCGCTCGGTAATTCGGCCCCCGCGGTCGCTGACGCTTTGCGCGAGCGGCGGATCCTCATCCGCCATTACGATCTTGACCCGATTGAAGGTTGGTTTCGGATCACAATCGGTACGCGCCCGCAGCACGAGCTCCTACTGTCGGCGCTGCGCGACATATTGATATGAAGCTGGGACCGGGGATGCCGACCGGATCTTTGGAGCCCATGCGGCCCGATCCGGGCGTTAGGGGGCCCGGCCCTTCGTCGCTGCCCCCGCGCAACCACGGCGCGGGGACCCCCAAGGTTTGCGCTCCTCCTCGGTCCACCCCTGCCTTCGGCTCGGGCCACCTGGATCTCCAAATCTCTCGGTCGGCCCCCCGGACCCAGCTTTGACCACTCCAACTCGCGAGGACGCGTGGGAGCTCGTCACCTCCATGACGAAGACCGACACGTTGCGCCGACACATGCGCGCCGTCGAGGCCGCGATGCGCGCCTACGCGCGACGGTTTGGAGAGGATGAGGAACGCTGGGCCGTCCTGGGCCTGATCCACGATTGGGACTACGAGTCGGGCCCGAACCTCGACCTACACCCGATGCGCGGGATCCAGATGCTTCGCGACCGCGGCTGGCCGGAAGACATCCTTGACGACATCGCGTCGCATGCCGACTACCTGAACGTCCCGCGCGATACGAACATCCGCAAAGCGCTCAACGCGGTCGACGAGATGAGTGGCTTCATCATCGCGTGCGCGCTGGTCAAGCCGGACAGGTCACTGAGCGCGGTCGAGCCGAGCACGGTGCGCAAGAAGATGAAGGACAAGGCGTTCGCTCGGGGCGTGCATCGAGAGGAGCTGATCGCGGGGGCGGAGGCGCTCGGTATACCCTTCGACGCGCACGTGGAGATCGTCCGCGATGCGCTTAAGCCAATTGCAGAGGAGCTCGGGTTGAACCCATGAGCGCGGCCGGCCGACCTCGGATCCTCTTGATGCATCCCATCCTCGACCCCGGTCCGGCCATCCTGGCCGAGGCCGGCGAGGTGATCCCGTATCCCCCCGACCGCCCGCTGGACGAAGCAAACATTCGGCAGGCGGCCGAAGGATGCGTCGGCATCGTGAGCCAGCTGATGGACCCGATTCGGGAAACCGTGCTGTCATCACCCGGACTGAAGATCGTGAGCAATGTTGCGGTTGGTTTCGACAACATCGACGTCGCCGCCGCAACCGCGCACAAGGTAATGGTCACCAACACCCCCGGCGTGCTCGATGACGCGACGGCTGATTTCGCGTTCACGCTCCTGATGTCGACAGCCCGCCGCATCGTGGAAGCCGACAGCTTCACCCGCCAGGGACAGTTCCGAGGTTGGGCGATCGACATGATGCTCGGCGCCGACGTCCACGGCGCCACGCTCGGCCTCATTGGCGTCGGGCGCATTGGCCGCGGCGTCGCCCACCGCGCCAAGGGATTCAACATGCGCGTGCTGTACTACGACCCGCTGCCCCTGCCTCCAGATGCTGAGCGAGACCTGAATGCGGCGCGGGTCGACCTCGGCCGGCTGCTGGCTGAATCGGATTTCGTCTCGGTGCACGTGCCGCTGACGCAAGAGACGCACCACCTGCTCAGCACGCCTCAGTTCGCCCAGATGAAAAAGACCGCGATCCTGATCAACACTTCACGCGGGCCAGTCGTGGATGAGGCCGCGCTGGTCGAGGCGCTGAACGCGAAGAAGATCGCCGGCGCGGGTCTCGATGTTTACGAGCGCGAGCCGGCTGTCCACCCTGGCCTCATCTCCAATCCCAATGTCGTGCTTGCGCCGCACATCGCCAGCGCCACCGTCCGCACCCGTTCTGAGATGTCTGCGATGGCAGCGCGAAATATGGCGACGGCCGTTCGGGGTGGACGTCCACCGAACCTCCTGAACCCCGAGGCCAAGAAATAGCGGCCCTCCGGTATCGCCTGCTGGCCCTCGACCTGGACGGGACGATACTCGACATGAAGTTGAATCTGGACCCGCGAGACGTGGAGGCACTGCACCGGATCATCAGTGCCGGCCTCAGTGTGGTCGCGTGCACCGGAAGGCCGTTCCCGGGCACCCTGCCGTGGGTGCAGAAGCTCGGGCTGGACGGTCCGATCATCTGTTACCAGGGCGCGCAGGTTCGAATGCCCGATGGAACGACCGTGCTCGATCACGGCATCAAGCACGACCTCGCGATGGAGGTGATCCGCCTTGCGCGCATGCGCGACCTGCACGTCCAGGCATATCGCGACGACCAGCTCATCGTCGAGCGGGATCGACCCGAAGCGCATGAGTACGCGAATCATGCCGGGATGGAGATCCACCTGGTCGATGACCTCGAGACTGCGATGGGGCGGACCACCCCCAAGCTGGTGATCGTCTCGACTGCGCAGACCCTGGAGGCGCTGCAGCCTGAGGCGCGCAAGAAGTGGGAAGGAAAGCTCAACGTAGCGACCTCCGTGCCGACCTATCTCGAGTTCACGAGCGTCGAGAGTGATAAAGCTTCAGCGCTCGCGTTCCTGTGCGAGAGGCTGGGAATCCCGCAAGATCAATCTGTGGCTGTGGGTGACGGACGTAACGATGCATCGATGATCGCGTGGGCTGGACTTGGTATCGCCGTCGAGCAATCACCTCCCGAGGTGATCGCCGCGGCCGACCGCACGATCCCAGGGCCAGGACACGGCGGCATCAAACAGCTGGCTGACGTGCTGGTTGGAGCGGACTGATTGGGTACGCTGCTGCTCGTCCACGCACATCCGGACGACGAGGCCATCTCGACCGGCGGGGTGATGATGAAGGCGAAGGCGCACGGCCATCGCGTGGTGCTCGTGACCGCGACACGGGGCGAGGCGGGCGAGATCTACAACATGGATGAAAAGGCCTCGCGCCCGCGTCTGGGCGAGATACGCACGGAAGAGCTGAAGGCTGCCGGAGAAATCCTCGGGGTCGATCGAATCGAGTTCCTCGGCTATCGCGACTCAGGCATGGTCGACACTCCTGACAACAAGGACCCGCGGTCGTTTCACCAGGCGCCCCTCGACGAGGTCGCGGCAAAGCTTGCGGCGGTGATCCGCGACGAGCGTCCCGACGTGGTCGTCACGTATGCCGAAGACGGCGTGTACGGCCACCCGGACCACATCAAGGCGCACTTTGTCACGAACGCCGCCCTGGACCTGCTCAAGCGCGAAGGCTGGGAGCCGAAGAAGCTCTACTACACCGCGATTCCGCGTTCGATGATGGAAGAGTTCATGAAGCAAATGCCAGAAGAGGCGCAGCAGCAGCAGAACACCAACATGAGGATCGAGGGCACGCCGGACAACCTGGTCACCACGCGCATCGATGTACACGACTACGTCGAGGAAAAGCGCAAGGCCTTTGGCGCGCACTCGAGCCAGAACGACCCCAACTCATGGTTCACCACGATGGCGAGCCAGATCTACGAGCTGGCTTTCGGGACCGAGTACTACCAGCTGGTGCGCGGAAACCCGGGCTCAGAGCTGCCGGAATCGGACCTCTTCGCCGGGATCAGCTAGCTGTTGCAAACGTAGGAAGCGCCGCGAAGCTCCCACCCGGTCCACTGCCAATCCATGTCGAGGGTGCCCGAGCATGCCTGCGCTTCTCTGTACATCGTGAAGGGGTAGCTGACGTGGCCGGGAAACCAGCGCGCCGGGCCAAGTGAGTAACTGGACACCACTCCCATCAGCTGGTGCTCGTTGTATAGGCCTTCCAACACGAGCGGCGGGCGGCCGAAGTAATCGAACCCGATCGTGAACAGCGCGGCAAGCACAAGCACCGCTGAAAGCACCCGGTTGGTTCCCCGGGGTGGATGCCTGGTGGCCCAGGATTCGAGCGCGTCATCGCGTTTGATCACCGCGGTTCCCGCGAACATGTCGCCTATCCGCTGGCTGCCGCTGGAGAGAAGAACTGCCAGCCCACCGATCAGGTAAGCCGCCGGCAGCGCGTCGACGAGCCTCAATACGTTCCTCGTGACGATCGAGGCGAATCGCAACGGCTGTCCGTCCAGGCGCACCACGCACAGGCCGAGCAGCATCTTGCCGATCGTTGCGCCGTAAAGCCCCTCCAGGACGACGTAGTAGGCGAGCCAGATTAGGATCAGAAGAGGCCAGGCAATCGTGGTCTGGGTGCTGTACGAGAAGGAGCCGCTCTGTCCGTTGGGCAGGGTCCCGCCGGTCACCTGCGTCACGCCGTAGACGTCGTTGACCACTGTGGCCAGGACCGCGAAGACCACGAGATCGATGAGGACGGCGCTCAATCTTCGCCCGCGCGATTGGCGGGCCTGCAGAGCTCGCGTTTGAGATGCCACCTGACCCCAGGCGAGCACGGCCACGACCTCGTGATCATGCCACCAATCCCTCCACGTAGACTCGTTCGGAATGGAAGTAATCAAGATCACGCCCCGGGGCTACTGCCACGGCGTGGTGGACGCCTTTCGGATCGCCAAACGCGTGCGCGAGGAAACTGAAGGGCCGGTGCACATGCTCGGCATGCTCGTCCACAACACCCACGCGACCGATGATCTCCAGCAGCAGGGCATCGCCCTCGTCGACCAGCCCGATCGACTGGCCGGGCTGAGCCAGGTCAAGGGGGGGACTGTGATCTTCACCGCGCACGGTGTGTCGCCCCAGGTCAAGCAGCGTGCCCTGGAGCTCGGCCTGACGCCGGTCGACGCCACCTGTTCGGACGTCGTCCGCACGCACGAGCTGGTCGCCGACCTCGCCCGAAAGGGATACGACGTTGTCTACATCGGGCGTAAGGGCCACCCGGAGCCGGAGGGCGTGGTTGGTGAAGCACCAGGCAAGGTGCACCTGGTCCAGGACCCCGAGGATATCGACGCGCTCGACCTGAAGGGGGATCGGATCGCGGTCACATGCCAGACGACCCTGTCGGTGTGGGACACCGAAGACCTGATCGGCCGTGTCAAAGCGCGTTATCCGCAGGCCCAGGTGCACAACGAGATCTGCCGCGCGACTCAGGAGCGCCAGGAGGCGGCGGTCGAGGCGGCCAAGCACGTCGATCTGGTCATCGTCGTCGGCAGCCCGCGCTCCTCCAACTCGCTGCGCCTGGTTGAGGTCGTCAAGAAGCTGGCGAACAAGCCGGCCTACCTGGTGGACAGCCTTGAAGAGCTTGACCTCAGCTGGTTTGCCGGCGTGCGGAAGGTCGGCGTGACCAGCGGCGCATCGACCCCGTCGCAGCTGACCAGGCGCGTGATCGAGTACCTGGAGGCCGTGGAGGTCCCGGCCTAGGTTCTCAGGATCGGCGCAGGCGCCGGATGACCCGGCTGAGGCCGCCCCGCTCGGCTGATCCTGAGGACGCGGGGGCAGCGGCAGGAGGTGGTTCAGGCTTCGCCATCGTGGCGGTGACCGGCTCGCCGTCGCGAGCTCCTGCTGTCGGGCTTGCCGGTCGACGCCTGCGCCGCCTTCGTGGGGCGCTCGAGGCGCGCTCCTGCTTGACGGCAGAGGCCGGCGGGGCGGCGATGGCCGGCGTCTCGGGCAGCGGGCCGTTGGACCCTGCAGGTCTGCGGCGGCGGCGCCTTCGAGGCGCGGCGGCGACCGCCCCGGAGGCGGCTACGGGCTCTGCCGGGCGCTCCCGGTCCCTGGCTCCGGCCAGGCGCCTGACTTTCGCTCCGACCTCCCCTTCGGCGCACAGGGCGCCGTCGGCGGTATGGACGTCAACCCTCCAGACGACGATCGAGGTCGCCGCGCCGCCGACCGGGGGCCGCTTCTGGGTCAAAGTCCAGCGGGCATAGATGGTGTCACCGGCGTGGATCGGCCTGGGGAATTTCCAGTTCAGCCACTCCCACTCCTCGACCTGAGGGACCGGCATGTCGATGGTGCCCAGGCCGACCGCCACCGCCACGATCAGGGTCGGAGGCGCCAGGCGGGCCTGGCCGTGGCCGGATTCGATCGAAAGCGGTGAGAAATCGCCTGAGATCCCGGCAAATAGCGCGATCTCTGAGTCGGAAATGGTGCGGCGGCGGGTGGTCCACTCACCGCCCAATGGGAGGTCGTCGAAGGAGAGAGGCTCGATTGGCCGGAGTATAGCCCGCCTGCTTTCTCCAAATCTGGAGCCAGGTGCAGAGGAAGGCCACATTGACCCTGTCCTTCCGCGCGCCTTCCTTGCTGAACCAACTCCAGGGTTCGAGCGTTAACCTATGACAACTTCAGCGCCGGGAGGCATGGTTTTTGGAACTCGCAGGCGTGCTCCTCGTCACCTCGGTGCTGCTCGTTTTCGCCTTCCTGCTCCTCACCGTTTCGCTGATGAGGCTGCGAGGGACGACGCGCGAGCTCCAGTCAGCGCTTGAGGACGAGAGCGGGGCGCGTGATCGGGCGGCGCTGCTCCTCACGATCGCTTCGGCAGTCAACTCCTCGCTGGCGCTGGAAGAGGTGCTGAACGTCGCTCTCACGCACGCGGGCAGGATCATGGGCGCCGTCGCCGGTGCCATGTATCTCGTCGAGCCGGGCAAGACGGACATGAAGCGAGAAGGCGAGTACAACCTTGCCCACCGCGCCCGCGGCGCCGTCCGCAAGATCGAAGAGGAGCCGGTGCGCACCGCCATCGCGGCCATGCGACCCCTCGTGGTCAAGCTCGATGAACGAACGGCCCCCGGCATCGAGGGAGGCGGCCACCCGCAGCACGCCCTGGTCGTCCCCGTGCAGCGCTCAGGCCAGCTGATGGGAGCGATGGAGCTCTACCTCAACTCATGGCGCGAGCTCACCGAGGACCAGGCCGACCTGCTCAACGGGGTCGCTTCCCAGGCGGCGATCGCCATCCGGCATGCGCAGCTCTTCCAGGCGCAGGAGGAGAACGCTCTCACCGACGAGCTGACGAAGCTGCCAAACCGTCGGGCCCTGGCGCAGCGATTCCTCCAAGAGATGCAGCGAGCGCGGCGCCATCACAAGGCGATCGCTTTCATGATGATCGACCTCGACCATTTCAAGCAGGTCAACGATACGTACGGCCATCTCAACGGCGACGCGGTGCTGGCCGAGCTGGCTTCGATCCTGGAGCACGGGGCGCGCGAGTCTGATGTGTGCGCGCGATACGGCGGCGAGGAGTTTGGACTGATCCTCCACGAGACGACCGAAGCGGGCGCACGGACCCTTGCCGAGCGAATTCGTGCGAAGGTCGCGGCGGCCACTTTCCCTGGCGGGCTGAAGCTCACCATCAGCATCGGCGTCGCGGCCACCGATGAGCCCGCGCTCTTCACCACGCTGATGGAGCGCGCCGACCAGGCTCTCTACGCCGCCAAGCAGGGCGGCCGTAACCAGGTTCGAATAGCCGACATGAAGGCGGTCCCAGCCAAGCAGCAGCAGCACGCGTAGCCACTCGTTGCGCGCGTAACCTCAGTAATCGATGAATCACTTCTGCGTCAACTGCGGCGCCGTGTTGGTGCCGCGTGTCATCGATGGTCGCGAGCTGGAAGCCTGCCCCAACGACAGCTTCGTGTTGTGGCGTGACCCCAAGGTCGCAACCGCGGTGGTCGTGGAGGTCGACGGTGGCGTCGTCCTGGGACGACGTTCGATCGAGCCTGGCTACGGCCTGTGGTGCCTGCCCGGCGGCTTCGTCAATGACGACGAGGACCCGGCGGACGCCGCGACGCGGGAATGCCTCGAAGAAATCAGCGCCGAGGTCGAGCTGACCGGACTGCTTGGCGTGTATCACATCGCCAAGACCGGGGCGCCAAGTATGGTCGGCATCTCATACCGTGGGCGCCTCGCCGATGGTGCGAGATTGTCGGCCGGCGTCGAGATGCTGGAAGTTGGCGTATTCCAGCTCGATTCGCTTCCGCCATTGGCCTTTCCCAGCCACGAGCGCGTCCTGGCTGAATACCTCAAGCCCCAGGCGCGGGAGGAGGTAGAGGAGCCTCGCGTCGCCGCAGGGGCTCCGCATTCATCGCCGCCATCAGGACTCCGAGGGCAATCGCGACCGCCGCGCACGCGGTGAACCCGGCCGCGTAGCCGGCGTTCTGCACCACCGGGCCGAAGATCAGCGGTCCGGTCGACAGGCCGACGAAAAGGATCGTGCCGTACATGCCCATCGTCACGCCTCGAGTCGAAGCGGAGGACAGGTCCGCGAAAACCACCCCGATCGCGACGAACGCGGTCGCCATGAACGGCGTCCCGATCACGAGGACGATCGCCGGCCCGACAAATCCAGTCAGGTGACCGAGCACGACCGTGGCCGCCGACCACACGATGATCCCGGCGAGCACGATCGGCCAGCGGCGGCGGGCGCGGTCGACGAGGCGGCCTCCGGGCAGCCTCGAGAGGCCGTTGACGACGGCCTGGAGAGCCAGCAAGTAGCCAACCTCGGCGCTCGGCAGGCCAAGGGCCTCCTTGCCGAACACCGGGAGGAACGCGCCGACTGTCCCCCAGACGAGCGTCACCGCGATGAGCCCGATGGTGACCGGCACAAACGCGGGTTGCCTCAGCAGCGCCCGGAGGGGCGCGCGCAATGAAAAACCCTCACCGGTGTGCTGGCGCGTCCCGCTCGCGGCCAGCGCCCCTGGGATTGCGAAGAGGAGAAGGGCGGTCGTAACGGCGATGTCCGTCCTGATGTCGAGCCACCGCAGAGTTACTCCTGCTATCGACGGACCAAGAAAGAAACCAGCCTGCATCGAGAACGTCAGCCAGCCCATCGAGCGTCCGAGACGGCTGCCCGGGGTGGCTTCGGTGACCGCGCTGAACAGAGCCGCCTGCTGGGCGCCTGCCGCAAGTCCACCGGCCACCTGCCAGATGAACAGAGGAAGGACGCTCGGCGTCGCAGCTGTGGCCAGCTGCGATATGGCAGCGAGCAGAAATGAGAGCCCGAGCAGCGAACGCGTGCCAAAACGGTCGACCAGGATTCCGGATGGAAGCGACAGAAGCGCCGCCGCAAGGGTGGAGACGGAGAACAATGCGCCGACTTCGAAACGGCTCGCTCCCAGGTCGTGCGCGTAGAGCGGCACGGTGAGACCACGTGCTGAAAGAGCTGCAAATGAAGCGCCGGCGGCGAGGTATAGCGCGACCATCCGGCGCGATTCCGGGACGGTCACGCGCACGGTTTCTAAGATAGCGGCGCATGGTCCGCGAGCGTGTGGGCGACTGGCGGCTGGCGTGGCGCTTTGTGGTTGCCGGATTGCTGGCTGGCCTGGTTGTGCTGGCCGTGAGCTCCATCGGCCTGGTCGACCGGCCGTTTTACGCCGCGCAAGATCAGCTGTTTCCCGGGCCGCCGCCCGACCCGAGCATCACGTTCATCGAGGTCGACTCCCGCTCTCAGAAGGCGCTCGGCACTTTCCCCTGGCAGAACTCATACAACGCGCGGGTCATCAACTACCTCGCGAAGCAACATCCGAAAGTGATTCTTTTCGACATCCCGCTCGACCACCTGACCGGGGTGGACGTCGAGACGCGAGAGCAGACCGACGACCTGCTTGCGGCGGCGATCAAGTCGGCCGGCAACGTGGTCCTGGTGTGCACCGCCGACGTCTGGCCGAGGCCGGAGTTCTCCACGGTGGCCGCTTCGGTCGCCGACCGCAGCCTCGCTCCACCCAATTCCGCCGACGTTGTTCGCGGCGTTCCACTCCGACCTAAAGAGACGTGTCCACAGAACGAAGCGGATGAATCCGCGTTTCTCCAGGCGCTGAGGATTTTGACCGGCACCGGCAGCCCTCTGATCGTGGCGGCCGATGGCTCTTCTGCCCAGCTGGGATCACATCGCATTCCGCTGGTTGATGGCCAGATGCTCATCAACTTCACGCGTGGCTCGAATCATGTCTGCTCGTATGTCGATGCCTACAACGCCAGCTGTCCGAATACGAAGTTGATCACCGACCACATCGTCATCGTCGGCACAAAGCTCATCGATGCAGGCGATGTCTACTCGCAGGCAATCAGCTTCCCGCATCCGTACGATCCGGACGCGGGCTTCTGCCCGAGCAGCCGGAAGGTCTGCATGCAGGACAACCAGAACTACGGCTACCGCATCCTTGGCGACGCGATCGGCACCGTGCTGGCCGACCGCTACGTGCGCGCTCAGCCACGCAGCTCCGTCATCTTCTCGGTGCTCCTGTTTTCCCTGGTCGTGGCGCTCTGGGTCTATGTGCTGTCGTTTCGGCGGGCAGCTCTATTCGTCGCGGGGGTGCTTTTCCTCTATTACGCAGCGGTCATCCTATTGAGCCAGGTGGGATACCTGGCTGATCCCATCTACGCGCCGATCGCGATCATTCTCGCCGCCACTTTTTCGCTTGCCGCGCGGTATGTCCTCGAAGAAAGGGAGCGCCGTAAAGTCGAGCGCATCTTCGGCCACTACGTGGATCCGCGCATCGTGCTCCAGCTGGCCGCGTCGCGTTCGATCGAAGACATCATCTCGAGGGGCGAGCGGCGTGACATCACGCTGCTGTTCGTCGACATCCGCGGTTTCACCGCGATGTCGGAAGGAATGTCCGCGGAGGATGTCCAGTCCGTGATCCAGGAATATCTCGACGAGATGAGTTCGCTCATCTTGAAATGGGACGGGACGATCGACAAGTACGTCGGCGACGAGATAGTCGCGTTGTGGAATGCCCCCGTTGAACAGCCCGATCACGCACTGTTGGCCGTCCGATGTGCGTACGACCTGGTGAGCCAGGCGCCCGTCCTTGAAGCCCGGCTTACGTCTAAGGGCTTGCCACCGATCAGCTGGGGCATCGGGGTGAACAGCGGTCCGGCCGTCGTGGGCAACCTGGGCAGCAAGGATCGGCTCCAGTACACGGCGCTGGGCGACACCGTGAACACAGCCTCACGCTTCTGCGGCGCGGCGCCGGCTTTCAACCTGCTCATCGGATGGGCCACATACCAGTCGTGCTTGGATTTCATCGCGGTCGACGAGATGCCCGGCCTGCAGCTGAAGGGCAAGTCGGCCGAGACGTTTCGTTTGTTCAAGGTCACTGCGATCCGCCAGGACAAGGCGTCGCCATGGGTAGAGTTCCCTACAGAGGCGGCACTCGACTCATATTCCGAGCACAGGCAGCGCCTGGGCGCGAAACCGGTGGTCGCTGTATCGACACAGGACGGAGATTGACGGCGCGCGACGCGGCGCAGATTCTCTCGTCCGCTCGGCGTGCGTTGGCGCTGACCGGGGCGGGCGTATCCGCCGAAAGCGGCATCCCCACCTTTCGCGGTGAGGGCGGACTGTGGAAGCAGTACGACCCGGTCAAGGTTGCGTCCATCGAATACTTCATGGCCGACCCGAGCGCCTACTGGACAGTCTCGAAGGAGCGCGGCGCGGTCGCGCTGGCGGCGCGTCCCAACCCCGGTCACCATGCCCTGGCCGCCCTCGAGGCCGTCGGCCGTCTTGCTGCGGTCGTGACTCAGAACACCGACGGCCTGCACCAGGAATCGGGCAGCCGCAACGTGATCGAGATCCACGGATCAAGCCGCACCGTGCAGTGCCTCGACTGCGGAAGCCGGGAGCCTCGCGCCGACGTGCAGGCTCGATTACACGAGGAGATGCCGCCGCGCTGCAAGGTGTGCGGCGGAACATTTCTGAAGCCGACGGTGGTGCTGTTCGGGGAACCCATGCCTCAAGCGGCGATCACGAAAGCGTTTGCCCTTGCTCGCGAGGCAGACGTGCTGCTGGTCGTCGGCTCTTCGCTGGTGGTCTATCCGGCGGCGGACATCCCGCTCGTCGCCCTCCGATCCGGCGCTCGGATGATCGTCATCAACGCTGAGCCGACGCCTTTCGACGAGCTGGCTGAAGTCGTCATCCAGGGTCGATCCGGAGAGGTGCTGCCGGAGATCGTCGAGCTCATAGGTGGGTGACGGTGCCGAACGTGACGGGTCGGCCATCGACGATCAGCTCGCCCTGCGGGCCGATGTCTTCCGCGGTGCCTTCGATCGCCTTGCCCGACAGCTCCACGCGCACCCGCCGACCCAGCGTCTCCGAGAGCTCACGCCAGCGTGCGAGCACCTCCTCCGCGGAGGCCGACGTCCAGCGCTCGAGCTGAACTCGAAGCCTTTCCAAAAGTTGATCCCGGTCCTGATTGAGCTGGGCGCCGCCCCGGGGTGCCCAGGTCAAGTTGATGCCGATACCGCAGACCGCCTTGATCGGCGTGGCTTCGACCAGCACACCACCCAGCTTGCCACCGTCCAGCAGCAGGTCGTTCGGCCACTTGAGCCGTACTCCGCTGCCACAGGCCTCCGCCGCGGCGACACCGGCTGCGAGGCTCAGGATGGGATTTGGGGCGAGCACGAAAGAAACAAGCAGCGCCGTGCCGGAAGGCGATTCCCACGTGCGATCAAGGCGTCCGCGGCCGGCTGTCTGATGGTCGGCGACGACCATCGAGCCGATCGGTAGGGCACGAGCCACGTCCTGCGTCGACGTGACCGACCGTAGCCGCACGACCCTCGGGCTTAGCTGACCCACGCGCCGGTAAGCTAACAGCAGCATGAGGTTCCACCGCGCCGCCACGCTGGTGGTGATGATGCTGCTGGCGGTCGGATTGATCATCATGTTGACCGCCAGCGCGATCGCCAGCTTCGACAGCCACAGCCTGATTGCGCTTGGCGTGGTCGTCGTGGCCGCAGCCGTCAGCGGCGTCGCATTCAGCTGGAAGCGTTACTACAAGCGCGTCCCCCGCCCCGGCCGCTGATGCTGCGTCTGGGCTACAAGGCATCAGCCGAGCAGTTCGGCCCGCGAGAGCTGCTCGATTTTGCGGTCGCCGCCGAAGACAACGGTTTCGAAAGCGTGTTCGTGAGCGATCACTTCCAACCATGGCGCCATTCGGATGGCCACGCGCCGTTTGCGATCGCCTGGCTTGCCGCCACAGGTGAACGAACGAAGAAGGTCTTGCTGGGCACGTCTGTTGCAACTCCGACCTTCAGGTATCACCCGGCGATCGTCGCGCAGGCATTCGGGACTCTTGGCGTTCTGATGCCGAACCGAATCATCCTTGGCGTCGGAACGGGCGAGCATTTGAACGAGGGGGCGCT
>WNGJ01003161.1_pt1 | contig 20517 bp, 18 predicted proteins | sample 5400611 | NCBI WGS metagenome assembly WNGJ01 (sample SAMN13153375, study PRJNA577476) | soil metagenome | isolation source: 40 cm soil or saprolite under Garry oak tree replicate 1 | place: USA:California | collected 2016-06-15
CCCGGAAGCGAGCGACCCGCGGCGAGGGGAAGGAGAGCGCATGGACTTCGGAATCTTCACGGAGCAGATACGGCGCGGCACCAGTCAGGGCGAGGCGTTCCGCGAGCTCTTCGAGCTCGTCGACGCGGGCGAGGCGTGGGGGCTCGACGTCGTGTGGCTGGCGGAGATGCTCGTCAATCCCGCCCGCTCGGTCCTGTCGGCACCGTTGCTGGTGGCGAGCTGGATCGTGGCCCGAACGAGACGCCTGAGGGTGGGAACGGCCGTGCAGCTTCTCCGCTGAACCACCCGCTCCGCGTGGCCGGTGAGGTCGCGACACTCGATCACCTCAGCCAGGGGCGTTTCGACTTCGGGATCGGCCGCAGCGGCGGCCCGCGTGCGTACGATGCGCTCGGCGTCCCCTACGAAGAGAGCCAGGCGCGGTTCTTCGAAGCGCTCGAGATCATCCTCGAGGCCTGGAAGGGAGAACCCTTCCGCTACGAGGGCAAGTTCTACCGCTTCAGCGACACGACGGTCACACCCCGTCCGTACCAGCAGCCGCATCCGCCGGTCCGGATGGCCGCGACGACGGCCGAGACCTTTCCGCACGTCGGCCGGATGGGCTTGCCGATCTTCGTGGGTCTTCGCGGCATGGCAATCCCCGAGCTGGCCGTGCACGTGAAGCGCTATCGCGAAGCCTGGCGCGAAGCCGGACACCCCGGGGACGGCGACGTGTGCTTGCGGATTCCGGTGTACGCGGCCCCTACCGAGAAGGCCGCCCTGGAGGAGCCGGAGGAGACGATCACGTACTACTTCCAGCGCCAGGCCGATCTGACCCGCGCGCCGATCGGACGCGCCGGCACCGGCCCGGCCGAACGGCGCGTCGCGCAGGCCAAGACCCTCTCGACGCTCTCGTATCACGAGATCCTCAGCACCAAGGTCGCGTTCGGTACGGGCCCCGCGCTCGTGGATCGGTTCGCGCAGCTTCGCGAGGAGCTCAGCCTGAACGGCGTCGCGGCCGAGCTGAACCCGGGCGGGCTCTTGCCGCTGCCGCAGGAGACGCGCAGCCTCCAGATCCTCACGCAGCAAGTGATGCCCGCGTTCAAATAGGAGCCGCTCCATGACGACCCGCGACAACGGCGCCACGAAATTCGAGACGGTGCGCTACGAGCCCAAGGGCGCCATCTGCCACATCGTCCTGAATCGCCCGGAGAAGCTCAACGCGGCAAACGATCAGCTCGTGGAGGAGGTCAACGACGCGCTCTTCGAGTTCGACGCGGACCCCGAGCTGAAGGTGGCGATCGTCAGCGGCGCCGGCCGCGCCTTTTGCTCCGGCGCCGACGTGCGCCAGCGTCAGCTGCGCACGCGCGAGGAGCTCAAGCGCCTCGGCGGACCCGCCGGACGGCGCTCGCGCGAAAACGGGCTCGGCGACACCGTCAACTGGAAGCCGGTGATCGCCGCCGTGCACGGCTACGCGCTCGGGCTCGGCTACTCACTGTCTCAATCGTGCGACCTGGTCGTGGCGGCCGCCGGCACGAAGTTCCAGATCCGCGAGGTGCAGCGCGGTCTCGCCAGCGGCCAGCACTGGGTCGCCACCTGGTTCTGGACGGGCAGCCGATTCGCGAACGAGGTCGCGTTGACCGGCCGCATGTTCACGGCCGAGGAGGCGCACCAGCACGGCATGGTGAACCGCGTGGTGCCGGGAGCGGAGCTGATTGCCGCCGCCGAAGCGCTGGCCGCGGAGATCCTCGAGAATCCGCCGCTGTCCGTTCGGGCCAACGTCCGCGTCATGCGCTGGTTCGTCAACGAGATGCAGCGCCAGTCCCGCTACTACACGCAGGGCCTCGGTCTGCACCTCAGCGAAGACTTCCAGGAATCGGCGCGCGCCTTCATCGAAAAACGCAAACCGGCCTTTAAAGGCCGCTAGCGCTCGGCGGCGGCGCACAGGCGGCGGGGCCCGGGGGGTACGCACGGGGCTGCGTCACCCGCTCGCCCGAATCGCGACTCTTCGAGTCGCGCACGGGACGAGGGGGTCCCACTCCGCCCCGCGCGTACCCCCCGGGCCCCGCCGCCTGTGCGCCGGCCACACGCTGGCGGACGTAAAGCCCATGAGACCTAGAGCCTAGTCGGCGAACTGGGAGGCTCGCCAGCGGAGGGCGGCGCCGAGGCCTTCTTTTTCGCGGATCTCGTCGAACTTCATGCCGACTTCGGTGCGGGCCGCGTAGAGGGGAGCGAGGACGTCGAGGCCGGCGCGGATCGCATTCCGGAAACCGGCCGACTCGGCGCCGCGGTTGATCCCGAGCTTGGTGCCGGCGAGCGCCTCGGGTGAGATGAGCGCCATCCGTCGCGCGTACTTGAGGGTCGCGGCCGCCAGCTCGGCTCTCGGCACGACGCGGTTCACCATCCCGTACTGGAGCGCGGTTTGCGCGTCGATCGGATCGCCGAAAAACAGGAGCTCGCGGGCGCGCTTGAGTCCGATGACGAAGGGCATGACGAGCGCGGGACCGACATTCGAGAAGCGAATTTCCGGCTCCCCGAACAGCGCATCGTCGGCCGCGATCGTCAGATCGCACATCATCGCCAGCTCGCAGCCACCGCCGAGGCAGTGCCCCTGGACGGACGCGATCACGGGCTTCTTCATCTCCCACGGCGTCATCTCGAGCGCGACGTCGTCGGTGAGCGATTCGTGCCACGCGAGCGCGTTGCCGCGCCGGGCGGCGCGCGCCGGGTTGGGCGAGATGTCGTAGCCCGCGCAGAAGCTCCGGCCCTCGGCGCGGAGGATCACCACGCTGGTGGCCGGGTCGCGATCGGCCTCGTGAAAACGCTCGACGAGCATCGTCTTCAGATCGGGGCTGATCGCATTGAGCTTGTCGGGTCGGTTGAGCGAGACGATGCCGACGCGGCCGTCGGCGGCATAGGTCACGAGCGGTGTGATCATGGCGGGCTCCTCAGGGCTCCGACGGCGTGGGAATCACGAGCGAGATGCGGTTCTTGCCTCCGACGTGCGCGTACTCGACGCGCTCGGCGATCGCCGCCACCAGCACGACGCCGAGCCCGCCCACGGGCTGTTCCTCGACGCCGAGGGCGGCGTCGGGCACCCGGACGCGGGCGAACGGATCGTACGGGCGTGCCATGTCCTCGTAGGTGAGCGCGATCGCGCCGGGCTGGATCTCGAACGCGAGAGACACCGGCGACTCGGTGTCCGCCCCGTGGCCGTGGACGATGGTGTTGGTGAAAAGCTCCTCGACGAGCAAGGTCAGCCGCAGGCACGCCTTGCGGGGCACCCCGTTCGCGGCGCAGATCTCGGCGATGAACTGCGCCACTGCGGGTAGGGTGTCCCGACGGGCCGGAAAGGTTCTGTTGTGGTTTCCGGTAGCGGGGTCGTGGCTCGTCGCAGCCTCCGGATCTCGCGAGATGTCGAGACCGACTCGGCTTACTATATATACATCGGGTTGCGCGTCGGGCGGCTGTGCATTCCGGAATCAGCCCGACGATTGTGAGGAGGACACTATGAAAGCCCGGTTCATTGCTCTGATGCTACCGATGGTTCTGGCCCTCGGTGTCGCGGTCGCCGCGGCCCAGGACGCCGGCCAGATCAAAGTTTCCAAAGGCTCGGCGCAGATCGAGCGCGCCGGAAAGAAGCTCTCCGCCAACGTCGGTCAAGTCGTGCAGCCAGGCGACGTGGTGATCACGGGGTCGGATGGCTCGGTCGGTATCACGTTCCGCGACAACAGTCTGGTCTCGATCGGTCCGGATAGCGTGCTCGCGATCGATCGTTTCGTGTTCGACTCGACGACCCACCAGGGCGCCTTCGACAGCTCGCTGAAGCAGGGGACCCTGGCCGTCGTTTCCGGCAAGCTGGCCAAGCAATCGCCCGAGGCGATGAAGGTCAAGACGCCGGCGGCGATTCTCGGCGTGCGCGGGACCGAGTTCCTTGTTCGGACCGGCCCGGCGAAAGACTGATCCCCTGCCCGCCTGGGCGCGAATCCTCGTCTGGCTGGCGCCGCTCGCGCTGACCGCGCTGGCGGGCTGCGCCAGCCGGAACGATCTCTACGTCCTGCTGCCCGGCAAGAACGGAAAGATCGGCGCCCTGACCGTCGAGAGCGAGGGCAAGAAGCGCACGCTCGATTCTCCTTACGCGGCGGCCCGAGTCAAGAACGTCGGTAGCGTGGACGGCTTCACGACCTCGGAGGCCAAGGTGAAGCAAGACTTCGGTCCGGCGTTGGCGGCGCAGCCGAAGCGGCCGGTGTCCTTCTTCCTGTATTTCCTCGCCGACACCGACGAGTTCGCGCCGGAGTCCAAGGCACTCGTCGGCCAGATCTTCGCCGAGATCGCCCGGCGGCCGGCTCCGGAAATCGTGATCATCGGACACACGGACCGCGTCGGCGCCCAGCAGTACAACGACGTGCTCTCGCTCCGGCGTGCCGAGCGCTGCCGTGACGAGCTCCTGAAGCTCGGAATCCCCAAGGTCCGGATCACGGTCGCGGGCCGCGGCGAGCGCGAGCCCGAGGTTCCGACGGCGGACGAGGTCGCCGAGCCGCGCAACCGCCGCGTCGAGATCAGCGTCCGGTAGGCCCCCTCCACCGCAGCACGAGAATGGCCATGTCGTCGGATTGCTCGACGCCATCGGCGAAGCGGCTGACCTCGAGACGGACCGCCTCCCCCACCTCCGAGGCGCTCGCCGCCCGGCCCACCTTCTCCAGTAACGCCTCGAAACGGCTCCGACCGTACGGTTCGGCCTTCGGGCTCATCGCCTCCAGCACGCCGTCGGTCACCAGGCAGATCGTGTCGCCCGGCGTCAGACGGCGCGTGCTCGCCGCGTAGGGAAAGCGGTCCACGGCGCAAAGCGGCGGTCCGCCCCCATCCATGAGACGAACGAGCGGCCGATCGCCGTTCGGCAGCACGTAGGGAGGCTCGTGGCCGGCGTTGCAGTACTCGAGAACGCCGGTGCGCGTGTCCAGAATGCCGGCCAGCATCGTGACGAAGAGCCCTTCGGCGTTGTCACGGGAGATTTCGATGTCAGCCTCGCGCATGACGGCATCGACGGGTCCGCTTCCGCGCAAGGCGGCGCTCTTGTAGAGCGCCTTGCTCACCGCCATGAAGAGGCTTCCCGGCAATCCTTTCCCCGAGACGTCCCCGATCAGAAAAAACAGTCGGTCGTGGTCCAGCGCGAAGAAGTCGTAGAGATCGCCGCCGACTTCGCGAGCGGGCTCGAGGAACGCGTAGAGATCGAGCCGCGTGTCCCCCCCGGGCAACGCGGCCGTCGGATGCGGCAGGCTGCCCATCTGGATCCGGCGGGCGGCTTCCAGCTCGCCGGCCAGGCGCGCGGCCTGCTCCCGCTGCTGCTCGACCTGGCGCCGCAGAGATTGACGGTGGCTTTCGGTCTCGGTCAGGGTGACGACCAGCATCGCGGTGAACAGGGCGCCGAGCGCCAGCGGCGGAGACGCGGCGTCGAACAGGACCCCGCCCTTCAGATACAGAAGGACCCCGGCGGTCACGACAGCGCCGACCATCAGGAAATAGATCGCGACCGAGGCGAGCGGCGACGACCGCGGCATCAGCCAGATCAGCAGGAGACCGCCGGCGAACAGTGCGCCGGCCTCGGCCCACGCGACGACGCGCGGCCGAGCGAGCAGGTCGGCGTCGAAAATGTTCTCGAGCAACTGGGCGTGGATCTCGACCCCGGACATCCGATCGGCGACCGGCGTGGCCTGATAGTCCGACAGACCGAGCGCCGTGACGCCGATCAGCACCAGCTTGCGTTCGAGCAGATGCGCGTCGACTGTCCCGGCGAGAACCTCCGCCGCCGAGATGAAGCGCGCGGGATCGGGCCGCGCGAAGTGCACCCGCACGCTGCCGTCGGGCTCGGTGGGAACGAACAGGTCGCCCACGCCCACCGCTTCGACGCCTCGGGCGCCCGCCCGGACGGTCAGCAGCGGCTCGCCGGTGGCGACCCGGAGGATCTCGATGCCAAACCCCGGGACCAGCGCGTCACCGACTGCGGCGACGAGCGGCATGCGCCGCACCACGCCACGCTCGGTGTCGACGCTCAGAAGCCCGTGCCCCTTGACGACTCGATCGATCTCCTCGGCGCTGTGGAGCGCGGCCTCGAAGCGGCGTACGCGCGGTTTCGGATCGCCGCCGATGATCCTGAACGGAACCCGCCGGACGTTGCGGCGCGTCCCGGGCGCTTCCACTTCCAGTCCCGCCACCCCGAGCACGACCGGCGCGGCCCGGAGCGTCCGCGCCAGGACCGCGTCGTTGCTCGGCAGACGGGAAAGCCTCTGGATCAGGTCGTCGCTCATCCCGGGCACGAACTCCGGCAGGCGGCCGGGCGAGAGCCGATCCGCCTCGGGCATCACGATGTCGATGCCGATGGCGGCGGGGCCCGCGTTCGCGACGCGCGCTACCAGGTCGGCGAGCCAGGTTCGCGGCCACGGCCACTGGCCGTGTAGACGCAGACTCTCGTCGTCGATCGCGACGATCACGGCCGGCGCCGAGTGACGGGTGCGCGGCGCCCATCGCTGGTAGGCATCGAAGGCGGCGAGCCGGATGGAACCGAGTCCGAACACCTCGGGAGCAAGCTCGAGCGCCAGCAGCAACGTCAGCAGCACTATCCCAAGGGGCTGGCCACGCCTACCGCAGAGGACACGAACCCAGCGTCGTTCCGACCAGTGCATTGAGCTCAGGCCGGAAGGATCAGAGATCGATCTCCATGCCGTCGTAGGCCGCCAGGATCTCCACCCGCCGATCGGCGCGGGTGATTTCCTCGAGCCGGCGCGTCTCGGCGAGGAGCGCGGCGATTCGCTCGTCGTCGGAGACGGGCTCGTGGTGGTAAAGGCACAGACGCTTGGCGCCCGCCATCTGGCAGAGCTCGAGTCCGACGACGTTGCTCGAGTGGCCCCAGTCCTCCTTGATCGACGTGGCCTCGGCCAGCGAGTACTGGGAGTCGAAGATCACCAGGTCGGCGTCACGGAAGAACTCCGCAAAGGCTTTGATCTCCGCCAGATCGTCCTGCTTGTGCTCGGCGTCGGTCGAGTAGACGACGACCTGGTCGTTGGCCTCGAATCGATAGCCGTAGGAGTCACCGCCGTGGCGCTGGAGCTTGGGCCGCACCCGAAGCCCGGCGATCTCGTAGTCGCGATCTGGCTCGAGCCGCACGAATTCGATCGTGGCCGGCAGTCGTGAGAAATCAACCGGGAAGAACGGCGCCGCGTGCTGGCCGCGAAAGGCTTCCTCCAGCTCGGCGTGGCAGCCGTAAATCCGGATGTGATTGCCAGGCGTGTAGACCGGCATGAAGAACGGAAAGCCCATGATGTGATCCAGGTGCGCATGGGACATGAACGCGTGGAACCTCTGGCCCGAGGGCCCGCGGGCGGCGAGGACCTCGTTGCCGAAGACCCGAGCCCCCGAGCCCAGGTCGCACAGCACGTAGTCCCGCCGGCCTGTGACGATCTCCACGCAGGAGGAGTTACCGCCGAACGTATGAGAGCCGGCGAAGTCGAGCTCACACTCGATGAAGGCCGCGGCTTGCTCTGGTGTTTCGAGCTTTCGCCCCGAGGCGCGCATCAGGGCCGAGACCAGCTTTCGCCGGACCTCGACCGACGTCATGGCCACTGGAATCGAGCCGCGCGTGCCCCAGAACTTGACTCTCAAGCGCCCGTCAGGCGGCATCGAATGCCGCCAGTGCCTTGGGCGAGAGCCGGGCGAGCCCCTCGCGGACCGACGGGAACACGTCGAGGACCATCGTGAAGCGGCTGATGTCGAAGATCTCCCGGACCGCGGGCTGGAGCGCGGCAACGCCGAGCGAGCCCCGCTGGGCCTTGGCCTGCTTGGAGGCCAGCATGAGCACGCGCAACCCCACGCTGCTGATGTACTCCACGCCGGCGAAGTCGAGGACCACCCGGTCCTGGCCCTCGGCGCAGCGGGTCATGTGGGGGGCCAGCGCGGCCTTGAAATCCTCCGAGGTGGAATGGTCGATGCGGCCCATCGGGGACAGCACCACAGTGTCCATGTAGCGTTTCGGCGTCAGCTCCATGTCGGCTCCGTGGAAATGCCCGCAACTGCAGGACTCAATGCTAACACCAGCCCAGTCGGAACCCGGCATCCTGTCGCCCCTGGCCCGGCAGCGAGATGCCGCCGAGTTGACCCGACCTGCCGGCCCGGAGCACTATCGCCGGTGCGGCGCGGGCTTGGCCGCCATCGAGGGTACATGAACCAGGCACTGAGCGACGTCACAGTCCTGGACCTGGGGCAGGTCATCGCCATGCCCTTCTGCACGATGCTGCTGGCCGACATGGGCGCTCGGGTGATCAAGGTCGAGTCACGGGAGCGCGGGCGCGAGCGGGTGTCGCTGGGCATCAAGCGGAAGCGAAACGGCGTCGAAGAGCGCGTGCCGGCGGCACAGTACCGGGATCGGAACAAGCTCGCGGTCACGCTGGAGCTCAAGACGCCGCGGGGCATCGAGCTCTTCAAGGAGCTCGTGCGCCACTCCGACGTGGTGACCGAGAACTTCAGCGTCGGCACCCTGGCGCGGCTCGGGCTCGGCTACGAGGACCTGAAGCGCGTCAAACCCGACATCGTCTACGCCTCGATCACCGCGTTCGGACAGCATGGGCCGTATGCGGCCCAGCGCGGCTACGACATGCTCGCGCAGGCGATCAGCGGGTACATGAGCATCACCGGCTTCGCCGACCAGCCCCCCACCCGCTCGGGCCAATCGATCTCGGACTACTACGCCGGGATGCTCTGCGCCTTCAGCATCGTGTCCGCTCTGCACTACCGTCAGCGCACCGGTATGGGGCAGCACATCGATCTGGCGCTCCTGGACAGCCTGATCATCGCACTCGACAACCTGGGCGAGCGCTACACGGTGGGCGGCGAGCTGCTCACGCGGGCGGGCAACGTCTCGTTCGGCGGCTCCAGCTCGGGGGTCTATCCGACGACCGACGGCCACGTGGCGATCGCGGCGGGCGCGAGCGACGCCGTCTGGCGCCGGTTCTGCGAGATCATCGGCCGGAGCGATCTCACACGCGATGCCGGATTCGCGACGGCGGCCGCCCGGCGCGACCGGCGCGACCAGGTCGCCACGATCATCCAGGGCTGGACGAGCGCGCGTTCCAAAGCGGAAGTGGTCAGCACCCTTTCCACCGGCGGCGTCCCGGCGGCCCCGGTGAACAACGTCGCCGAGATGGTCGCCGATCCTCAAGTAAAGGCCCGCGAAATGTTCGTCGAGCTCGACCATCCCACGTATGGCCGCGTGAAAACGACCGGCACCCCGTTGAAGCTCTCCGAGACCCCGGGTCGCATCAAGTGGCTCGCCCCGAATCCGGGCCAGCACAACCACGAAGTCTTCGTCGACCTCCTCGGCCATTCTCCTTCTGAACTCGCTCAGTGGATTTCTGAAGGCGTCATCTAGCGGTTGGAGTCGGCGTCGTTGGGTCGGCGGGGCGTGGGAGGGGTCGGACGGACCACGCGGCACGCGTGCGCTGCTCCGCGGCGGCTGGGCTCCATCCCGGCGCACGACTCCCGCCGCCGCTTGGAGGGAACGGGTCCGCTCGACCCCTCCCACGCCCCCCGCCCCAACGACGCCGCGCCACCGCTGACGCCGCCATCTGATGCTTAGGGCGAGGACAGACGAGGAAGACCGAGCCGACTTCTAGGCTTAGGCGGAGGGCGAGGCGGCCCGGACGAAAGAGGCTTAGCTTCGATGCTTTGAGGCGGAGGGTCTAAGACGGAGGGAGAGGCGGCGAGGGCGGGGGTGGGCTGGGGTGCGGGAGGGGTCGAAGGGACCCGTTCCCTCCTAGCGGCGGCGGACGACGCGCGCCGGGATGGAGCCCAGCCGCCGCGGAGCAGCGCACGCGTGCCGCGTGGTCGTCTCGACCCCTCCCGCGCCCCAGCTCACCCCCGCCCTCGCCGGGCACCGGCAACGGCGGAGATTACGACTACCGAAGAGGGACGAAGATGGAGACGCGGGCTTCGGGGCCAACCTCGCGCGTGACGTGGCCCTGGCCTGTGAGGTCTTCGGCGATGAGGATGTCGCCGGGCCCGAGCCGGCGCACGGTGCCGTCGCCGATCTCGATATCCACGGCGCCCGAGAGCGTGAACACGGCCGCACGGCCAGGCGCGTGGTGCCAGGGATTGGATCGAGTCGCCTCGAAGCGGCGAATGACGATGCCGCTGCCGGGGATCAGCTCGGCGCTCTCCGACTTGTCGCCTCGCGGCTCGAATTTCGGCACGATCTCCTCGAAGTGCGACTTGCCGTCGGAACCGGTGTGGATGCGGATGATGGCCATTGGGACCTCCCGGCGCTCAAGGTAGCATCACGCAAGAGCGCGCGGTCGGGCTAGTATGGTGGCACCAAGAGAGGAGAACGACATGCGTTTCGGCATCTTCACGAGCATGGGAGGCCAGACCTGGCCCGGCGTGCTGGACTTCTGGCGACACCTCGAAGCGAGCCGCTGGGACATCGCCTGTGTGACCGATCACTTCATGCCGAACACGAAGGAGCGCGAGGGCGCGATGCTCGAGTCGTGGAGCACGCTGAGCGCGTTGGCGGTGCTCGTGCCGCGGATGCGGGTCGGCACTATCGTGCTCGGTAACACCTACCGCCACCCGGCCGTGGTGGCCAAGATGGCCGCCCAGGTCGACATCATCTCCGGTGGCCGGTTGCTCCTCGGGCTCGGGGCCGGATGGCAGCAGAACGAGCACGACGCCTACGGCATTCCCTTCTACACCATGCGCGAGCGGCTCGAGCGGCTGGACGAGGCCTGTCAGGTGATCCGGTCCTTGTGGAAGGAGCGCCGCACGACGTTCGAGGGGCGCCACTACCAGCTGTCCGACGCCCCCCTCGATCCCAAGCCGGTTCAGACGCCCCAGCCCGAGCTCATGATCGGCGGCGGCGGCGAGCGCGTCACCTTGCGCATCGTGGCCAAGCACGCCGACCACTGGAACTGCTGGGGCGGCCCCCGCGTCCTCGAGCGCAAGGGAAAGATCCTCGACGATCACTGCAGCACGCTGGGCCGCGATCCGAAGACCCTCAAGCGGTCTGCGAACATGGCGCTCCTAATCACCGACAAGAAAATCGAAGTTGATCAGCTCGCGGACACGATCGCCAAGCGCATGGGCCGCCACGCCGCCGACGCGCGCGACACCTGCCTGGCCGGCACGCCCGAACAGATCCGTGAGCAGCTTCAGCAGCTGAACTCGGCCAAGGTCGACACGCTCTTCATCCCGAGCATGTTCCGGCCGATGGACGAGCTGCGCCGCGACCTCGATCGGTTCATCACGGAGATCGCGCCGGCCTTCCGATAGAGATGCCGCGACCGCTCGGCGGGCAGGTCCAGACGGTTCTCGGCGCGGTGGCGCCGGACGCGCTCGGCGTCACCTTACCCCACGAGCATCTCCTGATCGACTTCAAGGTGATGTTCGCGGAGCCGCCGGCCGCGAGCGACAAGGGCCGGGCCTGGGAGCCGGTGAGCCTGGCGAACCTCGGCTGGGTCCGCCAGAACTTCAACGCCAACCTCGACAACCTCCGGCTGGTCGACGCGCAGGTGGCCCAGGACGAGATCCTGCTCTTCAAGATGGCCGGCGGCCATACGGTAGTCGATCCGACACCAAGGACGCTTGGCCGCGATCCCAATGCCCTTGCCGGCATCGCCCGCGCCACCGGCCTCAACGTGGTCATGGGCGCCGGCTACTACGTCGACGCGTCCCATCCAGCCGACATGAACCGCCGCACCGTGGATGAGCTCGCTCGCGAGATGATCGCCGACGTCACGTCGGGCGTGGGCAACTCGGGCGTCCGCTCGGGCTTGCTCGGCGAGATCGGCACGACCTACCCGTGGACGGAGAACGAACGGAAAGTCTTGCGCGCGGCGGTCAGCGCTCAGCGGGAGACCGGCGCACCCCTCATGATCCATCCCGGGCGGCACCCGGACATGCCCATGCAGCTGGCCGAGTTCGTCCGCAAGGAAGGCGGCGACCTGCGCCGCACGATCATGTGCCACATCTGCCGCACCATCGCCGACGTGCGGGCGGTGATCGACCTGGCCCAGACGGGCCTCTGGCTCGAGTACGACTTGTTCGGGCTGGAGAACTCTTACTACCCCTACAATCCGAGCTTCGACATGCCCAACGACGGCGGGCGCATGGCTCACGTGCTCGCCCTCATCGCCGCCGGCCATCAAGATCAGATCCTGATGTCGCACGACATCGCCTACAAGACCTCGCTCGTGAAATACGGCGGGTACGGCTACCACCACCTGCTCGTGAACGTGGTGCCCCGCCTGCGCGCCAAGGGTGTCGACGACGCAGGGCTCAGGCGGCTCCTCGTGGAGAATCCGGCCCGAGCGTTCGCCTTCGCATGACCGGGGGCCTCGGCCGGGGCAAGGGCCACGCCTTCGGCTCAGGCTGGATCAGCGGCGTGCTCTCGGTCACGTGCGGTGCTCTCGGCTACGGCGGTGTCCTGTGCCTGCTGTTCCCGAGCTGGCTGACCACGCCGTCGGCGCGAGCGCTCTATCCCCTGGACCTGGTCCGCTTCCTGATCTACGTGATGCTCGTGGTCGGCTTCGGCATGGGGGCGCTGAGCGTCGTCCTTCGGCGCCGGAAGGTCCTCGGCTTCACCGGAATGGCGCTTGCCACCGCAGGTACCTTGCTGGGCGGGTCGACCGCCGAGGTCGGCGCGCTCGGTGGGACGACCGCCGTGGGGCTCGACTGGTTTCTCTTGAACCTGTTCATCCTGGCGCTCGTCTTCGTGCCGCTCGAGCGCGTGATCCCGCGCCTGCCCCAACAGGCGATCTTTCGTCAGGGCTGGACGACCGATCTGATGCACTTCGCGATGAGCCATCTCCTGGTGCAGGTCACGGTCGTGCTGACGATGCTGCCGGCGGCATTCTTCTTCCGGTGGGCGACGCGGCCGTGGCTCCAGGATGCGGTGGCATCTCAGCCGCTACCGCTCCAGTTCGTCGAGATCGTGCTCGTCGCGGACTTCACCCAGTACTGGGTGCATCGGGCCTTTCATCGGGTGCCCTGGCTCTGGCGGCTGCATGCCGTCCATCATTCGTCCGAGACCCTCGACTGGCTGGCCGGCTCGCGTCTGCACCTGATCGACATCGTCATCACGCGCGGGCTCTCGTTCGTGCCCCTCTATGTTCTGGGCTTCGCGCCGCCGGCGGTCTACGCGTACCTCGTCTTCGTCTCCTTTCTCGCGGTGTTCATTCATGCAAACGTACGGTTCTCCCTGGGAGCGCTCGAGTGGGTCGTGGCCACGCCGCGCTTCCATCACTGGCATCACACGGCGAACCCCGTCGACCGGAACTTCGCCGTGCACCTGCCCTGGATCGACTGGCTCTTCGGGACCGCCTACCTCCCGCCGGGGCGCTGGCCGGACGCTTACGGAATCGTCGGACGCCCCGTGCCGGACGGCTACTGGCGCCAGCTCATCTGGCCACTGCGCCGGCTGTCGGCTCGAGCTTCGTGACTTGTGCGCGCTCAGGCGCGGACGCGGAGCGACCTCGGATCGTAGGGCGGCGCGAGCTGCGCACGAGCCGGCCGCCGCTCGCACGCGATCTCGATCTCCCATCGGCCGCTCGTGACGAAGCCGTCGGTGACGCCATCGGGATGGGACACCCAGCCCAGACCGACGGAACGGCCGACGGTGTGGCCATAGGCGCCCGAGGCGATGCGCCCGACGAGCGCGCCGTCACGCCAGATCGGCTCGTCGTGATAGAGCAGCGGCTCCGGCTCGTCGAGGATGAAGACCAGGAGCCGGCGGACGAGCGGCTTTTCGCGCTGGGCCAGAAGCGCATCGCGCCCCGTGAACGCATGACGCTTGTCGAAGCGCACCGCGAAGCCGAGCCCGGCCTCGAGCGGCGTGTCCTCGCAGCCGAGGTCGTGACCCCACGAGCGATACGCCTTCTCGATGCGGAGCGAGTCCATGGCGTGATAGCCGGCGTGCCGGAGACCGAGGTCGTCTCCGGCTGCGACCACGGCGTCGTAGACGCCGCCGGCGAATTCGCCGGGGATGTACAGCTCCCAGCCGAGCTCGCCGACGTAGGTGACGCGCGCGGCGCGCACCGGAGCCGCGGCGAGCCAGATCTCGCGCGACGTGAGATACGGAAACGCCGCGCTCGAGAGGTCGGCGTCCGTGAGCCGAGATAGAAGCTCGCGTGAGCGCGGGCCCATCACGCCCAGCACCGCCTCGCTCGACGTGACGTCGGTGAGGACGGCCCGCACCTCGCCAATGTGGCGCCTGATCCAGTGGGCGTTGTGCGTGGACGCCGCCGCGCCGGTCACCACGAGGAAGGCATCGGCGGCGAGCCGGGTCACGGTCAGGTCCGCCTCGATGCCGCCGCGGACGTTCAGCATCTGGGTGTAGACGAGACGGCCGGGCGCCACGTCGACGTCGTTGGCGCAGAGCCGCTGGAGCACCGCGAGCGCGTCGGGGCCCTCGAGCCGGAGCTTGCAGAACGAGGACTGATCGAAGAGCCCGACCGCTTCGCGCACGGCGCGGTGCTCTTCCGCCGAGCACCGAAACCAGTTCTGGCGACCGTAGCTGTAGCGGTAGGCCGGTTCCATCCCCGGCTTCGCGTACCAGTTGGCGCGCTCCCAGCCCATCACGACACCGAAGCACGCGCCGCGGGACGCGAGCCGATCGTGCAGCACGCTCGTGCGAACGCCGCGAGAGGTCACCGGTTGCAGAAACGGCCAGTGCATCGCGTAGAGGGCGCCCACCATCTCCACCGTGCGGTCGCGCAGGTAGCGCGCGTTGCCCTGGAATGGCGCCACGCGCCGGATGTCGACGTCCCAGAGATCCATCGGCGGCTCGCCGCCCACGATCCACTCGGCCACCGCGCGGCCCGCGCCCGCTCCCGACGCGATGCCGATCGAATTGAAGCCGGCCGCGACGAAGAAGTTGCGGCACTCCGGGGCCTCGCCCAGGAGATATCGGCCGTCGGGCGTGAAGCTCTCCGGCCCGTTGACGTGACGGCGCACCGGCGCGCTCTCGAGCGCGGGGATGCGAATCAGCGCTTGCTCCATCAGGACCTGGAAGTGCTCCCAGTCCTCGGGCAACAGTGAGAAGCCGAAGTCGGCGGGAATGCCGTCCATGCCCCAGGGCTTCGCGACCGGCTCGAAGCCGCCCATGAGCAGCCCGCCGACCTCCTCGCGCACGTAGATGTAGCCGTCGGTGTCGCGCAGCACCGGCAGGTCCGGCGTCACGCCCGCCATGGGCTCGGTGACGATGTAGAAGTGCTCGGAGGCGTGCAGGGGCACCGTGACGCCGGCCATGCGGCCCACGTCGCGCGCCCACATGCCCGCGCAGTTGACGACGACCTCGCAGGCCACCTCGCCGCTCGACGTCGTCACGCCGGCGACGCGACCGTTCTGGACCCGAATGCCGGTGACGGCGACGTTCTCGAGAACGGTCGCGCCGCCCTGGCGCGCGCCCCTGGCCAGGGCGAGCGTCGTGTCGATCGGGTTGGTTCGGCCATCGCGGGGCAGCCACAGGGCGCCGACCAGATCGTCAGTGCGCATGAGCGGCCACCGGCGTCCCGCCTCGGACGGCGTGATGACCTCCACGTCCACGTCGAAGCAACGCGCCATCGAGGCCAGGCGCTTGAGCTCGTGCATGCGCTCGGCGTTCCGCGCCAGGCTCAGGCTGCCGGGGCGTCGGAAGCCGGTGGCTTGGCCCGTTTCGGCCTCGAGCCGCTCGTAGAGATCGCCGCCGTACCGGGCCAGCCGCGTGAGGTTCTGGGTGGCGCGCAGCTGACCGACGAGGCCCGCTGCGTGCCACGTGGTGCCGCAGGAGATGTCGCGCCGCTCCAGCAACAACACGTCGCGCCAGCCGAGCTTCGTGAGGTGATACGCGACGCTGCAGCCGGCGATGCCACCGCCGATCACGACCACTCGGGCGTGAGACGACGGGAGCGCGGCGGGCATGAGGCCCGTTACGGCCCCTCGTCGCCCGGCGTCGGGATGCTCCGCGGCGGAAACTCCCGATAGGCATGGCGCGCCAGCGCGTCCTCGCGAAGCTCGATCCCGAGCCCGGGCGTCGTCGGGACCGTCACATACCCCTGCTCGACCTTGAACGGATTGACCGCGACTTCAGCGGCGCGCGAGTCGAAGTTCACGAAGTACTCGGTGATCAGGAAATTCGGGATGGCCGCGGACACCTGCAGGGTCGCGGCGAGCCCCACCGTGGTGCTATTGTAGTTGTGCGGCGAGACGACCACGTGGTAGGCCTCGGCCATCGCCGCGATCTCGCGGAGCTCCTCGATCCCGCCCACGTTGCACACGTCGGGGTTGATGATGTCGGCGGCGCGGCGCTCGAACACCTCGCGGAACTCGAACCGCGTATAAAGCTCCTCGCCCGTGACGATCGGCATCCGGATCTCACGCCGGCACTCGGCGAGCGCGCCCAGATCGCGCGCGGACACCGGCTCTTCGTACCAGAAGGGATCGAAGGGCTCGAGCATGCGCGCCACCCGCACGGCGTGCATCGGCGCGAGCCGTCGATGGACCTCGATCAGCAGATCGACCTTCGGGCCGACCGCGTCACGGACGGCGTGGACGGTCTCCACCACCTGCCGCTCGGCGTCGCGCGAGATATGAGTGCGCCAGGGCCCGGGAAACGGGTCGAACTTGAGCGCGGTGAAACCGCGCGCCACCGTCTCCTTCGCCTTGGCAGCGTACGCGTCCGGGGACTTGGCACCCGAGTACCAGCCGTTCGCGTAGACGCGGACCCTCTCGCGGCATGGCCCGCCGAGCAGGCTCACCACCGGCACGCCCAGGCGCTTGCCCGCCAGGTCCCAGAGCGCTTGCTCGAGCCCGCTGACCGCGCTCCAGAAATCCATGGCGCCGCGCTTCCCCGCGAAGTCGTTGTACGCCCAGTGCGTGAAGTTCGCCCCAGCCGTGGAGACCGTCGGAGGTCTCGACCTTCACGAAGAGCCAGTTCTTCCCGTACCCCGGATCGACGACGAACGGCGTGACGGCCGTCACCTTCATGAGCCAATCTCCCTCGTCTTGGCGTACCCTCGTGGCGTGAGCCGCGAGGCGTTCCGATTCTGACCGCGTGACGCGAGGCGCGTCGAAACCGTGGACCCCAAGATACGAGTGTGGGTGGTGTTCGGCAAGGGGCCGAAGCTCGGCCGCGGCCGTGCCCAGCTACTTCGATTGATCGACGAGCGCGGATCGCTCCGGCGAGCGGCGGCCGAGTTCGGCATCTCCTATCGCAACGCGTGGGGCTACCTGCAAGAGCTGGAGCGGGCGGCGGGCTTCAAGTTCGTCGAGCGCATGCCCGGCGGCGGTCCACGAAGCGGCATGCGCCTGACCGCCGCCGGGCGAGAGTTCCTCGCGTGCTACGCGAAATTCCGGCTCAGCCTCGAGGCGGCCACCCTCCGCCACTTTGTCCGCACGTTCCGGGGCAAGGACTTCAAGACCCGGCCGCGATCGCCAGAGCGATCCGCTCGGGCGAGAGCGGCAGGTGGGTGAGCCGCACTCCGGTCGCGTCCTCGATCGCATTGGCGATCGCCGCCGGCGCCGGCACGATCGGCGGCTCGCCGACCCCCCGCGCGCCGAACGGCCCGTGCGGCGCGGGCTTCTCGACGATGATCGTCTCGATGTTCGGCAGATCGGCGGACGTGAGCTTCCGGTAGTCGAGTAGGCTCGGGTTCGTCAGCCGCGCCTTGTCGTCGTACAGGAGGGCTTCGGTCAGCGCCATGCCGAGGCTCTGGACCGCGCCGCCCTGCATCTGCCCCTCGATCTGGAGCGGGTTGATCGCCTTGCCGACGTCCTGGGCGACGACGAAGTTGTGCAACGTGACCTCGCCGGTGTCGGGATCGACCTCGATCCGTGCGAGCTGGGCGCAGAACGCGGGCGCCTGCACCGAGAAGGCCGGGTGGCTGGTGCCGAGCACCGGCTCGACCTTGGACATGTAGAGGTTGCCCTTCTTGCCGATCGACGCGAGCGTGATGCCCTTGTTCGGCACGCCGCGGACCACGACCTTCTCGCCCTCGATCTCGAGGTCGTGCACCGAGGCCTCGAGCTCCTTCGCGGCGATCTCGAGCGTCTGATTGCGCGCGTTCTCGGCGGCCTGCATCACCGCCACGCCGACGGTGTACGTGGTCTTGCTGCCGGCGCTGAGGCCGGTCATCGGCGCCACGTCGGTGTCGCCGGTGGTGATCTTCACCTTGTCGATGTCGACGCCGTAGGCGGTGGCGGCGATCTGCGCCAGCGCGATGTTGGTCCCGGCGATGTCCACCTGGCCGGTCAACACCTGGAGCGTGCCGTCGGGATTGAGCCGCACCGTGGCGCCGGTCGGCTGAAGACCGCCCAGCCAGCCACCGAGCGACAGCCCCGTCCCCCGCAGCTTTCCGTCCTTCGAGCTCGCCTTCCACTCGGCGCGCTTCTTCCAGAGCGGGTGCTCCGCGAGGCGGGTCAGCACCTCGACGGCGCCGTTGCTCAGCCACGGCTGGTTGTTGGCCATCTTATCGCCTTCGCGCTGCAGGTGGCGCAGCCTGAACTCGACCGGATCGGCGCCGATCGCCTTCGCGATCTGCTCCATCTGGGAGTCGATCGCGAAGATCGTCTGGGGCGCGACCGGCGCGCGGTAGGCGGCGATGCTCGGCTTGTGCGTGAGGACCTCGAAGCCCTTGACGTCGAAGTTCGGCCACAGGTAGAGGCTCGCGAGGAAGACGCCGGCGACGGCGAGCACCGCGCCGGAGTACGCGCCGGACTCTAGAATCGCCTCGGCCTCCAGCGCCATGAGCGTGCCGTCGCGCTTCACACCGGTCTTCATCTTGATGATGACCTGCGGCGCCGGCATCCCGGCCTCGAGCTCTTCACGCCGGGTCATCACGTAGCGCACCGGCCGGCCGGTGGCGCGCGCCAGGACCGCCGTGATCGGCTCGCACAGCGCGCGGATCTTACCGCCGAATCCGCCGCCGCACTCCATCGGGATCACCTTGATGCGGTTCTCGGACAGCTCGAGCACGTCGGCGACTTCCGAGCGCGTGTTGAACGAGCCCTGAGTGCTCGCCCACAGGGTCAGGTTCCCGGCGCTATCCCACTGAGCCAGGACCGCGTGCGGCTCGAGGTAGCCCTGGTGGACCATCGGGACGCGATACGTCTTCTCGATCACGACCTCCGACTCGGCAAACGCCTTGGCGACATCGCCGCGCTGCAGGCGCGCCTGCTGCGAGATGTTGACGGCCTTCGCGGACTTGGCCTCGGTCGTCACCCCGGCGACGCTACCGTGAGCCAGCGCCTCGCTGGTATCCGCCTCGGTTCCCAATTCGGCGACGGGCGGGGCGCCGGGCTTCATCGACTCGAGCGGATCGGCCGCGACCGGCAGGACCTCGTACTGCACGTCGATCAGGTCGAGCGCTTCCTCGGCGATCGCGAGCTCGTCGGCGGCGACGGCCGCGACCGGCTGGCCCGCGAACACGACGCGGTCGATCGCCAGCACGGCGTGCGCGCGCGTCGGCGCCTTCTTCTTCAGCACGGGGATGTCGGCGGCGGTCAGCACCGCTCGCACGCCCGGCAGCGCGCGCGCCCGGCTCACGTCGATGCGCACGATCTTCGCGTGGGCGTGAGGGCTGCGCAGGAGCTTCGCGTGCAGAAGACCGCGCGGGTTGAGGTCGGCGACGTACTGCACCTGACCGGTGACCTTGTCGGGCCCGTCCGGGCGCAGAATGGACAGTCCGATGCCCTTCACGTCGCGGGTCGTCTTCATCACGCTCGCCATGCGTCAGCTCCTCCGGCCGGCGGTGGCGCCGGCGGCCTCGGTGATCGCGGCCAGCATCTTCGTGTACCCGGTGCATCGGCAGAGATTGCCGGCGATCCCGTAACGGATCTCTTCCTGGGTCGGACGCGGGTTCTCCGTCAGGAGCGCGGCGGCGGCCATCAGCACGCCCGGGATGCAGAAGCCGCACTGGGGCACACCGTGGCGGACGAACGCGTCTTGCAGCGGATGCAAGGCACCGGGGCGGCCGAGCCCCTCGATCGTACGGACGTTGTGGCCGCGCGCCTGCATCGCGAGCACGAGGCAGCTCGCGATCGGCTTGCCGTCGAAGTGCACGGTGCAGGCCCCGCAGTCGCCGGTGCCGCACCCTTCCTTGGGCCCCGTGAGACCGATCCGCTCCCGGAGCGCGTCCAGGAGAGTGTCCCAGGGTTGGACGAGCACCTCGACCGGCTCGTCGTTCACGGTACAGCTCAGAAGGTGCTTGGCCACGCTTTTCCTCCCGGGACGTCACGCGCTCGCGCGGGCGAGCGCCGTTGTCAGCGTGCGGCGAGTCAGGACGCGAACGAGGTGGCGGCGGAAATCGGCGGAGCCACGCTGATCGCCGATCGGGCGCGCCGCCTCGACCGCCAGATCGGCCGCGCGCGCGATTCGATCCGGCGTCACCACCTGGCCCTCCAGGGCTTGCTCGGCCGCCGTCGCGCGGAGCGGCACCGGCGCCACCGCCGCCAGCGCGATCCGCGCCTTGGTGCAGACGCCGTTCGCCAGGGTCAGCTGCGAGGCGACACCCACGACGGCGATGT
>WNGJ01004451.1_pt1 | contig 20516 bp, 19 predicted proteins | sample 5400611 | NCBI WGS metagenome assembly WNGJ01 (sample SAMN13153375, study PRJNA577476) | soil metagenome | isolation source: 40 cm soil or saprolite under Garry oak tree replicate 1 | place: USA:California | collected 2016-06-15
GCTCGTCAACTCGGTGTTCGCCTCCCAGCTCGGCGACGGCCCGACCTTCTGGCTCACGGTGGCCTTCCGGTTGATGCAGCTGCCGCTCGGGATCTTCGGCGTGGCGCTCGGCACCGTGGCGCTGCCGCTGCTCGCGCGCCAGGCCGAGCACGCGGCTGCAGAGCACCGCGAGCCCGACGACCCCGGCGGCCCGGGTGTTCAGCCGCTCGGCGCCCGGCTCCGCCGCGGTCGCGGCCGCCGCGCCCGCGGGGGTGTTGGCTGTTGGCATGCGGTCGCCACGGTACCACCGTTAACGTACGCTGCGCACGCCCCACGCGGCTTGCCGCGCTGCGCCGCCAAGTTATATTATTGTGATCATAATATTACCACGCCGGGCGTGCGGCGGGGCGAGGATCCATGAACTCCGACGTCATCATCACCTGCGCCGTCACCGGCGACGACACCAAGGTCACGAAGAGCCCGCACTGCCCGATCACGCCCGAGCAGATCGCCGCCTCCGCGGTCGAGGCCGCACGCGCCGGAGCGGCCATCGTGCACATCCACGTGCGCGACCCGCAGACCGGCCAGTTCAGCATGGCGACCCGCCACTACCGTGAGGTCGTGAAGCGCATCCGCGAGAGCCGGGTCGACGTGCTGGTCAACCTCACCTGCGGCATGGGCGGCTACATCTGCGTCGGCCGCCAGGGGCTCGCGGACACGCCCGCTCCCGGCACCGACTTCGTGAGCCAGGAGGACCGGATGCGGCACGTGATCGAGCTGTGCGCGGAAGGGTTGTACCGCCCGGAGATCGCGACGCTCGACTGCGGTACCCTCAACTTCGGCGACGGCAACCGCGCCTACGTTTCCACGCCCGATTACTGCCGCCAGGGCGCGATGATTCTCCGCGACCTGGGAGTCAAGGTGGAGCTCGAAATATTCGACACCGGCAACCTCTGGTTCGTGAAGCAGATGATCAAGGAAGGCCTCGTTCCGGCCCCCGCCGTGATCCAGCTGTGCACCGGGATCCCGTATGGCGTGCCCGCGGACGTGGGTCACCTGCTCGCGATGGTGAACTACCTGCCGGAGGATTGCGTGTGGACGTCCTTCGCCGTGAGCCGCATGCAGATGCCGTGGGTGGCGCAGTCGGTGCTGCTCGGCGGCAACGTGCGCGTCGGGCTCGAGGACAACCTGTACCTGAGCCGCGGGGTGTATGCGAGCAACGCGCAGCTGGTCGAGAAGGCGCGCACCATCATCGAGGCGATGGGAGCGCGGGTCCTCACCCCGGCTCAGGCCCGGGAGCGCCTCAAGCTGCACTGACGTGGCAGGCGTACGCATCTACGAGACCGCGATTCTCCCGGAGTGGATCGACTACAACGGTCACCTGCGGGATGCCTATTACACGCTGATCGTGAGCCTCGCGTCCGATGCGCTCATGGACCGGCTGCACATGGACGCCGCGTACCGCAAGCGCACCTCCTGTACGCTCTACACGGTGGAGATGCACATCCACTATCTCGACGAGCTCAAGGCCACCGACACGGCCCTCGTCGGCGTGCGCCTCGTCGGCGCCGATCACAAGCGCATCCACGTCGCCTTCGAGATCGTGCGCGCGGGTCACACGGGCGCGGCCGCCGTGGCGGAGGTGATGCTGCTGCACGTGCGCCAGCAGGGCGAGACGGCCGCGAGCGTGCCCTTCCCGCCCGAAGTGCAGGCCGCGATCGCGCAGCTCGAGGCCGAGACCGCGGGGTTGTCTGCGGGGGGTCCCCCCTCGCGGCGCCTGGAGCTCTCCAGCGCGCCGCGCAGCTCATGAGCGTCCCGGCATTGCGACGCCTGCTGGCGCCGCGCAGTCTCGCCCTGGTCGGCGGCGCCTGGGCGGATGCCGTGCTCGCGGCGAGCGGCGTCATCGGCTACACGGGCGAGGTGTGGCGCGTACATCCGACGCGCCCCTCGAGCGCGAAGGAGCGCTATTTTCGGTCGGTCGAGGAGCTCCCCGCGGCACCCGATGCCGCCTTCATCGCCACCCCGGCGCGCGAGGTGCCGGCCATTGCGGCGGCGCTCGCGCGGCGCGGCGCCGGCGGCTTCGTGTGCTTCGCCGCCGGCTTTTCCGAGACCGGGACGCCGGACGGCGAGCGCCTCACGCGCGAGCTGCTCGCGAGCGCCGGGGGGCTGCCGTTTCTCGGTCCCAACTGCTACGGCTTCGTCAACTTCTTCGACGGCGCGGCGCTCTGGCCCGATCAGCTGGTCGGCAGCCGGATCGAGCGCGGCGTCGCCCTCATCTGCCAGAGCGGGACGCTCGCGCTCAATCTCCTCTTCAGCGATCGCTCGCTGCCGATCGGCTGCGTGCTCACCGTCGGCAATCAGACGCGCCTCGCCGCCGAAGACCTGATCGAGCTCCTCGCAGCCGACGAGCGGGTCAGCGCGCTCGGACTGTATCTGGAAGGTGTGCGCGACGGGGCGCGCTTTGCGGCCGCCGCCGCCCGCGCGCGCGCCGCCGGCAAGCCCATCGCGCTCGTCAAGGCCGGCCGCACCGAGGCCGCAAGGAGCACCGTGCACACGCACACCGGCGCGCTCGCGGGGGCGGATGCGGCCTTCGACGCCTTCTGCGCCCAGGCGGGAATCGCCCGGTGCGAGACGCTCGCGACACTGTGCGAGACGCTGAAGATCTTTCACAGCGGGGGGCCGCTCGCCGGCCGCCGGATTCTCGCCATGGGCGCCTCCGGCGGCGATATGGCCATGACCGCGGACGCGGCGCGCCATCTCGGCCTCGACTTCGCGCCGATTCCGGCGGACGCCGCCGCCCGCCTCACGGAGATTCTCTCGGAACGGGTTCATATCTCGAACCCGTTCGATTTTCATACTCACGTGTGGTTCGATCCTCCGCGGCAGCGGGAGATGTTCGGCGTCGCGCAGCGCGCCGGCTTCGACGTAGTGGCCTTTCTGGTCGACTGCCCGCCTCCCGGCGTGGCCGATGACTCCGCCTACGTGAGCGCGATCGACGCTTTCGCCGCAGCGCTCCCCGGAGCGACGGTGCGCAGGGCGGTGATCGCGTCCCTCCCCGAGTCGCTGTCGCGGGCGACGCGGGAGCGGTGTCTCGCGCGGGGCATCGTGCCGCTGCAGGGCCAGCGCGAGGCGCTCGAAGCGCTCGATCTCGCGGGCGCCGTCGGCGAGAGCTGGGCGCGCGGCGGCGAGGGGGCGAGCCTCGTGAGGCCGCGCGCCAGGCCCGCCGCGGCGCGCACGCTCGCGGAGGCCGCGGGCAAGAGCGCGCTCGCGGCCTTCGGTGTCCGGGTGCCGCGCTCGCAGCTCGTGGCGTGGGCGGAGGCGGCGGGAGCAGCCGAGGCGCTCGGCTTCCCGGTGGTCATCAAGGCCGCCGGCGGCGCGCTCGAGCACAAAACCGAGCTCGGCGCGGTCGTCCTCAACGTGCGCTCCGCCGCCGAGGCCGCCGCGGCCGCGGAGCGGCTCTCATCGATCTCCGCCACGGTGCTGGTCGAGGAGATGGTGAGCGATGGTGTCGCCGAGATTCTGGTCGGCGTCAGCGTCGATCCGCAGTTCGGGCAGCTGCTCACGCTCGGCGCCGGCGGGGTGCTCACCGAGCTGCTGCGCGACAGCGTGAGCCTGCTGCCGCCCTTCAGCCCGGCCTCGATCGCCGCTGCGATCGGGAAACTGCGGGTCGCCAGGCTCCTCGCCGGCTACCGCGGCCGCCCGCCGGGCGATGTCGCGGCGCTCATCGAGACCGCGCTCGCCTCCACGCGATACGCTGCCGCCAACCTCGAGCGCCTCGTCGAGCTCGACCTGAATCCCGTGATCGTGCTCCCGGCGGGGCGCGGCGCCGTGGCAGTCGACGCCCTGATCCGCCTGGACGAGGAGCCCTGACATGTCCGAGACCACCGCAATCGACGGCATCAGGACCGCAACCCGCGGCGCGGTTTTCGAGGTGACGATCGATCGCCCGAAGGCGAACGCCATCGACCTCGCGGCGAGCCGGCGGCTGAATGCGGTGTTCACCGCGTTCCGGGACGATCCGGCGCTGCGCGTCGCGATCGTGACCGGCGCCGGCGACCGCTTCTTCAGCCCCGGCTGGGACCTGAAGGGCGCCGCCGCGGGGGAGGAGTCCGACGAGGACTGGGGCGCAGGCGGGTTCGGCGGCTTGAACCACCCGCGCAATCTCGACAAGCCCCTCATCGCCGCCGTCAACGGCATCGCCTGCGGCGGCGGCTTCGAGATCGTGCTGGGCACCGACATCGTCGTGATGGAGGAGCACGCGAAGTTCGCGCTGCCCGAGATCAACGTCGGCGTGCTCGCGGACGCCGGCACCATCAAGCTGCGGCGCCGCATCCCCTATCACGTCGCGGTCGAGTTCCTGATGACGGGCCGCTGGATGGACGCCGCGGAGGCCAGGCACTGGGGCCTCGCCAACCACGTCGTGCCGAAGGGCCAGGCGCTCGCCAAGGCGCGGGAAATCGCCCAGCAGCTTGCCGAGGGACCGCCGCTGCTCTTCCCCGCCATCAAGCAGCTCCTGCGTCACACCGAGATGGTCGCGGAGCACGCGGCCTTCGAGCTGCACGATGCGCTCGGCGCGGTGCAGAAGGTCATCCGCTCGGAGGACCTGAAGGAAGGCGCGCGCGCCTTCGCCGAGAAGCGCAAGCCCGTGTGGAAAGGAAAGTGAGCCGCGAGCGCCGGTGCGGCCGCGGCGTGATGCACGGCGGTCCAGGCTAGCCGCCGAGCGGCCGCAGCAGCGCCCGCGAGATGATGTGCCGCTGCACCTCGCTCGTGCCCTCCCAGATGCGCTCGATGCGCGCATCGCGCCAGATGCGCTCGAGCGGCAGCTCGCTCATGAGCCCCATGCCGCCGTGGATCTGCAGCGCCTCGTCGGCGACCATTTCCAGCATCTCGGTCGCTTTCAGCTTCGCGATCGCCATGTCCATGTCGGTCGCGAGCTTCTGATCGAGCTTCCAGGCCGCCTCGAGCGTGAGCAGCTCCGCGGCGCGCAGCTCGACCGCCATGTCGGCGAGCTTGAAGGACACGCCCTGGAACTTGCCGATCTGCTGCCCGAACTGCACGCGATCGACCGCCCACTGCCGCGCCGCATCGAGCGCCCGCTCGGCGCGTCCCAGGCAGCTCGCCGCCACCTGCAGGCGTGTCGCCCCGAGCCAGGCGTTGGCGACCTCGAAACCGCGGTGGGGCTCGCCGAGGACCGCCGACTTCGGCACGCGGCAGTCGCCGAACTCGAGAATGCTGTTGGTGTAGCCGCGATGCGAGACGTTGCGGTAGCCGGGCCGCACTTCGAATCCGGGCGTGCCCTTGTCGATCAGAAAGGCCGTGATGAACCTGCGCTTGCCGCGCGGGGAGTCTTCTTCACCGCTGGCGGCGAACAGGATCACGTAGTCGGCATGATCGGCGTGGCTGATGAAGTGTTTGGTGCCGTTGATGATGAAATCCGCGCCGTGCGCCCTGGCGCTGGTTCTCATGCTGCGCAGGTCCGACCCCGCCTGCGGCTCCGTCATCGCCAGGCACTCGACGCGCTCGCCGCGCACCGTCGGCAGCAGGTAGCGCTCGCGCTGCTCGCCCTGGCACGCCAGCAGGATGTTGGACGGGCGCGCCACGCAGCCGTAGTGCAGCGCGTAGCTGGTGTAGCCGAGCTCCTTCTCGTACAGCATCCAGCTCACGCCATCCAGCCCGGCGCCGCCGACTTCGGCCGGCATGTTGGCGGCATAGAGGCCGGCGGCGATTGCCTTCGCCTTGAGCTCCCGCCGCAGCTCCTCGCGCAGCGTCCCGCTGTCCTCGACCTCGCGCTCGTGCGGAACCAGCTCGCGGCGCACGAAGTCGCGGGTTGTCTTTATGATCAGCTGTTGATCCTCGGTGAGGGCAAAGTCCATCGTATCTCCTCAGGCGGAGGCCGCACGGCGCCTGGCGTCCGCCGCCCGATTCGCCTCGCTCATCGGCTCGCCTCGAGCTGCGCGAGCCGGGCGCGCACCGAGGCATCCATCGGCGTGGCCTTGCCCGTCGGGGCGCTGACGTGCACGTACACCTGCTCGGCGCCGGCGACCAGCTCGTCATCGCGCCGGCGATGCAGCGCGTGAGCGAGCCGCACGTGCCGGTCGCCGACCTCGAGCACGCGCGTCGTCACGTACAGCGGCTCGAGGGCGCGCGCCCCGGTCTTGTGGCTGACGCGAGTCTCGACCGTGTACATCGCCCGCCCGGATCCCCGATACGCCTCGTCCACGCCGGCGTAGCGGAGCAGGGCATCCGTCGCATCGCCGAACACCTGCAGGTAGCGCGAATCGGTCATGTGGCCGTTGTAGTCGACCCACTCCGGTCGCACCGCGATTTCGAGGAGCCGCAGCGGCTCCCCGGCGGCGGGCGCTCCGGCATCCGCGGCAGTGCGGACGCGCTCGCGCGCGGCGGCGGCGGACTCCTCGTAAAGACGCTCCTCGAGCGAGCGCAGCGTCGCCCCCGCGCCGATGTTGTACTCCCTCAGCACCTGCTGGATCGCGACCAGGTAGTCATCGCGCAGACGCTCGAGCTCGCGGATCGAGCGGCCGGCGGCCTGCGCGTGCGTGCCCGCCACCATCTTGTCGATCAGCTCCTCGGTGAGCTCCGGGGCCTCGAGCCTGGTCCAAGGCCATTTGAGGGCGGGTCCGAACTGCCTGAGCATGTGGCGCATGCCGGCCTCGCCGCCCGCGAGATGATAGATCAGGTTGGTGCCCATCCCGGCCCAGCGCAGCCCCGGACCGTACACGATGGAGTCGTCGAGTTCCCCGGTGGTGGCCACATCCTCGTTCACCATGTGCAGGATCTCGCGCCACAGCGCCTCCTGCAGCCGGTCGGTCAGGTGTCCCGGCACCTCGCGGCGCACCTTGAGCGGATGCATGCCGATGTAGGTGAAGAAACGGGCGGCCGCATCGAGGGCCGCGGCGGCGGTCTGCCGGCCGCCGACCAGCTCCACCAGCGGCAACAGGTACACGGGATTGAAGGGATGCGCCACCAGGAAGCGCTCGGGCGCCGCCATCCCCAGCTGCAGGTCCGATGGTCTGAGACCCGAGGTGCTGGAAGCGATCACGACGTCGGGCGGCGCGTGGCGGCTCATGTCCGCGAGCACCCGCTGCTTCAGCTCCAGCTGCTCGGGAATGTTCTCCTGGATGAAATCCGCCTGCCGCGCCATGGCATTTGGATCGGTGGTGAAGGAGAGCTTCCCCTTGGGCGGCAGCGGCGCCAGCGTGAGTCGCGAGAGCGCCCCTTCGGCGTTGGCGACCGCGCCGCGGATCGAGTCCTCCATCTCGGGCCTCAAGTCCGCGGCCACGACGTCGATGCCGAAGTGCAGCGCGCGCGCCGCCCAGCCGCCGCCGATGACTCCCGTGCCGAGAAGACCCAGCGTTCGTACCCTTCTCATGATCGCGCGCGCGCTACCGGCCCACGTTTTTTAATGTCGTCATAATAATATATAAAAGGGGCGCGGCGCGCACTCCGCCTCGGTGCGGCCGGACGAGGCTAGGGGAGCGACTCGCAGAAGCGCCGCAGCCGTGCCGCGGCTGCATCGAGCGTCGCCTCCTCGGTGGCGAAGCACACGCGCACGCAAGCGGCGCTCGAGCGTCCGAACGCCGCCCCATCGAGCACCGAGACCCGCTCGGCTGCGTACAGCGCACGCGCGAACTCACCGCCCGAGAGTCCGGTGGCGCTCACGTCGATCAGCATGAACATGCCGGCTTCGGGAGGGACGGCGCGCAGATGGGGGATGTCGCCGATCGCGACGGCGAAGCGCTCCTGGCGCGTCGCGCAGAAGGCGCGCATCCGCTGCCCGGCCTCGTCCGCCAGGGCAAGCGCGGCGATCGCCGCCTCCTGAATGAATCCCGGCAGCCCGAACAGCATACACATGGCGAGCCTTTCGGCGTGGACCGCGAGCTCGCGCGGCCCTGCCAGCCACCCCGCCCGCCAGCCGGTCATGGCGTGCGACTTGGAGAGACTGCCGAGCGTCACGACGCGTTCCGGGAGGCGCGCCGCGAGGCTCGGCACGCGCCCGCCCGGCGCCAGTCCCGCGTAGACCTCGTCCACGATCAGCCATAGATCGTGTCGGCGCGCGAGCGCGGCGATCGAGCCGAGCTCCGCCTCGTTCAGCACCACGCCGCTCGGGTTGTTGGGCGAGGCCCAGAGGAGCGCCCGCGTGCGCGGTGTGACGTGGGCGGCGAGCGCGGCGAGGTCCGGACGCCAGCCGGCGGCGGCCGGCACGGGCACGAGCCGCGCTCCCGACACCTCGATGGTCGCGGGATAGGTCGGATAAAGCGGCTCGAAGGTCACGACCTCGTCGCCCGGCCCCGCGAGGCAGAGCGAGGCGGCGAAGAGCGCGTTCTGCGCGCCGGCGAAGTACACGACGTTCTCCGCGCCGATCTGCTGACCGCTGCGCGCGACGTGCGCCCGGGCGATCGCCTCGCGCAGCGCGGCGCGGCCGGCCGCGGGCACGTAGTGGGTATCGCCACCGCGAAGCTGGGCGACGGCGCGCTCGATGACGGGCGCGGGCGTCTCGAGATCCGGATCGCCGACGCTCAGGATCAGCACGTCCTCGCCGCGCTCGCGCGCGGCGACTGCCTCGTAGTGCGTGAGCCACGCGTCGGCGCCGTGACCGCCGATCCGATGCACCAGCGCCGAGTAATTCACGTTCTTACTGTGCGTGGGCGGTGTTAACATTTCAAGCGCATGAGCTCGGCTCCCTGGACGGTCGGACGGTACGTTGTCGAGACGCTGGCGGCCAACGGCGTCGACACCGTGTTCGGCATTCCGGGCGTTCACAACATCGAGCTGTATCGCGGGCTCGAGTTCGCGCGGCTGCGCCACGTGCTGGTGCGTCACGAGCAGAACGCCGGCTTCGCCGCCGACGGCTACGCGCGCGTGAGCGGCTCGGTGGCGGCGGCGTTCGTGATCTCCGGCCCGGGCCTCACCAACGCGCTCACCGCCATCGCGCAGGCGTATTCGGACTCGGTGCCGCTGCTGGTGATCGCGAGCAGCCCGGTGCGCGCCTCGCTCGGCAAGCGCTGGGGCGTGCTGCACGAGCTCGAGGACCAGCGCGCCATCGCCGCCGGGGTCACGGGCCTCGCCCGCAGCGCGCACAGCGCCCAGGACGTGCGCGACCATCTGCGCGCCGCTTTCGCGACGCTCCGCGCGGCACGGGCGCGACCCGCCTATCTCGAGATCCCGCTCGACCTGCTCCCCGAACCGACGCCTCTGCGCCCAGAGCGCTTTGCACGCGGCGGCGGCGCGCCACCGCCCTCGCCCGCATCGCTCGCGGCCGCGCACGCGCTGCTCGCGGAGGCCGAGCGGCCGCTCTTCATCGCCGGGGGCGGCGCCCGGGGCGCGGGAGCCGCGCTGCGGCGACTGGTGGAAGCCACCGACGGCTATCTCGTCACCACGGTCGCCGGCAAGGGCGTGGTCGCCGAGAGCCATCCCGCCAATCTCGGCGCGAGCCTGCCGTTTGCTGCGATCCAGGAGCTCGTCGCCGCCGCCGATGTCGTGATCGCGGCGGGAACTGAGCTCTCCGAGACCGACGTTTACACGACCACGCGCCTCGCGATGAGCGGGCGGCTGGTGCGCCTCGACGTCGACGACTTCAAGCTCGCCGACCAGTTCGCGGCCGATGTGGTGGTGAGGGGCGATGCGGCCGCGAGTCTCGAGGCGCTCGCCGGGGACTGCCGCACGCGCAAGGGGTGGCGCACGGCCTCGGGCGCCGCGGCCGCCTATCGCGCGCGCGTCGAGGCGCAGTTCGATGCGCCCTCGCGCGCGCGCCTCGCCGCCGTGCAGGCCCTGCGCGAGAGCGTGCCCGCCGACGGCGTGGTGTTCACCGACATGACCCAGCTCGCCTACCTCGGTAACTACGCATTTCCCGCCGAGCGTCCGGGACTGTGGTTTCACCCCTCGGGCTACGGCGCGCTCGGGTTTGCCCTGCCCGCCGCCCTCGGTGCGAAGATCGCGCAGCCGCAGCGCGCGGTGGTGGCGCTCGCTGGAGATTTCGGGGTGCAGTTCACGCTACAGGAGCTCATGACCGCCGTGGAGCTCGACCTGACTCTTCCGGTCGTAGTCTGGAACAACGGCGCCCTCGGGCAGATCCGCGACGACATGCGCGCCGCCGGCATTACGCCGATCGGCGTCGTGGCGCGTAATCCCGACTTCGCGGCGCTCGCTGCCGCGTGCGGCGCGACCGGCGTCCGTGTGCACGGAGCGGCGGCTCTCGCGGAGGAGCTGCGCGCCGCCCTCACGCGGGCGGGCCCGACGCTGCTCGAAGCGGTTGCCGAGGACTTCCGCGCCCCCTGAGCTGCCCCGCTGCCCGCCGCCTCAGCCGAAGCGCCTGAGGTCGAAGCCGCGCACGTCGTGCCCGGGCTCGCGACCGGCCACGAGCGCGACGATGAGCTCGGCGGTGACCGGCGCGAGCGTCAGCCCGAGATGATGATGGCCGATCGCGTAGAACACTCGCGCTCCGCCCGGCACCCGGCCGATGCCGGGCAGGTAGTCCGGAAGGACCGGACGCGGGCCAACCCATCCGGAGTTGCCGCTGTCGCAGCGATACCCGAGCCGCCTCAGGGTGGCCGCGAGGCGTGCGGGCTTGCGCGGGTCGGGGGCGGCCTCGGGGACGGAGAACTCCATGTAGCTCGTCGCGCGCAGCCGCGAGGCCAACGGCGTCACCACGATGTCATCATCCATGTAGACCACCGGCGCATCGGCGAGCGGGGCGTGCCCGGGCAGCTCGACGTGATAGCCGCGCACCGCCTCGAGCGGCGCGCGCAAGCCGAAGTGAGCGAGGAGCGGCGTGGACCAGACGCCGGCGCACACGATCGCCGCGCTCACGGTGAGCGTCCCGGCATCGGTGCGCAGCTCGATGCGGTCGCCGCGGGGGGCGAGCTCGAGCACGCGCAACCGCCGCACGCTCGCGCCGCGAGCGACCGCCGCGCGCGCCAGGGCCTCGCAGACTCCGCGCGGATCGAGCACGTGGCCGGTGTCGGGAAACCCAAGACCCGCGATGGTGTCGGTGCCCGCGGCGCGGGCCACCGCGCGCAGCAGCTCTGGCGGCCCAGGTGCGGTCGGGACGCCGAGCCTCTCCATGCGGCGCGCCTCGGCGGCCGCTTTTCTCGCGCCGGCGGGGGTGAGCCAGACCTGGTGGTGGCCGTTGCGGCGCAGGAGCGCCCGGCTCCCGACCTCGCGCAGCGTGCGTTCCCACGCCGCAGCCGCGGGTCTCACCAGCGGCGCAAATTGCCGGGTGTTGGCACGCTGACGGAAGGCGGCGGCGGCGAAGCGCCACGCCCAGGGCGCAAGCTGCGGCAGCCGGCGCCACGGGATGTCGAGCGCGCCTCCGAACACGAACAGCTGCCGCCAGAAGCCGAACAGCAGTGCCGGGGAAGGCAAGGGCTCGACCAGCTCAGCTCCGAGGTGCCCCGCGTTGCCGAAGCTCGCTCCCCCGGCGCCGGGCTCCGCAGGGTCGGCGAGCATCACCGGCCACCCCTCGCGAGTGAGGCTCCAGGCGATCGCACAGCCGACGACTCCGGCGCCGATCACCGCGACCGAGTCTTGTTCCCCCATGAGTCGATCGTATACGATCTACGATCCCACGCGCACTGAAGCCCGCGGCGGCACAGGAAACACTCCATGAGCACCCCTGCCCAATGCTCCTGGTCCGGAGTCTTTCCGGCGGCCACCACCCAGTTCGGCGCCGACCTCGCGCTCGACACCACAGCGACCTCGGCCGTGCAGGCGGCGCTGGTGCGCGACGGGGTTCACGGCGTGGTGCTGCTCGGCACCGTCGGGGAGAACAACTCCCTCACCGCCGAGGAGAAGCGCACCGTGCTCAAGGGCGCGGTCGAGACCGTCGGCGGGCGGGTGCCGCTCATTGCCGGGGTCTCGGAGCTCACCACCGCGAGTGCCGTGGCCTACGCCCGCGACGCCGAGCGCATCGGGGTCGACGGTCTGATGGTGTTGCCGGCGATGGTCTACGTGCCGACGCGCGCCGAGCTCGAGTACCACCTGCGCGCGGTCGCCCAGGCCACCTCGCTCCCGATCATGCTCTACAACAATCCGCCCGCTTACCGGGTCAACATCGAGATCGAGACGCTCGAGCGCCTGGCCGAGCTCAGGAACATCGTGGCGATCAAGGAGTCCGCGCCCGATCCGCGCCGCTTCACCGACTTGCTGAACGCGCTCGGCGAGCGCTACGTGCTCTTCGCCGGGCTCGATGATGTCGTCTTCGAGGCGCTGACGCTCGGGGCGCGGGGCTGGGTATCGGGGCTCACCAACGCCTTCCCCGCCGAGTCGCTGGCGCTCTATGAGGCCATCCGCGCAGACGACCTCGAGCGCGCCCGCCGGATCTACCGCTGGTTCATGCCGCTCCTGCACCTCGACTCGGACCCCGACCTGGTGCAGTCCATCAAGCTCGCCGAGGCCCTCATGGGCCGGGGCTCGGAGCGCGTGCGCCCCCCAAGGCTGCCGCTCGCGGGCGAGCGGCGCGCCGATGTCGCCCGCCGGGTCGAGCGGGCGCGCGCCACGCGCCCGATGTGAGCGCACCACGCCATGACAGCGAGCCGCGGACCCATCGCGATCGAGGTCATCGATTCGCATACCGCGGGTGAGCCGACCCGGCTCGTCATCGAGGGGGGGCCGGACCTCGGGACCGGCCCCCTCGCCGACCGCCTCGAGCGCTTTCGCGAGCACTTCGATCGGTATCGCTCGGCCATCGTCAATGAGCCGCGCGGGTCCGAGGCGCTGGTCGGGGCGCTACTCTGCACGCCGCAGCGCGCCGACTGCGACTTCGGCGTGATCTTCTTCAACAACGTGGGCTTCCTCGGCATGTGCGGCCACGGAACGATCGGGCTCATCGCCTCGCTCGCGCACGCGGGGCGATGCGCTCCGGGGAGCTTTCGCATCGACACCCCGGTCGGAGTGGTGAATGCGCGCCTCCACGCGGACGGCCGCATCGATGTCGAGAATGTCACGAGCTACCGCAAGGCGCGGCAGGTGCGCGTTCCGGTGGGGGGCGTCGGCAGCGTCCGGGGCGACATCGCCTGGGGCGGCAACTGGTTCTTTCTCACCCATGAGCAGCCGCTCGACATCGAGCCCGGCAACGTCGCGGCCCTGAGTGAGTTTGCCTGGCAGCTCCGGCAGGCGGTGAATGCCGCCGGCTTCCCCGAGGTGGATCACGTCGAGCTGTTCGCCCCCTCGCCCGGCGGCGCTCCGCGCGCACGCAACTTCGTGCTCTGCCCGGGCCGTGCCTACGATCGCTCCCCGTGCGGCACCGGCACCAGCGCCAAGCTGGCCTGTCTCGCGGCCGAGGGCGAGCTCGAAGAGGGCGAGACGTGGACCCAGGAGAGCCTGATCGGCAGCAGCTTCAGCGCGCGCTACCGCTGGCACGCGCGCGACCGCGGCGAGATCACCCCGACCATCACCGGCGCTGCCCACGTTACCGGCGAGGCCAGGTTGCGGCTCGATCCCGACGATCCCTTCTGCTGGGGCATTCGTCCATGAGCGCCACGGCCGCGGGCGCCACGCCCAGGGGCGCCACCGCGGAGCCGCTGTCGCGCACCGTCAGCGGGCAGATCAGAGTCCGCATCCGCGAGAAGATCCTCTCGGGCGTCTACGCGCCCGGGGCGCAGCTCCTGCAGGACTCGCTCGCGGCCGAGTTCGGTACCAGCAAGATCCCGGTGCGCGAGGCGCTGCTCGAGCTGCGCTCCGAGGGCCTGGTCGACATCTTCGCCCACCGCGGATTTCAGGTTCGGCCTGTCTCGAGAGCGGAGGTGGGGGAGGTGTTCCGCCTGCGCCTCGACATCGAGCCGCCCTCCGCCGCCAAGGGCGCCCGCGCGGCGTCGACCGCCGAACGCGAGGCGGCGGCCGCGGCCCTTCATGCGCTCAACGTGGCGCTCGCGACCGGGCAGCTCCCGACGGCGGGAGATCTCAACTGCGCGTTCCATCTCGCACTCGTCGTGCCACGTCTCAACCCGGTGACGAGCGAGGTGCTCTATCGGCTTCATACCCTCTCGGAGCGCTACGTGCGCCTGCACCTGCAGCCGGCCGGTCGGGTCACGCGAGCCGCGCGCGAGCACCATGCGATTTATCGGGCCTGGGCCCGGCGCGACGGCAATGAGACCGAGCGCCTGGTGCGCGCTCATATAAAAGAGACCCGTGCTGAGCTCGAGGCGACCTTCGCGCGCACCGCCTGAGCCAAGGGCCGCGGGGACAGTCGCGGCCATCGGTCAAGCTCGAGCTTGGCCGGGTCACCCGCGATGCGCCGCAGCACGATCCTTGAACTGCCCGGGGGCCGTAACGAACACTGGGTAGCCTGTCAAGATTTCGTGACATCCGTGTCGCGGCCTGTGTAGGGACTTCCCTACCCAACAATCCGCCTTAAGCCGACGCCGAATTAAGGGTGGCCTCCGTCGAGGCGCTACCGGGCCAGCACTATGCTTTGTCCCAGGTCGAGTGGCTGCTGCCAGAAAGATTTCCGATGCAAGCCGCCTCAGCGTCGCAGTCCATGCAGTCGGTCGAACAAGGCGCGTTACGCGCGCGCCATGCCGAGCTCGGCGGGCAGCTGCGCGTCGCCGTCATGGAGGGCGACGAGGCACGCATCCGGCGACTGTTGACGAGCTCACCGGGCTCTGCAACCAGCGCGGCTTCGTGCAGACCGGCACGCGACTGCTCGATGTCGCGGCCCGCGATGGCTCCGCGGCCCACCTCGTCTACTTCGAGGTCAATGACCTTGCGCGGGTCATCGAAGCCAAGGGCCCCACCGCGGCCGATGTGCTGCTGCGGCAGATGGGCAATTTCATGCGCGATCTCTACCCGAGCTACGGGGTCTACGAGGTCCTCGGCCGGCTCGAGGGCGCCGGGTTCGCCGCCCTGACCACGAACCCGGAGTACGCCTCGCGCGGCGCGCTCATGCTGCGCGTCCGACGGCCACAGCAGCCCGGCAGCGACCTGCCGCCGCTGTCGCTGCGCGTCGGAGTCGCACATTTCAATCCACGGCGTCCTGTGGGCATCGACGAGCTGCTCACAAACGCCAGACAGTCACTGCACGAGCCCGCTCGTGCAACCGAGACCGCGTCGTCCGGATTAACCCCCCAACCGGTGCGACGCGTACTTAACGGCCTCGAGGCGGAGGACGCGATGTGATCTGAGGGAATCTGAGAGGGTCGGTCTGTTCGCTGCCACGGAGGGCAGCGCGCCAATGGATGGCGGAATGCCAGGATGGCAACCAGGGCTCAGGGATAGCGATGGCGTCAGACTCTCAGTTTTCCGAAATCACGTCCCCCGCCTCCGAGGCCGGTCCTTTTTTCCAGCCCGCTTCGCGCCCGTGCGGCTCGCTCACGAGCGGCTCGGCTTGACCTCGCTTCGGATCCTCCTGCCCTTCGAGATCTCTGCCCGGCGCAGGTCATAGCGCGCCTGCAGGTTCATCCACGCCTGCGCCTCGCCGTGGAAGTAGCGTGCGAGCCGCATGGCTGTGTCGGCGGAAATGCCGCGCCGCTCTCGCAGGATCTGGTTGATACGCGGCGCCGGCACGCGCAACGCCCTCGCGAGCGCACTCGCGCTCAGGCGCGCCGGCCGCAGGAAGTTCTCGCGCAACACCTCGCCGGGGTGCACCGGCCGCCTGCCGTTCATGAGCTTCATGCATCCTGCCTCGAGGGGTGTCCTGCGTCCGCACGCATCGGGTTGCGCACTTTTAACCACCGGGCGGCGCCTTGGCAACATGCTCGGCAAAGGCCCAAGACCGCGGCGCCGGACTCGGCCGCGGACGAGACCGCAGCCCGGGCCGTGAACATCGTGGTTCGGGTGCCGCGGTGGACGTCGGAAAATACCTCACGGTATTTCAGCGAAAGGACGGGAAGTGGATGATCATACGCGATACTTGGAATTCGGATGCTGCCCCCGCGGCTCCGACCGCGGCAGCGGCGTCAGCAGCTCGGGAGTAGCCGCTCCGCTTCCGTAAACAGCGCAGGGTCCACATTCGCGCCCGAAGCGGTTGCGTTGTCGTTCACCTGCTCGGGACGCGATGCCCCAACAATCGCCGAAGTGACGTTCGGCTGTCTCAGAACCCACGCAAGCGCGAATTGGGCCAGAGTAAGGTTCGCGTTGCCCGCCAGCTGTCTCACCTTTTGCACCGCTTCAAGAGTCGCTGGTGTGAACCAGGTCGGAGTCAGGAATGCGCCCATTGAAGGGTCCGCCGCACGACTGTTCGCGGGGCAGATGCGGAGAGGCATGCAGGCGGCTCGGAAACAGGTAGTCCTCCGGGCGCCGGCACGAAGACCGGATCCACGCCGCAAGGGATTCGCGTGTTTGCTCGGTCGACCACTGGGGATATTTGCCGCTGGGCCATAAAAAGACTATATTCAGTCCGGTAACATCATCCGGAGCTTCCATGCGGTACTCGAGGCAAATCAAGCCCATCAGCTACCTGAAGGCAAATGCTGCCGACGTCCTCCAAGAGCTCAAAGAACAGCGCAAGCCCCTGATCATCACCCAGAATGGCGAAGCGAAGGCCGTGCTTCAAGACGTGGCCTCATATGAAGAGACTCAAGAAACGCTTGCGCTGCTGAAGATTCTTGCACTCGGCAGCCAGCAGTTCGAAAAAGGTGAGGTAACGCCAGTCAGCGAAGTTGTGAAGCGCCTGCGCTCCAAGGCGACCGCAGCCTGATGACCTACGAGGTCGTATTGACGAAAGACGCGGAGCGTGACCTGGAGGACATTTATCGCTACATCGCGGAGTACGATTCGCCAGTCAAAGCTGACCAAGTCCTGGACCGGATCCTTCAGGCGACTGAGGCTCTCAGAACGCTACCCGATCGGGGCTCTTGCCCGAACGAGCTTCGCTCCCTTGGAATTTCCGAATATCGCCAGCTCCTCTTCAAGCCCTATCGACTGATCTATAGGGTGCACGCGCAGCTGGTTGTCATCTACGTCGTCGCGGACGGCCGTCGTGACATGCAGTCATTGCTCATGCGCAGGCTGTTAGGCTCTTAATGACCCCGAAGCAGTCGGTGGAGACTACCCGCGAGCGACGCTCGACGGCGTGAGCGGACATTCGACGCCCGACGGCCACGTCGTGTGCGAAGCGAGCCGAGCCCCGCCGCGTTGCGCCATTAGACCGAATCGGTGTCTGTCGACCTATCCGATCTGTATTTCGGGTGGTACCTCTGGGTTCATCAACGATGCGCCACCGTCCGCATAAATGACCTGTCCCGTGATCCAGCGCGCCTTTTCTGAACAAAGAAGGGCAACCACATCCCCGACGTCCTTTGGCGTGCCCAGTCGACGCATCGGCGTCCAGCCGCGCACGTGCCAATCGCGGATTAAACGCTGCACCTGGTCTGGTAACGAGTTCAAAACGCTATCCTCCGTCCATCCGGGACTGACTGCATTGACGGTGACGCCACGCTTGGCGCATGCGACAGCCAGGTAACGAACGAGCGATTCGAGAGCCGCTTTTGCCGAGCCCATGCCAACCCAAGGTTGCAGCCCGCCGGTCCGGCTCCCCTGAGCGTATGTAATCGCGAAGATCCTGCCCCCATCACTCATCAAGGGCAGCGCTTCACGCGCGCCAACTAGGAACGCCTTGGCCTGCGAGTCGAATGCGGTGTCCCATTGTTTCAGAGTGATATCCAGTGGCGGTTGAAAGAAGGTAGGCGCCTCGGGCCGCGCGTTGCTCACAAAGACGTCGAGCGTCCGAAACTCGCTCTTCACCTTGCGAAACACGGCGGTGATCTGTTCAGGGTTTAGCACGTCAGCCTGCACCAGTAGGCCGTCAGACCCACGTTTGCGCACTTGTGCGAGCGTCTCCTTTGCGGCCGCCTCATTCTGGTAGTAGTGGATTGCGATGTGGATGCCGCTTTCCGCCAGCGCCACTGCGATTCCTCTCCCGATGCCACGTGAGGCACCAGTGATCAAGGCGTGTTTTGTGACCTGCGCCATGTTGAGCCTCCTCGGTCGTGCAAGACGCGGGCCGTCGTTGCCCGGCGCGCGTCCGACTCAGTGCGTCTCCCGTTTGTAGAGGCGTCCGAGCCTGGCTGCACGATCCCCTTTAATTTGGCACGTTACATCTCAATGTCCGCTCATTGCAGATTCTCGCGCACGGCTTGACCGTCCGTAAATGGCCGACTCTTGCCTGAATGCGCGTTCGAGCCACCCGCGTTGATTTAGGGAACCGCGGCCGGCTCACAAAGCAAGTCTACGCTCGCTTTATGGCACGCGTCATGAGGTATGACTGGTGCACGAGGTTGCGCGACGAGTACTTGTCGATCAGTGCGTCCAGCTCGGCGCGAAATTTGACGAGACGGTCTGGGTCACTCGAAAGCGCAGCGACCACTTTGGCGATTGGGCCGATGGTTACTTCCAGGCCGGAGCGGTAGTGCTGAGGGCTTAGCGCTGGCGCCGTCATGGTTTCCCGATGGAACTCAACGTCCCTCACGGAGGTGCCGAGACGCTGCAGCACTACCGTGGGATCTCCCCACTCCCCCGGTGGCGCCACACCAGCCGGCGGGGGCTGGTGACCCGCCACTAGGGCGAACATACGACCCACAAGCAACTCCGGTGGCCAGGTAGAGAAGCCGATACGGCCACCTGACTTGAGAACACGAAGCATCTCACTGATCGCAACTTCAGGTCGTGGCGCGAACATGTGGCCGAATTGGCTGAGTACGACATCGAAGGTTGCGTCTGGGTAGGGCAGCGCCTCCACGTCGCCCTCGACAAAGTCAATGTCAGACGCTGCCAACGCAGCATTCTTGCGGGCGTCGGTGAGTAACGCCGGCGCTAGATCGAGCCCCCGAACACGAGCGCCAATCCGCGCCGCTGTCACCGCGACAACTCCGGTCCCACAGGCCACGTCGAGGACGAGATCGCCGCTACGAACGCCGGCAAAGGCCACCAGCGAAGCGGCCGGTGGGACGGTGAATGTCGCCTGGGGCGAGAACGCGGCCCACGCTTCGCGCTGCACGGCTTTGAGGTGAGCAAAGGGATCGCCAGTCATCGTGCACCTCTGGCGTGTTGATACGTGCCACTATACCAAGAGTAGCTAGATCGGGCGTATGCCCAGCGCGATGAGGAGCCGTATTTGCTCGAGGGCGACCTGCAGCTACGGAGCCCGGAAGGAAACCCGCGCTACAAAGCCTTCCCTCACACGCGACTGGCCGCTTTAGGGAAAATCGAAACCGCCACGAGTATGTCTGCTCCTTTGGCCGGTCACGACATCGCAATACGACCCAAGCGGACACTGCGATGGTAGAGTTCAGCAATTCGTCCCGTAATTTTGGACCTGCATGAATCCGCTGGAGCACCGCGGGCAGCACAAGGACATACGTTCGGTTGTGATGCTGATTCGCCGGACATCCATTGGCCGCCGTGTCTGGCAACATGTCTCTGCATGGGGCGGTTCACTCTTAACAAACGGGGAAAATCATGAGGAAACAAAGGCACGTCCTGGCCCTCGTGATAGGGGCCGGTCTCACGGCTGCAAGTCTGCTCGCCGCGGGACCTATGGCGGCTTCCGATCAAGGCAGCTGGCCAGCCAGTAAGGTCAGCGCTCCCACGCCGAAGGTCGCGGGTATGCCGGCAGCGTTGGCAAGAAACCTGGCCAACTTCGACGACCTCGACTTCCATGTCTACACCGGCCAGCAGTGGGAGAACCTTCACAAGAGTCATGCGCAAGACATCGTCGTGCATTACCCGGATGGTCACACCACCAAAGGAATTCCCGATCACATCAAGGAGCTGAAGTTCATGTGGACGTTTGCTCCGGATAACCGCATCACCGAGCATCCGGTGCGTTTTGGCACCGCAGATGCCGAATGGACCGCTGTCATGGGTTTTCTGGACGGCACTTTTACCAAGCCCATGGTTCTAGCGCATGGCACCATCATTCAGCCGACGGGGAAGGGTTACCATCTGCCGATGGCGACCCTGGGACATTGGAACAAGCAGGGCGTCATGGGTGAGGAGTATCTGTTCTGGGATAACGCCACGCTTATGAAGCAGATCGGTGTTGGCAAGTAACTGACAACACGTTCACGCGACGATTCAGTCCGCAACGGGCCAGCCGATGCCGGCCACGAGCAAGGGCCAACCTGGCGTCTCCGGTCGCCAGCTAGATTCGCGACACGTCCCCGGTAATCAGCGTCGCGGCAATGGCGGCTTTGCGGAAACGCGTCTGCTCCTGCTGACGGTCAGCTTTGGCCGGACTCGGCCAAATCCTGCTGCGGCGAGCGACGAGAGAAAACGGGGCTGAGGAATAACGCCCTCTATTTTTTACTCGCTCATGCGACGAGCCCTTAGCAGGTACGCCAGTCACCTCAGATCCGGCCGTGTTAAGGGCTGGATGGCGCGCTCAACCTTCTTGCCGATCCTTTTGCTGGCGATTTCCAAGTCGTACTGCGTCTGTAGGTTCTGCCAGAGTTGCGCACTCGTTCCGAAGTACCGCGACAACCGCAGTGCCATCTCCGCCGTAATCGCCCGTCGCCGTCGCACTATTTCATTGACCGTTGGCGCGGCCACACCGAGTTCCTTCGCCACCTTGTAAGAGCTCAATTTCA
>WNGJ01009598.1_pt1 | contig 20516 bp, 20 predicted proteins | sample 5400611 | NCBI WGS metagenome assembly WNGJ01 (sample SAMN13153375, study PRJNA577476) | soil metagenome | isolation source: 40 cm soil or saprolite under Garry oak tree replicate 1 | place: USA:California | collected 2016-06-15
TCGGCGCCGGCGAGGTGACGGGATTCGCGCTGGAGGGCCCGGTCGACGAGGCCGCGAACGTCGCCGGCCGCCAGCGCCGCGCTCCAGATGGCGCGCGCCGCCTCGCGCGGCGTCAAGAACGGAGCTTCTGGAGCCGTTCTCCCGCTTCCTGCAGGACCTCGTCGGTTTTCGGAAAGCAGAACCGGATCTTCGTGCGCCCGAGCTCGGGGTGCGCATAGAAGGACGATCCCGGGACGGTGGCCACGCCGACGTGCTTGATGAGGAACATGGCGAACGCCGTGTCGTCCTCGATCCCGTAACGCGTCAAGAAGTGGGCCGCGTCCGTGAGGATGTAGTAGGCCCCGCGCGGCTTCCAGGCCACGAATCCCGCCCTTTCGAGCCAGCCGAACAACACGTCGCGCTTGGCCTGATACATCTCGCGGAGCCAGACGTAGTAGCTGTCCGGCAGTGTCAGCGCGACGACGGCGGCCTCCTGGAGCGGGTGCGGCGCTCCCACCGTCACGAAGTCATGGGCCCGGCGAATGCCGACGCTGACGTCAGCGGGCGCGACGGCGTACCCGATGCGCCAGCCGGTGACCGAGTAGGACTTCGAGATGCCGGAGATCGTGATCGTGCGCTCGGCCATGCCCGGCAGCGTGGCGATCGGCGTGTGGCCGAGGCCGTCGTAGACGATGTGCTCGTAGATCTCGTCGGTGATGGCGAGCAGGTCGTGCTCACGGCACAGCTCGGCGATGACCTCCAGCTCCCCGCGCGAGAAGACCTTGCCGGTCGGGTTGTTCGGGCTGTTGAACACGATCGCCTTCGTGCGTGGCGACACGGCCTTGCGCAGCCGGTCGGGATCGAACACGAAACCCGGCGGCTCGAGAGGCACCCACACCGGCTCGGCGCCCGAGATGATGCACCCGGGCCCGTAGTTCTCGTAGAAGGGCTCGAAGATGATGACCTCGTCACCGGGGTTGAGCACGGCCAGCAGTGTGGACAGCATCGTCTCGGTGGAGCCGCAGCAGACCGTGACGTGACGCTCCGGGTCGATGTCGAGGCCGTAGAACTTGCGGTACTTGTCGGCGATGGCCCGCCGGAGCGGCGGCGCTCCCCAGGTCACCGAATATTGGTGGAAGTCGCCCTCGAGCGCCTGGTGGGCGGCGTCGATGAGCTCGCGAGGTGGCGGAAAGTTCGGCATGCCCTGCGCGAGGTTCACGCCACCGAGCTGGTCCACCACGCGCGTCATCTCACGGATCACCGACTCCGTGAACCCCTGCACCCTCCTCGATATCCGCTCGCCGCTCATGCGCGGCACGTCCTCGTCGATGTCATGGCCGCGATGTTACCGCTCCTGACGAGCACGCGCCTGCATGGTCGCGGCCGGGACTGGTGTGCCCCTCGGAGACCCGTGTCTCAGGGCACCGTCTCGGATACGCGTATCGAACTGGCTGTGGCGTAGCGTCGGTTGGCGTGGTCAACGAGGGGCACACCGGCCCCGGCCGCACACCACGCGATCGCGTGCCCGTCAGGGGACGATGACGTCGCGTTCGATGGGATCGACCTGGACACCGCGCTGCTTGAGCCAGCTCACGCCCCGCTGGAGCGTGCCCTCGTCTGCCTCCATCTCCAGGGCCACCCATCCGTAATCCGCCTTCACGTCGGCGCGCCGGATGTTGATGACGATGTCGAAGTCCTTCACCAGGCGATAGATGATCGGCTCCTGGATGAGGTCGGCGGGAAACGTCAGCCGCACGCGCAGGCGAGCCATGGCGAGGACCAGCGCTCAGGCCCCTCCGGCGATGGCGGGAACGATCGACACCTGGTCGCTCTCCTTGAGCACCGTCTTCTTGCCGTCGAGGAAACGGATGTCCTCTTCGTTCACGTAGATGTTGATGAAGCGGCGAAGCTCTCCGCCCTCGTCCACCAGGCGCTCGCGCAGCCCGGGGAACTGGCGCTCGAGATCGTCGACCACGGCGGCGACGCTGCCGCCCTTGGCCTGCACTTCGGCGGTGCCCTTGGTGAGCGCGCGCAACGGTGTCGGAATGCGTACCAGCGGCATTGAGCCTCCTTTAGATCAAAGGGGGCGCGGCTCCCCCTGCGACTTCAGAACGGTCAGGGCCCGATCGAACGCCGACAGCGTCGGACGGATCTTCACGTGCGTCTCCAGACGGTCGTAGAGCGCGTCGGGCGTCTTGAGCCCGTTGCCGGTGATGCAGACGACGATCGACTGATCTCGCGGGATGACGCCGGCCTCGATGAGCGTTTTGGTCGCGGCCACCGTGACGCCGCCCGCCGTCTCGGTGAAGATGCCCTCGGTCCGCGCCAGCAGCAGCATGCCCTCGATGATCTCCTCGTCGGTGGCGTGGGCGCCGAAGCCGCCGGAGTCCTTGGTCGTGCGGTACGCGTAGAAGCCGTCGGCGGGATTGCCGATGGCCAACGACTTGGCAATGGTCTTGGGCCGGACCGGCTTGAGCACGTCGGTGTCGTTCTTGATCATCGTGACGATCGGCCCGCAGCCCTCGGCCTGCGCGGCGTGCATGTGCGTGCGCACCGGGCCCTCGACGAGCCCGAGCATCTTGAGCTCCTTGATGGCCTTCCAGATCTTGGTGATGAGCGAGCCCCCGGCGCAGGGCACGACGATATGGTCGGGGGCGCGCCAGCCGAGCTGCTCGACGATCTCGAAGCCGTAGCTCTTGGAGCCCTCCGAGTAGTACGGCCGGAAGTTCACGTTGACGAACGCCCAGCGATACTTGTCGGCGATCTCCGAGCAGAGCCGGTTGACCTCGTCGTAGGTGCCCTCGACGGCCACCAGCGTCGGGTTGTAGACCAGCGTGGCCAGGATCTTGCCCTGCTCGAGGTCGGCCGGGATGAAGATGTACGACTTCATCTGCGCCTCGGCCGCGTGAGCCGCCACCGAGTTGGCCAGGTTACCGGTGGACGCGCACGCCACCGTGTCGAAGCCGAACTCGCGCGCTTTGGTCACCGCGACGGACACCACGCGGTCCTTGAACGACCACGTGGGATGGCAGACGGAATCATTCTTGATCCAGATCTCGCGGCAGCCCAGCTCGTCGGCGAGATTTCGCGCGCGGATCAGCGGCGTGAAGCCGACGTGATGGCCGACCGCGACGTCGCCGTCCACCGGGAGCAGGTCTTTGTACCGCCACATGCTGGGCGGCCCGGCGGCAATCGACTGACGAGTGACGACGCCCTTCAGCGCTTCGTAGTGGTAATCGACCTCGAGGGGACCGAAACAGAACTCGCAGACATGCACGGGAGCCGACGGGTAGCCGCGGCCACACTCGCGGCACTTCAAGCCTCTCAACTTCTCCATGAGCGCGTCTCCATCGGTAGGGGAATTGAGCCCCGAGTTGTACTGCACCGACAGCAAGACATTTCGCCTACTTAACAATGAACAGTGCGCGAAGTCAATCGGAGAACTTCGACGAACTCGTCGATCGTGCAACTGAAGTATCATCCGTCGCCGTGGCGCGGAGCCGCCTCGTCCCGCTCGCGTTGCTCCTGGCGTATGGCCTCGGCTTCGGCGCTTCGGCGTTCGGATTCGCACTCCCCGCGTTCGACGACCATCCCGGCCAGGTCTATCGGCTCTGGCACGTGCTCACGCGAGGCCCGGCGCCGTGGGCGTGGAACCCCGGCTGGTGGACGGGGTACCCCGAGATGCAGTTCTATCCGCCCGGCTTCTTCTATGTCGGCCTGCTCCTGCGCTGGCTCTCTCTCGGCGCGCTCTCCCCCCATCTGATCTACCAGGCCCTGCTGTGGCTGACGTGGCTGGCTCCCGGCGTCACCGTGTACGTCCTGCTCCTGCGCGCCGTCGGCAATGGTTGGTTGGCGCTTCCTGGCTCCCTGGTCGCGCTCACACTCTCGACGGGGGTGGCCAGCGGAGTGGAAGGCGGCGTTCACATCGGGATGCTGCCCGCGCGGCTCGGATGGGCACTGTTGCCCCTGCTCGCGCTCGTTCTCATCCGCTGGGCCGACGACGAGGGATCGCGGCCCTGGGGCCTCGCGCTCATCTCTCTGGCGGCGATCGTCGTGACTCACCCGGCGCACGTGCCGGCGGCGGCGGTGCTCGTTCTCGTGACGGCCCTCTCGGCTCCAGGATCGCGCGCGCGTCGGCTGCGCGAAGCCGCCGTCCTTCTGGTCGGCGCAGCAGCGCTCACGTCGTTCTGGTCCCTGCCGCTGCTCCTACGGCTCGACCACACGCGAGCGCTCGCGTGGGGCCGGGTGACGATCGGCGACGTCGGCTCGCTGCTGGCGCGTCATCCGTTGCTGCCGCTGATCGTGCTGCTGGCGCTTCCGCTCGCCGGGGATCCGCGATCACCCGTGAGGATTCTCCAGCGCTGGCCCTGGGCGACAGCCCTCGTCGTGGTCGTCGACGCGCTCGTGCTGGAACCGCTCGGACTGCGATGGCTTCCCGCCGACCGGATCATCGACGGCATGTGGATCGCGTTCGTCGTGGCGGCGGGATCGACAGCCGGCGCGCTCATGCGCCAGCGCGGATGGGCGTCGCCGGCGGCGATCGTGGCAGCGGTCGCCGTCGTCGCCGGACTGGGCGCGGTCGATCGCACGCTCGTGCTCTGGCCGCGGCCCGCCGACTGGCCGTCCTACGCGGCGACTGCGCGAGGTTACCAGCTCGAGGCGCTCTGGGGAGCGCTCCGAACGGTGCCGGCCGGGCGTGTCCTGTTCGTGAGGTCGAGCGTGCCACTGGTCTTCGGCCTCGAATGGTGGCGGCCCCACTCCCACGTCACGGCGCTCACGCCGATCCACACCGGGCGCGAGATCGTCAACGGCACCTTCACGCATCCCTCGCCGGTCGCCAAGCTCGTGTATGGCGGATCCGCCGACCCGGGCGCCATCACCACGCTCGTCGAGCGCGTGGACGGTCACTCACTCTTCGGCCGCGCCCTCGACAGACTGGACGCGACGACGTTCAACGCGCTTCTCGATCGTCTCGGCATCAGCGCCGTGGTGGTCCTCGACGAGGATCGGCCGGAGCTCAAGGCGCTCGCCGACGCCACCGCGTTCACACAGCGCCCGCCCGTCGGGCCGTTCATCATCTTCGAGCGTCGCACGGCCACGACCATCCCGATCCACGTCGCCGGCGACCGCTGGAGCATCCCGGTCGAAGGCCAACCCGGCGAATGGGTGTCGCTGCACGTGGCCTACTATCCGCTCTGGCGCGCTCGCCGCAACGACGCCTCGCTTGCCTCGCGTCACGGGCCGGCCTGGGACCTCGAAGTCAGGCTCGACGACGGGCGCGGTCCTGTCGAGCTGCGCTACCGCGCGACAGCCGTGGAGATGGGAGCGACGATGGTCAGCGTCGCGGCGGCTGCAGTCTGGCTGGTGTGGTCCTGGCGAGCGCGGACACGCGCGAGCGAGCGGACGGTCACTCAGGCCCGATCGAGTGCGTGAAGAGCGGTCCGCCGTCGTCGTCGATGATCCGCACGGTGAGCCCCTCGCGCTCGATGGTGATCTCGCCGAAGTTGTTGATGCCGCCGCGGGCGAAGAGCGAGCGCGCGCTCAGTCCCTGGTCGAGCGGGCGCGGCCGGCCCGGCGTCGCCGACAACGGCCCCGCGATGAACTCGTGGAACGAGAAGCTCGGCGTGGGCTGATGGCGGATCACCTCGGCGTGGTGCACGTCGGCGGCGATGAAGATGACGTTCTTGATCGCGCGATCGCGCAGTGTCCGCAAGATCAGATCGCGCTCGACGGCGAAGCCGGTTGGGTGCTCCTCGGGGACGCCGAAGATGCTCGCGTCGGACCAGGAGTCGTGCGCGGCCGAAGTGCCCGTCGGCACCGAGAGCGGAACGCTCGAGACGATCACCTTCCAGGTGGCCGACGACGAGGTCACGCCGTCGAGCAGCCACCGCCGTTGCACGCCGCCCAGCATGGTCTTGTCGGGTCCGTCGGGGTCGCGATTCGAGCTGCGATACTGTCGCGTGTCCAGGATGAACACGTCGAGCAGTCGGCCCCAGCGGAAGTGACGGTAGAGGCGTCCGGGCTCCTCGGTGGGCCGCGCGATCGGCCAGTAATCGAGAAAGGCCTGCCGGCCCATCGTCATCAACGGCTCGCTGGGGCCCGAGAAATCGTTGCGGACCTCGTGATCGTCCCAGATCGGGAACACCGCGGTGGCGGCGTAGAACGCGGACGCGGCCTGATCCTCGCGGTTGTACCGGTGCTTGTTGTGGAACCCGGGGAGCGTCGTCGCGATGAAGTCGGCGCCGGCCACCACGTCGGGCCCGCCGCAGCGGTGGTCGGCATACATGGTGTCGCCGACGAAGAGGAAGAAGTCCGGCTTGGCAGCGGCCATCGCGCGGAAGATCTTGTAACCGCCCTCCACCGGACGGCAGAACCTCACGCTCCCGAGGTCGCCGCTCCATACGAAGCGGACGCGAGCCGGCGCATCGGGAGGCGGCGCCGTGACGAATTCTCCGTCGGCGGTCACGCCGTTGCTCTGCACGCGGTAGGCCTGGCGCGTCCCAGGAGCGAGACCGGAGAGCGTGACCTGGCCGGTGAGGTCGCTCGCGGGCGTGACGGCGACGCTCGCCGTCGATGCCGGAGGCGCACCGGCAGCGCCGTAGGCGACGGTCACCGTGCCCGCACCCGCGCCGCGCACCCACAGCACCGCCGACGTCGACGTCACGTCCCCGACGGCAACGAGCACGACGGGCGCGGCCGCAGCGACGGATGCCGCAACGGCCAGGAGCGCGATGCCGATCAGGCGGAGGATGTGGTCGGTGGCGGAACTACGGGGCAACCGTCGACTTCAGGTAGGCCAGAACTTCGCGCTCGAACTGCTCGATGCTCTGACCGAAGGCGCGGCTGAAGTTTCCCTGACGATCCTGGCCGCGCGAGAACGAATGGAAGTACTCGACCACCCGTTCGAAGCCGTCACGCTCGATGAGGTAATCCGCCATGAGGAACGCCAACTGGTAAGTGGGCAGCGAGCCCTCCTTGCGGTGGCGCACCGTGAACCCCCGCGGGGAGCCGAGCGTCTCGAGGTCGAGGCGAGCGGCAACGAGCGCCGCGTGATTGCGGATGCCGGACCGCGACACCGTGCGCCGCCGGTCCATCGAATCGAGGCCGAGGCGCTCGAGGACGCGGAAGGCGACCCACTCCGCCATGCCTTCGGCAAGCCATTGCTCGGCGAGACCTTCACCCTGCGCGAGCTCGATCTGACAGACGTGGGCCATCTCGTGGGCGATCAAGCGCAGCCACTCGCGGCCGGCCCGGTCGGCGCCCTCGTCGTTCAGAAGGAGCTGCCGGCGCTTGCCGATGCCGATGGCGAAGTCCGACAGCTCGGCGGCGCGCGCGGGCGACACGTTGGCGTCGTTGATGAGCCCGCGCTCGAACACGCGCCGGGAGTCGTAGACGTAGACCGTGACCTGCTCGGGCACCGCGAGATGGAGATCGCTCACGAGGATGGCGGCGATGCCACGGACGGCCTGTTCGTGGGTGGCCATGGCCCGGGCGCTTTCCGGGAGAGTCAGCACGCCCGGCTCGATCGTGACCGGTACGACGAGGCGGCCACTACCGCAGCCCGATACGAGCGCAAGAATCAAAAGAACGGACAGGCCCAGGTGTCTCGTATGAAAACCCTTTCCCACTCGGACGGGGATTCTTACACGAACTGCGACGAAGGGGAAGAGGATTTCACAAAAATTTTTGGCAGAAGTTCAATTGTGAAACTGACAAAAAGTTGGGCGGCGAATGAATCGCCGCCTGTCGGAAAATTTAACAGTCGAATGAACTAGACCAGAGGGTCGTAGTTGAAATACTGGCCCGACGTGTCGAGGGGGACGAGGTGGTGCTGGAGCGTTCCGGGGAACATCTCCGCCAAACGCTCCACCGTCCAGCCTTCGGCATGATGCACTCGCATGATCGGGCGCATGTGCCCGAACAGCATGATCTCCTTCCCTCGCACCCCGATCACCTGGCCCGTGATGTCCTTGGCCGCATCGGAGGCCAGGAAGGCGGCCACCGGCGCGATGTGGGCGGGCGACATCTTCTTGATCTTCTCGACGCGAGCCTTCTGAGCGGCCGTCTCGGTCGGGATGGTGCCGATCATCCGCGTCCAGGCGAAGGGCGAGATGCAGTTGGCGGTCACGTTGTAGCGCGCCATGTCCAGGGCCACCACCTTGGTCAGTCCGACGATCCCGAGCTTGGCCGCCGCATAGTTCGCCTGCCCTATGTTGCCGACGAGGCCCGAGGTGGACGTCATGTTGACGAAGCGCCCCGACCGCTGTTCCTTCATCCGCGGCGCCGCGGCCCGGGTCACCGCGAAGGTGCCCTTCAGGTGAGTGTCGATGACGGCATCCCACTCCTCCTCGGTCATGTTGAAGATCATCCGGTCACGCAGGATTCCGGCGTTGTTGACGACGATATCCAGGCGGCCGAAGGCGTCGATCGCCGTCTGGACGATGCGCTCGCCGCCCGCCATCGTCGCGACCGAGTCGTAGCTCGCGACGGCCTGGCCACCGGCCTTCCGGATCTCTTCGACGACTTCGTTCGCCGGCGCCTGGGTCGTGCCCTGCCCTGCCTCGGAGCCGCCGTAGTCGTTCACCACCACGCGGGCGCCGAGCTGGGCCATCAAGAGGGCGATCTCGCGCCCGATTCCACGTGCTGCTCCGGTGACCACTGCCACCCTGTCCTTGAGGATCATGCGAGCCCCCTTGAGCTAAACCCGCAACGGCGGCGCACAAGATAGCAGAATTTCACCACTCGCCGTCGAGGGGGCGGTGGTGCGGCACCAAACTGATGGGGAGGTTTGGAGGGGGGCCTGAAGGCCCCCTCCCAGTTCATCTTCGGCGGGCGTCGAGTGCGGCGACGTAGGCGGCGCCCACGACGAACACGACCGCCGAGTAGTACACGAACATGATGAAGGCGACGAGGGCGGCGAACGGTCCATAGATCTGGTCGTAGACCCCGACCTGGCGGATGTAGAGCCGGAAGAGCTGCTTCGCGATCTCCCAGAGGATGGCGGCCACGATGCCTCCGGCCAGCGCGGGGCCGACCCCCACCCGCCGGTACGGCATGTAGCGGTAGCCGAGGTAGAACATCGCCGACGAGAGCCCGAGGCTGATCGCCAGCGTCGCCCACCTGATCCACTGCCCCGGCACGTGCACCGGCTCCAGCAGCTCCTGGACCCACTGGAGGATCCACGTCATCACGATGATGGCGAACAGGAAGATACCGAGCAGCAGCACCATCCCCGCGTTGACGACGACGTTCCGCACGAAGCTTCGTCCGCTGCGGATGCCGAGCATGCGATGCATGACGAGCCGGGCGGCGCCGAGGAGCGGCGAGGCGAAGACGACCAGCACCAGCGTTCCGACCGCGCCCGACGTCTTCCGAGTCTGCACGATGCGGAGGAGGATGCGCGCGATCTGCGTCCGGTACACGGGAAAGTTCCGGGCGAGCTGCCCGACCACTTCTTCCGCCGCCTGCTCCGAGGAGAGCACGAACCCGACGATCGAGACGCCGATCATCGTCAGCGGGATGAGGCTGACGAGAAAGAAGAAAGCGAGGCCAGCGGCGAGGAAGAGTCCATCGCCGGCGATGAACCGCGAGAACGCCCCGCGGACGCCGCCGAACATGCGCCGCTAGAGGATCCCGCGCACCATGCCGCCGTCCACCTGGATCACCACGCCCGTCACGTACGAGGCCTTCTCGGAGGCGAGGAAGACGCACACGTTCGCGAACTCCTCGGGCGTCCCGATCCGGCCCAGCGGAACGTCCTGGGCGCTCCGGGCCACGTATTCGTCCACTGGCATCCCCGCTTGCTTGGCGCCACCGAGGAAGCGATCGGTCATGATCCGCCCCGGGCACACAACGTTGATCGTGATGTTGTCCTTACCGAGCTCGGGCGCCAGCGTTTTGCAGAGGCCGGCCACGCCCGGTCGTACGGCGTTGGAGAGCAGGAGGCCGTCCACCGGCTGCTTGACCGACACCGACTGGATGGTGAGGATGCGGCCCCACTTGTGCTCGCGCATGAGCGGCGCGACCTCGCGGACCAGCCGCACCACCGACAGCAGCGACACTTCGAACGCGCGGTACCACTGCTCGTCGGTCATCTGGTGCAGCTCGCCCCGTGGCGGGCCGCCGCAGTTCGCCACGAGCACGTCGATTCTTCCGAACGTCTGCTTCGTGCGCGCGACGATCGATTTCACGTCCTCGGCCTTCGTCACGTCGGCCGTCATCGCGAGCACCTCGGCGCCGGTCTTGGCCCGCACCTCCTCGGCGGCGTTCTTGATGTCGCCCTCGGTGCGCGCGCACATCGCGACGCGCGCGCCTTCAGCCGCGAAGCCCAGCGCGAAGCCCAGCGAGCACGCCTTGCCCATGCCCTTGCTCGCCGCCGTGACGAGCGCGACCTTGCCTCTCAGCCCCAGATCCATGCTCTGCTCTCCCCGCGCGTCATGAGCGGCGCCCGCACGTCACGGTCGACGCACGCGCGTCATCATCAGCGCACGCGCGTCAACGGTGCTCAGCGTGCCTATCGCTCGCCACCCTCGGCTCAACCCGAGCTGGAGCCATCGATAAACGGTGCTCCGCGTACCCATCGCTCGCCACCCTCGGCTCGAGCCGGGCTGGCGCCATCGATACGGGCTGGCGCCATCGATAATTGTCGGCGCAGATGATACCCGAAGAAGTCGGAGACCCGGCGATGCGCATCGGCGTCGGCCGCGGGATCGTAGGCGACCGTCGCTCCGATCGCACCGGTCGCGTCGTCCTTGACCACGTTCGATAGAAACGTCCGCGCCTGCCCCTCGACGTCGAAGTAATGGAAGGCGCCGGGATAGACCACGATCGAGACGTCGGCCCCGTGCCCGCGCATCGACGCCGCCATCTCCGCGCACCGACCGGCCGACGTCCAGTCGTCGCTGGCGCCAATGAGCACGAGCAGGGGCCGCACGGCGAGCTCGCCGATCAGCGAGGGACAGCCGCCGGGATAGAGGCCGACGGCCGCGCGATACCCGGGCTCCGGCATCAGGACCCCACGCTGGCGCGCCCGCTCATGGCTGGGGCCATTGACGAGCGCCATGGCGAAGGCGCCTCCGTTGGACCAGCCGATGACGCCGACGTGATCCCGATCGACGTCACCGCGCGATTGGAGGTAGCGCAACGCGCCCACGCCATCGTCGAAGCGCTCGGTATTCATGACCTCGGGCGAGGCCGGCGAGCAGTCTTCCGTGATCCCTCGCGCGGCCCAGCTGTCCACGACGAGCGCGAGGTAGCCGCGCTCCTTGAACCAGCGACCCCACTGCCGCGTCGACGGCAACACACCCTGACAGCCGTGGAGCAGTACCACGGCGGGAAACGGCCCGGTCCCTTCCGGCCGGTAGACCTGCCCCGGCACCTCTCTCGGCATGGCGGGCGTCGCGTTGGGAAAGCGGACGGTGGACGAGGCGCAGCCAGTGAGGACCAGCCAGACAACCGCGAGCCCGACCACGCGCGGCACGGCTTTCAGCATACATCCGTGACGGGTACAATCCGATCGATGAAGTCACCGGTCCGCGCGATCGTCTATTCCGACTATCTCTGACCGTGGTGCTACCCGGCGGCGGTCCGCCTCCGGCGCCTCGAAGAAGAGTTCGGGGATTCGCTCGTGCTCGAGCACCGCGCGTTTCCCCTGAGGCCGGCGCCCGATCCGACGGCATCGTTCAAGGGCACGTATCGCGAGCAGGCGTGGCTACGCTGCGGTGAGATGGCCAAACCCGACGGGATCGCCTTCAATCCGTGGCCGCACGCCGAGCACTATCCGAACTGGAGCCTGCCCGGGCTCGAGGCCGCCAAGTGCGCGGCGCTCCAGGGCCCCGAGGCGTTCGACCGCCTGCACCTCCGGCTCTACCGCTCCTTCTTCACCGAAAGTCGCAACATCGCCGAACCGGCTGAAGTGGTGAAGATCGCGGGCGAAGCGGGCCTCGATGCCCAGCGCTTCCTCGCTGATTACCGGGACGGCGCCGGACGCGACGGCGTCGTCAAGGACTACACGGAAGCTGTCGAGGAAGGCGTACGCTCGATCCCGACCGTCGTCTTCCCTGATACGGGTCGCGCCCTCGTCGGCCTCGTCGACTTCGAGCAGTACCGCGCGGCAATCGCGGAAGTAGCGCGCTGAGCTCGCGAGACACGCCCGGACTCGTCGCCGGGCACCTCGCCCACGACGGCCGGGCAGTCCGGCTCTATTTCCGCGAGCCCGCCGGCCTGAAGACCGAGACAGCCGCCCTTCAGCCGTTCCTCCTGGCTGCCGATCGATCATTGGTCGCCGATATTTCCGGCTTGACCGATCTCATCGAGCTCGAAGGCCGGGGCGCCCTTCGCTGGCTCGCCCGGTTCGAATCGTGGCGGAACGTCGCGGGGGCGCGAGACCGTTGCCGAGAGCGGAGTGGTCCCGGGCCGAGCCCACCTGAGACTGCCTATCTCTTTCTTCCCGACCCGATGCATCAGTACCTCCTGCTGTCCGGACGCACATCGTTCGGCGGGATGAGATTCACGGACCTCCGACGCCTCGCGCTCGACATCGAGGTGGTGACGACCGAGGGCTTCGAGTTCCCCAGCTCGGCTCGCCCCGGCGATCGCATCGTGGCGATCGCTCTCGCCGACTCCACCGGCTTTCGCCAGGTGATCCGCGGCGATCACCTCGACGAGGCGGCCTTGCTCGAGGAGTGCGTACGAATCGTGCGCGAGCTCGATCCCGACGTCATCGAAGGCCACAACATCTTCCGCTTCGACCTCGAGTATCTCGAGGCTCGCGCGCGCCGCCACGGCGTCACGCTCGGGTGGGGCCGCGACGGGAGCGCCCTGGCGGGCCGCCCGGCGCGACTCCAGATCGCCGAGCGGGCGATCGGCTACCGCCGCTACGAGGTCGCCGGCCGCCACATCATCGACACGTGGATCCTGGCCCAGCTCCACGACGTCGGCGTCCGGGACCTGCCCGGCTTCGGGCTCAAGGAGATCGCCCGCCATCTCGGCGTGGCGGCAGCCGATCGGACGTACGTCGACGCCGCCACGATCCCCGAGCTGTTTCGGGACGATCCCGAACGCCTCATGGCCTACGCGCTCGACGACGCCGTGGAGACCCTCGGCGTCGCCGGCCGGCTGGCGCCGCCGGTGTTCGCGCAGGCCCAGCTCGTCCCGTTCGACTATCAAGCAACGGCGCTCCGCGGCGCCGCCGCCAAGATCGACGCCCTGATGCTGCGCGAGAGTCTCCGCCTTCGCCACGCCGTGCCGTTGCCGGGACCGCCCGCTCCCGTCGGCGGCGGCCACGTCGCGCTCTTCCAGCAGGGCGTCGCCCGCCCGACGTTGCACGTGGACGTCACGTCGCTGTATCCGTCGTTGATGCTGGCCCACGGCATCGCGCCCGTGTCCGACGAGGCGGGTATCTTCCTCACGCTCCTCCGCGAGCTCACCGATCGGCGGGTGACGGCCAAGCGGCTGGCGCGCGACGCTTCGACCGCGCTCGAGCGCCAGCACCACGGCGCCCTCGCTCAGTCCTTCAAGATCCTCATCAACGCCTTCTACGGCTACCTCGCGTTCAGCACCGGCCACTGGAACGACTTCGCGGCGGCCGACCGCGTGACGACGCACGGTCGCGAGGTCGTGACGGGGATCATCGATCGACTCACGGCACTCGGCTGCGTGCCCCTGGAGGCCGACACCGACGGCGTGTATTTCGTCCCTCCGCCCGATCACCGGCTCGACGACGACGACACCCTGCTCGAGCAGATCGCCGCGAACTTGCCCGACGGCATCCGCCTCGAGCTCGACGGTCGCTACGTGGCGTTCTTCTCGTACAAGCTGAAGACCTATGCGTTGCTCGATGAGCGTGGCCGGGTGACCTTGAAGGGCTCGGGGTTCCGGTCGCGCGGCCTCGAGCCCTTCCAGCGCCGGCTCATCGAGGAGATCGTCCGGCTCCTGCTCGAGAGCCGCGGCAAGGAAGTTCGAGCGGTGATCGATCGCTGGCTCGAGGACTTCGCACGGCGACGGGTCCCGGCGAGGCTCTTCGCGCGCACGGAAACGCTGGGTGACACGCTGGAGGCGTACCGTGAAAAGATCGCCGCGGGTGTCCGGAGTCCCGCGGCCGCGTACGAGCTCGCGGCGGCCGCTGGCCGGGCCTGGCAACCCGGTGATCAGATCTCGTATTACGTCGCAGGCCGCGGCGTGAACGTTGCGGTCAACGAGCACGCGCGACTGCTCAGCGAATGGAGCGCGGAGCGTCCTGACGAGAACGTCGAGTACTACCAGGCGAAGGTGGCAGAAATCTGGGCGCGCTTCCGGCCGTTCGCAGAGGACGGGGGTCTCCGGCCGCCGTTGGACGACGAGCCCTCGCCGCAGCTCGATCTCTTCTGAGAGAAGAGCCCGAGATTTCCCCGGGCCCTTCCGGCTCGCTCACATCAAGGAGTGTTCAGCGCCGCCAGCTTCCGCCGCCAGAGCCCCCGCCCGGACGCGGGCCGCGTCCACCACGGTCGCCCCCTCCGCCGCCGGGGCTGCGCTGTGGCTGGGGACGGGCCTCGTCGACGACCAGGTTCCGATCGCGGAAGAGCCGACCATTGAGTACCTCGATAGCCTTTGATGCCTCTTCCTTCGTCGCCATCTCCACGAAGCCGAAGCCGCGCGGACGACCGGTGAACTGGTCCGTGATGATGCGCACTGTTTCCACGTTTCCGGCCTGAGCGAACAACTCGCGCAGATCTTCTTCCGTGGCCTGGAATGAGAGATTACCGACGAACAACTTTGCGGGCATCGCACGAACCCTCCTGCCCTTTGTGAAAGCGGCCGAGCTGGGCACTCCCCCTGATTCCCGAACAGGCGCCAAGAGTAGTGACAGGAGGTAACGCCTGTCAAGGTCACTTCGACTACCTCATAAATACACGCCGCGGCTCGATCCGCCGTCCACCGTAATACAGATTCCGGTCAAGAATGAGGCTCTCGCCGATACGAGGAAGCACACGAGATCAGCAACGTCCTCGGGTGTCGCGATTCGACCGAGCGGATAGGCCCGCTCAGCTTCAGCCTGCATCTGCTCCGGCGTCTTGCCCGCGGCCGCCGCCTGCTGAGCGATGAGCGAATCCCAACGCTCCGTGCGAGTCGCAGCCGGTGAGACAGCAGTGACCAGGATGCCGTGAGGCGCGCCGAGATCGGCGAGGCCCTTCGTGAAATTGATGAGCGCAGCGTTGGCGGCGCCACCCGGCAAATACGTCGGACTCGGATTACGCGCCGCCGCCCCGATCACGTTGCAGATCCGCCCACCGCCGTGCGACTGCATGATCGGGAACACGGTGCGCGACATCCGGATGTAGCCGTGGAGCTTCAGGTTCCAGTCCATCAGCCACTGCTCGTCCGGCGTCTTGAGAAAATCGCCGCCCCGGATGGCCCCCGCGTTGTTGACGAGGATGTCGATCGTACCGAGTCGATCGCGGGCGGCGTCGACGGCACGGCTGACTTCTTCCAGTCGCGAGAGATCCGCCGCCACCGTGGCCGGAGCCGTGCCGGCCGTGCGTTCGATGTCACGCGCCGCCGCGTCGAGCGACGCTGCACTCCGTGAACAGATCGCCACGCGCGCGCCTTCGCGGACCAGCGCCGCCGCGACCGCACGTCCGATACCACGACTGCCGCCCGTGACCAACGCCGTCTTACCACGCAGACCGAGTTCCATCAGGACGTCCTCCGTCGGGGAAAATCGGGCGCGGTCGGCCCATCGGTCAGCCGCGCAATGGTCGCCCGCGCCGCCCGCGCGAACGCGTCACAGTCGATCCCGGCCACGCTGCGGCCGCGAGTCCGCGTCGTCCCGTCATCGAGCAGGGCCCGCGCGCCGGCGAGGTTGCCGTTGGCGAGATGCTGATAGCCGACCGCGATCTGGATCAGGCCCTGCAACGCCTCGCGCTCGTCGCCGTGCGCGCGCACCCAGTACGGCTCGAGCAGCTCGTGGACTTCGAAGGCGAGCCCGGCGTCGAACAGGACGGCGGCGCGGGCCAGCGCCTCCGCGAGCGACGGCTCGGCGGCGCCCAGCGGCAGGGCGGCGAGCGCCCGCGTCGCGCTCTCCGCGCGCTGTCGAAGCAGCACGTTCGCCCCCTGGCCCTCGGCACCGAGCCACTCGGTCTCGTCGGCGGCGCCGTCCGCCACGCCGGCCAGGCGCTGCCGCGCGGACGCGTCGTGGAGCGCGGCCAGGATCGCGGTGGCCAGCCGGTTGCGCGCGGGCAAGGGCAACGTCGGGATCACGCGAAGGGTGGAGTCACCGACGCCTGGGCCGGCGGTGCGGCGGCGCGCGCGCGGGGGCGTGCGCGAATGCGATCGACACGACTGCCCGCGATGAGATCGTGCAGCGCGCGCTTGTCGCGCCGCAGCCCGGCCATGATGAAGCCCATCGCCAGCGGAGCCGCCGAGACGAAATAGGCGACGTAGCGGAGCAGCGCGGCGCCGAGCGGAAGCGGCGCCCCGTCGGCACCGACGACGCGGGCCCCCATCAGCATCTTGCCGATCGTTTGCCCATCCATGGTGTGCAGCACGGTCGTGTACACGCCGGCGAACACGAGCATGAAGACGTCGGCCAGGATCCGGACCACGAGCGTCGCGTCGCCGCTGTCCAAGTCGCGCACGTCGTCGCCCCACCAGCGATAGGCCGCGAAGCGGAAGGAATGCTCGGCGACGTAGAAGATGACGAAGTCCACGAGGAGCGCCGCCGCGCGGATCCAGAAACCGGCCGGACGCGGCGTCTCGTGAGGGAGCACGGTGGTCACGGCGTCTGTATAATACGCTCCATGATTTCGGTGCGGGATGGGCAAAATCGCATCCTGGCCCAGATCGATCGCAGCACCGCTCCGGAAATTCTTCCCCTCACGTCCGCGCTCGGTCGCGTGCTCGTCGAGAACGCGCGCGCGCCTTTCGACGTTCCGCCCACCGACAACTCCGCCGTCGACGGATACGCAGTCGGCGCCACCGACATTCCCGCGAGCGGCACGCGCGAACTGACCGTCGTCGCCGATCTGCCCGCGGGCGCCGTGTTCCCCGGTGCGCTCGCCACCGGTCAGGCCGTGCGCATCATGACGGGCGCCCCGATCCCGACGGGCGCCGACACGGTGTACCCGCAAGAGATCGTCGAGCGCAGTGGATCACACGTGCGCGTCGGGCCCATCGAGCGCGGCATCAACGTGCGCCACCGCGGCGAAGACGTGATCGCCGGCACCGTCGTGATCCCCGGCGGCAGCGTGCTCCGGCCACAGGAATTGGGGCTGCTCGCGTCGCTCGGCCACACGCAGGCGCTGGTGGCTCAGCGCCCGCGCGTCGCCCTGCTCTCCACCGGCGACGAGGTGGCCGAGCCGGGCACGCCGCGCAAGCCGGGCCAGATCTACGACGCCAATCGCTTCACGCTGCGCGGCTTCGTCGAGCAGTGCGGTGGCAGCGTGACCGACCTCGGGATCGTGCCCGACGAGCGCGACGTCCTGCGCGCGCAGTTGCTCGAGGCGAGCCGGATCGCCGACGTGGTGATGACGTCCGGCGGCGTCTCGGTGGGCATCTACGATCTGGTCAAGGCCGTGCTCGGCGAGATCGGCGGGATCGACTTCTGGCAGGTCGCGATGCAGCCGGGACGGCCGCTGGCCGTCGGCCGGATCGGCGACGCGCACTTCTTCGGCCTGCCCGGCAACCCCGTGGCCTCGTCGTTGACGTTCATGCTCTTCGTCCGTCCCGCGCTCTTCAAGCTGGCCGGGCGCCGGCGCCTCTTCCCGGAGGCCTGGCAGGCGCGCGCGATCGAGCCGATGAGGAAGAAGACGGGACGGCGGGAATTCAAGCGCGGCGTCCTCAAGTTCGCCGACGGCGGATGGGAAGTGAGGACGACGGGGCCGCAGGGCTCCGGCATCCTGTCGTCGATGGTCACCGGAAATTGTCTGATCGTGCTGGAGGAGGATCGGGGCGACGTGGCAGCCGGTGAGGCGGTGACGGTGGAGCCGTTCGTGTGTGAGTGATCTCCGGCCCGGCGTCCGGGTCGAGCTGATCGACCGCATCAAGCCGGACGTCCGCGACATCGTTCGCGACGGCGCCCGACGCCTGCCGCACCTCGCCTATGCCGACGTGAGGATCGAGATCATCGAGGCAAAGTCGGCGACGGCTGAGAACGGCGGCGGGAAGTCGAGCAGCGACGACTACGCGTTCGGCCTCGGCGTCCGCGTGCTGGCGGGCGACCGCGCGCTGGCCCCGGGGTATCTCGGCCTCGCGCTCGGCGCGGCCGACGTCGAGGATCTGCCCCGGGTCATCCGCGACGCCCTCGAGCGCGCCTACCGGCGCGCCCTCGTCAACGCCGAGATGAAGGCCGACGCGCGCGAGAAGTTCGGGCCGCTCGGCGCCGCGCTGGCCGACACGCGGCTCCATCCGATCGACGCCCTCGAGGACACGGTGGCCGCGGTCTACGAACGCGATCCACGCGCGATGCGCATCGAGGACATCCTCGCCTACACCGTCGACATCTCGCGGCAGGTCGCGGCCGTGGACCGCCGGCTCACGTACAACTGGATCGCCACGCTCACCCAGCTCTCCCGCGAGCTGTTCGCCTCGTCCGAAGGCAGCCTCATCGATCAGGCGTTCGCATTGACCCAGGGGAGCTGCTCCGTGGTCGGCCTGTCGGGCGCCGTGAGCCAGGATCTCTACGACGTCGTCGGCCATCAGCGCGGCTGGGAGATCCTCGAGCGCGGCGTCGACGAAGCGCTCATTCGCTTCCCGGCCTTTCCGGAGTTTTGCCTGGACCTCGCGCGCGAGGCCGTCGCCCTCAGCGAGGCGCCGGCGCTGCCGACCTCCGAGCGCGAGGTCGTCGTCGTCACCGATCCGCACTACAACACGCTCGTGTCTCACGAGATCATCGGCCATCCCGTCGAGCTCGATCGCGCGCTCAAGATGGAAACGGCGTACGCCGGCCGCTCCTGGCTGCTCCGGGGTCTCGACGAGCACCAGGTCGGCAAGCAGATCGCGTCACCGCTGGTGACGGCGTTCTCCGACCCGGGCCTGCCCGGCTACGGTCACTATCGCTACGATCACGAGGGAACGCCGGCGCGACGCGTGGTCCACATCGCCGAGGGCGTCTTCCGCGGCTTCATGAACAGCCGCCAGACGGCGGCGCTCTTCGGCGGAGAGCCGAACGGCCACTACAAGGCGACCGAGCCCGCGATGGTCCCGCTCATCCGGATGTCGAACACCGTCTTCGCCGGCGGTGATCGCGACCCGCGCGCCATCGTCCGGGAGGTCGACCACGGGTACTACATCGCGGGCCACCGCATCCCGTCCATCGCCGAGAGCCGCGAGAACTTCCGCATCTCGGCCCGGCGCGTCTACGAGATCGAGAAGGGCGAGCTGGGACGCCTCTACCGAGACGGCGGCATCGCCGCCGACAGCCGCGATTACCTGATGAACGTGGATGCCGTCGGCTCCGACTTCCTGCTCTACCCGATTCCGAACTGCGGCAAGGGCCAGCCCATGCAGACGAAGAAGCTCGGCAACGGAGGACCGACGATGCGCAGTCGGGCGAAGGTCATCGGGAGCTGACGTGCGCCGGCCGCTCGTGATCATCGTCGCGGCCGGCCTGCTCCTGGTCGGCGCCGCCCCCGCCGCGCCACCCGATGCTCCCGTGAGCTACATCGGCGTCGAAGAGCTGAAGCTCCGGCTCGATCGCGGCGAGAAGGCCGACATCATCGACGTCAGGACGTGGCAGGAGTACCGCGAGCGCCACATCAAGGGCGCGCGCTCGATTCCGATCCGAACTCTCAGCGATCGCGCCCAGGAGATTCCCCAGTCCGGCCTCGTCGTCTTCTATTGAACGTGTCCCCACGCCCTGGCCCGGGGGGCCAGCAACAGCGCAACCAGCGCGTCCTCGACGAGGGGCTGCCCGGTTGGTACCAGCACGGCTACCCCATGGAGGGCACGGACGTCCCCGGGCCACGCTCGTGAGTCGCGCGTGACCGCCACCGAGCTGGCGAAGGCGGCGCAGGACGCGTTCGCATTCGTCAGCGCCCAGCCGGGCGTGACGGAAGTGGAGGTCTTCGCAGCGTCGAACGCAACGCTGCTGACGCGTCTGAACTACACCTCGCACATCCCGTCCAACGGCGTGGAGGAGCCGAAGTCCGTCGCATCGCGGGGCCTCGGGCTCCAGGTCGTGTTCGCCGGGCCGGGTGGCGGCGCGAGCATCGGCTTCGGCAGCGAGGCGGCCGACCTCACCGTGCGCGGCGCCGAGCGCGCGCTCGCCAAGGCGCGCCAGGCGGCGGTCGTCGATCCCGAGTTCGTCTCGCTGCCCCGTCCCTCGCCGCGTCAGGCGCGCACGCTGACGAACTATCACGATCAGCGGCTGATGGCGCTCGACGACATGAGCCTCGTCGAGAGCGGCTGGCGGGTCGTGGGCGGCGGCCTGCGGACATTCCTGGCCTCGTCGCGGCTGGCCGAGCTGGCCGGGAGCGACGAGGGGTTGCGCGCGCTCGGCCTCATCCTGGGCGGTGACGTCACCGTGTTGCAGGAGCGCGTGGCCCTGATCTCGACGGCGATGC
>WNGJ01001980.1_pt1 | contig 20512 bp, 16 predicted proteins | sample 5400611 | NCBI WGS metagenome assembly WNGJ01 (sample SAMN13153375, study PRJNA577476) | soil metagenome | isolation source: 40 cm soil or saprolite under Garry oak tree replicate 1 | place: USA:California | collected 2016-06-15
GCTTGTGGCAGCTGCTGGAGCAGCTGCAGGTCCTGCTGGCCTGTTGGGCCGGCGCCTGTCCGCTGTGCCAGCGTCCCGCGCCACGGTGGCTCCGTCGAACGGGACGACCACGCGCGCCGACCTGACAGAGTCCTACTAACCGTCTGGTTTCCTTCGGAGATGCGCAATCCTCGTATGGCGGTGATTGACGGGCAAGGTGGGGACAACGCCTTGCACGCGCATCGGCTCGCTGCTTGGATTGAAGCGGCGGACGCCCTGCACGGCCGTCGTGTGCTTTACTTGCGTGATCGCGACGAGCTGCCAAGACGGCTTCTAGAACGTCTCCAACAGTCAGGTGCCGTCCATGTCCTTGAACGCCGCGAACTTGAGAATTACCTGCTCGATGCCGAGGCGATCCAGAAGGTGCTTTCCGAGCGCCTTGGCAGGTTCGATCTCGACCCTGCCGCGGTCGCGGTCGCCATGCGGCAGATCGCTGATGGGCTGAAGGCGACAGTCCTTGTCAAGCGGGTCGGTTGGGAGCTGGCACCGATCACCTTCGTTGACCACAAGCTCCGTGATGAGCTTGGCCGCACGAAACCCCCACTTGAACAGTTCCAGGATATCGTGCTTGGCCGCCTTCCCGAACGAGATGATCTCACAGGTCACATCGGCGAGCTGTGGAGGAATGCGGAGGACGCCATCGCGAGCGCGTGGGAAGACCAGTGGTCGTCCCTCGCTCCCGGACATGACTTGCTCGTCGCCCTGTGGGCCACCTATGGGATCAAATACGACAAACAGCGAGACGGGACCGCGATTGCAAAGGCAATTGCCGAGCCGCCATACGAGCTGGGCAAGGCGCTGCGTGAGTTCTTAGCGGATTGATTACGACTCCCAGTGCGTGGGCTTCTCAGGCCACGTAGCCTCCAAACCGATCTCACCACCAGAAAGCTCCTGCAGGATCGTCCTGCAGGGGCTTCTGCCTGTGTGAAGTCAGACGGCAGCCTGGAGCTGTCGGCGCACCAGCTCGGTTAGGAGCACGACTTGGACCTCGTCCAGGAGTAGGGGCAGGGCGCGCGGCGTCGTGGTCACCCGGCCGGTGACAAGCATCGGGATGTCCTCGGCCATCAGCTCAGCCCAGGGGAGATGGGCGCCGTGGACACACAGCATCGAGGTGACGGTGGTACCGAGAGCCTGGGTAAGCACGGCGGCCTCCCAGCGGACGGTGGCGAGCACGCCGGTGAGGGGGTGGTGGCCGTACCAGAGAGCGAGCCGCCGGCTGCCGCTGGATGGGGTTCGGTTCTCCAAGCGGGAGCTGGACCGCCGTACCTGGTTTTGGTGTCGCTTCCGTTCTGGTTGTACCTATGAGAGGGTTGCTGGCTTGAATGGGTGTTGTGGGTGAGTGCCGGCTGCGGCCGGTATGGGGAGGGCTGCCGTGGGGCTGGTGCAGCTTGAGGTCCTGGACTTCGAGGGGCCGACCCGGTGGCGGTGGCGGCTGACCGAGCAGCCGGGTGGCGGGTTCCTGGCCGACCACCAGGTCGACCTCGACCAAACCAACGCCGAGTACGAGGCGTTCACCGACCTGGACGGCTATCTGCGTTGGAACGCCGCGCCGGACCGGCGCCTCCAAAGCGAAGCCGAGCTCATCGCGCAGGTGGGCGGCTGGATCGGCGAGCGGGTGCTGGGCCCGGTCGGCCCGGCGATCCTCAAGCGGCGGCCGTCCACGGTGCGGCTGGTCCTACCCCCGGAGCCCCCGGAGGCGGCGGTGCTGGCCTACCGGCCGTTGGAGCTGGCGTATGTGGAGGGCCGGCCGCTGGCGGTGCAGCAGGTCAGCCTGGTGGTGCAGCCGGCCGGGACCGCGACCGACGGCGGCAGCAAGGCTGGGGTGGGGGAGTGGCTGCGGATGCTGGCGGTGTTCAGCCTGCCGATCGACGCATCCGCGTTGAACCTGCGCCACGAGCGGTACGCGCTGGCCCGCCTGGTCCACCAGATCGCCCAGACCAACGCCAAGGCGGTGGAGTTGCGGGTGCTGCAGTACGGGGTGACCCGGGCGCGGCTGGGGGAGGTGCTGCTGGAGGCCGACGGGTGGGACCTGGTGCACATCTCCGGGCACGGGCTGCCGGCCGGGCTACTGCTGGAGCGTGAGGACGGGCGGCGGGACCTGGTGGCCGGCCCCGAGCTGGTGGAGCTGCTGGAGCCGGCCGTCGAGCACATCAAGCTGGTGGTGATGTCGTCGTGTGACTCGGCGGCGGTGACCGCAGCCGAGCAGCTGCGGCTACTCGGCATCACCCCGCCCGGCCAGCCGACCCCGGACGGGGCATCAACGGAAGCAGAGCCGTTGCCAGCGCTGGCGGTCGAGCTGGTGCGGCGACTGGACTGCGCGGTGCTGGCGATGCGCTACCCGGTCATCGACGATTTCGCGGTCGCGCTGGCCGGTCAGCTGTACGACCTGCTGTTGGGCAAGGGGCAGCCGCTGGCTCGGGCGCTGCAGCTGGCCCTGCCCCGGGTGGTCGGCCAGGCGCCCACGGCCGCCGTGCCGGCGCTGTCGGTGGCGACCCCGGCGCTGTTTGGCGCCCGCGCGGTCGAGCTGCGCTTGGCGCCGCCGGCGGGCGGGCCGCTGGTGTTTGACACCATGGTGACCAAGCTGGCCGGCTTCCCCCCCGAGCCGGTCCGGTTTGTTGGCCGGGTCGGGCCGATGGCGCGCGCCAACGCGGCGCTGGCCCCTGGCAGCCAGCACAGTGGGGTGCTGCTGCATGGCATGGCGGGGGCGGGCAAGACCGCCTGTGCGCTGGAGCTGGCCTACGGCCACGAGCAGGCCTTCGGGGTGCTGGTGTGGCACAAGGCACCCGACGAGGGTCACGACATCACCGCCGCGCTGGCCAACTTCGCGCTGGACCTGGAACGCAAGCTCCCCGGCCTGCAGCTTGCGCACTTGGTCGACGACCAGGCCGCCCTGGCCGGGTTCCTGCCGACGCTGACGGAGTTCCTGGAGCGCACGCGGGTGCTGATCGTGCTGGACAACCTGGAGTCGCTGCTGACCCAGCGGGGCGGCTGGCGCGACGAGCGCTGGGGGCTGGTGGTGGACGCTCTGGTCGGCCACGACGGGCTGTCCCGGGTGATCCTGACCTCCCGGCGACGCCCCTGGGTGTTGGACACCCGCGTGCTCATCGAGCCGGTCCATGCGCTGTCGCTTGATGAGGCGGTGCTGCTGGCCCGTGAGCTGCCCCATCTGCGCGCCCTGCTGGACGGCACCGCCGGGCTTGGCGAGCGGGCCGGGCGGGCGCTGGTCGCGCGGACCTTGGCGGTGGTGCAGGGCCATCCCAAGCTGATCGAGCTGGCCGACGGGCAGGCCGCCGATCCTGCGGCGCTCCAGGCGCGGCTGGCCGAGGCCGATCAGGCCTGGCTGGCCGGGGGGACACGGGTGGCGGCGTTTTTGGAGCAGGGGGAGTCGGCGGCTGGCGAGCAGGATTACCTGCGCGTGCTGGAGGGCTGGACCCGTGGGGTCACCACCGGCCTGCCCGAGGCGGCCAACACCCTCTTCCACTTGCTGTGCTGCCTGGAGGACGACGACCGCCTCGGCAGCGTCGTCGATGCCAACTGGGCGAGGGTGTGGCGGCGGCTGGAGCGGCCTGGGGAGCCGCCCGACCTGGCGGTGGCGGTGGCGCCGCTGCTGGAGCAGGGGCTGGTCGCCGTCGAGCGAGACAACCAGGGGCAGCCGGCCAGCTTCCTGCTGCATCCGGGGGTCGCGGCGGCCGGGCGGGCAGCGGCCGGGGCCAACTTTCAGGCCGTGGTGGACGACGAGCTGGCCGCCTACTGGATGGGCGTCTTCCGGGCGGCTGTGGAGCGGGAGGGTGAGGAGCTGGGCTGGCTGGTGCTGCGGGCGGGTCGCGGCGCCACGCCGTACCTGCTCCGCCGCAACGAGTGGAGTTTGCTGTGGGGGCTGCTTGACCAGGTGCTTTACCGCGACTCATCGCCGAGCACGGTGGCCTGGTTACTGCCGGTGCTGCGCCGCATCGCCGGGGTGACCAAAGGAACCGACGAGGAGCTCGCTACCGGTCGCCTGCTGGCCCGGGCGCTCCTGCAGGTTCGGCCCACCGAGGCGGAAACGCAGCTCCGCGGGCTGCTTGCCACCGCCGAGGCCCGCGAGCGCTTCGATTTCGCCTCCGTCCTCGCGACAGATCTGTTCAACCTGCTCAGGCAAGCTGGGCGGCTCGGCTCGGCGCTCGCGATGGCCGAGCAAATGCAGGGCTATACGCGCCGGGCCGGCCTAGGACCCTGGACCCAGCTCAACGACGAGGCGCAGCGCCTGCAGATCCTTGCCCTGCAGGGTCGCAACCAGCAGGTCTTGGACCGGGTCGCAGAGCTCCGACACGCCATGGCCAGCCTCCCAGAGCACAGCGAGGCCGACGAGCGGGTCAGCCCCTGGGCAGTGCGCGAAGGCATCCTCAATCTCGGGGGTTTCGCCGCGATCAACCTGCGACGGTGGGATCAGGCGCTGGCGCTAAACGCTGAAATGATCGAGTCTGTGCGGCGCCGGGACGCCCCAGCGCTCCAGGTGGCACGCAGGCGGTTCAACGACCACGGCCCGCTGCTGCGCCTCGGGCGGCTCCCGGAGGCCAAGCAGCTGCTGCTGGCCTGCCGCGTCGTCTTCGACGACGCACACGACGTCGGGATGCTCGGGAAGACGCTGAGCGCCCTGGCCGACCTCGAGGGCGAGCTCGGCCACCGTGACGAGGCGGTCCGGTTCGGGCAGGACGCCCTGCGCTACACCTACCTCGCCGACGATCCGGACACCATCGCCGCCGGCCACTTCAACCTCGCCAACTACCTCCAGCAGGCCGGCCGGGAGCCGACTGGGGCGCTGGCGCACCGCCTGGCCTGCGCGGTGGTGTGGTTTCAGATGGGCTCAGGTCGGCTGGCCGACGCGCTCCGCGCGCTTGCCCTCCACCTTGGAAGCTTTGAGCAGGCCCCGCCGGTGCCCGGGTCGTTCGCCGAGCTGTGCGCGCTGGTCGAGCAGGTGCCGGGGGTGCGCTTGGCGGCGCTGCTCGGGCGGCTGCCTGCGCGGGCCGCGGATGGCGCGGCGGCTCTGGCCGAGGTGCTGCGTCTGGCCCGCGAACTCCGCCCCGACCAAGTGTTCGCCCTGCAGCGCCACGTCGGCTGGTGGGACCCGGTGCTGGCCGGCCTCGTGGCCGCCAACGGCGGGGACCCCCAGGCCGCCCAGGCGGTCCAGCAGGCCCTGGCCACCCGCGGGCAGCGGGCCGACTGGACCACCCTGGCCGCGGTGCTTGGCCGCGTCCTGGCCGGCGAGCGCGACCAGCAGCTGCTGCTGGACGGCCTGGACCCGGTTGACACCGCCATCGCCCAGCGCGCCCTGGACGCCCTGGCCGGGCGGGTCCAGCTCGACCCGGCCAGCTGGCAGGCCCTGGCCGGCTCGTTGGTGCCCGACGAGCTCGCCGGGCTGGTCGGCGCGGTGGTGGCTGCCGCCCGCGGTGACCATTGGGCCGCCGCCGAGGTCGAGCTGGTCCTCAATGACCTCGCCGCCGAGGCGGACTGGGCAGCCCTGGCCGGGGTGCTGCGCCGGGTCCTGGCCGGGGAGCGGGACCCGGCCCTCACCGAGGAGCTGGACGAGGTCGACACGGCGGTGGTCACCGCCGTCCTCGACCGGCTCGCCAACCAGCCCGACCCCACCGACCAGTAGGTGCCATCCGGCCGCCGGTTGACGTCGCCCGCCGACCCGTGGCCGCCTGGGTCGAGGAACAGAGCGCCGAATGAGCCCCGGTCCGTCTCGGGTCCGTGTTGGGTCCGTCTGCCACGTCGATTGTCGCCGAGTCATATAGACGGACCTAGGGTCACGACAAGGCGCTGTCTTCGCAGGTCAGCGTGTGGATTCGACCGGCCGCGTGAGGTCAGCTATCCGCCTGGAAAATGCCCGGGACGGGGGTTCGAGTCCCCCCACCTCCACTTGAGGCCCCAGGTCGCGAACATCGACCTGGGGCTTGTTGTTGCTGGTCAGGGTAGGGACGTAGAAGAACGGCCGGATGTGGCCGCGGTCCTCGACCTTGATCTCGGCGATGAGCGTCTTCAATAGCGCTTTGCGGGTTGGCCCGTCGCCACGGGTGAAAACGTCACGAATGCGCCGTCGCAGCGCCGCCAGGGCTGCCGGGTCGGGGCCTGGGGTGGTGTTGGTGGCCAACAGATCCCTGAGCCGTTGTTCGCGGGCCTGGAGCTGGGCGCGCCCGGCACGGAGCTTTTCTAGGCGAGGGCCGCACAGGTCGGTGGGCATGGTTCCCTGCTCGAACGCGGCCAGATATCGGTCCATTGCCTGGGCGGTTTGCCGTAGTTTGGCCTGGGTGGTGACGAGTTCCATGGCGTTGCGATGGTGGTGGCTGGTGGTGCGGCGGTGCGCCTGGGCGATGGCGCGCTCGAACAGGTCGGCGCGCCGGTAGGTCGCCAGGAGGGCGTTGAGGACGGCTCGTTCGAGCTGGTCGGCCGGGAGCCGGTCGGCAGAGCAGGTACTGGTGCCGTAGCGCTGGCGGGAGTAGCAGGTGTAGTAGCGGTAGCGCTTGCCGGTCTTGCCGTGGGCGGCGTTGCCGATGTACCGCTGGCCGCAGCGGGTGCAGCGGACCGGGCTGCCCAAGGTGGAACTGGAGCGGCCCCGGTTGGAAGCGCTGATGCGCTATCCCGAGCCGTTTGCCCGTCACTACCTGTGCATCCGGGTCGCCGAACCAGGCTGGAGGGGTCATCTAGCCTTCACCATGGCGGTCCACTTCCACAAGACCCCGGCCGAGCTGACGATCGAGAGCAACAAGTTCATCCATCGCCCGCTCAAGCCCGAGTACCGTGAGATCGGCCGGGTCCTCTCCGCGCCGCGCCATTCGAGGTTGACGCTGCTGTGGCAGGCCCTCATGGAGACGCCTCGCCTGCTGACCCGTATGCCGGGCGCCATCGCCGAGGACCTGCGCCTGTTGCATCGCGAGGTATGGAATGGCTTGAGGTCCCACCGTGCCCGCGTGAAGCCCCGAGCGGTCGACCGGAGGATCTTTGACCTTCGTGCAGATGTCGGCGCTGAGTCGCTGATCGATGCGCGTGGTCAGGCGGCCGACTTCCAGCAAGCCGACGTTGAGCGCTACCGCGAGGTGATCGAGGAAGCGCTGCTCCGTGTCATCCAGGAGTTCCTCAGTGACCGAAATATCGATACCAGCAACCTGACGGAAGAGAGCACCAAGATCTTCAACAACGTCAGCAACACCAGCTACGCCAACTACGGGATCATCGGCCAAGCCAACGCCGAGAACATCGCGGTCGGGCAGAACGCCACGGCCAGCGCATCCACCGCGCCAAAGACGGCAGGAGCCGCCAACGCAGGGCACGAGCGCCAGCATGGGTGATCACTTCGCCAACTACGGAATCATCGGGCAGGCCCAACGCTGAAACAATCGTGGTCGGACAGCACGCTCGCGCAGTCGTCGGACAAGACCACCCGACAGAGCTGAAGTCGCTGGTCGAGATGGGGAGATTGATAGCTTCCGCCGCGCGCTGGCCGTGCCGGCCGAGCAGGTCGCCGGGTTCGCCAATCCACTGGTCCTTCCCGAGCGCGTGGTCAAGCATCTGCTCGCCCGGCTCCTCGGCGAGCCGTTTGTCCCCAACGACTGGGGCGGCGAGCACGACGACCTCTACACGACCCGGGTCACACTCAATGACAGGCCAACCCCGACGAGCTTCCTGCTCAAGGGTGCCGGCCTGAAGGGCATGCTGACCCCGTCCAGGCTTGGCAAGAACGGCGATCAGCTCACGCGTATGCTGCGTCAGCCCGCCGACCTTTTCGTCGTTCAGCACGTCGGACCGGTCAGTCCGGCGGTGCGTCAGCAGCTCCAGGACGCGGTCGTCGCGCGGCGCACTCACGGCCACACCGCGGCGGTCGGGTCGGTGTGGGATGGCGTGGACACCGCCCGGCTGTTCGTCGCCCACGGCTACCTCGAGCCCCACACTGGCAATCTCCGACCCGGGTTCCTCAAGGACTAACGTAAGCTTTGTGCACTATGGGTCTATTCTTGTGGATCATTGACAGGATCGTGGTGCGCCAACAGAAGCGTCGGCGCGTCAAGGTGCTGGTTCATCAGGCGGTGTTCTTCGGGCGCGACCCTGCTACCGGCAGGACCATCGGATCGGAGCCTCACTACTTCGTGAAAGTGACCAATCTCTCGGAAACGCGGGAGATTGAAATCACCCATATCTGGATCGACGGAAATCCCCAGGTCCACCTCATGAACCCTGCTCGACCGCTGCCAGCTCGACTTCGCCCTGATGAGACCTGGGAGGATTGGGTGCGCGTTGCGGACGTGACGCACGTATCGAAGGTGGAGCGAGCCTTCCGGATACGCCTTTCGAACACGCAGGTCATCAAGTCGCGCCCGAACAAGGACGTTCCTCCGGTCGGCTACCTTGCGGGTGCTGGCGACCGATAATGCGTCGGTCTGGAGGTCGAGCCAGAAGAGGCAGGCTCGCGTAAGATATGGTTCTCGAGGGGCGTTGGTGCTGGTCAGACGCGAATTGTTGACCCTTCGATGTGGAGTGGGGTGTTCGCGTTCTGGGATGTCAGGTCCACTCTTGCCGACCAACTATGGAGCGCCGACCACATGCAGCGCGTCGAACAGCACCCGGTTCGCCGCAAGCGGCACTGACAGGCCCGCATCGCCCGCGAGCGCCCAACCGAACACGCCCAGCTCGTTGCCGGCAGCTGCGGCCAGTCCAGCCGGGCGGCCGTCCCGCTTCCAGCGTCAATGGGTCGGCCCTCTACGTCCCCTCCTCACATCCTTAGCCAACAAACTACCGATGCGGGCCTGCCGGAGGGAACAGCGCGTCGCGCCAGAGGTACACGCCGCCGGCGGCCGGTGACGGCTCCCGCCCGAGCAGGTCGGTAACGAAACGGACCATTGTCGGCTGCCGCCGCATCGGGCCGACGATCACAGTCTGAACGCGGTCGGCACGCAGCTCGTCGAGGAGCGAGGCGCGCAACTCGTGGGTCAGCTTGGGCGGCTGGCCGGCTTGGACGATGGACAGGACATTGGACAGCACTGTCGGGGGCGCGCCGTAGGGGGAGGAGCGCCCCGAGTTGGGCCCGACGAAGTAGCCGCGCAGCATCTTGAACCGCATCCCGGCCTGCGCCTGCCAGACCATGGCGTTTGAGCTCAGCGGCGCCGACGGGGGCACGACCAGGGCCACGCTCCCCTCGGGGAGCTGGCGCACCTCCGGGCCTGTGAAGAAGGCGGGTACGCGGACCGGCTTGGTGCTACGCACGCCGGACGGCACCAGCGGGACCAGCGCGGCCACGACCGCAACCACGGCCAGGACCCGCCCGGCAACCCGCCAGTGCCAGGCTCGCCAGAGGAACCAGGCCAACAGCAGCCCGGCGAACAGGGTGGTGAACATGGCCAGCCGGGCCGGGATCAGGTTGGAGATCAGCGGCAGGTTCTGGAACGCCCGCCACGGCAAGTGGACCCCGGTCGTGCGACCGGCCACGTGCAGCCGCCCGCCCATCGACAGCAGCGCGGCGGCCAGCCCCAGCAGCGCGCTCACGCGCACCACCGGCTTCGACCACCACCGAATGGCGGTCACGACCCCGATCAGCAGCAGCGGGATCCCCAGGTAGGCGCCTTGCTCGGCGATGTTGCCGGTGAAGTGCGCAGCCAGGCGCAGGGCGGATGGGGGAGCCAGCCACTGGGAGCGGGTGGGGACGACGAAGTTGTAAAGGTCGCTCACGTAGTTGGTGGACCCCTGGATGTCGCCCACGACGCGCTGCGGCCCGGCCAGCTGCAGCCACAGCGGCCAGGCGGCTAAGACCAGCGACACGAGGGCGGCCATCGCCAGGGCCCGCAGCGCGTACGGCACCCTCTTCGCGACCTGGCACGGGTAGAGCAGCACCAGGACGAGCAGCATGGTGGCGCCGATCACGGCGGTGGCGACCAGCACTTCCTCCCCGATCAGCAGCTGGCAGGCGGCCATGAGACCCAGGCCTGCGCCCAGCCACCAAGGCGACCGGCGCTGGCGCACCAGGATCTCCTCGAGGGCAACCAGCATCGGCGGCACCAGGAACAGCAGCGTCACGTGGAGATGCCCGCGCGACTGGTTGAGGATGTACGGCGAGAAGCCGAACACCAATCCGCCAATGGCGGCGGCGGCGTCGCTGGGCACGTACCGCCGGATCGCCAGGTAGGCCGAGAACGCGGACAGCCCGAGGGCGGCGGTCAGCAACAGGTTGAACGTGAATATCACGCCCAGGGCGCTGGTCACAGGAGCCAGCAGCAGCCCCGGCAGGGGCAGGGACGTGTTCCACATTGCGTTCACGCCCTGCGGGTAGTTCAGGTAGTCGGTGAACAGCGGGTTGAGGCCATGCCCAACCGCGTACGGGGTCCAGCGCAGGAACCATATGAACAATCCCGCGTCGCCCCCGCCGCCCCCGATGGTCGTGCTCGTCGGTGACACCCACGCGCCCGGGAAGACCCGGGTCGCTAGGGCCAGGAATACGATCAGGACGAGCGCCTCCGGCCACAGCGCGTGCAGCAGCCGCCGTCCCAGCGAATCGGGCGGCTGCGTCTCGACCGCGACCGGCTCGGCGATCGTCTCCGCCACGGATGGCCCTTCCGCGGGCGCACGGCCGCCCGGCTGCAGCCGTGCCCCGGACTCCTGACGCTTCCTGTTCGGTTGAGCGAGTCACAGGATCGTTGCAGCCCCCTTGGCCGCCCGCAACCGCCTGCCACCGGGCGAGATCACGGCCGCCCGCGTCTTTCTGCACCGGACTCGACGAACGTAGCATTAGGTCCAAACAGCGCGGCTTTGATTCTCTACCTCGAAGGCCCGCTGGAGTCAGGGCCGGCACGGTCACCCGGGGCGGGGGTCGTCGTCGCAAGGTTCGCGACTCTCATCCGCTGGAGTCCTCCTGAGATGGGATCGGGAATTTCATGCGGTCCATTCAAGCATTCGGCGGTGTTGGAAATTCGAACCAGTGACGATGGCCTGCGGCAGCTCTGGAAGCCCGCGGGATCGTCTCCGCGGCGCGCTTGCCGGAGCCATGAAGACACGGGACGCCGTGGCGGTCGTGGCCTTCCGGTCAGCGTTTTTGCACTCGACAACGCGGAGGCGGTGGATCTGGCACATGCCCCCGCGCCGAGCGCCGGGCACGCGGACCTCGCGGGCACGGTGGCCGGTCTTGGGGCCACCGAGTTCGAGCGTGGAAGCCTCACGGAAGCGCAGCGGAAATGGTCGTCCGCGCGGAGGTGAACGATCGGCAGGCGGCCGCGCGTGACTACGAGGATGCGGGCCACCTTGAACGAGCGAGCGGCCGCGAACGGAGGCGAGGATCCTCGGCTCCTAACTTGGCAATACGCTGACGCGATGACCTGCTGACAGATTGGTCAGAGATGGATCGTTTGGCCCTCGACTCGGAGTGGGGTGTTCGCGTTCTGGGACGTCATGTCCACTCTTGCCGACCAACTGTCGATAACAGGCCGTCGGTCGAGTTCCAACAGCTCACCAACAGATTGCCTTGGCGAGCTGTTGACTTGTTGGAGGGACCCGAGGTCTGGGGGTTGGGTGCCAGGTGCCCCGGAACCTGATCTCGCCGATGCGGGCGTGGCTTCTCAGCACTTGGAGGACGGCCTTGTGGTTCCATGGCTTGTTTTGCATTGCATGGCTACAACACGCTCCAGGGCAAGGACGCCTTCGACGCTGAGATCGAAACGAGGACTTCGAGGCAGCCCGACCATCACCATCGAGCGCCCTGATCGAGGAGGCAACAGCGTCGTTTGCGACCAGTGAAGGAAGCGCGGCCCAGAAGGGCGGCGATCGCCATCCTCTGCCAACCGCTCGGCGCGATGTAGAGCGGGTGAGATCGGCTTCGACCTCAGTGCATGAAGGTGAACCCACCGCTCAGGAATGGGGCCAGCAAATGCAGATCCGTACCCGCATGTGCATGAGTGCCGACGGTTACGTGACGACGCCGGACGGGTGGCCGGTCCAGCTCGCCGACCCGGCGTTCGTCCCTGGCGAGAGCTACGGCTTCCCCGAGTTCCAGGAGAGCTGCGACGCAGTGTTGATGGGCCGCACGACGTTCGAGCCCGCCCTCAGCGCCGACCGGTGGCCGTGGCCGAACCTGGACGTCTTCGTGCTCGGCTCGCATCGTCCGTCCGGCACTCCCGACCACGTGGTTGTCGACAGCGACCCGGCGCGGCTGCTCGCGAGGCTTCGGGCGGCCAACCGGGGCGGCGACGTCCATCTCGTCGGCGGCCCGCGCACGATCGAGACCTTCCGCACGCTCGGCGCGCTCGACAAGCTCGGCCTGATCGTGCTGCCGTTGCTGATCGGAGAGGGAATGCAGCTGACGCCGTCGCTTGGTACCGACACCAGGCTGACGCTCGAGAGTGAGCGCGCCCTTCCGGGCGGGTCGGTGGAGATCGTCTACGCCGTGAGCAGGCGTGCGCGTGACTTGCCGGCCCCTGACGCGGGAGCCCCTGCCGCTTAACTTACCTGCCGCTGAAGAACTCGCCTTGGAAAGAGCCCTTAGCTGTTGGTTTGAGTCCTTGCTTGAGTTGCTTGAGTCCGAATGGCGAAAGAATCCGTTCGGTCCCTTGTGCCACAACGGATTGGAGCGGTGATGCTGCGGACCACCAACCCCCAGCGCTCGCTGTGGGAGGCGATCCTGCCCGCCGAGGCGCTCGGGCTGCCCAGCGAGCTTGTCACGGTGGACCGGCTGCTGGACGATCCGGCGTTCATCCAGCCCTTCCGGGTCCACTTCGACCCGATCATCGGCCGGCCGTCGATCCCGATCGAGACCTATCTGCGGCTGATGTTCTTGAGATTCCGCTACCGGCTGGGCTACGAGCTGCTGTGCCGCGAGGTCGCCGACTCGATCTCCTGGCAGCGGTTGTGCCGGATCCCGCTGGGCGGCCAGGTCCCCCACCCGACCACCCTGGTCAAGCTCACCCGCCGGGTGGGCGAGCAGACGGTCGACGGGCTGAACCAGGCGCTGCTGGCCCGCGCGGCCCAGCGCAAGTTGCTGCGCACCCACAAGGTCCGCGCCGACATCACCGTGATCGGCGCGAATGTGGCCTACCCGACCGACCTGGGACTGCTGGCCCGCGCGGTCGACAAGCTGGCCAGCACGGCCAAACGCGTCCAGGCCGCTGGGGGTGCGACCCGCACCCGGATCCGGGATAGCCGGCGCGCGGCCCGCCGTCGCGCCCACCAGGTCGCTCAGGCCATGCGGTCGCGTACCGACCAGGCCAAGCAGGTCGTGTTCGAGGTCACCCGGCAGGTCGCCCGGCTGGCCCAGGCCCAGCTGGCCGATGCCAGCGCGCGGTTCAGACGCGCTGGTTTCGCCCACCGCGGAGCAACCCGACCGGAGCCGCCGTCTGCGCCGCCGCCGGCCTGGGCCAGGATCTGCTGTTGTGGTCGATCGGCCGAGGGCCACAGGCCGTTGGCGCGCCAGCCGCGGCCGCCGAACATTTGGCCTGTGTGGTCGGGCCCCGGGGATGTAGTCGGCCTCCACGACGGGATCGGTCGGGGCACCTTCGACCCGGACGGCGCACCCGCGCGGCGGCCGCGAGCCCGTCGTCGGGTCGAGCTCGCCGCCCTGCCATCCGCGCTGCAACGCCTCCAGGCCAGAGGGATCCGCCTGATCACCGCTTCCGAGCTCGTCGAGGCGACGCCGCAGGCTACAGCTTGACGAAGATCCGGCGCCGGTACAGCCACTCCGCCAGCGCCCACACGACTACCAAGGTGGCAGCCGCATAGGCGACCGCGGCGAAGGAGGCGCCCAGGAGCCGGTCGAGCGGCCGGACCAGGTCGGCCTGCCACGGCTTGAGCAGGAACGCGAACAGCAGGACGGAGACCGCGTACCCGGCCAGGGCGTTACTGCCGAGCACCACCAAGGGCCGGGCCGATCGCCGGCAGGGACCGAGGTCCACGAGCAAATAGGCCGCCGCTGTCACCAGATACGCCGCGCCGGCGGTGACCAGCACATACGACGGCGACCACAGCGGCTTGGACACGGGCACCACCACCGCGGCGGCCACGCCGGCGGCAAGCGTGCTCACCCCAAAGGCGGACAGCCGCTCGGTCACTCCGCTCCCGTCCTGCCGGTCGCGAAGAACCCGGCCGGCTGCCACCCCGGTCAGCACGGTCACACTGCTGGCCACCATCACCAGCACACCATGCTCGGAGAACTGGCCGAGCATGTGGCGGTCGACGAAATCGGCCAGGTTGGTGCCTGGCGCCCACGAGTCGGGCCGCACCCCGTCGGCCGGCACGAACGCATAGGCGGCCCAAAGCCCTGCCAGGACCGCAGCACCGGCCGGGAGCTGGGCCCCACGGGGAAGCTTGAGGGCCAGCCAAGCGAGCAGATACGCGCCGGCGATCTGCTGCAGCACGCCGGTGGAGGGGGCGAGCCGGAGTTGCTTCGCGGAGACGAGCAGGCTGCCCAGCACGACCAGGCCCCCCACCCGGCGGAGCACGGCCGGCGGCCGCTGGGCCCGCTCCGAGAACGGCATCGAGGCGCCCACGGTGAACAGGAACAGCGGGAAAACCAGGTCGGCGACGGTCAGCCCCTGCCAGGGAGCGTGCCGGAGCTGGCGGGGCATGGCGGCTGGGATGCCGGCATCGTTGACCAGCAGCATGCCGACGATGGCCAGCCCTCGAACCACGTCGATGGCGACGATCCGTCGCCGCTGCGGTTCGGCCATGACGCCTTGCTGTCTCCTTCTGCCCTGGACATTGCCGGCCTTCCAGGATGCCATGACGGGTCGTTTCGGCCCTCATCGCTCGGCGTCGCGTTGGCCTTCGCCCGACACCAGCCTCCCTGCCGGAAGGGTCCCTCCCGGCCAGGGGCCTGGTCGGATCAGCCCGGCATGTGCTGATAGATGCCCGCCTACCACGCGATCGAGGCGGCTGGGTCACCCGGTTTGGGGATGCGTCGGGGTGGTGCCGCCGGCGATGAGCAGGTCGAAGCCGTCGGGGGTATTGAGCAGGCCCGGGGCGGTGCCGGCCCGATCGGTGCTGCCGTACTGCCAGACGATCCGCCTGGTGGCGGGGTCGATCACCACGACACGGTGACGGTAGTCGTCGTTGACGCAGATGAGTCCGCCCGGCAGCCGTTCGGCCAGGCTCGGGTGGTCCAGCATGGCCGCGCCGCCGCGTGGGCGGTAGACCCAACGGAGATGACCTTCCCGAGTGAACTCCATGATCCCGCCCGGTCGAGCGTAGTCGGCGACAAGGTACAGATCGCGACCGAGCTGCTGCGGGTCGGAGGGGTAGGCGATCGGGAGATGAACGCTCCAGACCAGGCGCCCGCCAGGGGCGATCTCGTCGACCCATGACCCGTGGATCTCTGACACGAGCAGGTCGCCATTCGCCAGAGGCGTGTCGCCGTTGGGATACCCGAGGCTGCGCGGCGGATCGTGGGCGCAACGTCCCGTCGCGCCGATTTGCGTGGTGCCGCGCGGCCCGATGAGCAGGATGCGGCAGTTCTTGGCATCCGCGACCACCACCCGGCCATCCCGGAGCAGGTAGGCGTCGTCCGGCTGGTTCAGGTAGCCGGGTCTGCTCCCCGCAACCTTCGGGTGCCCGTAGCGCCACTGCACTCGGCCGTCGGGGAACGCGATCTCGACGATGGTGTCGTTGCCTTCCTCGTTGGAGATGAGGGCGGTGCCGTGTCGGATGAAGAAGGCATCGTCGGGGAAGTAGAAGCCACCTGGCGGCGCGGGTGCCCCTGCCGACGGGTACCGCCACAGCACATGCTTGGCGGCGTCGACCAGCAGCAGCCGATTGTTGCCCCGGTCGGCGATGAGCAGGCGACCTTGGAACGGCGCGGCGGCGGGCGCGGCGTGACCCGCGGAAGCAGGTCGGGTGGCGAGCCGCAGGAGAGCCGCGGTGGCCAGCTGGCTGCCGTCCTCCCCGCCCAGCAGCCAGGCGCTGCCGCCGGCCACCACCGCCGCGGCGTTGGAGACGGGGCGGGGGAGCCTGCCCGCGTGGATCATCTTGCGGCTTGCAGGGTCGAACCGCCAGATCGCGTCGGTTGCCCGGCCGCCCGACCGGCCGCCGGCAAGGTAGATCCGGCCGCCGAGCCGGACCGCGGCGGCGTCCGCCAGCCCCTGAGGGAGCCGGCCAACGACCCTGGCGGTACCGGTGCGCAGGTCGATCGCCTGGATCGCGCGCGACTCGACGTTCGGGGCGGGCTCGCCGCCGAACACGTACACGACCACGCCGTCGGCCGCCAGCGCGGGATAGCGGACCCCTTGCGGCAGTTGCGCGACGGTACGGAAATGCATGCCGTCGGTGGTCTGGAGCACCGCACGGCTGGGCGCGCGACCGTCGTACCCTCCGACCAGGTACGCTCTGCCGGCGACGGTGATCGCGGCAAGGTCGGACCGAGGCGCGGGCAGCCGTCCCTTGAGCAGGGCACGCCGTCCGGGGACGACTGCTTGGACGGCGGCGACGGTCTGCTGGGCGCCACCGCCGAAGACATAGGGCGTGCCGCCTAGCAACGCCCCCGCCGCATCGTGCACCGGGGCCGCGAGCCGGCCCGTCGGCGTTGCCGTGCCGCGCGCGAGGTCGAGGTGCAAGATCCGGTCGGTGGTAGCCTGCGACTGCTCCAGCCCGCCGATCAGCAGGGCACCGCCGTTCCCGTCCGGCAGAGCGACCGCGCGCGACAGCGGTGCCGGCAGCCGCCACGGCGCGGCCGACGACTCCAGGACCGTCCTGCTCCCGGCATTGGTCGAGTGGGTGGACGCCGGCGGGGCTCCTGAGCGGGCGGGGTGCCGCGCGCCGCCCGTGCAGCCGCCAGCGACAAGGCACAGAGCCAGAGCCAGCACCACGAGGCCGGACCACCGCCGCTCGCCCCTCATCCCACCCTCCATCGCACGCCGGCGCGGAAGCGTATACGACCCCTCCGGCGATGAACGTCCCATGAGACCATCGCGGGAAGGCACCGACGCCTTTGTGGACGCTCCGCAGCCCGCTGCAGCGAATCGAATAGCCGGCTGTCATGGCGTGTTCGAGACTGCTCAGAGCCGGGCCGTCGGCCCTTCGACCTCGGGCCGAGGGCGTTGGCAGCGCCGGAGGTTGCTCCGACGGGTTCCTCTGTATGTCACGGGCCAGGCTGGGGCCGGTGTGGAGCTCAAGCTGGCAGGAACTGTGGGTTATCGTGGTGCCTGTGATGGACGGCTCCCACCTGCCTCTCGCTGGCCGGGTCGGGTTGCCCCTGGCGGTTCTGCTTGCTCTGCTCTGGGGCGGGAACAGCGCTCAGCCGGGGATGACCGGCGCGTCGCCGGAACAGCAGCCTGCAGTCCGGACGACTCTCAAGCTGCAGTACGGCATCCTCGGTCACAACGTGCACGTGGTCCAGCCGGCTGCTCGCCACAGTCAAGGCAACCGACGTGGCTTCACGCCGGTTGCCATGCTGGCCGCAGCGCTGGCCGGTGCCGTGGCTGCGACTTCTCTGCGGGAGCGGGTCTCCCGCTCGAGGCGCCTGGACGGTCGGCTCATCGCCCTCCGGCCCCGCGCTCCCCCTTCTTGCCGGCTCTGACCTATCGGTGGGCTTCCGCCACAACGGCGTGCCTACACCGCAACGCCACAAGAAGTCGGTTCCGCAGCCGGAGAGGAAGGCACAGCTATGGCTGCCACGACCCCAACATCGGCCTCCACCCAAACGGAGGCGCTCCAGGAACTCGCCGCCTTCCCGCTGGTGGAGGCGCTCTTCGGCCGCCGCTCCCGCCGCTTCGCGCTGGGCGATGAGATCCCGGACGGCCCGCTTGCCTACCGTTCGATGCGCCAGCCGCTTCCCCTCAGCGACCTCGAGCGGATGCTCGTCCTGAGCGCGATGGGCGGGACGACGGGCTGGCACTTCTCGATCACCCGTCATGCCCGCTATGCGCCGCATCTCTCCAACTACGCCGGTGGGGCCGCTGGGCGCACGTTTCCCTCCGCGGCCGGGTTCCATACCGCCGAGCTGTTCTTCACCGACGACTCCGGTCTCTACTTCTTCCCGACCCGTGACGCCGGCGCGCTGATCGACCCGGCCACCGACCAGGTGACGCCCGAGCTGATGGTCGAGCGCCACCGCGACCGGGTCCGGAAGCTGTCCGATGGACGGCTGTACCTGCCGGCGGAGGAGCCCTACCTGGAGGGCCACAACACCTGGTGCGTCAACGTCCCCGGGTCGCTGCTGGTCATCCCCGTGGCCGACATCGCCCAGCACCTGATCGCCATCCTCTGCTTCTTCACCCAGAACGCGTTGGCCATCTACGACGACGTCAACGCCCGCCAGATCCCCGGACTCGACGAGTTCAGTGGCCTGGTGGACATCGAGGAGCCGCTCCCGCTCACCTTCGCCGAGCAGTACGCGCTGACCGAGGCCACCGCCGAGCTCGCCAGCGCCTGCTACGCCGGCGTGCTCATGCTCCAGGGAATGGGCCTCGGCGGCTGGATGTTCGATGGGATCGACCGGTTTTCGATGCTCGGAGCGTCCGGCAACCCCGAGGTCCCAGGCCTCTTGTTTCGCTACGACAAGGACGAGCGCTGGTCGACGCCCAACCCCACCGGCCGCCAGGGGGGTGTTCGAGGCCTACTGCCCGCCGCATTACCCCAACATGGCCGCGGCGGTGGAGGCCTTCGCCGAGCGCAAGTTCGGCCCAGGCGGCCCGTTCCACCCTGACACTCCGGGAGCATGGACCGACAGCCCGGGCGTGCGGGGGAGCGCTCAGGTTCACGACCAGCGGTTCAAAGCGTGCGTCGCGCTTCAGGCCCAGTACGTCCTCGACACCTTCGGCAAATTCCCGGGCACGGTGCCGTCGGTGTTCATCATGAACTACGTCCAGGCCCATCACCTGGATCTCGACTTCTACGACCGCTTCTTCGAGCCGGGCGCCTACCTGGATACGCACGCCCAGCACATGCCGCGCTGGCATGGTGGGCCGGAGGAGGGCTGAGGGATGGGCGAGCACGTACGCGCCGGCGACCTCGACATTCCCTCGGCCCCGCAAGGAACGCGCGCTCGCTTGGAGCGACCTCGACCAGCCAGCGGCCGTCGAGAGGATCATCGAGGAGGTGCTCGCTTATCGCACAAGCAGACGACCGAGGACGTGCAGCGCTTCCTCGACGCCTTCGTCGATCACGATACGACCGATCGTCTCGGGGAGATCGCTGCCCCGACGCTCGTCCTCGCTGGCGGCGAGATGACCAGTCGCCCGGAGCTTGGCCCCACGATCGCCATCAGGTACAGCGCATGGTTCAGCCCTCAGACGCGATTGCGGCTCGGAGCGCTTCGACGTGCGTGGGCGGTAGGCACTGCGCTGCCCATTCCATTATCTGAACGTCTGTCGAGTCCGTGGGGATCAGTCACATGGCCCAGCTCGAATCGCCGTCTTTGTCTTCCAGCTCGATCCGGACCTGACGAGTCAGCGACCTAACCTCTGGCCACATGGGCGCCCCCCTCCGCTGGCAGCCGGGCGCAGGTTGGACGGTGGAGCCTGTTGAACGTCCGATCAAGCTGCGCCCAGGAACTTGTCGTCCTCTGAACGAGGCGCTCGACCACCTGGAGCCAGGGGAGGCATAAGGAGCCACGCAATGGCCGATGACCACACGAATCCAAGGGGACGCCGCTGGGGGCCTACCAGCTGTGCGACCCCGTTTGCCTGCAGGACCGAGTTGATCGACCTGTATGTGGGCGCCTCCGCGAGGGGCGGCGCGCAGCCGGCGAGATTCCCTGGTGCTGCGAGAGGAGCCACCGATGCCCGAGAAGTGCGTGACCTGTGGCCTGGTGTTTAGAAGCAGCAACGAACTCGATTGGCACGTCCGTGACGAGCACATGCAGCGCACGGCGCCGCCGCCACGCGCGGACGGTGAGCGCGAGCCGGGCGCGACCGGTGAGCGCGAGCCGGGCGCGACCGCCGTGGAGCCTCCTGGCCGCCCACGGTGGTTGAGCGCTGCTCGGAGGTTGCTCGGGCGGCGGCCACCGGAGTCCTCGTCCGGGCAGGGTCACGGAAAGGCCTGATGTCCAGGCGGTGACGAGCTGTCGAGCACCCATCACGCCTGGCTATGAGGACCGTCCCGCCTGAAATGCGTGCTCGACCGGTGGGGTCCGCCGATAGGGATCCTTGCCGACCGTGTACGCGTGCTGCTCGAGCTCGAGCGCACGCTTGCGGGCCTGCGCCATGGCTGTCGGGCCGAGACTTGGCCCTTCGACGAGGAGCGGGGGGCTCGCGTTCTGGGATGTCATGTCCACTCTTTCCGACCAACTGTCACCAACAGGTCGCGTGCGGGTTCCGACAGCTCACCAACAGATCGTCGCGCTGGTGAGCTGTCGGCGTCACCGGACGTGCGCCAGCCCAGCGGCGCCGCCCCTGAACAGAGCCGGAGCGGGTGGGTGACCTCAAGGAGCGTCAGCTCGCCGTCAACCGTCGCCTTGTCATCGTCGACCCGAACCGTGGTGGACACAAACAACGCCTGCGGATGCTCGCCGGTCCGCAGGAGCTTGGCGCTGGTCTTG
>WNGJ01011301.1_pt1 | contig 20511 bp, 22 predicted proteins | sample 5400611 | NCBI WGS metagenome assembly WNGJ01 (sample SAMN13153375, study PRJNA577476) | soil metagenome | isolation source: 40 cm soil or saprolite under Garry oak tree replicate 1 | place: USA:California | collected 2016-06-15
TGGCATTCGCAAAGACAGGTTTCGTGAAGATGCATCATTTTGCTTTCGAGGTGGTAGACTTCTCCTACCTGGCACGACAGGCCGAACATCTTATGCAGAATGGCTATGTGCTGCTCTATGGACCCGGACGACATGGCCCAGGCCAGAATCATTTTGAATACTTCAGGGACCCCGAGGGGAACTTGATTGAATTCATGTGTGATCTCCAGCAAATCTGGGATGATGCGACCTATGTACCCAGAGTCTGGAATTCGCAAGAACGATGGGTGAACATGTGGGGACCTGATGGTCCAGCCGATTTTGTATAAGAATCGCTAACCCAAAAAACGATTCTATTGCAAAAAATCTCGAACATTTGCCTTAAGCAAATGAAAACTGCACACTGAGATGACCCAGGTCTTGGCGAGGTTCGTTCTGATCGTATAACGTCCGTACATCACGACGTAAGTGCATCTTACATAACAATGAAAGGAAACAAGCACATGACAATATCCCAAGAAAGTGCTCTCACGGGAGAGAAGACGGCAACTCGCCCTTTCACAGGAGCAGAGTATTTAGAGAGCTTGCGCGATGGGCGCGAGGTCTACATTTACGGTGAGCGGGTGAAAGACATCACGACTCACCCGGCTTTCCGCAATAGTGCACGCATGATCGCCCGCTTGTATGACGCGCTTCATGACCCGGCAAAGAAGGATGTGCTCACAACCGAGACAGATACTGGTAGTGGAGGCTTCACCCACAAGTTCTTCCGCACCCCACGAAGCGCGGAGGACCTGGTTGGTGCTCGTGATGCCATTGCTGAGTGGGCACGCATGACTTACGGTTGGATGGGGCGTGCCCCTGATTACAAGGGCAGCTTTCTTGCCACCCTGGACGCGAATGCCGAGTTTTATGCCCCTTATCAGGCGAATTCTCGTCGCTGGTACAAGGAAGCCCAGGAGAAAGTGCTCTACTTCAACCATGCCATCGTCAATCCCCCGGTCGACCGCAACCTCGCACCCGATCAGGTAGGCGATGTGTACATGCATGTCGAGAAGGAAACAGACGCGGGTATAGTGGCAAGTGGGGCGAAAGTCGTCGCAACCGGGTCAGCCTTAACCCACTACAATTTCATCGCCCATTATGGTTTGCCGATTAAGAAGAAGGAGTTTGCCATCATCTGTGCCGTCCCCATGGATGCGCCTGGTGTGAAGCTGATCTCGCGCACGTCCTATGAGATGACCTCAGCGGTCATGGGCAGCCCCTTTGATTACCCACTCTCCAGCCGCCTGGATGAGAACGACGCCGTGTTCGTTTTTGACAAGGTACTCATTCCCTGGGAGAACATCTTCGTGTACGGGAACGTAGACAAGGTCAACACCTTCGTCCCGATGTCTGGATTCATTCCACGCTTCACCTTGCATGGATGTGTGCGACTTGCAGTGAAGCTGGACTTCATCGCCGGACTCTTCCTCAAGGCGGTGGAGGCGACAGGAGCTAAGGATTTCCGTGGTGTGCAGGTGCGCATCGGGGAAGTACTGGCCTGGCGCAACCTGTTCTGGGCCATCACTGATGCCATGGCGCGCACGCCTATGCCCTGGGAGAATGGGGCAGTCCTCCCCAATCTCGACTACGGCATGGCCTATCGCGTCTTCGCCACTGTCGCGTACCCACGCATCAAGGAGATCATCGAAAACGATCTTGCCAGTGGGTTGATCTACTTAAACTCAAACGCGGTGGATTTCAAATCGCCAGCGATTCGCCCTTATCTCGATAAGTACGTGCGCGGCTCCAATGGCTACACGGCGGTCGATCGAGTCAAGCTCCTGAAGTTGCTCTGGGATGCAATGGGGACAGAATTTGGCAGCAGGCATGAACTCTACGAACGCAACTACGCGGGGAACCATGAGGGTATTCGACTCGAGGTTCTTGACGTAGCTACGGCCTTCGGTCAGGTCGAGAAGTACAAGGGCTTCGCCGAGCAGTGTATGGCCGAGTATGACCTGGATGGCTGGACAGCACCGGACCTCATCAATCCAGACGACGTGAATCTCTTTATGAAGAAGTCCAGGTAGGGCTACTATCCGCCGGTCGGTGAGTAGTGGCAGGAAGAATAACGAAAGGAGCATGATGTGGAAGCACACGTGTTTCGCCAGGTGATTGGTCACTTCGCGAGTGGCGTTACGGTGATCACGACCCGTGAGCAAGGTATCAACTACGGCCTGACCGCCAGTGCTGTTTCCTCACTCACGCTCGAACCACCGATGTTGCTGGTCTGTATCAATAAGAACACTGGGACGCAAGCCGCCATTAGGTGAGTTTGGTGAACCGCTGTTGGCTGGGGCCTTGGCGCATATCGAATGTTGTGTCGCTGCCGATGTGGAAGCGGGAACGCATCGCGTCTTTCTAGCTGAGGTTGAGCGGGCAAGGGCATATGTTGGCTCACCCTTAACCTATTTTCAGGGCAAGTTTGGACGCTTTGGGCAGACACAAGACGAAGCCATCTACCGAGAGATGCGTCAGCACGTGTTGGACCGCGACCTCGCTCTGGGCGAAGCACTTGACCCGTTTGAACTTGCTGATAAGTTTGAGACCACGCAATCCAGTACCTATTACGCGCTGACCAAACTTGTTGCCGACGGGCTGATCTCTCGCGATCTCACCAAAGGGTATGTTGTCACCCCGATTGATGCGAAAGCACTACAGGAAGCCTTTGAAGCGCGTTGCACCATCGAGATTGGTGTCGCAGAACAGACCGTCGGTCGTATTTCGCCTGATGATCTCGCGGAATTGCGCAGGCGTATGGAGGTGACGCTCCCAATGGTCGTGAATCATCGTTTCGTGGACTTCGAGCGCTATATTGAGGCGAACAGGGCCTTCCACGATTACATGGTTGGTCTCACGAAGAACAATGCGTTGCTTGCAGCCTACCGTCGGCTCAGTGTGGGGGGAATTACCTGGCGTATCATGCAACGTATGCTCAACAGGTTCGAGTATGCGGACGAGGCAATAGTGACCGATCATCGCCGCCTCGTGGAAGCCTACGAGAATGGAGATACGCAATACGCCAGGACGGTGATTGGTGGGCACAACGAGCGAGCGAAGCGTGCTTATCTGCACATGATTGAGCTGTCTAAGGGGCAGGTTTAAGCAGGGAAGAGAAGATAACGTAGTTCACACTGAAGTTGTCCAAACACTACTTACTTACAGTTGTTTTCAGTTAGTCTCACACGAAAGGAACACGAACCAATGAAACATCTGATTTCCCAACTCGCTCATGTAGAAATCCTCACCCCAAGACCGAACGAGACGTTGTGGTATTTTAAGGACCTTTTAGGTCTGGAGGAGACGGAGCGACAAGGCCAATCTGTCTACTTGCGGGGCTGGGGAGAATGGTTCCACCATACGCTCAAGGTCACTGAAGCCCCTCAAGCTGGCATGGGTCATGCCAGCTGGCGTGCAGAAAGCGCGGAAGCGCTGGAACTTGTGACCAGGGATATCGAAGCTCTGGGACTGGGTAAAGGCTGGATCGAAGGGGATCGCGGACATGGCAAGGCATACCAGTTTACCGATCCTGACGGCCACCCGATGGAGGTGTTCTGGGAGGTTGAACGCTATCAGGTACCGGAACATCTGCGCAGCCATCATCGGGCTCGCCCACAAAAGTATGTTGGGCGTGGAGCCGCGGTGAGGAGACTAGACCATCTCAACTTGCTAGCCAGCGACACTGCAACATGCTCAAAGTTCTTCATTGAGACACTCGGCTTTAAGTATAATGAAGCACTCGCGGAGGATGGGACTGAGCGTGAGCTAGGGAGTTGGCTTGCTGTCACGGGTCAGATGCATGATATTGCCTATACTGGTGATGCTATCCCAGGCATGCGTGGGCGCCTTCACCATGTGGCCTTCTGGCAAGACACCTGGGACGAAGTGATGCGAACTGCCGATATTCTACGCGACGCTGATATCACTATCGAGGCTGGCCCGGCCCGTCACGGGATTAGCGATGCCTTCTTTATGTATACGTATGAGCCTGGTGGTAATCGTGTGGAGCTCTTCTCCGGCGGGTATCTCCAGCATACGCCCGACTGGAAGCCTGTCATCTGGCACCTATCAGAATTCCGCTATGCGGGGTCATGGTGGGGCGAGTCGTTGCCCGAAACCTTCTTTACATATGGCACTCCTCCTGTTGAGGTTGCTGCACCTGTGGAAGCATAAGACGCCGATGGCAAACCATTGTTTGATGTGTATCGAGGGAGGAACCGTGTCATGATCTCTGAACAGATTGTTCAGGAACTTGCCGAGCAACTCTTCACCTGTTTTGAGAGTGGGAGCGCCATCGCTCCCATCACCGAGGCATACCCAACACTGACGATAGAAGAAGCCTATGCCATCCAACGGGTCCTGCTGACCCACCACCTTGCGAAGGGTCGCAGGGTAGTGGGCAGAAAGATAGGAGCGACGAGCAAAGAGGTCCAGCGTTGGGTTGGTGTGGATCAACCAGATTATGGTGTGTTGTTTGATGCCTTCACCTTTGAAGACAGGACCTCTATCTCACGTAGCACTCAGCGCATGATTAGCCCACGTGTTGAAGCTGAGCTCGGTTTCGTCTTGAAGAAAGATATAAAAGGTCCGGGTGTGACCTCGGTGCAGTTGTTGGCATGCATTGACGCGGTCTTTCCTGTCTTCGAGATTGTCGATAGTCGCATTCGAGATTGGAAGATCAAGATCGCCGATACCATTGCCGACAACTCTTCGAGCTGGGGCATCGTACTCGGCAAGCAGGCCATCCTACCTTTGGGAGTAGATCTTTCGACGGTAGGCATGGTACTGGAGCAAGATGGTGAGATCATTCGCACAGGAGTAGGGGCTGCCGTTCTGGGGCACCCGCTTACAAGTGCGGTCTGGTTGGTCAACACTTTAGGAGCCTACGATGAGACGCTCCATGCTGGAGACCTGCTCCTCACCGGCTCACTTGCTGCGCTTGCGGAGGCGACCCCTGGTCGCTTTCGCGCACGCTTCAGCGACGGCCTTGGAGCAGTAGAATTCGTTCTCAACGAATAAACGAATAGAAGAAAAGATACTTCATGACAGACCACCTGAGCGAAGCTAGAGCGACAGTATCGCTGGTGCGTTGGTGGTCTGAATGAGAAGAGTACGTATGGAGGTTTCCCTGGTGAGCAAAGTCAAAGTGGCAATTCTTGGGTCAGGCAACATTGCGACTGACCTGATGTATAAAATACTTAAGCGACCAGAACACATGGAGTTGGCACTGGTCTCAGGCATTATCCCAGAGTCTGACGGGCTGGCACGTGCGCGTTCTGAGGGTGTACCGACCAGTCACCACGGCATCCAGGCGATTCTAGACGATCCTGATATTCGCATCGTCTTCGATGCAACAAGCGCGAAGGCCCACGTCGAACATGCAAAACAGCTCAAGGTAACTCATCGCATCGCCATCGATCTTACCCCTGCTGCTGTTGGTCCCTTCGTGGTCCCGCCGGTGAATCTGGGCGAGCAGCTGGATGCTCCCAACGTCAATATGATCTCGTGTGGTGGGCAGGCATCCATTCCTCTCATCCACGCCATCAGTAGCGTCGCGCCAGTTGTCTATGCAGAACTCATAAGTACAACCGCTAGCCGCTCCGTAGGCCCGGGAACGCGCCACAACATCGACGAGTTCACCTACACCACAGCACGCGCTATCGAAGCAGTGGGTGGCGCGAGGCAGGCGCGAGCACTCCCCGTGATCAATCCGGCTGATCCACCACTCATCATGTCGAATACGGTCTACGCGGTGATGGAGGAAGGATTTGATGCAGCCGCGGTGTTCAACTCCGTCAAGAGCATGGTCGCAGAAGTGCAGCGCTATGTACCTGGCTATCGTCTGAAGGCCGAGCCATTTCTTGACGAGCGCGATACACCCTGGGGACACTTGCCGATGGTGATCGTCCTGAACCAGGTAGAAGGTGCGGGAGATTATCTGCCTAAGTACGCGGGCAACCTGGATATCATGACCGCCTCGGCGTGGCGAGTCGGACAACTATACGCACAGCACCAGTTACAGGCTGTAGAAAGGAGAGGAAGATGACTCAACCACTCCGCCTGACGGATACCACACTACGCGATGGCTCACATGCTATCCACTACAGTTATACTATTGAGCAGGTCCATACGATTGTCAACGGACTGGACGAGGCGGGTATTCCGGTGATCGAGGCGAGCCATGGTGCCGGGCTGGCAGGCTCTACTATCCAGCAGGGGTTTTCGACGATCCCTGAGTTCGATTTGCTTGCAGAGGCACTGCATACTGCGAAACGAGCGAAAATTGCTGTACTCCTGGTACCCGGCATTGGTACCACCAAAGAGTTGCTGCGTGCTGCCGCTATGGGCTTGCATATTGTGCGTATCGCCGTCCACTGTACCGAGGCAGACATCTCACAACAACACTTCGAGAGTGCGAAGGTCTTAGCTGAGCAGGCTAAATTGATGGAATCCTACGGGGCAGATAGTGTGTATGTGGTCGATTCAGCCGGAGCCATGTTGCCGCACGAAGCAGCGGCACGAGTCAAAGCTCTATGCGAGGCAATTTCTATCCCGGTCGGCTTTCACGCACATAACAACCTGGGCGTCGCGGTCGGCAATACGCTGGCGGCTATTGAGGCTGGCGCAAGCCAGATAGACGGAACACTGCGCTCCCTGGGTGCCGGGGCGGGCAATGCTCCAACGGAAGTGCTCGTGGCTGCACTGAAAAAGCTCGGATTGGCGCCTGATTACGACCTCTTCCAACTCGCAGACCTGGCCGAGGAGGTGGTGGCTCCACTGAGGCCCTCCCAGATGATTATTGACCGCGATTCGCTCGTCCTCGGATACGCTGGGGTCTATTCCAGCTTCCTGCTGCATGCACGTCATGCCGCCGAAAAGTTCGGACTCGACCCACGAGAAATCCTGATTGAGATGGGGCAGCGACAGGCGATTGCCGGGCAGGAGGATTGGCTGCTTGATGTGGCGGTGGAGTTAGCGCAGAAAAGGAGTACTGCGCTCCCGTCATGATGTTGGAACTGTAAGCATTGAGAAATTCTTTAAATCAGGAGGAATAGAGCCGAGCGTGCCACGCAGATCGAGAACGCTCGCAATCTGTACGTCAAAGCAGCCATGCGCATGGATCAGGGAGTCGAGTTTCCAGAGCCGGAGGCAGCGATGGCCAAATACTATGGAACCGAACTCGCCGTTGAGATTGCCAGAGATGCCGTACAGATATTCGGTGGCTATGGCTTTATGCGTGAGCTGAGTCACGATCACTCCACCTACAAGACTGAAGAGCTTTATCGTGATTCGAAGATTGCTGAGATCTATGAAGGGACTAATGAAATACAAAAGTGGATCGTGACTCGCAGTATATTCGGAAAAGAGATCACAGGCTAGAGGTAAGGAAAGCCAGATGAAGCTGAGTCAATCTGAACAGCGCTTGCTCATATATGTACAGGAGGCGCGAAGGGGCCGACAAAAAATATTGCCGCAGGCGGAGGCACTGGGGGTAGACCTCGACGGCGCTTATCGCATACAAGCTCTACCCAGTCCCGCCAAACAGGCCCAGATGGGCATTAAGTCGCCCACCTATGGTCGCGTCTATGCCGAGATGCTCCTGAACAGTCCAGTACATTTGAGCCAGTTCATCCAACCGAGGATGGAGCCGGAGCTGGCAGTGGTGATGCGTGATGATTTGCCCGCACACGTGTCGCCAGAAGCGGCACGATTGGCAGTGGGGGGTATCTTTTTAGGAGTAGACTTTTTGGACAGCATCTGGGAAGGATATCGCTTCAGTATTGCCGACGTTGTAGCTGATAATACGTCTGGTGGTGGTTTTCTGCTAGGTGAGCAACGGTTCCGAGAACCTGTAACTGGGCAGCTTCGTCTTTCTATGGATGGGGAGTTGCTCACCGAGGGTCCGGTAGAGTCTTTGGGAGATATGGGGGAAAGACTCAGCTGGTTGTCCGGAGAGGTCGGTGGGTTGCAAGCAGGGCAGGTGATCTTTCTGGGTTCGCCAGCCGCTGCTGTACCTGCCAAGCCAGGTACACTCGAACTTCGTGGTCCTCAGGAGAGTGTATTGACTGCACGAGTCAAGGAGTAAGTAAGTAATAGGAAGGATATTTTTATGCGAGGCGGAGGCGAAGAGGCAGGTTATGGAACTGCTGGAGCGTTTTGGATGGCCCGATGAAGACATACTTGACCTTGGGGATATCTCTCATTCCAGAGGGACAGAAATGTATATGCCGCTCTGGATACGAATCCGGGCAGCAGTCGGCACCAATTATTTCAATATGAGGATCGTCAAATCCTGACAACGAGCGTTGTATCAGGAACCAGAATGAGTGAAAAGAAGAGAGGCACCGCGTATGGCAGCTTATTTTATTAGTGATATCGTCGTAACTGACCCGGAGGGCATCAAAGAATATCAGCAGCGTGTAGGCGCAAGCCTTGAGCTTTACGGAGGAAAATTCCTGGTGCGAGGGGGAACCTTTGAGGTCCTGGAAGGCGATTGGCACCCACATCGACTGATCCTCCTGGAGTTTGAAAGCGTGGAACAGGCGAAGCGCTGGTACAATTCAGCCGAGTACGCATCTGTAAAAGGCATCCGCCATAGGACAGCAAACACTGATTTTGTCCTGGTACAGGGCCTCTAGTTCTATTGGAGGTAATTCAATTGAGCAACGCTCAAGAAAGAGGTGGATCGATGCTTGTCTTGAAAATAACAATGATGCGAGGTCGCACGCCTGAACAAAAGGAAGCGCTCATCGCGCAGCTTTCGCAAGCAGCGGCCAAACACTTGGATTGGCCGCTTGAGGAGGTACGAGTGGCGATCTACGAAATTGGAGAGTATGAATGGGGAATCGGCGGTCGCTCAGTTGCCGCTCGACGGAACGACGCACGGAGCCATTAAACTCGGACAGGTCGTCGATGAACACCCATTACGAAGGAGAAATGACTCATGCCAATGTTTGAAGTGCTCTACGTGAGAGAGGAACCTTTTCAGCACGAGCAAAAACGGGCTTTTACTCGTGAAGCCGTGGCAATTATACAAGATGTACTCAAGGTCAGACGTGAGCAAATTCGCCTGGTCTTTGAGCATGTTGCATCTGAGAACGGCCACGTAGCCCTGCTGAGGGAAGAAGATGAGGCAGCCAAACATGCCTGAAGCAGTAGTTGAGAAAGGATGAGGAGTTTCTATGGATCATATCCTTGTGGAAGGCGTGTGTGTCTCCCCTGACCACTATATCGGAGGAGAGCGTATCACTTCAAGTGCTACATTTGAGGATATTAGTCCCATTGATGAGACCTTGATGGGCTCTGTCGCAGCTGGTGGTCCTGCGGAGGTAGAAGCGGCAGTCGTGGCGGCGCAGAAAGCGTTTCCCGCCTGGGCTGCTCTTGGTCCGCAAGGCCGAGGCCAGCACTTGCGTCGTCTGGCTGACGTCATCGAGTCACATACTGAAGAGCTTGCGATTGTTGAGACCAGAGATAATGGTTCGCTCTTCAAGACGAATCGTGAGAGCATGGTCAATCGTAGCGCTCGCAACTTCCGCTACTTCGCGGAAGTTGCGGAGCGTCTGCATGGTGATATGTGGAATTCTGATGCCGATCATACCCGGACGCAGAATCGTGTGCTGTACCACTCTGCTGGTGTGACAGCCATCGTGACGCCCTGGAATGGACCCCTGATGTTGGCGACGTGGAGAGTGGGGCCAGCACTAGCCGCGGGCAACACCGTTGTGCTCAAGCCCCCTGAGTGGGCTCCGCTTACCTGTTCTCTGCTGGCCGATTATGCGCAAGAGGCTGGCCTTCCACCAGGAGTCCTCAATATTGTCCAGGGCCTGGGCAAGGATGCTGGGGCCTCGCTGGTGGCTCACCCAGGCGTCAGACGCATCGCGTTTACCGGTTCACCTGCGACTGCGAGAAGCATTGGCAAAGCGGCAGCAGAAAATATTACTCCTGTGGGCTTCGAACTGGGTGGCAAATCGCCATTTGTGATCTTTGCCGACGCGGACATAGAGCAGGCGGTGGCAACAGCGCTGCGCCAGTACTTTAATGCTGGACAGTTCTGCCTTGCCGGAACGCGCCTCTTCGTGCAGCGATCCATCGCCCATCAGTTTCTGGAATGCATGAGCGCGGAAGCCCGCAAGATCGTCCTTGGGGATCCACGCCAGCCTGAGACAGCGGTGGGGCCTTTGATTACCAGAGTTCACCTGGAGCGTGTCCAAGGCTTTGTGCAGCGTGCCAAGCAAGATGGAGCCAAAGTCGTGTATGGTGGCGGTGTTTCGGAGCGCCTGGGTGGCCTCTACTTTGAGCCAACCCTCTTTGTAGATGCTCCAACCGGTTCAGAGATCCTCACACGTGAGGTTTTTGGTCCCGTCCTGACTTTCCAAACCTTCGAAACGGAAGAAGAGGCGATTGCGTTGAGTAATGATACCGATTATGGGCTAGCAGCAATCGTCTTTACTGGCAATGAGCAGCGAGCACAGCGGGTCAGTGCCGCTCTGAACGCGGGTACGGTTTGGGTGAATTGCTATTACATTCGCGACCTTGGCACTCCATTCGGAGGTAATAAGCTCTCAGGCATCGGGCGTGAAGGCGGATTATGGAGCTTTGAGTTTTATTGTGATGTCCAGGCGATCTGTCATCGTTTGGGAACATTTCAGGGGTTTGTAACAGTAGCCAAAAAGCTCTAACTATCCTATGTTATCCTGAACTATCTGTAGGGGATCATCCTCACTTTTGGGGAAAGCTCTTCTCTAACGTGGAATGAGGCATGTGATTGAGCATGAAAAAAGCCAGTCGGAACTAGAAACTCAGCAATCTCTAAAATTGAGGGAGACCCCAAAAACCTTGCTATTTGCCCTGTTTGATGGTATTGTTGAGTTTGATGGGTATCCGCTGCTCTCGGCAGGCGAACAGGCGATGAGAAGCGAGGATGCACGCGCACGCCTGCGCCGATCCTCCTCTCTTGAAAAGAAACGTCTTCGTCAGATAGCGCGGGAAGCAGGTTGAAGAGAAGGCCCAGGAATTCGTGCATAAGGAGAAGAGTGAGCAAACATGACAGAGAACCGTCTGCAAGGAAAGATTTGCTTAGTGACAGGGAGCACTTCGGGCATCGGCAAAGTCACGGCCAGAGAACTGGCCAACAGAGGCGCAACCGTAGTGCTGGTGAGCCGCAGCCGTGCGAAAGGCGAGGCGACGCAGGCCGCAATCAAGCAGGCGACTGGCAATCAACAGGTGGAGCTGCTGGTCGCGGATCTGAGTGTGCTGGAAGACGTGCGCCGCCTGGCGACCGAATTTCAACAAACACATCGCCACCTGCACCTGCTGGTGAACAATGCTGGTGGTGCGTATCCGACGCGCACTCTCACCTCCGAGGGCTTTGAAGCGACCCTGACGGTCAATTACCTGGCCCCTTTCCTGCTCACCGAGCTGCTGCTCGAGACCCTGAAGGCGAGCGCACCAGCGCGCATTGTCAATGTCAGTTCCGCGCAGCACGCCACGGTCAGCATGGAATTTGACAACCTGCAAGGCGAGAAAAAGTATGCCAATCTGAGAAATTATAATCAGGCGAAGCTGGCGCTTCTGCTCTGGACGTATGAACTGGCGCGCCGGCTTGAGGGAACAGGGGTCACCGTGAACGCGCTGCATCCTGGTGTCACTGCCAGTAATTTTGCGGCGGGGATGATCGGCCCGGCCGCCTGGGCTATGAAGCTGTTCAAGCCGTTCCTGCTCACGGTCGAGCAGGGCGCTCAGACCACGCTCTACCTGGCGACTTCGCCCCAGGTGGAAGGGGTAACTGGCAAATACTTTGCGAAGAGTCAAGAGAAAAAATCTTCCAGCCGCTCCTACGATCAAACGGTCGGATTGCGTCTCTGGGAAGTGACTGAGCAACTGGTGGCTCGTTCTGCGCAGCAGAGCTGAGACTCTTTTGAGAGGAAAAGAGCGTCAGGCATTTCTCTGGGCATTCGAGCATGTGTTGTCAACCAGAAGCCCTGGATGGTGGCATATGGTGGGCCAGTTCATGTCTTCTTACCGAACGCCGCGCCTGAAAGCCCCTGCGCTTCTCGCATGGGGATGAAGGGCGCGTTCCTTGTGGGGCGTGATGGGAGCGGGGTAGAGGTTGGATCATCCCATGCGAGAAAGGCATCCACGGCCCATCGCGACCCGCTCCGCAAGAGAAAGTCCCTCTTTCGAGAGAACGCTATGCGCAAACGCTCCATTTGCTTTTCCGTGAGGGAGAAATTGGTTCTCTTCAGATGTTTTTCCTCTTGACGATACAACATTTATTGTGGCATAATCAGGAGAGCAGAACACACACGGGAGGGCAAGAGGCGTGTTCATCTACGAGTACAAGCTCGACGGCAATAAGCAGCAATACACGGCTATCGATGAAGCTTGCCGCGTGGTGCAGTTCATCCGCAACAAGTGCCTTCGCCTGTGGATGGACGGACGTCGCATCAACAAAAACGACCTCCAGTGCTACTGTGCCATCCTCGCCAAAGAGTACTCTTTTGCACGTAATCTTAACTCTCAAGCTCGTCAAGCCAGTGCCGACCGTGCCTGGTTTGCCATCTCCCGCTTCTATGAGAATTGCAAGAACCACAAGCCCGGCAAGAAGGGCTACCCCAAGTTTCAGCATGACAACCGCTCGGTTGAGTACAAACAAACGGGCTGGAAGTTAGACCGAGATGGCCGTCACATTACCTTCATCGATGGCTGTGGAATCGGTCGCCTGCGCTTAGTGGGCAATGGCGGGCAGCATATCGAAACCTTCCCTCTTAAGCAAATCAAACGGGTTCGCCTCCTACGCCGTGCCGATGGCTATTATGTCCAGTTCGCCGTCGCCACCGAGCGCAAGTGTGAACACGTGGAAACTGGGAGCGTGGTGGGCATCGACATGGGTTTGAAAGTCTTCTACACCGATTCTGACGGCAAGACGGTTGAGAACCCGCGCCATTACGCATCAGCCGAGAAGAAACTCAAGCGCCTGCACCGGCAGGTGTCACGCAAACACAAGAAGAGCCAGAATCGCAAAAAGGCCAGACAACGCCTGGCGAAAGCGTCTCTGAAAGTGCAACGGCAGCGTGAAGATTTCGCCCGCAAAACGGCGAACGCGCTGGTCTCGTCTCACGACCTGATTGCCTACGAACACTTGCAGATCCGCAACCTGGTCAAGAACCAGAAGCTTGCCAAGAGCATCTATGATGCGGCATGGGGTCACTTCCTCAGTTGGGTGAAAGCCTATGGCATCATGCATGAGGTGCCCATCATCGCCGTCGCTCCACACTATACGAGTCAAGATTGTTCTGGCTGTGGAGAGCGCGTCAAGAAAACGCTCTCCACCCGGACGCATCGGTGTCCCTCGTGTGGGTTGGTCATGGATCGAGATGAAAATGCAGCCGTGAATATTTTGGCAAAGGCATTAGAGGGTACCCTGGGGCACAGGGAAACCTATGAGCAGGTCTCAGAAAACGCTTGGGGAGAGATGACCTCTACTGTCCTATTCGCAAGGATAGGAGGGCAAGTCATCTCGTGGAACCAAGAACCCCCTTGGCGCCTAGCCATGGGGAGTGTCAGCAGATGTGAGGGATAAAACGAGAGGTGACCTGGGCCAGATAGGCGTCATAGCCTGGCAGTTCTTCCCGCAACAGGCGTTCCTCCAATACCGCGCGCCTGACGACCAGGCCAATGAGCACCAGCGCAAGCACGAGTCCGAACGCTGATCCCAGCAAGAGGGGCATCCCGACAAAGAACAGGTGGAAGCCGGTATACATTGGATGACGCACATACTCATATGGCCCGCTGGACACCACCGCATGGCCCCGCTCCTCCTGGATGCGCACCGTCGGCGTCACATACGCGTTTTCCCGAAAGGCCAGGTACATACAAGCGAACGAGCCGATCAGGGCCAGCACTCCCACCACCTGGAGCCAGAACGGGACTTGCGACCAGTGAAAGCGCACCGCGTCGAGCGGCATCACGACCAGCCAGACCAAGGAGATTGCACACACCAGGAGGAACATGATGTCCCGCTTTGGATTGGGCTTGAACACGCTCATGCGCTCCTCCAACAAACCAGGATTGTGCTTGGCGAGCCGCCGAACGGTCACGACCACGAAGCTGTAGAACAGGATTAAAAAGATCCACCCGGCAGGCCAGGCGAGAGTACCAGCCGCCAGAAACAGAACCAGGGGGAACAGCAGCACCTGGATCACTCCCCCCACCAGGGCTTTTGCTGTGAGAATTTTAGACATAACAAAACCTCAAATTTTGATATCATAAAATATATTTTTACTAACCTAAAATAATAATACCATACGACTAAAGAGATTGTCAAGTGGGGAAAACCAGGAATAGACATTTGGAGATACTGCCTGTCATCCTGAGCGAAGCGAAGGATCTCGGCCTCCATCGAGCGAGATCCTTCGCTTCGCTCAGGATGACAGGCAGGCCAAGGCTCACAGGCAATCTTCTCTCCAAATGTCTGAACCAGGAAAGGTGCCTGTGAGACCCGAACATGCCTGTGTGTTCTTTCCTCTCTCTGTTTTTAGAGAGGAAAAGTATTTTGTCTATTCCTTCCAAAATTCTTTTTCAGATACCTTGACAAGATACTATTCTTTATGGTAATTTATTTTTAGCATACTAAAATATATCATTTTGACCGGTGAAATGAAATGAGGTCGTGACATGTCACCAGAACTGCGTACCTTGCCGATTCGCGCCATTGACTGCTTGAAATTCTGCTACAAACTGCGCGAACGTGGCGAATCCATTACCACTTCGCTCATGCGGGAACGCTTGCAGTCCCTGGAACCGACCGGGCAACTCTCTGATGCCACGGTCACCCAGCTCTTCAAGTGGCTGGGTGACCGTGGCTACGTCCGCTATACCCCCTATCATGGCGTGGAACTGACTGAGACTGGCCAGCAGATGGCAAGCGAACTCGTGCGCCGGCACCGCTTGCTGGAACTGTTTCTGGTCCACGTGATGGGCTTTGCGTTGGATGAAGTCGATGCCGAGGCCGAACAGATCGAGCATGCCATTTCGGATACCTTTGTGGAGCGCATGGATGCCCTGCTGGGATACCCCACTGAGGACCCTCATGGGGACCCCATCCCCAACAAGGGAGGTGGCGTCGTTGTTCCCACGAGTCAACCGCTTTCAACCGTTCTGCCAGGGCAACAGATGATCGTGCAGAGGGTGAGTGATGACAACTCGGACCTGTTGCGCTATCTGTCTTCGCTCGGACTCATTCCCGGAGCCTTGCTGGAAGTCCTGGCCGTCGCTCCGTATGGGGGGGTCTACACCGTGCGTGTCGGCACACAGACCCATGCGATTGGGGACCCGGTGGCGCAGGCGGTCCTCGTTCGCCCGGCAACACCCGCTCCGGTGAGCGGATCCTTGCTTTCCTCGAACCCGCTAGGAGAACACGCATGAGAACCTATCCTCCCCTTCCCCTAGCGGGAACCCTGCCTGAAGGCGTGGGTGAAGCGCTTTCGCACCTCCCCGAAGAAGCCGGGACGCGGGCTGCCGCGCGTGCAGTGCTTGAGGGGCGCAAGAAAGGACTGCTGGCGGTCCTACCGTTCCTGGGACCCGCTTTTATTGCCTGCGTTGCCTATATTGATCCCGGCAATTATGCCACCAACATCCAGGGAGGCAGCGCCTTTGGCTACAACCTGCTGTGGGTCATTGCCCTGGCCAACCTGATGGCGATGCTGCTGCAAACCATGTCGGCCAAACTGGGCCTGGCAACGGGGCAGAACCTGGCGGAGCTGTGCCGACAGGAGTTCCGCAAGCCCGTGGTGTACGCCATGTGGATCGTCTCAGAAATCGCCGCGATGGCCACGGATCTGGCCGAGTTTCTGGGAGCTAGTCTCGCGATCTACCTGTTATTTGGCATTCCCTTGCTCTATGCCACCCTCATTACGGGCGTCGCCACCTACCTGATCTTACAGTTGGAGCGTCACGGCTTCCGTCCCTTAGAGGCGGTGATCTCGGCCTTGGTCGGGGTGATTGCACTGTGTTACCTTATTGAGACGTTCTTCTCTCGTCCGAATTGGGGCCAGGTGGGCTTCCATAGCGTGGTGCCCTGGCTGGGCGGAACACAGAGCATCCTCTTCTCAGTCGGAATCATTGGGGCTACGGTGATGCCCCATGTCATTTATCTGCACTCCTCGCTCACCCAACAACGCATCATCCCCCGCAGCGAACAGGAAGCGCGGCGCATCTTTCGCTGGACCATTCCAGACGTGGTGATTGCGATGAGCCTGGCGGGACTCGTCAATATGGCGATGCTCTACATGGCGGCGGCCACCTTTCATGTTCACGGGCTGACCAATGTGGCCGACATCAATAGCGCTTACCAGACCCTCACCCCTCTGCTGGGAGGAGCCGCCAGCCTGGTCTTTGCCATCTCCCTGCTGGCCTCCGGTCTCTCCAGTTCCACCGTTGGCACGATGGCTGGGCAGGTCATCATGCAAGGCTTTGTCGGTTTCACCATCCCCATCTGGGTGCGCCGCGTAGTCACCATGCTGCCCGCCGTGTTCATTGCCGCCCTTGGTCTGAACCCCACGACCACACTGGTCGTGAGCCAGGTGGTCCTGAGTTTCGTCCTGCCCATGCCGGTGATCACCCTGGTGATGTTTACGCGCCGACGGGATCTCATGGGTTCCCTGGTGAACAAGGCGATCACCACCTGGGCAGCCATTGCATGTAGCGTCGTCATTCTCAGTCTCAATGTCTGGCTGCTCTACTCGACCTTTGCGCCGCTCTTTGGCTGGTGGCTTCCTAGTTAAGCTCAGACAGTTGCCTTGGGCCACGGCGTGAAAGCATTATCAACGCCGCGCAGGGCTGAACGTAGGTGCGGGTAATGACGCAGTAGTATTGTTGACATCGTATTGTCGGAGAAGAAGCGGTCGCTGTTCAAGCGACGCGATGCCATCAAGATGAAGATACGGAAGGCGGTCTCACTGAAGGCAAAGCCTTGAGGTCGTTTCTCGGCAAACATGCCGACAATCAAATCCACGCGTTCAATATCGTTGTTGTAAACACGTCGTACCTTCTCCGCCAGGGCCGGGTCATCAGTCAGTTCCTCGAAACTGTTGGCCGGAGGGAGGCGCAACAGTCTGCGGAACTGGTTATAGCGCGGCACGCCCAACTCTCGCGTACGCATAATATCCGTCGCCGCTAGATCCATGAAGTACCCATCGGGTCGCTCGAAGTTTTGCAGGAAGCGTGGGTAGTTATTCAGAATGATGGCCCCAGGATGTGCAGTGCCGAACGAGTAGAAGGCGTCAGTCATCGAAATTTGCTGCAAGACCTCCTCAGAATGCGGTCCGGTAATTTCGCGCAAGGTGCGATCTAGTACAGGCCGATCATCATCCGCTGAGCGGAAGCTATATTCGTCTGGAATAAGCGGGTGCATACGATACACGATAGTGAACTCTTCGGTCAGACAATAGGGCACGCCATAGTGATTGGTCTCCGAGCCTGGAATGCCACTGATCACCTCGCTGCTACTCAGGCGACCGAACAGCCGTTGGAGCTGCTCCATTTCGAGGCCCCACCAATTGGCTCGCAGAGCATACTGTGATGTTGGATGGCTGATAATGGCTGGTGTCCATTCAACGGTGTGAATCTTAGCCGTCAGAGCTGCATTAATAAGTCGTGCGCGCTCAAAAATGTCGTCGTCAGACCAGCTTGGGTACTCCACGCGCAGGCGGCCGCAGATAGCGTTGTGTTCCAGTGTGAACAGCGTCTGCATCATCTCCATGCCCAGCCACCAGCCGGGTACCAGGGCAGGGTTGAGATTTGGGTCGGATGGTAGGTGCAACAAACCGTTGCTACCAATGATAAGTTCGCCATCCCGTCCGGAGCGCCTTAAGGCCTCCTGCTCTTTGCTGCTTCCATAAATTTGAGAGGCATCCCACCAGTGCGTCTCGGTATTGATATAGGTCGGTGGCAAGTTGCTAGAGTTGGCCGGGCGTGTCGGGTCACTTGGTACGCGCAAGATCTTCATTGGATGTTCAGGCCAGGGATCATCATCACGCAGTTCAATCTGCCAGGGATTATCCTTTGGGCTTGTGCCATGGCTGAACCAGTCGCGCACCATGAACTGAATCCAAGCCGCCGCTAGGATGTTGACCGTTGTTGCAGGCTGGAACCTCTCACGCGTCAGCAGTTCAAGGCTCACAGTGCGTGGGCTAGGAGTGAGGATGGCGGGCTTAGGTTCGGGAAAAGTGGACTCAATGGGTATGTTGCGACCAAAACGCGAACCGGCCATACCCATAGCCGAGTTTTCCAGATCATTATAAGTGCCATCGGCTGTACGCTCCGTCAGATAGCGTGCCTGCATCGGCTCAATGGCAGGTTGGTTGATGGCAGGCTCATGTGTTGTATCGTGTAGATTTTGCTGCCGTAGGATATTACGCAGCCCAATCAGGATGAGCAATCCCAGCGGAGTAGGTACTTTATCCCAGCCGACGCTGCGATCCAGTTCCTCTGCAGCCCGGTCATAGATGCGCCAGAACGGCGTTTGGCGGTAGCCAGACTGGGTCGCTTTTCCAGTGGGAACCTCCTGTTTGACGATAACGCGTTGGCGTACTACCCAGGCTACTATGCCTGCCACGAGTGCCAGAAATATCCACGGTACACGCTTTGTTGATCTCATCTTCTTCACCTTTCGCTTTTTATCCGTTTAGCCCTTCGATAATCTCCACATACAAGACGTGCAGATAGACGTTTTTTAGAGGATGAACATGGGGATAGAGTGGACCTCGCTTCGCTCATCCAAGTAGCTATGCCCCGCGAGCGAGAGCGAGCGAAACCGTGTATAGTAGTGACGCCCCTTGCGGGCGTCATGGGGTGGGGGAGGCGGCTCACCCTGAGGATACAGAGCGGCACCACTCAAGAAGACGAGCTTGCGGGCGTCACGGGATGGGGGAGGCGGCTCACCGCAAACAAGTGACGCCCACCCATGAGCATAGAGAACTCCTTTTGATATTGTAGCCCTACCCATGATATGCTAATGGAAAAAGCTTAGTGGGTCTCTTTAGAGTGAAGGGACGGCACAATGAGGAAGGAGTTCATACAATATGGCCATAAGTGGAATACAGAATGCACTTGGCCCCTTCTTGCAGCAACAGTCGATCAAAATGCTGATTGGAGGGCAGTGGGTTGAATCGGCTAGCGGCAAAACGTTCGAGACGATCAATCCGTCGACCGGTGAAGTGCTGGCAAAAGTTGTGGAGGGCGATAGCGAGGATATCAACCGTGCAGTGATTGCGGCTCGTAAGGCGTTTGAGAGCGGCTCCTGGCCCAAACTTACTCCTTCACAGCGCGGTCGCTTGCTCTTGAAGCTGGCAGACTTGATCGAACAGAACGCTGAGGAGTTGGCCCAACTGGAGACGCTAGACAATGGCAAGCCCATCAGATATTCTCGCGCAGGCGATGTGCCGCTCACCGCTGACCACTTTCGCTATTTCGCGGGCTGGGCGACAAAATTAGAGGGTGAGACCATTCCCGTCTCTATCCCGAACATGTTTACCTATACGCTGCGTGAGCCGGTCGGCGTGGTGGGCCAGATTATTCCCTGGAACTTCCCGCTCCAGATGGCGGCCTGGAAACTGGCCCCGGCCCTGGCCTGTGGCAATACAGCAATCCTCAAACCTGCAGAGCAAACACCGCTGACGGCCTTACGCCTGGGCGAGCTGATCTGTGAGGCAGGCTTTCCAGAGGGCGTAGTGAATATCGTACCAGGATTTGGTGAAACAGCCGGTGCCGCACTGGCCGCCCATCCCAACGTAGACAAAATCGCCTTCACCGGCTCGACAGAGGTGGGCAAGAAGATTCTGCAGGCCAGCATCGGCAACTTGAAGAAAGTCACTCTGGAACTCGGTGGCAAATCACCCAACATCATCTTTCCCGATGCCGACCTGAAATTTGCGGTGCGGGGTGCGCTGAATGCGATCTTCTTTAATCAGGGCCAGGTCTGCACTGCCGGCAGTCGGCTCTTTGTCCAAAAGTCTGTCTACGATCAGGTCGTGGGCGGCCTGACTGATGCCGCTCGTAAGATGAAGCTGGGACAGGGCATCGATCCAGGCACCGAACTGGGTCCCGTCGTCTCGCAGGAACAACTGGATCGCGTGACAGGCTATATCGAAATTGGCAAACGCGAAGGGGCAACGCCGAGGACAGGCGGTGAACGCCCCGGCGGCAATCTGGCGCAAGGATATTTCGTGCAGCCCACCGTTTTCGATGGTGTCAATGATGACATGACTATCGCCCGTGAAGAAATCTTTGGCCCCGTAGTCGTGGCCTTGCCGTTCGAGGATGTTGAAGAAGTCGCTGCCCGTGCCAATAGCTCGATCTATGGGTTAGCAGCGGGGGTCTGGACAAGTGATGTGAAGAAGGCACGTGAAGTACCCCATGCCTGGAAGGCAGAGGCTTCTACAGGTTGCCCTGTTGGCTTCTTCCAAGCCGAAGGATGTTTAATGCGGC
>WNGJ01008169.1_pt1 | contig 20508 bp, 17 predicted proteins | sample 5400611 | NCBI WGS metagenome assembly WNGJ01 (sample SAMN13153375, study PRJNA577476) | soil metagenome | isolation source: 40 cm soil or saprolite under Garry oak tree replicate 1 | place: USA:California | collected 2016-06-15
GCCACCGGATGGCCGGCAGGCCGGTGGCGGCGACGGCCCGGCCAGCGGCCAGATATTCGAGCGTCTTCAGCGGGAAACTGCCGCGGTTGAACGGGCTGTCGCGGTAGGGCACCAGGCCGACATCCATCAGGCGGAGATAGCCGGGCAGCGCCTCGAACGGCTTTGGGCCGGTCCAGCAGACGTTGTCTCGCTGCCGCAGGGCGCCGAACCGCCGGGGCTCGAAGGCGGGACTGGCCGGCCCGACCAGCAGGAGTGACCGGCCGCGGTCGGCGACGGCTTCGAGCAGGCGCAGATCCGTGCGTTCGTTGATCTGGCCGACAAACCCGGCGACCGGCGGGCGCAGGCTGACGTCCGGAGGCAGCGGCGCCTGCTCGACCCCGGCATAGGCTGCCACGTCCGCGCCGTAGGGGATCAGCACGGGGTCGCGGCCGCGGTCGCGCCAGGTGCCGGCCACGACGGGATTGGCCGCGATGATCAGGTCCGCGGCCGCGGCCACCCTGCGTTCGCGCATGCCGACCTGCCTGGCGTTCAGGCCGAGCAGGGCCGCTCCGCCCACGAAGTCGTCCTGCGCCCAGTAGACGCGCACCTGCTCGCCGCAGCTTCCGAAGACCGGATACTGCGGCCAGGCGGAGATCAGCGCCCGCACGCGGCCGCCAAGCCGCGCGGTGGCCCTGCGGAGGTGACGCCCGGTAAGCGCGGCCGTCACCGCGGCCATCCCCCGCCGGGACGGGCCCGGCGCCACGACCGGGGTCAGCCGGGCCAGGTTCGGTGCCTGCAGCCGCAGCCGCGGACCCGCGAGAGCGGCGGCCATCTCCGGGTTCCTCGCCGGGGTGAGCCGCGACAGCGGCGGGTCGACATACAGCACCGGCATCAGCGCCGACAGTTGCTCGGCGATATGCTGATCGGCCACCTTGATGCTGTCGAAGGAGTTGGCCGCGCACAGCACGACCAAGCCGTCCCACCGCCGGGGATCAGCCGCGATCACGGCCCAGGCCGTGTCTCGTAGATCACGGTGGATGCGCGCGGCCATCGAAGACCCGCAGGCCCAGCCGCCGATCCGGCAAGCCTGTGCTCGTCTTCGAGGATCCGACAGCGGTTCCTGCAAAGCCCACCCTCCCATGGGGGGCGCTGCCCCACTGCTGATCTTGTCAGTTTGTCAAGGGGTGTGGCAGGGGTGAATGGGATTCTGTGGATGGTTTTATCGGCGATGGCTGTGTTTTCCACAGCCCCGCCGGCCGTCGTCTGGGCACCGGTCCGCGCCGCGGGAGATCTGCGAGACATGGCCTAATACCCCCGCAGCTTCCATGACCGCCGCCACCACCAGTTCCCAGCCTTGCGTGCGACGGCGGAAAGCACGAACGGCTGCAGGTACGGCATGGTGCGCGGGCCGATGCGGCGGCGCAGTTGAAGACCCTTGTACACCGGCAGGCTGCCTGCCCGGGGCCAGCAGTCGAAGGCGAACGCGACAAGCTCGTCCACGGGGGTCTGCCCGGTGCGGCCACGGTCGTAGGCCCGCGACGCGGCCCACAACGCCTCCCGGCCGAGGTTGCGGCGCACCGTGTCGGACAGCCGCGCCGCGTCGGGCAGCAGGTCACCACAGCGTTCGAGCACCGTCTCGTAGGCAAGCCGCCGCTGTGACAGGTCGGCCAGCGGGCTGAACGACTTCTGCATGTTCTGGCTGTGCACCCGGTAGTAGGCCTGGTCGACGCCGCGTATGTAACCCACGTCGGCGTGCGCGGCCAGCCGCATCCACATTTCCATGTCTCCGCTGTGCGGCAGCCGCGGGTCATATCCGCCGACCTTTTTCTGCAGCGACGTGCGGACCACGACCTCCGGTGCCGTGATGACGCTGTGCGCATCGCGGAAGCGCCGCTCGAGCCATCGGTGGCCGGGCCACACCGACCAGCCCGTGACCTTCGTCCGGGCCGCGGGCAGCGGCCGCCCGTGCTGGAAGTGCAGTGGATGGCCGTAGACGAAACCGGCGCCTGGGTTGGCATCGAGCAGGTCCACCGCGCGGCGCAGGGCGCCGGGGGTCAACCGGTCGTCGGCGGATACCAGGACGCTGTAGTCGCCGTCCGCCCAATCGAGCAGGCCCTCGTTGTACGTGGCGATGTGCCCCTTGTTGGTGGCGTGCACGGAGACTTCCACGCGAGGGTCACGGGCCGCGATCTGCCGGGCCACATCCGCACTGCCATCGGGCGAGGCGTCGTCGATGATGAGCACCCGTACGTCGACGCCTTCCTGGTCATCGAGCGCGCCCGCGACGGCGTCAGCGAGGAAGTGGCCGTACTTGTAGCACGGGATGAAGACACTCACCGAACTCATGGCACGCCCGCTGGTTTGCTCGGGACGGCTGCGGCGGCCAGCCGCTCCACCGGGACCCACAGCCGCATTTCCCCCAAATCCCACCGCAGCGGCGGCCACGTGCCGCCCACGAGAGTTAGACACGCGACGCCGGTCAGGCGATTACCCGGCGCGATGATCTGTATCTGCAGCCTAAGGGATGATCCCCGGTTGCGACGGTCCGCCCGAGCCGCCGGTAGCGCTCCGTCAAGGTAGGATTCGTGCTGAATGCTCGTCCGCCGCAGGCTGACGGCGCCGGTTCCTGGTGCTGGCCGCGGGCTCGCCCCGCCCCGCCGCGGCGCCGCCAGCTGCCCGGGGGAGCGCGCGCCGCCTGCCCTGCCGCGGACGCGCTCGTCAGAGGGGGGCCAGGGCCTTGTCGCGAAGAGGTGAGACGTTGACCTCGATTCCGCTTGTCGACCTGAAAGCGCAGCACGCGGCCGTGGCGCAGGAGGTCGCCGAGGGCTGGCGGGACGTGCTGGACCGGACCGCGTTCATCGGCGGCCCGCAGATCGCGGCGTTCGAAACCGAGTACGCCGCGTTCATCGGGGCGTCACATTGTGTCGGCGTGGCCAACGGGACCGACGCGATCGAAATCGCGCTTCGCGGGCTCGGCGTCGGCGTGGGGGACGAGTGCATCCTGCCGGCCAACACGTTCATCGCGACCGCGGAAGCCGTTTCGCGCGCTGGCGGCACACCGGTGCTGGTCGACTGCGCCGACGACGACACCTACCTGATCGACACCGACGCCGCGGCGGCTGCGGTGACGGCGCGAACGCGGGCCATCATCCCGGTGCACCTGTATGGCCAGGCCGCCCCGGTCGAGCGGCTGATGCCGCTGGCCGGGGAAATTGGCGCCTGGGTGGTGGAGGACGCGGCGCAGTCCCAGGGCGCGCGCAGGAACGGGACAAGCGCCGGCATCCTCGGGCACGTGGCGGCGACCAGCTTTTATCCGGGCAAGAACCTGGGAGCCTACGGCGACGCCGGTGCGGTCCTCATCGGCCCCTGGCTCACCGGTTCCGGCGACGTCGCCAGGCGCCTGCGAATGATCGCGGATCACGGCTCGCCGCGCAAGTACGAGCACGAGCTGGCCGGCTTCAACAGCAGGCTCGACACGCTGCAGGCGGTCGTCCTGTCCGCCAAGCTCCGGCGGCTGGCCGGATGGAACGCGGCGCGGCGGGCCGCGGCCGCCAGGTACGGCGACCTGCTTTCCGGCTGCGCTGACGTGGCCCTGCCGCGCACGATACCCGGCAACGAGCATGTGTGGCACCTGTACGTGGTGCGGGTGCCCGACCGCGACCGCGTGCTCAAGGAACTGCACGCGGCCGGCGTCGGCGCCGGGATTCACTACCCGGTGCCGATCCACCTCACGGCGGCGTTCGCCGGGCTCGGCTACGGTCAGGGCTCGTTCCCGGTGGCCGAGCGGACGGCGGGGGGCCTGCTCAGCCTGCCCCTGTTCCCCGAGATCACCGCGGACCAGCAGGAGCGTGTGGTTTCCGCATTGACGTCGGCCCTGCGGTGACCGTCCCGGTCGGCTACGACCTCCTCGCCGCCAGGCCCCGGCTGCGCAGGATCGACGCGGTCACGCTGCTGACCATCTACCTGCTGCTGCTCATGGGCCTTCCGGCCCTCCTGGTCCTTGCGCCGCTCGGCGCGGCGGGCGGGCCCGCCACCATGCTGGCCGCGCTCCTGTTCCTCTACTACCTGGTGACCTGGCTGCACCCTGGCTTGACCCTGGACCGGGGACCGCAGCCGATACGGGTCGCCGCCACCTTCTTCGCCTTCAGCATCCTCGCGTCCTATGTGTCCGCGACCAGGCACGCGATGCCCATCTTGGAGCAGAACGCGGCGGACCGTGGCCTGATCTTCCTGTTCGGCTGGCTTGCCGTGCTGCTGCTCGCGGCGGACGGCATCAACAACATGGACAGGCTCGTCACCCTGGTCCGCCGAATCGTCTACGGCGCCACCGCGATGGCCATACTCGGTGTCACGCAGTTCGCCATCGGGCTCGACGCGGCCAAGTACATCAAGATCCCTGGGCTGGTCTACCAGGTGCCGTTCACGGATCTGCTCAGCCGCCAAGCGTTCAACCGGCCCTCTGCCACGGCGTCGCACCCGATCGAGTTCGGCGCCGTTCTCGCGATGAGCCTGCCACTGGCCATCCATCAGGCTCGCTACGCGCTGCCCAGCCTGCGCCGGCGCCGGTGGGTGCAGGTGGCACTCATCGGCACGACGCTGCCGATGACCGTGTCGCGGTCGGCGCTGCTCGGGCTGGCCGTCGGCGCGATCGTCATCCTGCCGACGTGGCCCAAACGAGACCGGCGGATCGCGTACGTCGCGATGGTGCTGGCCTCCCTGGGGCTTTGGGCGACGGTGCACGGCCTGGCCGGCACCATCAAGAGCCTGTTCGTCAACATCGGATCGGACAGCAGCACGACCTCGCGGACCGGCGCGTTTTCCGCGGCCGGGTACTACCTCCGCCAGAATCCGTGGTTCGGCCGCGGGTTCGGCACCTTCCTTCCCCAGACGTACCGGTTCCTCGACGACCAGTATCTCGGCACGCTCATCGAGACCGGCATCATCGGGTTCGTCGCGCTGCTGATGATCTTCTTCACCGGCTGGCGCATAGCGCGCGCGGCGCGCCGGGCGACCGCGGATCCCGAACGCCGCCATCTAGCACAGTGCCTCGCGGCCTGCGTCGCGGTCGCCACCGTGTCGTTCGCGACGTTCGACGCACTGTCCTTCCCGATGGCGGCGGGCCTGACGTTCCTGCTCCTCGGGTGCTGCGGCACGGTCTGGCGCCTGTTGCGCAGGGATAACCCTGCCCTGCGGCCCGATCGCGATATGCCCAGGAGAGCCACCGCGCAAGCGGCGTCCAGGTGATGTGCGGAAGGGCGCCGCTGGCAGTGTCGGCCAGCCGCGTCGGCCAACCCGAAGTTACTTGATCTTGAATAGCCAAACCCGCGCCACGACCTGCCGGAACGTCGTCCGAGACAAGACAACGTTCTGGCTACATGACCTCGGCCGGAGCGGCGAACGGGCCGTCCGGAGGAGATCGCTAGTGATCAAAGAGTGACCATGGTCGACCCGCCCCCCGTCTTTTCTGGCTACGTCCTTTGGCCTATTCGGGCGAAGCCTTCGCAGGTCACCAGCTACTTACAGCCCGACACGCCGACGTAACTTGGGGCTAAGGACCCGTAGATGATTAAGGTGCAGGTTTGATCTTGGCGGCACATGCCGTGCGCCGCCAAGATTGTCCCCGCAGGGGCTGTCGCACCGCACCGTGCCCGCCGGGTCCGGCGGATGAGGCGGTGTGATCTTGGGATGATCGTGGCCGGGCCGGGGCGGTGGGATGGCCCGGTGCGCGGGGCCCGCGGTCCCCGCGGGGGCCAGTTTGCCAGCGGGCAAGGGTGCGCGGGCAGCACGGTTGATAGATGGCGTCGATGAGTGCGTCGGCTGCCCGCGGCCCGGCCGATATGTGTCTCAGAATACGAGATCGATCTTTCCATATTCTGAGATTTTCATGATCACGGTCCCTCACCCGCGCCATATGCGGGTGAGGGACCGTGATCATGAACAGGACATGCCTGCAGCCGTTCGACAGGTCCGCAACTGATGCACCCGGCCGTGCGGGCCCGGCCGTGCGGGCCCTTCCCCGTCTCCCGCGCCGTCATCCCCGCGCCGTCATCCCCGCGCCGCCGCGCCTCCCGGTCGCCCGCGTCACCACCTGGATGCCCCATGGCCCAGCACCTGGGCCGCGCCGCCCCCGCCACAAGCCGCCGCTCGCCCGGGTGCGGCAAGATCGCCTCAAACGTCGCCGCCAGCGAACCCTCTAACCCCTCCGGTCCGCCCATCCACGGTAATGACATCTAGAACCAGAACCCGCGCCTTGTTTCCCGACGCGTCCTGACTGCCGCCAGCTTGCAGAGCCAGTTAACCCCGCCAGCTAAACCGCGCCTGCGGGGCCGCCTCGTGCGCGCGAGCCCTTGATGGGTGGCGCGCCACGCGGCAGCCGTTCGGGATAGATGTCGGTCCGCACTTGCGGCCGGGGGTCAGCGCCGTACGCGCCAGCGGGAGGCGGGTTCCGGGTCGTCCGGATCGAGCGCGCGGCGCCCAGCCGGGGGTCTGGCGGCAGCGGCGCCCATATCTCGGATGGGCGCAGCGTCGCTGGGGACGGGCTGACGCTGACGCCGCCGCCCGTCGGCGGGCTGGGCGCCGGGATAGCCGTCCCCGGGCAGGCCGCCGGCCCGCCTGCGCTTCCTGGTCCGCCTGCGAGTGGCCTGGGCGTCGACGATCTGCGGGATCGCGAAGGTGAACGCGAGACCAAGAGCGAGCACGACAACGAGCGGCCTGGCCTTCTTTCCCGCGCTGAGCGTCGCCTTCGGGGTCAGGGAGACCAGCAGTGACCTGATCTGATTCTGCGGCGCGATGCCGGCCTGCAGGCTGGCGAGCTTGGCGTCGACCTCGGCCGTGACGCCGTACAGCGTATGCTCGACGACCGTCTTGTTGCCGCCGGTGACGGTGATCAGCAAGACCGGGCCGGAGGTGTCCGACGCGGCCGCGACCTGATAGAGGGCGGGATAACCCCGGGTCTTCAGTGCGAGGGCCGTGCGGGGGTCCATGACCTCACGCCTGACGACGTCCGCGGTCAGCGTGAGGGACTGGTCGAAGGCCAGGTAGGGGTTGTTCCCGGCGCTCTTGGCGGCGTTCTTCGACGCGAGCAGCACGGTCATGGCCTGGGACTGGTAGGTCCAGGGCAGCTTGACCACGGCGGCGGCGGTGGCCGCAAGTGTCAGCAGGAGCAGCACGGAGGTCAGAATCCAGCGCCTGCGCAGGGCGCGGAGTGACTCCATGAAGTCCATCTGCCCACCCAACTCTTAGGACCCGTGCCGCCGTCATCGGCCAACTCGGTGTATGAGCCGCAGGTGGACCGCGCGTCCTTCCGTTCCAGGCACCGCGACGGCACGTCCGGCTTAAGGCCTCATACTACCGTCACGACTCGCCAGAGATGACATTGAGTGGTCTTGGGTTCCGCCACCACGCCGAAGAATCCGGCTATGTACAGATTGGCGGCGAAGGGCACTTTTGCCCGCGTTCAGCGTGCCCGTGCCCGGCGTGCCCGTGCCCGGCGTGGTCACCGGCGGGTATCGTTCGTAGCGGGGGCGGATCAGTTCCTCGCACCCGGCCGCCCTCCGGCAGGGGGCGGTGGACCCGTAGGCCGGCAGGCGCGATGGAGGGACGCTCGTGAGCCCGCGTGAACTCTCGGCGCTGGGGCGGCGGCACCTGTTCGCCCTCTCGCTGGTCCTTCTCGTGGCCGTGGCCACCGCGTACACCTTCAAGCGCACTCCCCCGGTCTACCAGGAGAGCGCGACCGTGGTCCTCACGGCGCCGAAGTCGCTGGCATACCCCAATCCGTACACCTCGTTCGGCCAGTCGCTCATTACGACCGGCGAGATCATGCAGTTTTGGATCAACGGGGCGGAGGGCAAGCAGCGACTCCGCCAGGCGGGCGTGGCCAGCGGCCTGGATGTGTCCCTGGTCAACCTGTACAACCAGCAGTATCCGTACTACGGCGAGCCGTACCTCACGGTGTCGGCGACCGGCCAGGACCCCGCGTCGGCACACCGCGTGTTCGCGACAGGAACCGGGCTGCTCGAGCAGAACCTGGCGGCGCGGCAGGCCAGCCAGGGTGTCAAGCCGACCAACCGCATCGCGGCCCACACGATCGGCGACACCGGCCCGATAATCACGCCGGGCTCACGCAAACGCTCGTTCCCCGGCCTCGTGCTGCTCACCATCGTGGCCGCGTTCATGGTGACGACCTTCCTCGACCGCCATCCCGTCCGGCTGCGCCGCTTGCTCGGCAGCTTGCTCGGCCTTCGGCGGCTGTCACCTGGGCCGTAGGATCTCCGATTGCCCTACGCTTGTCCCCGGAGGTCAGCGCGCCGGAGGCGACAGGCATGGTTGTGGCGTGCGGAGGGGAACCGGTTAGGTGTCCATGTCATCGACAGGCGGAAAACGCGCCCGTGTCCGTGCGGCCAGCGGCGAGCCAGGTCACGGTGTACCCGAGCACGTCGACTGCGCGGTAATCGTCGTCAGCTACAACAGTGCCCGGCATATCGAGCGGCTTCTCGACTCGTTGCCGGCCGCCGCTGAGGGGCTGCGGATCCGCTGTGTCGTGGTGGACAACGACTCCCAGGACGAGACGATGTCCATCATCAGCGCGCGAAACGACGTCACGGCCGTGGAAGCCAACCGGAATCTCGGGTATGCCGGTGCCATAAACCGGGGCCGCGGCCTGGTCGGCGCCTGCTCCTCGGTGCTGATCCTGAACCCGGATCTGGTGCTGGAACCCGGGGCCATCGCCCGGCTGTACCGGGCGCTGGACGAACCGGCCGTTGGCATCGCCGTGCCGATGCTGCTCAGCGACGAGGGCGCCCTCTACCAGTCGCTGCACAGGGAACCCACGGCGCTGCGGGCACTCGGCGAGGCGCTCTTCGGATCCCACCTTGCCGTCCGGCCCGGCTGGCTGAGCGAAACCATCAGGGACCGCGCCGCCTACACCCGTCCCCAGGACGTTGCCTGGGCGGGTGGCGCGGCCATGCTGATCTCGGCGGCCTGCAACGATGCGGTCGGCGACTGGGATGACGGCCGTTTCTTCCTGTACTCGGAGGAGACCGACTTCGCCGCCCGTGCCCGCCGGTGCGGTTACCGCGTCCGCTACGTCCCGACCGCACAGGCGCGTCATGAGGAAGGCGGTTCGGGCCGGTCACCGGCGCTCGGCGCCCTGATGGCCGTCAACCGCGTCCGCTACTTCGAGAAGTATCATCGCCGGCCGGCGACCTCGGTGTTCCGGGCCACGGTCGTCCTGCACTACCTGCTGCGCTCCACCGATCCTGATCAGCGCGTGGCGCTGAGGGCACTCGTCCGGCGATCCCGCTGGCCGCACCTGCCGGGCGGTGGGACGGCCAGGTGAGCCGCGCGCAGGTGAATGTGGGTGGCTCACCCAGGCGGAGAGAACCCCGGCCCGGGCGCGGCTGCCCGCACCGCCGTTGAGCCGAGGTTCACCAGGCCTACAAGGGCCGTCATATTGCCCAGGGTCACAGAGCTTCGGACGCTGGGCTTACATGCCCGCATGTAGTCATGGGTATCCACGTTTTCCTTGGTAAACAGGGATACCAGCTCGTCCGGGGGAACTGCGGGTTAAGGCTGTGTAGTCCCGTGGGCACGACCCCCCCAGACCCCCGCACCAAGTGGGCCGCCGCATCCGCGGCAGCCGTTAAGGCTCAATCTCCGCGCCGGTTTGCGGCGGCGCGCCTAACCGGCGGCGCGCCTAACCGGCGGCGCGCTGGATCCGGCGAAGCGGCCCTCGCAGGCCGCGCCTGACGGCCTCGAGGCAGTGCAGCGTCGCGCCCTCCAGGCCCCCGGTGAAGCGCAGTGCCGAGATGCCGAGGAACTCCGGCCGGCATTGGCCCAGGCGGATCGCCTCCACGAGCGAGGCAGCGGACGGGCCGCGGTCCAGCGACACCGACATGGCCAGCGGAAAGAACTGGCGGCTGGTGTGAAAGTCCAGTGCCGCGAAGGGCGCGAAGCCTTCCGTTTCCGCGAGCGCCGCGGCCTGCCGGTGCGGCGCGATGCCGTCGTACTTACGGTTCCAGATCTCGACCGCGCTGAGCAGCGGCGCCCACTCGGGCTGGTAGCGCGAAATGGCGTTCCGCCGCCACGGGTGGGCAAGCACCGCGACCGCGCCCGCCGCGTGCGCCGACTGGAGCAACTCCAAGGTCGGCCGTGCGGCGCCGAGGAAGGGGACGTTTTCACCCCACACCGGGGTGTGGACCACGTTATCGGCGTCCTCGTACTCGACCCCGGGGACCAGCAGGATGTCGCCGGTGCTCGCGGCCTTACATGCTTGCTGGTAGTCGGCCCACCGCTGCTGATCGAAGCCGCGGTCGTGCTCGGACATCAGCACGACGTCATACCGGCGGCGCCGGAACGCGCGGGCGATGTCTGGCAGTGACCAGTCGGCGTCGTAGGACCATGACGAATGGACATGTGCGGCCACGCGCACCGCCCCGGCGGACCCGCGCGCCGGCGTCATCGCCGCTTCCTCACCATCTTGCGTGTGTACTGCCGCAGCGTGCCCCATGTGTCGGCGACCAGGACGTCCGGCTGGGACCTGGCCCAGTTGTACAGCCGGTCGCCCCGGGCGAACGTGCAGACCTCGCGCACCGACCTGCCCAGCCGGGGCCACGCCATCGGCGCGCCGGACTGCGGTCCGCGTGCAACGAACATGAGGTGCACCAACTCCAGGCCCAGGTTACGGCAGCGAATCTCGGGCGGGTCAGGCGGCGGGGCCGGCTCGAAAGCCGGGTCGAGGGTTGCCCGCACCGTCCAGGCCGGGTATTCGAAGCCGCGGCGGCGGGCGAGGGCCATGCTGCCCCAGGCCCGGCCGTTCAGTTCCATGAACCAGGGTTTGCCGTCGGCATCCCGGAGGAACTCGAGCATGAACATGCCCCGCCAGCCGATGGCGCGAAGGAACCGCTCGCCGGCCTCGGCGAGTTCTGGGTCGACCGGCTCCGACCGGCACGCGGACGAGGCTGAGCCCTGCGGGTTCACCATCCGCACCCGCCGGTGGGCGCTCCAGCCGAGGACGCCACGAGGCCCGGCGTGCCCGAAGAGACCTTCGCCGACGCCATGGATCAGGGGCTGCATCAGCACCGGTCCCGGCCACCGCATCGCCGCGGCACGCCGGAGCTCCGCGCCGTCCGCGCAGATGACCCCGGTCGGGCGTTCGATACGGCCGTTGACTTCGTACCGCAGCGCCGCGACGGTGGCCGCCGCGTCTGCCTCCGGGGCCGGGACGTCGTGCACCTCGACGCCGCGAACCCGGCGCAGCGCCGGGCGGCTCGCCGCGCGGCGGAACGCGGCGACCCGCAGGCCGGCGCGCTGGAGCGACCAGGCGGTTTCGATCGCCGCCAGTGCCTCGGCGAAGCCGATCAGGACCAGAGGCCCGCCGCCGCCCCCGGCCGGCCGGCTTACCGCCATCGCTTCACGAACGACTTGGCGGTGCGCACCGCGGCCGGCAGTGCGGGCCCACGCGGCGTGCGCGCGAGGCGCTCGATGTCCGCGGGAGTGTCGGTGGCGCGGACGGTATACCGCGACTGGAGCCAGGCGTCGCTCCTGGCGGCACCGCCGTCCACGGTATAGACGCGGGCGAACCCGAGCCGGCGGATCGCGCTGAGCACGCGGCGATCGTAGGAGCCGAACGGGCAGGCCACGTGGCGGACCGGCTGCCCGGAGGCGGCGGCGATGACGGCCGCGGCGCCTGCCAGTTCAACCTGTAGTTCCTCGTCATTGACGGATCGCCACGACCGGTGCCACATGCCGTGCGAACCCACGGTCATTCCGCTGTCGGCCATGCCGCGGACGTCCGCGGTGGCGAGCGAACCGGGCTGGTCCAGCCGGCCCGAGACCACGAAGAACGACGCGTCCAGGTCGCGCCGAAGCAGTGCGGGGAGTGCCAGTGCGGCGTCCGACGCGTTGCCGTCGTCAAACGTGATGCGAACCGAGGGATACCTCGCGACGACGTCGAGCAACTCGTCGAATTGTTCGGCCCCAACCCAGTACAGTGCCTCGTCGGGCTCCAAACCGCGCCCCGGGGTACCGATACCGTGAAAACACAAGTTGAGGACCTCGCCGCGGCTGACCCCACGTCCGCTTGCTATCACGCGCCCTCCGTAGACCGAGCGGGTGATCTCACATCACACCGGCAACGGAGCATACAGCATGCCTGGTAGCGGGACATATGCCGTGTGCGCGGCCGGGCTGTCCGCGGCTGTGTCGCGTGTGGCCGCGTTGGGTGCGGTGGCCCTGTGTGGCTGCGTTGTGTGTGGCTGCGCCGTGCGATGGCGTTGTGTGTGGCGGGGATGTGCTGCGCCGTCGTGACGGACCGTGCCGCCCGTGCCGCCCGAGCCGGCGGGCCGGCGCCGGGCGGAGGTGTCGGCCGCGCGACGCGACGGTGGCTGACAAGATCGCGCCGCCGGGTTTGGGCGGGGGAAGTGGCCGATCGCCATGATATGTGGGCAGGGAGGTTGCTATAGTGCGAATCGTCATTGTCGGGTCGGCCGACAGAACAGGCGGTATCGCTAGCCCCGGAGCGTTATGCAAAACTCGCCCTCATGATCATGTTCCGTGGTGCTGACCTGCGGCTTCCAAGATCATCGATCTTGAAAGCCGAGGGGTTTGCATAAGCCTCCCGGTATCGCTAGTGCGGGCAGTTGAGCGGGGGCCTGTCGCCATGACACAGTGATTCATCGTGACGCAGTGATTCGCCAGGATCCGCCGATTCGTCGCGGGCGCTGGCGTAAGTCGCGGGCGCTGGCGTAACAAGGAGTCGCGCGACATGCACCGCAATCGATTGCTTTCTACTGTGGTCAGTTATTTACGGCAATTGTACTGCAGGTCTGGTGCGGCAAGCTTGATCGTTTAATAGATCGCATACGGGGGGGGACCATGACTCTGCGTCGCCGCGGCGTGAAGGGCGTCCTTCGAGATGGTTCTCAGGCCGGGCGCGGCACGCGCCCGGCGTGGCGAGCGCTGCTCGCGGTCGCGGTCGTGGTCGTATTGGTGGGGGCCGGGATCGGGGCTTATCTCGCGAACGCGCCTGCGAAGACGCCCACGGCCGCACCGCGGCTGGCCACACCCGTGCTCCCGTCCCTGTCCGCGCCCTCGGGCACTCCTGCCAAACGTGCGAAGCCACACAAGATCAAACACCACACCACTGTGGTGCCGGCCGGGGTGACCTTGCGGCAGATCGACGGTGGGCCCACCTACTACGCCAACATCAGTCCCGGCAGTAGCTGGATGGATCAGCACATCCTGCTCGGCGGCTGGCTCGAGCAACCGCTGAACGCCACGGAGGTGGGTTACGACGCGGCGATGGGCAACAATATTTACTGGAATCTGGCGGGGAGCCCAAATGACAGCTCAAACCCGCGAGCTGATTACAATGTCCTCAGAGCCGGGGGCATGCATGCTTCGGCCCCGGACACGACGGCCCACACCGGCTCCGAAACCGTTTCTTATGACGGTGACGACGAAGACGATATGAATCTCGGCGCCGGATCGGGCAGCTACGATGCCACCAAATTTACCTGTGTCACGTCGGCACCGTGTGGATACACCGCGTCCCGTCTGGCATACACCGGCAGCATGGCCAATGTGACGAGGCGCGTGCCCCAGCCGTATCCAAGTGCTGGCGCGGGCAAGCGGGCCGTTCATCAGGGGGACGGCAAGGGCGTGCTTTTCTGGGAGTCCGCGGCGCAGGCGGCCAAGTTCCTCAGGTACTCCGACACCGTATCGGCGGACAGCTACTGGATGACCGACCCGGATCTGGAGGTGGCGAGCCAGGGTGGCTGCGCGCTCTTTCCGCATACCGCCTCGTGCCGGGCGGGCAACGGCCAGAACCTGACGGCGGCCCAGTCGCACCTGCCGGTTAATTACGAATTCGATGTCAAGGCCCCGGAAGCGCTCGACCAGATGAACCAGGTCTCCAAGCCGGTTGTCGTCGATATCGAAACCGGGTGCCCTTTCAGCACCAACGACAACTGTATTACGCCAGCCGAGACCTCAGCCGCCGCGATGCACGCCATAATAGCGGGCGCCAGGGGCATCATCTGGTTCCAGCACAACTTCGGCGGGCCCTGCCACGACGACCGCGTCTTCGTCGACGGTTCGAACCCGGCCAGCGGCATGTACCACTGCCACCAGACGCCGGGCGTGACCTTGCACGATGTCGTGGTGAACGTGACGGCATTCAATGCGGAGATCAACAGCCTGAACAGCGTGCTGCTCGCACCGTTCGCACGCGGCTACGTGTCGGTCGCGGGCACGGCCACCGCGATGGCCAAGTACGACGGCGCCAGCTTCTACATATTCGCCGGCTCCGGCGAGATCGGCACGCCGCCGCCCGACAACCAGGCCGTGACATTCAAGATCAAGAATACCGGCGCCACCAGCGTCACCGTAGTTGGCGAGCACCGCACCATACCGGTTACCCGTGGCGGCACAACTTTTTCCGACACGTTCGCCAGCGCGGACAGTTACCACGTCTACAAGATCAACTAGCGCGGCGAGTGATGTATGACCACGTTTCGAATACGGTAGGACACGTTCCGCTACAGGTGCGGGATGCGTCAACCATTGCCGCAAGCTGTGCGTCTCCTTATCGTCTCGGGGGTGAAAAGGGACGGGTGAAAAGGGGACACAGCGAAGGGGGGCGGGGGAGCGTGGCGATCACGCTGGGTGCGCGCGGTCTCGGGGGTCAGGCACCTTGGGCGGCCACCTTGGCCGGCCCGTACTTCCATGAGCCGGCCGCGGCGCGGCCCTGTCGGCGATGATCTTTCTTGCGCTCCCGCCCACCGTTTGCGCCTCCCGTCTGCCCCGGTGGCCAGGAACCGCTAGGAGCGGGGCGCCCAGGGTCCTGCGGCGAACCCGCGCCGACCGACTGAGTGATTGGTGAAAGAAGATGTCTATGACGCGTCCACGAATCCGTGCCCGGGCGCCGCTCCGGATCTCGTTCGCCGGAGGCGGGACGGATGTGCCGCCGTTCCCGGCGACCGAGGGCGGTTGTGTCCTGTCAGCGACCATCGACCGCTATGCGCACGGATCCCTCGTGCCGCGCACCGACCGCATGGTGTCGATCGAGTCCGTGGATTTCAAGACCACCACGGAGATGACGCTGGACAAGGAGATCCTCTACGACGGCAGCCTTGATCTCATCAAGGCGGCCGTGCGCAGATTCGGCCGCGACGGCACGGATGGCTATGACCTGGTGCTGCGCTCCAGCGCTCCACCGGGGTCAGGGCTCGGCTCGTCATCGACCATGATGGTCGCCCTGACGGGCCTGCTCGCCCAGCACTACGGGCTGGCGATGGGGGAGTACGAGATCGCCAAGCTGGCTTGCGCGATCGAGCGTGAAGACCTCGGTATCGCCGGTGGCATGCAGGACCTGTACGCGGCGACGTTCGGGGGCTTCAACTTCATCGAGTTCGGCGACCGGGTCATCGTGAACCCGCTGCGTATCCGCGATGAGATCGCCCTTGAGCTCGAGCTCAGCCTGCTGCTTTGCTTTACCGGCATCACCCGGGACTCCGCACGGGTCATCGAGGACCAGACGCGCCGCGCCACCACGGGATCGGGCGACACCCTGGCCGGGCTGCGTGCCCAGAAGGAACTGGCGGTCGCCATGAAGGCCGCGCTGCTCACCGGCGAGCTCAACGACTTCGGTGTGCTGCTCGGCGAGGCGTGGACCCAGAAGAAGCGCATGTCTCCGTACATCTCGAACGAGCACATCGACGAGCTTTACGATCTCGCGCGGCGCAACGGCGCGCTTGGCGGAAAGATCACCGGTGCCGGCGGCGGCGGCTACATCTTGCTGTTCTGCGATTTCACGAGGAAGCACCGGGTCATGGAGGCGCTCGAATTCGCGGGTGCGGACGTCACGGAGTTCGCCTTCGCCAGCAAGGGATTGACGACATGGTCGGCATGAGCACGTCAGACGCTGTGGTGCCCAGTGCGGACCTGGTGCGGGCCCGGCTGGCAGAAGCGATCGCGGTCAAGCAGCGGATGGTGGAAGGCTCGTTCGCCGCGCAGGCGGTCGAGGTGGCGCAACTGATGATCGGTTCCCTCCGCTCGGGCGGAAAGGTGATCTTCTTCGGCAACGGCGGATCCGCGCAGGACGCGGGACATCTCGCCGCCGAGCTCATGGGCCGCTTCGCCTTCGACCGCCCGGGCCTCGCCGCGATCAGCCTTCCGGACGCCACGGCCGCGATGACCGCGATCGGCAACGACTACTCCTACGACGAGGTCTTCGCCCGCCAGGTGCTTGCCGCCGGCCGGCCGGGCGACGTCGTTGTCGGCCTGACGACCTCGGGTAACTCGCTCAACGTCGTCCGCGCACTCGAAGTGGCCGCAAACGCGGGAATGACCACCGTGGCGCTGACTGGCGCACGTGGCGGTAAGGTGGCCGGCCTGACCGACATCTGCATCCAGGTCCCGAGCGACGACACCGGGCGCGCGCAGGAGGCTTGCCTGCACCTTGGCCACACGATCTGCGAGATGGTCGAGGCCGCGATGTTCGTGCGGCCCTCCTGAGCATGGGCGCACTCGGCCGGCGGCCCATACACACCGTCTTTCTCGACCGGGACGGCACGATCAACGTCAAGGCCGCCGACGGCGAGTACGTCCGGGCACCAGCAGATCTGGTCCTCCTGCCCGGCGCCGCCAGGGCGGTCGCCGCGCTGAACGCGGCCGGCCTGCGCACGATCCTGGTGACCAACCAGCGCTGGCTGTCCGCACCGGGGACGGATTCGGCAGATTACGGCGCCGTCCACGCTCGCCTGCGGCAATTGCTCGCGGCCGAAGGCGCCTGGCTCGACGCTGTCTACCACTGCCCGCACCCTGCGGGTGTGTGCGGCTGCCGCAAGCCCGGCGCAGGTATGCTCTTGCGTGCGGCGCGTGAGCACGGGTTCGACCTCGCGGGGGCGGTCATCGTCGGCGACTCCGGCGCCGACATGATGGCGGGCCGGTCCGCTGGCATGGCGACCGTGTTCATCCGCGCCCACGGCGCCGGTGCCGGCTGTGGTGGCGAAGCGGACGCGGTGACCGGTGCCGGTGGTGGTTACGAAGCGGACGCGGTGGCCGATGATCTGAGTTCCGCCGTGCGCCTGATCTTGCAGAGCCGGGCCGGGCCCGCCGGCCCCGCCGAGCCTGGCGCTGCGGCCGGCGCCGTGTTTCACGCGGCGCCGGCGGGCTCATAGAAAGCCGTGCCCCGCACCCTGTAGTACTAGAGCGGCGGCCAGGAGCGCGGCCCGCGCTGTATGAGTCGGTGCGCCGCCGACCGGACAAGCAGCGAGAGCGCGAAGGGCAAATCGTCGCGGAGGTACCGGCGAGCCAGGCGGCGCGGTTCGAGCGCCAGCCTGTGCAGCCACTCCAAGCCGAGCCGCTGCATCACCGGAGATGCCCGCCGGACCACTCCTGCTGCCATCGGAATGCCGCCGCCGCAGGCGACATACCAGGCGTCAGGTAGCGCCTGCCTGAGCCGCTTGATGAGCCGCTCCTGCCGTGGGAAACCCAAACCGACGAACACCAGGTCGGGTGCGGCGGCGGAGACGGTGGCGACGGCCTGCCGCACCCCCTCGTCCGTCTGGTCGAACCCGAGCGGCGGCGAGTCGGTGCCGGCGATACGCAGATTCGCCGATCGCGCGACAAGCGCTTGCGCCGCCTTCCCCGGTATCCCGTCCGCGCCCCCGAGGAGATACACCGACCTCCCGTCGGCGGCCGCGGCGGCACTCAGCGAGAACATCAGCGATGAGCCAGCGACGCGCTCCGGCAGCAGGTCGCCCTTGGCCCGCGCGGCCCACACCAAGGGCATCCCATCCGCAATCACAAGTGACCCCGTGCCGACAAGCTCGGCCAGCGCTGCCTCGCGGGCGGCGGCCCGCGCTACGTCGATGTTCACTGGGATGATCGAGCCGCCACGCCCCGCGGCCCAGCCCTCGCGCACGACGCCGATCACGTCGTCTTCTGTCACCGCATCGAACCAGAGATCACCAACCTGGATCCGCGGTGACGTCCGGATCGCCGGCATCGGCGGCATAATGTCAAGCACTCTCGGCCTGCTAAGACTCGGAATTGTCATCTCTGCCCCTGCATATTAAGAATCTTTGTATTCCCCTGATACCAGGGAAATACAGATCTGTTTCATTACGACTGCCCGCTGGCTGTCCCATTCAGCTCAGCCCCCGGCTGCTCTCGTCGCGCAGCCAGGTCGAATAGCCCCCTTGCCGTACGGTGCGTCTGGCCTGCAGGCGCGCGAGCATGGCAATGGCCACGAAAAGCGCTACCCGCGGTGCCATCCGCGGCTGGTGTCTGACGATGGCGAGAAGATCAGGTGGCCTGGTGCGCGCGGTCGATTCTGGCGCTCCCTCCGTTTGCTCCACTTGCGAAACGCCCATCGCGGCGCGGATGCGCACGCGCATCAGATCGGAGAAGGTCAGCGGTGGGCGCACGACCACCTGCGCCCCGGTCGCGATGGTCCGTTCGGCCGGAGCGAACGCCAGCGACGCCGCGAGGTCGTCGGCGATCACGGGTGGCATGTTCGCGATGCGCGCGTAACCGGCTTCGCTGACGGCGACGACTCCCCGCCCGAACAGTCCCCGCCGCACCTCGGGGAGCCGCGTCCACACGTCGTAGTACCACCGGACCGGCCATGGCCTGCCCGCGAGGGCGAGCACCAGTTCTGGTGCGGCGGCGAGCACTCCAGGCCGCCCCAGCGCCCCGGCAAGCGCCCGCACGTCGGCGCTGCGCAGCTCGACATCGGCGTCGACATATATCCGCGGGAAATCTCTGGCAGCCTGGTTGCCGGCCGCCAGAGCCGCACGCTTGGACGCAGCGGAGATGGAAAGCACCCGAACGGGTGGCCCGAAGGATTCCGCCACTTTGACCGTGTCGTCGGTGCAGCCGTTGGCGACGACGATGACGTCGAGTTCGCCTGGGCGTGCGGCGGACACGAGCGGGCCGAGCAGGCGCCCGATCACCCGCGCCTCGTTGTGCGCAGGCACGACAACACTCACTACGCTCACAAATGCTCACCGCTACGAGAATCCTGGCCCGGGGAAGCCGCAGCTTTGCCCCCTGGCACTTGCCGACAGAGCCTGATCGGAACTACTGGTCAGAGCAGGTAACGCCAGTGCGACATCGCAGCGGCCACTCTTGGGTGGAGCGACCGGGCAATCAGCCCACGCGGCAACCCCCGTTAGCCAGCCCACGCGGCAGCCCCCGTCGGCGATCGGCATGGAAGAATCCCCCTCCGTGACCCATCCGACCGCAGCGTCCTGCGGGCAGCTCCCAAACATGTCGCTGTGGGTAATTCGCCCACATATCAGCTAGCTGTCTGTACGACGCGCAGGCTGGCTGGCGGGAGGACGGTCTGCGGCACCCGTTATTATTTCGTTATAAATGTTCGCAGCCGTCTCGCCTTTCCCGCCAGGCGCTGCCGCAGCACTGTCGGCGGCTCCTCGGCGGCTCCTCGGCGGGCAGGCTAACCTGCAGTTACGGACCCGCGCCGGCAGGCAGGAGGCACATGGACGCGCTCGGAATCGAGGGTGCCTGGGTCGTGACCCCGCGTATTCATCACGACGATCGCGGGAGCTTCCTCGAATGGTTCCGCGGCCAGGACTTCGCCGCCGCCACGGGTTACCGGTTCGGGCTCGCGCAGGGGAACCTTTCGGTGTCCCGCCGCGGCGTGCTCCGGGGCATCCACTTCGCCGACGTGCCGCCCGGGCAGGCGAAATACGTCACCTGCATCAGCGGCGCCGTGCTTGACGTGGTCGTGGACCTGAGAGTGGGATCACCCGACTACCGGCGCTGGGAGGCCGTACCGCTCGACGGCGACTCGCGGCGCGCGGTGTTCATTTCCGAGGGGCTCGGGCATGGATTCATCGCGCTGAGCGAAGAGGCGACGGTGCTGTACCTGTGCTCGACCCCGTACTCTCCCACCCGCGAGCACGGTGTGCACCCGCTGGACCCCGACCTGGCCGTCACCTGGTCGCCGGACGTGACGCCAGTGCTGTCGGACAAGGATGCCGCGGCGCCGGCGCTGGCAGCAGCCGAGCGGGCCGGTTTGCTCCCCGACTACAAGGAATGCCTCGCCTACACCAGCCGCCTCCGCGGCGCTTAGCGCGGATTCGCATCGGTGGCCCAAAGGAACATCCCGCCACCCCCAAAGCCTCGATCCACCGGTCAAGGCGGGTAACAGACCTTGGCTGGCGGCGACATTCCCTCTGGCTGCCCCTCTGGCTGCGAAGACGAGCCACTGTCGGCGCCTCACCAGAGCACCAGACCTCAGCCAGAAGAACACCCCACAGGTGCCCGCCCCCGCCCCCGCCCGGGCCAGCGGCCAGCCACCCCCCACTGCGCACCAAACACGCACGACTGATAAACCCCAGCAATGATTGAATCAGAAACCGAAGACCCGGCCTATACAAATCTCAGAATACAAGATTGATCTTTCCATACTCTGGGCTTTCCTTGATCCAGGAGACTGCTCAGCGACTATCGCTGACAGCGCTCCGGGATCAAGGAAAGCCGCCCGGACAGCACACCGCG
>WNGJ01002772.1_pt1 | contig 20494 bp, 19 predicted proteins | sample 5400611 | NCBI WGS metagenome assembly WNGJ01 (sample SAMN13153375, study PRJNA577476) | soil metagenome | isolation source: 40 cm soil or saprolite under Garry oak tree replicate 1 | place: USA:California | collected 2016-06-15
CGCACACCACGACGACGAAGACCTGTTCGATCTATGTCGGTACGACTTCGTTGGCGCCTGCCAACAAGGAAGGCGAGCCGAAGTGCCAGTAAGGCCTTTGGCCTGACGCACGAGGGCGGCGGGGGAAACCCCGCCGCTCCTCTTTCGGTAAGGCTGTAGGGGATTACCCTACAGTTACCAGGGTAAAGACCTAGTCCCGCGCGGGTCAATGAAAACCGCAAAAAGCCAGAAACCTAGGTGTTCAAGACGTGAGCAACGGCCGACTACGTTGGTCGTAACTGGCGTCGCGACTGTTACTTACGACCCCCTGTTCACTTAAGGCACATTTCCTGCCTCTGGGAGAGCCGGAATAATCGGCGTTCGCCAGAATCTTTCGACGACGCCCGCAGTTCTCAGACACTCTCGGGAGGTTGTCAGATGAACCGCAAGGGTTTCACACTGATCGAGCTTCTGATCGTGGTCGTGATCATCGGCATTTTGGCCGCGATCGCGATTCCGAAGTTCGCGAACACGAAGGAAAAGGCGTATCTCGCCTCGATGAAGTCGGATCTGCGCAACCTGATTACTGCTGCGAAGACCTGTTCGATCTATGTCGGTACGACTTCGTTGGCGCCTGCCAACAAGGAAGGCGAGCCGAAGTGCCAGTAAGGCCTTTGGCCTGACGCACGAGGGCGGCGGGGGAAACCCCGCCGCTCTTTTTTTTTGCCTTCTTATATTGTCGCGCGATGAAAGACAAACACCTCTATCTCGCAGTGGCGGCGTGCGCCGTCATGGTGCACATCGGCGCGTTATGGAATCAATTCGCGATGGACGACCGGCTCATCGTGGTCTTCAATCCGATGGTCCATTCCATCAGCGGAGTCTGGGGTGCTTTCGCCGCTCCGTATTGGCCTGCCAATCTCGGCGGCCTGGTTTACCGTCCCCTCCCGATCGCCTCGTACGCCCTCGATTGGCAGCTCCACTCTGCGGCCTGGTTCCACGCTGTGAACCTGTTGTGGCATGCCGGAGCAGCAGTGGCCGTCACCGCATTGGCGCGCCGGTGGGCGAGCGCGACGGCTGCACTCTCGGCGGGTTTGATCTTTGCGGTCCATCCGGTGCACGTCGAGGTGATCGCCAGCGTCGTCGGCCGTGCCGACCTGATGGCGACGCTGGGAACCTGCCTGGCCGTCTACGCCGCGTTGGTGCTCGACAGCGTCCCCTGGAGCGCGGCGTTTCTGATCTTCGGCATTCTGAGCAAGGAAAGCGCCGCGGCCACGCCTGCGCTGATCGGGTTGGGCTGGGCGCTGGGCCTGATGCGTCCGTCGCGTCGGCGCATGTTGTCGTTCGTTGCGAGCTGGGTGGCAATCGCGCTACCGTACCTCCTGCTCCGTTTGACGGTGCTGCATCCGTACGAGGGGTTTCCGAACCTCGCAGCACAATTTGCCGGCCAGGGGCCGCTCGCCATCCGGTTCACGGCAGTTGCCGCCTTCGCCGACGTCGTCCGTCTCCTGCTCGTTCCGTTGCACCTCCAGGCAGACTATTCCCCGATGGAGCGGATCGCGGTCACAAATCCGCTGGCGCCGGAATTCCTTCTGGGGCTGCTCTGTCTGAGTGCGTGGGTCGCGCTGACGATCCTCGCATGGCGTCGCGGCCGGCGTGTCGAGGCATACGGGCTCGGCTGGATCGGGATCGCGTACCTGCCGGTCTCGAACCTCGTCGTCCCCCACGGTGTCCTCGTCGCCGAGCGCCTTCTCTACTTGCCGTCCGTGGGCCTGGCTCTCGCCGCCGGGGCCGCGCTCGACCGGCTCCCACGACGGGCCTGGGCGATGGCGCTGTTTGTGCTCGTCGCGGCTGGGGCGGTTCGGAGCGCCGTGCGCGTTCCAGTGTGGCGAGACAATAGAACGGCGGCATTGGCCCTGATCGCCGACGCCCCGCTTTCCTACCGATCCTGGGATTATCTCGGATGGGAGTACCTCTGGTCCGGGCATGACGAGCGTGCGCTGGCGTCCTTCCGCCGTGCGGGGTCGATATATCCTGGTGACGCGAGATTACATCTGGCGGCGGCACACATGGCGTATGCCCTTGGACGCACCGCACTGGCGGATTCTCTCCTCGTGCGCACCGACTCCGTGTGCCCGCGTTGCCCGACGGCCTATCGGAACCAGGCGAGCGCGGCACGGCTGCGCGGTGACACCGCAGCCGCGGAGTTCCTCCTGCATCATGTCCAGCCTGCGCCGCGCTGAAACGCGCGATGGTCGTTGTCGTTTCAATTGTCATCTTGATGTGACTCAATGGCCTCCGGACGGGTCGATAGGCTGCGCCTGACACCGTGTCCCACCTTCCGGAGGTAGTACAGGTGAACAGGAAAGGCTTCACCCTGATCGAACTTCTGATCGTCGTCGTGATCATCGGTATTCTGGCTGCGATCGCGATTCCGAAGTTCGCGAACACGAAGGAGAAGGCGTATCTGGCGTCGATGAAGTCGGATTTGCGCAACCTGATTACGGCCGAAGAGGCGTACTTTGCCGACTCGGTGAAATACACCAGCAACCTCGGTACCGCGTATGCGACGACCACCGGCGTGGTCGGCCCCACCATTGCGGTGACGGCTGATGGGTTCACCGCGACGGTGACCCATACCACGACGACGAAGACCTGTTCGATCTATGTCGGGTCGACGTCGCTGGCGCCTGCCAACAAGGAAGGCGAGCCGAAGTGCGCGTAAGGTTTCGGGCCTAACGCATCAGGGCGGCGGGGGAAACCCCGCCGCTCGCTTTTTTAGCCTTATCTTGGGGTCCCATGAATCGCCCCAAGCCGGCGCTCCGCGTCGAGCTCCTGTTCTACCTCACCTTCCTCGCCGCCTTCGCGATCCTCGTGGGCGTGGCGACCTCCCAGTTCGCCCTGTCGATTGCTCCTGAACGCGGCGTCTTCCTGGTTATTGTTTTCGTCGCGGTCGAAGTTGGGATCTTCGTACTCTATGGCCGCTCACTCGTGACCCGCCTGGTGCTCCGCCCGCTGGACCGCGTCGTGGAGACCGCGGATGCCGTCGCCGACGGCGACCTCGCGGCCCGCGCCCCGGACGCCGAGACCCGCGATTTCGCGACCCTCGCCGAGCGTCTGAATCGGATGACGGACCGGCTCCTGGACGCGCAGAGCCAACTAGTCCGCTCGGAAAAGCTGGCGAGCATCGGACGCCTCGCCGCCGGCGTCGCGCATGAGGTCGGCAATCCCCTCGGCGCCGCGGGGACCTATCTCGAGGTATTGCGGCGCCGCGGCGCCGATCACGAAGTCACGCAGGGCATCGCGCGCGAGCTCGAGCGCCTCGACCGGATCGTACGCAGCCTGCTCGACTACGCCCGGCCGCAAGAGGATCCGCTCGTTCCCATCGATCCCTCGCGAATCGTACGCGGTGCCTTCGAGCTGCTGCGGGCACAAGGCGCGTTCCGCGACGTGCGCGCCGAGATCGACGACGGGCTGCAGGTCCCCGAGATCATGGGCCGCGCCCACATTCTGGAGCAGACGCTCGTCAATCTGCTCCTCAATGCGGTAGACGCGACGCCGGCAGGCGGATCCATCATCATCGGGGCCCGACGTTGGGCCTACGAGCCCGGACAATCGCTGCCCAAGCGTGAGAGCGATCCGGGCTACGCCCGGTTTCCGCGGACGTCGGAACGGCGGCCGGCACGCGTCGAGTTTGCGGCGGGGCAACCCGGTGCACTCCTCTTCGTCGCCGACTCGGGATCCGGCGTCGCGCCCGAGGATCGCGAGAAGGTCTTCGAGCCGTTCTACACGACCAAGGACCCGGGTCGCGGGACGGGGCTGGGCCTCGCCATCGTTGCGCGATCGGTGCACGACATGGGCGGCGTCGTCTGGGTCGACGGCGCCCGCGAAGGCGGCGCAGCGTTCAAGATGTTCTTCCCCATCGCCGTGCCGCGATGAAGAAAGTCCTCATTGTCGACGACGAACCAGGCCTGCGTCAAAGCCTCGGCCTGCTTTTGACGGACGCGGGCTACGCGGTGACGGCCGAACAGGATGGCCGGCGCGGACTCGACCGCGCCACCGCCGAGCCGTTCGACCTCGTCCTCTGCGATGTGCGCATGCCGGAGATGGACGGCCTGACGTTCCTGCGCAATTACCGCCAACGCGGCGGTAGCGCGCTCGTCATCGTCATGAGCGCCTACGGCGGCGAGGATGCGGCGATCGCCGCGATGAAAGAAGGCGCGTACGACTATCTCCCCAAGCCGTTCCGCCCGGACGAAGTCGTCCTCACGCTCCGGAAGGCGGAGGAGCGCGAGCGGCTACGGCAGGAAGTCGTAGGCCTCAAGGCACAACTCGCCGCCGGGCCAGGAGAGCGGGGGCTCATCGTCGAAAGCGCCGCGATGCGCCAGGCGCTCGCGCTCGTCACGCGTGTCGCCGAGCACAATACCACCGTCCTGATCACGGGTGAGAGCGGGACCGGCAAGGAAGTCGTGGCGCGCGCGATTCATCGCGCGAGCCCGCGCGCCGCCAGGGCATTCGTCGGCATCAACTGCGCGGCGATTCCCGAGGCCCTGCTCGAGTCCGAGCTGTTCGGTCACGTGCGCGGCGCCTTCACCGGCGCGAGCGCGGACAAGATGGGCCTGTTCGAGGCCGCCAACGGCGGAACGATTCTCCTCGACGAAATCGGCGAGCTGCCGCTCGGCCTGCAGGCGAAGCTGCTGCGCGTGCTGCAGGAGAATGAGATCCGCCGAGTCGGCGACCAGAAGACGCGTCGTGTCGATGCACGAGTCCTCGCTGCCACGGCGCGCGACCTCGAGGCGGAAGTCCGTGCGGGACGGTTTCGCGAAGACCTGTTTTATCGGATCAATGTCGTGGTGATTACCTTGCCGCCGCTGCGCGAGCGGGAAGACGACATCGCGCCGCTCTCCCGCCACTTCGCCGCGCGGCTCGCGCAGCGACTCGGCCGCCCCCTGGCGCTCAGCGACGACGCCATCGCCTGGCTCGAGCAGCAGCCGTGGCCCGGTAACATCCGCGAGCTCGAGAACGCGATCGAGCGCGCCGCGGTGCTGAACGAAAAGCCGGTCTTGGAGCGCGGAGATTTCAATACCGCTCCCCTTCGCCAGGAAGTGGAGAGGGGGTCAGGGGGTGAGGACACCGGGGACGAGACCCTCAAGTCCATCGTTGAGGATGCCGAGCGCCGAGCGATCAGCGAGGCCCTCAAGGCAACCGAGGGCAACCGCCGCGCGGCGGCGCAGCGGCTGGGTGTGAGTCTGCGGACGCTCTTCTACAAAATCGATCGGTATGGGATCAGCTAGCGGCATGCAAAACTCTGCATACGTGCAGGATTCTGCGGTGGTTTGGACGTCGGTTGTCTGACGTAACACCTTGTGAAACAGTCGCTTACGGCTAGGCACGGAACGTGTAATACGGAGTCGCCCAACGGAGGGGTGATATGGGTCGCAAGGGGTTCAGCACCATCGAATTGATCGTGGTCATCATCCTGATCGGCGTGATCGCGTCGATCGGTTTTCCGCGGCTGCGCGATGGACTGGAGAAGCAGAACGTCCGCAGCGCCAAGGCGCTGATCGCGACGTTGGCCGCGACGGCCCGTGGCGCGGCGATTCAGCGCGGCTGTTCCGCCACGCTGAACGTCACGGTGGACAGCGTCTGGGTGACCGCGTGCGGCGTGAACCCGCCGGCCGCCTTGGTCTCGGTGGGAACCAAGAAGCTCGTCGGCGATGAATTCAACGTTACGCTGAATTCGACCGGCGGGTCGGTCGTCTACGATCCTCGTGGCATCTCGACCGTTTTCCAAGCCACTACGGTGCGGGTCATCGGGCCGCATTACCGCGACTCGGTGATCATCAATGAGGTGGGGAAGGTGGCGAAACAATGAACGCCGTCAAGAACAACAAGGGTTTCACGATCATCGAGATCATCATCGCGATCATCGTGCTGACCGTCGGTGTGCTCGGCATGGTGACGACGGCCGCACTCGTGACGCGGATGATAGCCCGCGGGCAGCGGTCGGCGCAGGCGTCGTCCTTCGCGTCGCGCCGGCTCGAGCGGATGCGGGTCGCGGCGTGCGTGAACGCGCAGCGCGTCGATGGCAGCGACACGCTGTACCGCGGATCGACCTGGGTAGCGCTGAACAACTGGACGTTTTCGGACGCGGGGAATCAGAACTACCGGCTCAAAATCGTGAGCATCTACAAGACGGAAAAGGATAAAACTCGCAGGGACTCATCGGAGACTACGATCTCATGCAACACATTCCTATGAGCCGCGGCCGCCGCGGTTTCACGATGATCGAGCTGCTGGTCGCGCTCGTGCTGTTGGGTCTCGTAAGCGCCGCCCTGTACCGCGTGCTGGTCAACAACCAGCGCCTCTACATGGCGCAGACGCAGCGCATCGATCTGGCGCAGAACATCCGGGCCGCCGGCTCGATTCTGCCGGCCGAGTTCCGCGAGCTGGACGCATCGGAAGGCGACATCACGGCGATGACGCCCACGAGCATCTCGATCCGCGCGATGCGCTGGCTCGGGTTTGCGTGCAACACGCCTGGATTGGGCGGCGCGCTGAACGGCGTCTCGGTCATCGTGCGCGGCGGAGCGCCGGGTCAGCCCCTGTTCTTCGGCTCGCGGGGCATCGACAACAGCAAAGACGGCGTGCTGATCTATTACGACGGCAACCAGAACTCGCGACTCGATGATTTCTGGGCGACTGCGACGATCACGGCGGCGCCCAACGGGCAGAACTGCGATGACGGCACGAACGGACAGCGCCTGATCTTGAATATCAACCTGCTGGGCCTCGGCCCCAACGTCGCGGGCGCGATTCCGTTGGGTGCTCCCGTCCGGGGATGGGAGGCCGTCACCTACCAGCTGTATCAGCCGGCGGGGGACACGTCCTCGTACGTCGGCTTTCAGCCGGCCGGCCAGGCGATGCAGCCGCTCATCGGGCCGGTACTCGCCGGTAACGGCTTGCAGTTCCAGTACTACGACGCCAACGGCAACGTGACGGCGGTCCGTGCACAGGTCGCCCGGATCGACATCACAGTCCGCGCCAGGACCGCCGCGGCTGTTCGCGCCGGCGGCCAGGCTGCTCTGGCGACGATCGTCGACAGCGTAGTCACCAGCGTGGCATTGCGAAATAACCGACGGTTTTGAACGGCAGATTGGTGGAGGTTCGTGAAGGACCTCCAGAACACTCAAAGAGGAGCAGCGTATGCGTAGGGTCTTTCGTGATGAGCGCGGTATGGCGCTCGCAGTCGCGATCTTTGCCATGGTGGTTGTAGGGGCGCTGGTCGCTGGAGCGTTCTTCGCTGGGACCCAGGAACAGCGGGTCGGCGAAAACCAGCGCCGCGTCCAGACGTCATTCGGCGTTGCGGAAGCCGGCGCGCAGGAACGCGTGCTGCGCTGGGATCCGGGGACGATGAATAGGCGGCCCCTGTACCGCCCGGGCGGCGACTCGGTGGCGATTGCGGATACCGTCACGCCGAATGGCTCGGGAAGGTACTACGGAACCAGCTACAAGGTCGGGCCGAGCCTCTTCCTCATCGACGTGACCGGTCGTGACCAGGCTAGCGCGGCTGGGGCGATCGCCGGCGGCGGCGGCGCGCGGCAACGCATCGGGCTGATTGCGCGTATCGCGCCGGTCGACTTCGGCATCCAAGCGTCGCTCACAACGCAGGGTCTTGTGAACATGAGCGGTAATGCCAACATCGTCGGTGTGGACCAGACCCCCACCGGTTGGACAGGCTGCGATCCTCCAGGGCCTGCGAAGGCGGGTGTCCGCGATAATGGCGGTAACGTCACTGAAAGCGGTAATGCGACGGTGGTGGGGACGCCGCCGGTCGTGAACGACCCGACCGTCAACAACAACACGTTCACCTCGTTCGGCGGGGCGTCGTATGCTCAGCTCGCTGCGAAGGCGACTATCACGCTGCCAAGCGGGAACTACACGACGCAGCCCGAGCTCTTGGGCGGTTCCTGCGATCGCTCCATCCTGACGAACTGGGGTGATGGCCAGAATCCGGCCGCCGCGTGCAGTGACTACTTCCCGATCATCCATATCGCGGGAAGCGCGACCCTCAACGGCGTTCAGGGCCAAGGTATCCTCTTGGTGGACGGTGACTTAAGCGTCCAGGGCTCGTACCAATTCTTTGGCATCGTCGTCATTCAGGGTGACCTGAAGACCGCCGGTGGTGGTTCAACCGACGCCCACTTCTGGGGTGGCGTTATGGCCAAGAACGCAGATCTATCCGAGCAGAACCTGAGCGGTAAGGCGACGTTGAACTACTCTAGCTGCAGTATTAACGCGGTGTTACAGGCCACGAGCTCGATTTCGATGATGCGTTCCAGGGGCTGGACACAGCTGTACTAAGTCTGCTAAGTCGCAGTAGTCAAAACAGTTGTTGCTTCGGCCTAAAGTCGATTCGAGGCTTGACAGGATAAGGGGCGGGGCCTATTGTAGTTTGCCCTCGCCCCTTCTTGTCTCTACGCCAAAAGGAGCACATGGCCCTTTTTGGGTTATTTGGCGGCAAAAAAACCTCGGTCGGCCTGGATATCGGCTCGGGCATCATCAAACTCGTGGTCATCGACCACGGGGGCAGCGAAGCCGAACTGACTAAAGTCGCGACAACGGAAGTCGCGGCCGACGCCATCGTCGAGGGCGAAGTCATGGACCCGGGCCTGGTTTCGGAGGCTATTCGGGGTCTGTTCGAGGCCGCGGGCGTCAAGCGGAAGTCGGTCGTCACCGCCGTCGGCGGCCGCGACGTGATCGTCAAGAAGATCCAGATGGACCGGATGAAAGAGGCGGACGCCCGCGAGGTCATCCGCTGGGAAGCCGAGCAGCACGTGCCGTTCGACATGGCCAACGTGGAGCTCGACTTCCAGATCCTCGACCCGGACGCCGAGGGCCTCCAGATGAACGTGCTGTTGGTGGCGGCCAAACGCGAGCTCGTCGAAAGTCGCGTCGGGTTGCTCACCGAAGCGGGACTCGATCCCTCCGTCATCGACGTCGACGCCTTCGCGATCCACAACGCCTTCGAGCTGAACCATCCCGACGCGATGCAGGGCGTCGTGGGACTCGTCAACATCGGTCACGAAGTGACCAATGTGAACATCCTCGAGGACGGCATCCCTGTGCTGACGCGCGACCTCTCGGTCGGCACGCGGCGCTTCCGCGAAGATCTGCAACGCGAAAAGGGTCTCGCGAGCGAAGAGGCCGAGAAGGTCATTCAGGGGACGTCGCAGCACGGCGACCTGGCGGGCTACGTCAGCGCGCGCGGTGAAGAAATCGCGACCGGTGTCGAGCGCGCCGCGGCGTTCCTCGCCACGGCCTCGCGCTCGGCCGGCGGTTTGTCTCGCGTCTACACGACCGGCGGCGGCGCGCGCATCCCGGGCCTGAACGACGTGCTGGGCGCCCGGCTCAGGGTCCCGATCGAGCTGGCGAATCCCGTGCAACGCTTGCGCGTGAAGGATGACGTGTTCGAAACGGTGCCGGTTGACGAGGTCGCCCCGCTCCTCATGCTGGCCGTCGGTCTGGCGCTGAGGCGCGCCCCATGATTGAGATAAACCTACTCCCAGGAAAGAAGAAGGCCGCAAAAGGCGCCGGCATGAAGCTGTCCATGCCGGACTTCAGGGGCCTCATCGCGCAGGTCAAAGATCCCTGGTTGATCGGCGCGATTGCGGCGTGGGTGGTGGTCGGTGGCGGCGGCGCGTTGCTGTTCATCACCGATCGTGCGCGCCTCGCGTCGGCGGAGACGCGGCTCGAGACCGTGCGCACGGAGAAGCGGCGCTACGACATCGTGATCGCCCAGAAGCGGCAGGCCGAGAAGGTGCGCGATTCACTGCTGTTTCAGATCAACATGATTCGGCAGATCGACGCCGATCGCTACATCTGGCCGCACGTCCTCGATCAGGCCACGAAGGCGCTGCCGCCCTACACCTGGATCACGCAGATGCGGACCGCGTCGGCCCTGGTCGCGCCGGGAGCCGGGCAAGTGAACAACGGACCGGTCACCGTCGAACGGGACTCGAGCGGCGCGCCGCTGGTGGCCGTCGCGATCGAAGGTCGCACGGTCGATATCCAGGCCTATACGACGTTCCTGCGACAGCTGGCCGCGTCGCCGTGGTTCACCGACGTGACGCCCGCCAGCTCGCAGACGGTGATCGAAGCGGATCGCCCCGTCACGTCGTTCACCGTGACGGTGCATTATCGCATTGCGGATTCGGTCTACATCCGTACCGTCCCGCTCGTGCAAGCGGTGAGGTAGGGGACTATGGCATTCGGTTTCCCGACCGACCAACGCGGCCAGATCATGCTGCTGCTCGTCGCCTCAGCCCTGGCGGGGGGGTACTTCTTCTGGACGAAGAAGCACACGCCCGACATCGCCCAGATCAACGCCGATAATCAGGAGTCCGACAGCCTCGAGCGGATCGTCGCGGCCGCCAAGGCCGACCTGGCGAGCGGGAGCATCGAGGATCTGCGGCGGCGCGTGGAAGAGTATCAGGGCTCGCTCGAGCTGATGCGCCGGCTGGTGCCGGATCGCAACGAAGTGCCGACGCTGATCGACGACATCTCGACGAAGGCCAAGGTGCGCGGGATCACCATCGGCAAGATTCAGCCGCTCACGCCCGAGCCCGGGTCGCCGTTCGACACCTACCGCTATCGGCTCGAGATCTACGGCCATTACGATCAGGTCGGCGAGTATCTCGCCGACATCGCGTCGCTGCCGCGCATTATCGTGCCGCAGGACGTCGCGTTGTCGGCGGCGTCGCCGGCCGCGCAGAAACTGCTCGGGGACACCGCGGGGGCCTTACTGCTGGCCGAGTTCTCGATTCGGACCTTCGTCAAATCGGCCGCGCCGCCGCCACCCAGAGCTGCGGGAGCGCCTCGTGCGCGCACCTAGCCTCGCGCTCGTCGCCGCCCTGGCGGCCGGGCCGGTGGTCGCGCAGCAGCCGGCGCGGGACACGACACCCGTGCCGCCCCAGTCGCTGATCCGCGAGGTGTTCGCATACGAAGGCGGCGGGCGCGATCCATTCATGTCGCTGCTCAAATCGGGCGATGTGCGGCCGCTGATCTCCGACTTGAGGCTGACAACCGTCGTGTACGACGGGCGGTTCGCATCGCGCAGCGTCGCGGTGCTCCGCGACATCACGAATCGCCGCATTTACCGGGTGAAAACGGGCGACATCATCGGGCGCTTGAAGGTGACACAGATCCGGCCCCGCGAGGTCGTATTCACCGTGCAGGAATTCGGGTTCGAGCGGCAGGAAACGCTGTCGCTCGCCAAGCAGGAGGAGACGCCATGAGGGCCATTTTTCCCATCGCGGCGCTGCTCGTCGCCGTCGCTCCCCGGGCCCTTGCGGGGACGACGGTTGACGGGCGCGGTGCTCGCGACGGCGAAGTCCGCGGGATCAGCGTGCTGCCGGCTGCCGGCAAGGTCGAGATCGTCATCGACGTGCAGGGGGCCGCGCTCGTCCAGGACTTCACGCTCGCGAATCCCGCGCGCCTCGTCATCGACCTCCAGGGCGTGCGCCTCGCGGCGCCGGTGACCATGTACGACGGCCAGAATCGCGGCGGCGTGCGCAACGTGCGCTACGCGCAGTTCAAGCCCGATGTCGTGCGCGTCGTCATCGATCTCGACGCGCTCAAGGACTACCAGGTCGAGCGCGCGGCCGGACAGGTGCGCGTGCGCATCGGCAGCGAACGCACGTCGTTCGCCGCGTGGTCGAGTCGCACGGCGACCCCCGCGGCGCCGGCGGCACCCGTCGCCGTCGCGAGCCGTGCACCAGCTCCGCCGGTGACCGGCGGTCCGGAGCAAGCCGCGCGGGTTACGACGCCGACGCTGGCTCAACCGCTGTCCATCGACGAATACCTCGCGACGCATCGCGCCGAAGCGGCGCAGTCACAGGCGGCGCGCATCACCGTGCAGTGGGACAACGCGAGCATCGAGGACGTCATCGCCGGCTTCGCGGCGTTCAGCGGTCGCACGATCATTCTCGGCAAGGACATCAAAGGCACCGTCACTGCCGAGGTCAAGAACCAGCCCTGGGACCTGGCGATGAACGCCGTGCTCGAATCACAGGGCCTCGCGGTGAAGACGCTGCCCGGCGGAATTCTCAACGTCGTGAGTCAGATCGAGCTGGCGCGCGCCGACTCGACCGTGCCGATCACGACGCGGCTGGTGCGCATCAATTATGCGAAAGCGACCTCGCTCGTGCCGTCCGTGGCATCGATTCTCAGCAAGCGCGGCAACGCGGTGGCGGACTCGACGAGCAACTCGCTCGTGATCACCGAAGTGACCTCGCGGATCGACGAAGTGGTGGAGTTCGTGAAGGGTCTGGACCAGCGCACGCCGCAGGTCTCGATCCAGGCGAAGATCATTTTCGTCGATCGCCAGGACATCGAAAACCTCGGTGTCAAATACGACCTCGGCTCGACGACCCAGTTCTTCAATAAGCTCATTCAGCGGCCCGATCCGCGGAGCGCGAAACCGGTCGATACCGACCTCGACGGCGTGCCCGACGCGCTCGTGCCCACGACGAATTTCCCGTCCAACGAGAACATCGTCTCGCTGGGCGGGAACTCGCTGTCGGCGCTCGGCAACGCGGGCCAGGAAGTCATCAATCCGGCGCTCGAGCTGATCTTCTCGACCGCGATCGGCAATTTCGACCTCACGACGTTCGTCCAGGCGCTGAGCAACGTCGACCTCGCCGACATCCAGGCCGAGCCGACGATCACGACGCTCGACAACCGTCAGGCCGAGATCCTTGTCGGCGACCGTGTGCCGATCCGCATCATCGATGTGAGCGCCATCAATACGGGCGGCGGGACCGGCACCGTGGTACCACGCGCGACGGTGCAGTTCCAACAGACCGGTATCAACCTGCGCGTCACGCCACACGTGACGGGAACGCGTCAAATCCTGATGGAAGTACACGCGGAACGGTCAAACGTCCGGCCGGCGGCCGTGGACATCGGATACACGTTCCAGACCCAGCAGGCCGACAACCAAATCCTGGTCAATGACGGCGAAACGGCCGTAATTGGCGGACTTACGGTGACTGAGGTCACGGTTACGAAGTCCGGAATCCCGTTTCTTGTAGATCTCCCGATTCTGGGCAAGCTATTCGGATTTACGTCCCAGTCAGAGAGTCGGCGTGATCTCCTGATCCTGATCACGCCCCACATCATCGACGATTTGGTCGCGCCCAGCGGGCAGTAATTCCGCGGGCCGATACAGGCGGAGAGGGTAGATATGCGGCTGGTCAGACGCAGTAACGCTATCCTGAGCATCGGTGCGCTCGCACTCGCGGTGTATGCGTGCGAGACGGCGCGAAATATTGGCGGCACCCCCGACACCCAGTCGCCGATCGTGAAGATCACGAGTACCGCGGGGGATACACAGGACATCGCCGGTGGGCTGCGCTTCAACGTACAGGCCAGCGACAACCTGGGCCTCAAAACCATCGACCTGGTGTTCAGCGGTGGCCTCAACGGTGTGCTCGACACGGTGTTTCATAGCGCCGTCACTGCGTACAACGTCTCCCACACCCTCACGTTCCCCGCGAACTCGGGCAACGGCGGCAACATCACGATCATCGCCCGCGTGACGGACGGCCGGGGCAATTTCGCCGCAGACACGATCACCATCTTTCTGTCGAACGTGCAGGCGCTCCAGGTCACGCTGATATCGCCCACCGCTGGTGCGGTCGCGTCGCAAAACCGGTCCATCCCCGTCGAGGTCCGCGCGATCCAGAATTCGGGCATCGCGAAGGTCGGGTTCCTCGTGAACCCACCCGGGGCGGTAGCCAACCCCACGACGCCGCCGAACGACTCGCTCATCTTCATCGGCACGCTGCGGGACACGGTTGACTACACCGACACACTGACGGTTCTGGCCGCGACGGGGACGTTCGACATCGTCGGATTCGCCGAAGACTCGGCGGGCCGCCGCCTGTACACCAACGTCATCACGGTGACGATCCAGTCTGCGGCCAACGACGTCACGCCGCCGCAAGTGTCCCACAAGGTCGGGCCGCGCGTCGAGGTGGACGACACCATCCTCGTGCGCGCTACCGATGCGAGCGCGATCGCCTGGATCGGATTCCGGGTCGATACCGGTGCCGCGCCGGGCGTGCTCTTGAAGTTCGACACCGTCTTCGTGGGCGCGGGGAACCTCACCGACGTGACGCGCCGCGCGAGCCTGAACCTCGGCTCCGTGCTGCCGCCGGGAGTGTTGCCGCACTCGATCGTCGTGCGCGGCTACGCCTGCGACGCGGCTGCGGCGCGCAACTGCTCGTACACCAATAACACGACGCTCTTGCCCAGCGCCCCCATATCCGGCGCCCGTACGATCAAGGGCGGCTCCGGCCTGAGCATGTCACCGGCCGGCTTGATCGACACCGTGATCGTCGTCAACGGCATCACGGTTCCGCTTCAGGGAGCTGGCAGCATTGCCGACGCGATCTACAACGCCAATCGGCGCGAGCTGTACCTCACCAACCCGGCGTTCAACCGGGTGGACGTGTTCCAGGTGGCCAACACGACCTTCGTGGCTGGCGGTATCACGACGGCGGGTGGACAGCCGTGGGGCATCGCGCTATGGCCGCGGGACACGCTGGGTGGGTACAAGGACACGATCGTCGTCGCGGACGTCGGTGGGACGCAGCTCGCCGTCATCAACGTCGGGGCGGGGGGTCCGCGTCAGGTGATATGGCGCCAGGACCTGCCGAACTTCCTGCTCGAGACGTACAGGGTGGTCCGCTCGGCGGGCGGGGAACAAGTCCTGATCAAGGCATTCGACCTGTCCGACCTGCCCCAGTACGTGGCCACGGTGTGCCGCGTGGGGGCCGCGCCCCCCAACTGCGACGCGGACTCGGTGTTCGCGCTGTACTCGACGTCGCCGACCGCGAGCAGCACACCACCGTTCAACGGGCACGGCACGCTGCGGATGGAGAAGCTGATCAACACGACCAACCGCAATCTGATGTACGGCAAGTTTTTCTGGGAGATCGCCACTGTCCCGCCCGGGCTGGGCGTGGACACGCTGCGAATCGTCCTCGACCGCGGGCGCGGGTTCAACAAGGTGGTCTTGTCGGCGTGCGCCGGCGTCACGGTCGACATCGCGACCATGGGCCTCGGCAATAAAACCTTCGCGCGCAACTCAGGAAACTTCGTCCACGCCTTCTTCGGTGAGGGCGGCAACACCGCGGCGGCGTTCGCGCGCGTCATGTCGTACGACTCCCGCTTCCCGTTGAGCCACGGTCCGGCGACGGCGCAAGGCTGCCCCACCGGCGCAGTGGTACGGGACTCGGGGGAAAACGACGTGGACCTGGGCATGTCCCCAGGCATCCACGTGTCGGATTTCATCAGCAACACGGGCGTCTCGGTCCTCGGTATCGCGACGAACTTCAACGGGCTGACGAACGCCGTGCGCGCCGACTCGATCTACTATCTGGACCAGGATCTGCGGCGCAAGGTGACGTCGGCCGCGCCGCCGGGGACGTCCCCGTTCACGCCCGGCATGGACATGAATTATTTCCACGACTTCGCGCCGACCGGACAGTGTCCGCCAGGCAGCACATACTGCGGCGGCGGCACCGACAAGAACCAGCGTCTGATATTCTCGGCGAACCCGAACGGCAACATCGACGTGTTCGACACGTATTTCGGCGATTTCCTCGGGTCGATCCCCGTCCGCGATCCGATCATCGGGCCGCTGCGGGTCGCGCGTGACGTAGGCGGGAACCAGCTGCTGTTTGGAGTCACGGCGACCGGGCTCCTGGTCCTGCAGTTGCCGCCGATTACGAACCCGCTGCCAGTGCCACCGCGCTGACGCCTACCGGCGTCCGGCACCTGTAGGGGCGAGCCCGACCGAGGTCGGGCTCGGCTGTTATATAGGAGACTGCAGGGGCGTAGCATGCTGCGCCCGTAACAGAGGGGGAGCATGACTTTCCGGTTTACGACGGCGGGCGAATCGCACGGCCGCGGCCTGGTGGGAATTCTCGAAGGCATTCCCGCCGGCCTCCCCGTGTCTGCCGCCGACGTGGACGTCGAGCTGAAGCGCCGCATGGGCGGCTACGGCCGCGGCGCCCGCATGAAGATCGAGTCTGACCGCATCGAATGGCTGGCCGGCGTGCGCGCCGGCGAAACGCTGGGCTCGCCAATCGCCATGCTCATCTGGAACCGCGACTGGGAGCACTGGCAGGACGTCATGGCTCCGGAAGCCGACCCGACGCCCGACCCCCAGGGTCGCCGGCGTCAGGTCACCCGGCCGCGGCCTGGGCACGCCGATCTCGCCGGCTCCCTCAAGTACGACCGCCTGGATGCCCGCGACATTCTGGAGCGCGCCAGCGCCCGCGAGACCGTGGCTCGGGTCGCCTGTGGGGCTGTGTGCAAGAAACTGCTCCGCGAGTTCAACATCGAAATCGGTTCCCACGTCGCGGAATTGGGCGGTGTGGTTGCGTATCCCGCATCACCCATCCCGCATCCCGTCAACGAAATCGCGGACCAGAGCCCAGTTCGGTGCCTGGATAAAGAGGCCGAGACCGAAATCATCAAGCGCATCGACGCCGCCAAGGCGGCCGGCGACACCCTGGGCGGTATCGTCGAAGTGATCGCGCTGGGCGTGCCCGTGGGGCTCGGTTCGCACGTCTCCTGGGACCGGAAGCTCGACGGCCGGCTGGCGCAGGCCCTGATGTCGATCCCGGCCGTGAAGGGTGTCGAGCTGGGACTCGGTTTCGAGGCGGCCCGCCGCAAAGGCTCGGAAGTACACGACGAAATCATGCCCGGCTTTGCGCGCGCGACGAACCGCGCGGGCGGCACCGAAGGCGGGATGACGACAGGCGAGCCGCTCGTCGCGCGCGTCGCGATGAAGCCGATCTCCACGCTGATGTCGCCGCTCAAGACGGTGGACCTCAAGACAGGCGGCCCCGCGCAAGCACAGTCGGAGCGCTCCGATGTGACGGCCGTCCCCGCGATGGGAGTGATCGCTGAGGCAATGTTGGCGATCGTCTTGACGGAGGCGTTGCTCGAGAAATTCGGCGGCGACGCGCTGAGCGAGCTGAAGCGCAATGTGGACGGCTATCTTGCACAGGTGCGCGCGCGCACTCCCAAAGGAGCGGCGTCGTGAAACGGCACATCGTGCTCATCGGACTGCCGGGCGCCGGCAAAAGCACGGTGGGGCGGATGGTCGCGGACAAACTGCATGCGGGATTCGTCGACATCGACACAATCCTGATTCGTAAAGAAGGCAAACCGATCTCCATGATCTTCGCCGAGAAGGGCGAGCCGGTGTTTCGGGAGATGGAGCGCAAGGAAGTGGAGGCCGCGCTCGCGAACGAGCCTGCGGTGATTGCGCCGGGCGGTGGATGGGCCGCGCAACCGGGTGCGCTGGAAAACGCAAAATCACGCGGCTACCTCGTTTATCTGAAGGCGCGCGCCGAAGTGGCAGCCGGTCGCGCCGAGCCGTCGGGAACCCGGCCCGTTTTAATGGGTGACGATCCCTTGGCGCGCATGCGTGAGCTATACACGGCCCGCGATCCGTTCTACGCCAAAGCCGACGCCACGGTGCTGACTGAAGCTAAAAGTGCCGAAAATGTCGCCGCCGAGATCGTAAAGCTTGCGCAGACGGGTGCCGGATGGTAAAGATGCGAACCCTCTACAGGTTGAACTGAGGTTGATAGGTGCCTGATAACGAAGAAGAAGTGAAACCAAAAAAGCCGAGAGCGCCGCGAAAGAAAAAAGTCGCGGCCGAAGCTCTCCCGACGGCGGATATCGAAGAAACCGACGCCGCTCCTGCAAAGGGCGGCGCACTCGTCATTGTCGAGTCCCCGACCAAGGCCAAAACGATCGGCAAGTACCTCGGTCGCGGCTACACCGTCAAGGCGACGATCGGGCATTTGCGCGATCTGCCCAAGCGCGAGCTTGGCGTGGACGTCGAGAACAACTTCGCGCCGAAGTACGTCACTATTAAGGAAAAGGCGAAGACGCTCGCCGAGATCAAGAAGGCGGCCAAGGCTGCCGATCGCGTGCTACTTGCGACGGATCCTGATAGAGAAGGTGAAGCGATAGCCTGGCATGTGGCCTCCCAATTAAATGGAAATGGAAATGTCCAGCGGGTGCTGTTCCACGAGATCACGAAGGACGCGGTCGCGGAAGCGCTCGCCAACCCGCTCGAAATCGATCAACGCAAAGTCGACGCCCAGCAGGCGCGGCGCGTCCTCGATCGTCTGGTGGGCTACAAGGCTTCCCCGGTGCTCTGGAAGAGCATCAAGACCGGCCTCTCGGCGGGTCGGGTGCAGACCGTGGCGCTGCGGCTGATCATCGAGCGCGAGGAAGGAATCCGGAAGTTCGTCCCGCAGGAGTACTGGACCGTTGCCGCCGACCTGGAGAAGGACGGCCAGGCGTTCCAGGCGCGCCTCCAGAAGCTCGAGGGGCACAAGCCGGAGATCAAAACCGAAGCCGCAGCGCGCGCCATCCACGATGCAGCAGGAAGCCGCCAAGCAGCTCGGCTTCTCCGCCGGCCGCACGATGCGCGCCGCGCAGAAGCTGTACGAGGGCGTCGAGCTGGGTGAGCAGGGATCGGTCGGCCTCATCACCTACATGCGCACCGACTCCGTGCGCGTCTCGGATGCGGCGATCAAGCAGGCCCGCGAGTACATCAACGCCCAGTTCGACAAGCGCTATCTGCCCGACGAGCCCAACGTGCACAAAGGCGGGCGGGGCTCAAAGGTGCAGGACGCGCATGAGGCGATTCGGCCGACGGAAGTCGGTCTCAAGCCCGACGACCTGAAGAAATATCTGGAACGCGACCTCTTTAAGCTCTACCAGCTGATTTGGCGGCGCTTCCTCGCCTCCCAGATGACCCCGGCCGTCTACGAAGCGACCAAGGTTGACTTCGAGCTGGCCAACGGACGGTTCCTGTTCCGCGCGACCGGGTCGCGCGTCCTGTTCGACGGCTACCACGCGCTCTACAGCGAGGCACACGAGGCCGAGGACGCCAAGACGCTCGACAGCCTTGCGCCGATTCCGAAGCTCGCCGAGGGCGACCGGGCGACGCTCAAGCAAGTCGTGCCCAGCCAGCACTTTACGGAGCCGCCGCCGCGCTACAGCGAAGCGAGCCTGGTGAAGGAGCTGGAGCGGCTGGGGATCGGGCGACCGTCCACCTATGCGGCCATCATCTCCACGCTCCGCACGCGCTGGTATGCGACCGCCAAAGACCGGCGCTTTCAGCCCACGCCGCAAGGCGAGACCGTGTGGAAGGTCCTGAAGCGGTCGTTCCCGGAGGTCTTCGAGGTCGGGTTCACGGCGAACATGGAGAACGAGCTGGACAAGGTCGAAGAGGGCGACCTCGACTGGCATGCCGTCCTCGGCGAGTTCTGGGTCCCGTTCAACCGTGCGCTGGAAGCGGTGGACATCAACAAGATCATCCACGAGGTGCACGATTTGTCGGGACTCGATACCGAGAAGTGCCCCAAGTGCGGCGCGCCACTCGAGGTGAAGAGCGGCCGCTTCGGGCCATACATCGCGTGTGCGCGCTACGCATCGAAGGAGTGCGACTACTCGCGGTCGATCAAGAAAGACAAGGTCCCCGATCGGCCGTCCGACGAGATCTGCAAAGAGTGCGGGGCGCCGATGGTCATCAAGACGGGACGCTTCGGCGAGTTTCTGGCGTGCACGACGTACCCCAAGTGCAAGTACACGCAGCCGGTCCCGCTAGGGATCAAGTGCCCGAAATGCGACGTGGGCGACCTCGCCGAACGCCGCACCAAGCGCGGCCGCACGTTCTACGGTTGCCTGCGGTATCCGGATTGCGATTATTCGACCTGGAATAAGCCGGTCCTCGTCCCCTGTCCGAACTGCAGCTTCGTGGGGATGGAAGAGATCAAGTCGAAGACGACGGGAGAGACGACACGCAAGTGCCTGAAGTGCGGGCATCAGATGATAGTCGAGGAATCCGCCCCCGAAGCCGAGGAAGTGGCGTCGTAGGGGCGCAACATGCTGCGCCCATACCTGTAGTTGGCGGCGGGCTGGCGGGTTGCGAAGCCGCCTGGGCGTTGGCTGAGCGTGGCGTCCGTGTGACGCTGCACGAGATGCGCCCCGCCCGGATGACGCCGGCCCATCAGACCGACCGCCTCGCCGAGCTTGTCTGCAGCAACACGTTCAAATCGATTGAACCCACGCACGCGCACGGTCTGCTCAAAGCCGAGATGCGCCAGCTGGGGGGGGGCAGCATCGTGCTGCGGGCTGCGGACGAGGCGCGGATCCCCGGCGGGAGCGCCCTCGCGGTCGATCGTATTGCGTTCGCGGCCGGCGTGCAGGAGCGTGTGCTGGGCCATCCGAACATCACGCTCGTCCGCGGGGAAGTCACCGAGTTGCCGTCCCCCGGCATCGTCGCGACGGGCCCGCTGACGTCTGACGCCTTGGCGGGTGCGATCGCGACTCGCCTCGGCGTGCAGTCGCTCGCGTTCTACGATGCCATCGCGCCCATCGTCGCCGCCGACTCGCTCGATTACAGCCGCCT
>WNGJ01011457.1_pt1 | contig 20493 bp, 20 predicted proteins | sample 5400611 | NCBI WGS metagenome assembly WNGJ01 (sample SAMN13153375, study PRJNA577476) | soil metagenome | isolation source: 40 cm soil or saprolite under Garry oak tree replicate 1 | place: USA:California | collected 2016-06-15
AGCGGTCAAGGGCGCGCCGGTGTTGCGCGGCGAAGCGAACCCTTCACGGCGAGGACCGTTCTGAGATCCTCGACAAGAGGGAAAGGGGTGGCCCTAAATGGACCGCTAAAATGGCCCAGTCGCTCACCGCCTCTGACACCCGGGTCTTTGTCCTCGCAGGGTTCTAGGCCAAGACTATTCCAAACAACGCCGTAGCGGAATCACACCGGACCTTTCTGACGGAGGAGAGCCGCAACCTGGCTCTACCTGTGCGCTTGCAGGACCTCAGCACATCGCCCGAGCAGCGCTTCTTCGAGTGTTTAGAGATTTAGGGGCATCCTGGTTCGCGCACCCGGGGCGAACCGAGGGACAGCGTCGAGAGGAATTTTCGCCCGGGTCACTTGGGACTGGATGTTGGCAGGAAGTTGTGATAGGTTACATGTAACCACTCGCGGAGGCGGAAAGATGGAGAAATTGGAAGACGCCACCGCAGGCGAGCTAAAGATCGAGGCCCATACTCCCTGCCGGGAATTCTGCATCTCCTCATCGTGGCGTTTTGTTTATTGCTCTGTCTCTGCTTTGAGCCTGCGCTTGAACTCTCGTTGAATAGCTTTAGTTCTTTGGATATCCCGTCGCCACTGACCAGCCAAGTTCGCGATGATCTCGTTACTGAGTGATCGGAGCCACTTTTCGAACGTCAGTTTTGAGCGGTTCTTTTGTTTCGGATGCTTCCTTCTCATCAGTTCACCCTTTCCAGCTATACTGCCTCACCGATGAGATGGAAAGAGAATCGCGGAACCCAGGCATGAAGACGTGGCAAAAATTCACGGTTTTCAACGTCGCGGTCCTGGTCGGTATCTTCATGATCACCCCATGCATTGATCCATTGACGGCCATCCTGGAGGCTGGGATTCTCGGTGAAGGCATTAATGGCGCCGATCGCTCCGGCCTTTACTAGCGCCCACTTGAAGCCCGCGGGGTTTTGACCCACGAGAACCAGCTTGCCCTTGAGATCCAGTTGGGCAATCTTCGACGGGTCCGCGTCGCTAAGGTTCACGATCTCCGCCGTGCCCCCTTCTGGAGGCGTTGCCCCACTCCACATTCCAAGCGATGCCGGAATTCTCTGATAGTCTGCCAGTGTAGCGATGTCCCTATTATAGGCAGCGGTGGATCAACAATCTCTAGACGCGCAGCTTTCACGTCCCAGGCCAGTGGCATGGTCCAGAAACCGGACTGGCTTGAACCGTCCGCTGGCGCTCCCGACAGCTCGACCTCTTCCAGACCAATTCCTTTCATGGATTGTTTCACGTATTCCGCGGTCTCATGAAATTTTGGAAAAGTGAACCAGCGGTCAGTCGAATACACTTGCCGCATGAAGTTCATTGCCTCTTCGGCTTTCACCTCAGAGCGGATCGTTTGAATTAGTTGCCCGAGGGGTGTCGGCGCCGGTGTAACATCCGGCGTGAACAAAACCAGGAAGGAAAAAACAATGCATGCCGTTGACGCGCGGCCGATAGGAGTGTGCACCGGTCTGATCATTTTGCTCCCTTCATACGCACTTGTGCAGATTCAAGCCACCGCTGCAGTTACAAGTGTGACAAGCTCTATAACAAGTCCGAGCCGGGATCAAGGCTCCGCTGCTGGATATACTTTCCAAAACCGGCTGGCGCCTGGCGTGATAGGATACGAGCCTCGTCATCAAACAATGGGGCTTGAGTCCACGCCGGTTGTCAGCAAGAAATCTCTTTGCCGCGGTTTTGTCCTTCTCACAAGCGCCTTCCTGTTCACGGGGGCTCCCGTCCTCAGTCAAAGCTCATCTCCGCTCATATCTAAAGGTTATTCCGTTCTGCCTGTTCCGCAAAAGGTGACATTGACCGGTAAGGACTTTGCATTGGACGGCCGCTGGAAGCTGGAACTCGAAGGTGAGGTGAAAGAGAACGACGTGGCCGTCGAGAGTCTGAAGACCAGTTTGGCATCGGGCTTCCATCTGAGCCTTGCTGAGACTGGCTCCAGCCGATTGCGGGCCGGAGTAATCCAGATGGATTTAAGGCCGAAATCGGTGTCAATCGGTCAGGCCATTGATAGCAACAAGCCGGCCCTAGTTGAACAGGCGTACCGCCTGACCCTGGGCCCGAGGAGTTTGAAAATCGCGGCCAACGCTCCTCCCGGGCTCTTTTACGGTGTGCAAACACTTATCCAACTCATTCGTCCTCGAGACGGTCGTCTCTGGTTCCCTGAAGGCGAGATAGTAGATTGGCCCGATGTTGGACTGCGCGTCATATACTGGGACGACGCCCATCATCTCGAGCATCTCGAAGTACTGAAGGGCGCTGTACAGCAGGCGGCATTTTTCAAGATCAATGGATTCGCCATCAAGCTCGAGGGGCACTTTCAGTACAAGAGCGCCCCGGCCATCATTGAACCTTATGCGCTGGCGCCCTCCGAGCTGCAAGAACTCACTGACTTTGCGCTGCGCTTTCACGTGCAGCTTATCCCCTACCTGGACGCGCCCGGGCACGTCGCCTTCATTCTGAAGCACCCGCAATATGCACCGCTTCGTGCCTTCCCTAGCAGCAACTATGAATTCTGTGTGACAAATCCCGAAACCTACAAACTCCTGTTTGGTATGTATGACGACCTCCTCGAAGCCACGAAGGGAAGCAAGTATTTCGTGCTATCAACCGACGAGCCCTATTACGTTGGCTTAGCCAGTAACTCCCAATGTGACGAAGTGACGCGTGCGCACACCCTCGGGTCGGTCGGAAGGCTATTGGCGGAATTCATCACCAAGGCTGCCAACTATCTGCATGACCGCGGCCGCACGGTCTCGTTCTGGGGGGAATATCCGCTCAAATCCGAGGAGATCACCGAGCTTCCTAGTCATCTCGTCAACGGTGAGGTCTATGGTCCCGAGTTTGATTCCGCCTATAAGAAACACGGAATCCGTCAGCTCGTGTATACCTCGACTCAGGGCGAGGAGCCGCTGTTCCCTCAGTATTACATCCTGCCTTCGACTCGCCGTCTGCGCGCGAAGTCCGCTAGCAATGGGCGTGTTACCGATATGTTTAACCTCATATCGTTCACCCCGGCGCGCCAAAACGCAGACTTAATGGGAGCTTTCGTGGCCGGATGGGCCGACGCTGGCCTGCACCCTGAAACGTTTTGGTTGGGATACGCGACAGGTCCCGCCACTGCCTGGCACCCTGCATCGGCCAGCCCCGCGGAGCTCATGAATTCATTCTACGATTTGTTCTATGGAGCTGGTACTCAAAACATGGGCCGCCTCTGTCAGCTCATGAGCGAGCAGGCGCAGATCTGGGACGACAGTTGGGAAGCCTCGGCTTCGAATGCCCGAACCCCCATCTGGGGCAACTCGGACAGAATCTTCGATCCGCCAAAACCGGCAAATGACCAGACACTTCCGCCTTTGCCCATTCCGTCCGCAACAAACCTGACCATCACCCGTGATTGGATGCAAGAGAATGCGAGACGTCTTGAGATCGCGGCGACTGCACTCACGGAAAACGATGAGTTGCTCGACCTGCTGTACGCCAACCTTAAGAGGGTCAGCAAAAATCAGTACAATCTCGAGGTGTTTCTGTCCATCACTGGTCTGTGTCGGCAAAACCTTGAGATGATTCTTGAGCTAGGTCAAATGAGCGAGCTGCTGAAGGCAGCTCAGACAGCTGCCAGGCAAGGAAGAGCCGACGAGGCACTAGCCTCTCTTGATGAAGCGCTGGACACTGCGGCAGGAATTCAGCGGCGACGCAACCGGGCTCTTCAGAATGCGACGACCACCTGGTATCGGACATGGTTTCCGCGGGTCGCAGAAGCCAACGGGCGGCGCTATCTCAACCAGGTGGACGACGTGAAGGACCACAGGCCAGTCCGCACTGTCGACATGAGCTACCTGGTGTATCGTGAACTCCTTTATCCTCTGGGTGACTGGGCAGCCGGGACGCTTGCGGCAAGGAACGAATACGCGCGCGCGCACCAATTGCCTGAGCGTGCTGCTGAGCTGAACTGGAAGGACACAACAATTTCGGCCAATTAACAGCGATTCGGGCCATGCATGAATTTCTTCAGTTGCCGCACGCTGCAATTCTTCTTGGGAGGAAAGAGATGATCACAGATTCAACAATCACGAGACGCTCTTTCATTTCTGGCGGCGCAGCCCTGGCCCTTACGGCTAGTTCTGTTGTTAGCGCTCCGCGGGCCGCCGAGCGACGGCTGCGGATGGCCCTCGTCGGTACCGGTGCTCGCGGCTCCTTTACTTGGGGGCAGGAGGTCGTGGAAGGCTATGGCGACGTCGTGGAAATCGTAGGGCTTTGCGATATCAACCGCAAGCGAGTGGAGGCGGCTAAGAAGCTGATTGGGACCAACGCACCTTCTTTTGTGGATTTCGACCGGATGATCAAAGAGACTCGCCCCGACACGGTGGTGGTAACTACCGTAGATGCTACTCACGCGCATTATATTGTTCGTGCGCTGGAGTTAGGCTGCGATGTGATGACCGAAAAGCCGCTGTGTACCGACGAGGAACAGTGCCTATCGATTCTGGATGCCCAGAGGAAGTCGGGCAAGAAAGTTACTGTAACTTTCAATGCTCGGCACGATCCGGAGGCAAAAAAAGTAAAGGAACTTCTAATGGAGAAGGCCGTTGGCGACGTCATCTCTGTGGACTTTCACGAATATCTGGACACGAGTCACGGCGCTGACTACTTCCGCCGCTGGCACCGGTTGAAGGAAAACTCGGGCACGTTGTTGGTCCACAAAGCCTCTCACCATTTTGATTTGGCCAACTGGTGGCTGGATTCCACGCCGGTGGAAGTGACGGCCTTCGGAGACTTGAAATTCTACGGGCGTAACAACTCCTTCCGTAACACGCACTGCCGTGTTTGCCCCTTCAAACAACAGTGTAAATTCTATTGGGACGTTACCCAGAACCAGAGCTACGTAAAGCTCTACGTCGATTGTGAATCTGAAGACGGCTACTTGCGCGATGGCTGCGTCTGGCGCGAAGACATCAACATCTATGACACCATGTCGGTGGTGGTCAAGTACGAAAACGGCGTCTTCCTGAACTATACGGCCAATACATATTTGCCTTTTGAAGGCCAGGCCATTTCGATCAACGGCCGCCGCGGACGGCTGGACTACAACGAATTCGGTGGCGGAGGATTCGGGAACAAAGGACTGCGCCTGACACGCAGCTTCGGCAAATCCGAAGTGATACAGGATCTGGAAGCGCGCCGCGCAGGTGGGCACGGAGGAGCCGACACCTCGTTGCACGATCTGATCTTCCGAGGATCACAAGGTTCTGATCCGCTAGGTTTGCGAGCAGATCTCCGGGCCGGCGCTCGCTCAAGTTTGATTGGGATTGCGGCGTATCGGAGCATCGAACGCGGTGGTCAGACGGTCAGGATCAAGGATCTGGTCAAACTGTAATCGCTTGGAGCCAACGGTTCGTCGAATCTCTGTACATTTACATGATCGCGGGCGGCTCACTTCAACCGTACAGATTCCGCCTGGACTGCGGGAAGTTTTGGCTGGCTTGTGAATCGGTTCCGACCGAAAGGAGCACAAGAATGCCACGCGTATACATAGCTGGCTGCCTTGCTTGCCTGTTTTCAGTACCCGCAATGGCGCAGCAATCCGATGATCTGAATTTCGCCTCCGGACTGGAGCAGTTCCACAATATCCGCCGGATGTTGCCGTCGTACTTGAACAACATCGGACTCCGGATGCTCGGGGAGCGGAAGCATCGAGTCGAGCAGTTGGCCACAATCGAAGATGTGGATAAACGAAGATCCTACGTCCGCGAACAGATGCTGAAGGATCTCGGGGGCTTCCCTGACAGAGCGCACCTGAACGCACGCGTGGTCGGGGTCTTGGAACGAACTGGTTACAGAATCGAGAAAGTTATCTTCGAGAGTCAACCCCACTTCTATGTGACCGCGAACCTTTATCTGCCGACAACCGGGCATCCGCCCTACCCAGCGATCCTGTATCCCTTGGGGCATGAGCGTGGAGGCAAGACCAACCCGACCTGGCAACAGATGCTTGGTTCCCTCGCCACAAAGGGCTTTGTCGCACTGACCTGGGACCCGATCGGGCAAGGTGAAAGGCTGCAGATTTTTGACGAGGACCTGCGGGAGTCCAAAGTCGGTAATTCAACCACTGAGCATACGGTCGTCGGCACACAGTGCATGCTGGTGGGCGATCACTTGGCCCGCTATACCATTTGGGACGGCATGCGTGCTCTCGATTATCTTCTCTCGCGCAAGGAAGTAGATCCCGCGCGCATTGGCTTGACGGGTAATTCGGGAGGCGGCACCCACACGGCCTACATCGCGGCGTTGGATGATCGCATCCAGGTTGCGGCGCCCTCGTGCTATATCACATCCTGGCACTTAATGCTCGACACGATTGGTCCACAGGACGCAGAGCAAACGTTCCCCCTCTGGCTGCAGGAGGGGTTCGACTATCCGGATTATCTTTACGCATTTGCCCCCAAACCCTACCTCCTCCTTTCAGCCATCCGCGACTTCTTCCCAATCGCCGGGGCTCGAGAGACTTTTGCAGAAGCCGAGAAAGTCTATTCGGCGATCGGCGCAAGAGAAAAAGTGGGAATGTTTGAAGCGGATGATGGCCATGGATACAACAAGACGCGTCGCCTAGCCGCATACGATTGGTTTGGCCGATGGCTCAAGGGAGCCCGAGATACGGATCCAGAGCCGAAGATCGAAATGGCCACACCGGAGGAACTGCGATGTACTCCCACGGGCCAGGTATCCACTTCGCTTGGCGGCGAGAGCGTATTCACTTTGAACCAAAAGCGGCTGGAGCAGTTGAAAGCACATCGCTTGACTCGGTTGGGAGACCTGCCTGGCAAAGTACGGGAAGCGATCCGCTACGAACCACCAAGCGGCCCATTACAGGTCGCACATTACGGTACGATCACCCGCTCAGGCTACCGCATCGAAAAATTGATCTACGAGAGCGAGCCCGGCATCGTCATTCCAGCGCTGCTATATGTTCCTGATGCAGGCGCTAGCAAGAAAGCTGCGCTGCTTATGGTCACCGGAGACGGCAAAGCAGCTTCAACGGCGGAGGCAGAGCAGTTCGCGACGTCAGGGACGGTTGTACTTTCCATCGACATGAGGGGAACGGGAGAAACCAGAGTCGACACGGATATGAACAGCAGAGAATCCGACCACTATTTCGGGGATTTTAGCGACATTATGACGGCGCTTCTCGTCGGTAAGACCATGGCCGGAATGCGTGCTTTAGATGTGGCACGCGGCATAGATCTTCTGCTTTCGCGCAATGAGGTCGATCCAAATCAGGTTTATGGATATGGTAAGGATGAAGGTGGCTTGCCGCTGCTGTACGCTTCGGTGCTTGACAGCAGGATTCGAAGAGTAGTGTTGGCCGGCATGCTGGTTTCGTACGAATTGGTTGTGAACAGCAGGGTCCACCGGCACGTCTTAGAGGGCGTCGCTCCCGGTATGTTGAAGTCCTACGATTTACAAGATCTGGTAGCTGCTTTAGCGCCCCGCGACGTCTGGATTGTGAGTGGCAAGGACCCCCTGGGACATGAGCTGCCCGCCAGTGAGGTCAGGAAGGAATACCAGCGTGCGCTGGAGGCGTTCCGCCACGAGGGGGCAGGCCAAGCCATTCACATAATGGATCGCACGCGGGATCAGGATGTCACCGCGCCTCTACCATGAATTAATTTCGCCTGCCAACTAAGTGTCGTGCGTCGCCTTTCCGTGTGTTGTAAGTTGCTGGACCTAAAAGAAATGGTCGGCCCTAGCAGACGATTGTCGAACTTTTGTCCAGTCCGAAGCGGCACCGACCGCTTCACTATGACGGGGAAATTTATTGCAGTAGGACAAGAGAAATAAGGATTAAGGACAGCCCCCCGTAGCCTGACGAATTGAGTTGAGAAGCGGCACCGGCTAGGATGAACTGAAATCTTACCCGAGAGAAAAGCAGAGCCGAGCAGATTTCGAGTATCCGTCAGGAACTCAGCTGGGCAACCCGCCGGCCCAATCGGTTCTGAGAAACGGTGACCGGTTTGGATCGCCTTAGGGCCAAACCGCCGATCGCATTGTTCGGCGAACTCCACAAATACAGGAAGTGGAAGTCGCTGCTCAAGGGCTTTTTCGACACCTACGGTGACCGAGTTCATCTGATCGTGACGGGAAGCTCGCGACTCGACATATTTCGTCAGGGAAGCGACAGTCTGATGGGACGGTGGACGGTATCTCGTCTACCGCATGCATCCGTGGAGCGTGGGCGAAAGCTTGCATACGAAGTTGCCCCTTGCAAAAATCGCAACTGGAGAAAGTCGCTTAACTGATTGAGGGATTGGAAATTAGCTTGGCTCCCCGGGCTAGATTCGAACTAGCAACCCTTCGGTTAACAGCCGATCAGGTGAAAAATGTAAGCCGATCAGGTGAAAAATGTAATGTAAGTGCCCTATCTGGTGTCGCTTGCAACAAATCGGGAGCATTTTTCGTTCTTTAGCTGCACCCACTGTCGCACCCAAACCCTATTTGCGAAACCTTCGTTCGCGAATGGTGTTTAGTAGCTTAAGCGCGGAGGCATCCTATATAGTTGTAATACCACCCCCAGCCAACTCCGACGCGCAAAGTGGGCACCGGGAATACGCCCATTCTTGAACTAGCGATCTTTGGGAGAGAAGATCATGAAAAAGCTCCTGCCATTTTTGGCTCTTGCTGCGTCCGTATTTGGCTCTTGCTGCGTCCGTATTTGCCTTCCCGCCTGCTGTCTCGGCCCGCCCCCAAGACGACGACCACGGCAAACACAAGGGCCGGTACAAGCACGGCGACGACGATGATGACGACGGCTACCGCCACGACAACGGCAAGCACAAGGGCTGGTACAAGCATCACGACCGTGATTACGACGATTGGGATTACGATGGCGAGCGCATTCGCCCCGGCTCCCACTATCCATTCGGCCGTTACCCGCACGTTCGTCACGTCATTGTCGTCCGCGGCTTCGATCCGCGCTCGCGGCATATCATTCTCTACGACCAGTCAAATTGGGTCGTCGCGCCGTACGACGTTCCTCGTTGCCGCGACTGGGAATGGGACCGTGACCGCGTCTACGTCTATAACGACTACGACCATCCCGGCTGGTACGTGCTCTTCAATTCGCGCCTCGGCCGCTCTGTTCACGTCGAGTTCTTCGGCATGTAGCGGCGCGCTCACAAGTCCGCGCAAATAGTGGGGGGCACAATACTTTCGTGCCCCTTTTTGATGCTCTATCGCAACAAAACGCTGTCACGAAGATGCTCTTCTTGTCGAACGCCGCCTTTTGTGGCCCGCTACTTCGCCTCGAACCAACAAGATAAAAACCACGACTCGTCTGGTTAGATTCAGAATCCAGTTGAAATTCATCTACAGTATCTGCCAGACGCTGTACTCTTGGCCCGAGCGTGGCATCACAACCGGCCTTTCGGATGGAGGAGAACCGCAAGCTGGCTCTACCTGTGCCCTTACAGGACTTCAGCACATCGCCCGAGCAGCGCTTCTTCTAGTGTTTAGAGATTTAGGGGCATCCCGGTTCGCGCACCCGGGGCGAACCGAGGGACAGCGTCGAGAGGAATTTTCGCCCGGGTCACTTGGGACTGGTGTTGGCAGGAAGTTGTGATAGGTTACATGTAACCAGTCGCGGAGGCGGAAAGTGGGAACACGCACTCGATCCAAGTCCTCTCGGGATAAGGTCAGGGCGCATCGCAAGAGACTGCGCCAACAGGGATTGCGGCCCATTCAGATTTGGGTACCTGACATGCGATCACCGGCTTTTGCGGCAGAAGCGCACCGCCAGTCCCTCGCCGTCTCTAAGAGCCCCCACGCGGAGGAGGATCAGGACTTTATCGACGCTGTCTCTGACCGGGGCACGAGTTGAAGCGCGGGGAAATTTGGACGGTTGCAGGTGGCAAAGACTACGCGGGAAGGCCCCGTCCCGCTGTGATCCTCCAAGACGACCGTTTCGACATGACGAATTCCGTCACGGTGTGTGCATTCACGACTGACCCAACCGTTGCTTCTCTGTTTCGACTGCCGATCGAGCCGAGTCAAGCCAACGGTCTGCGCGCCGTCTGCCGATTGATGGTGGATAAGATCACGACCGTTCCAAAAACGAAAATCGGCGCACGTGTCGGCCGCGTCACCGACGAGGATATGGTGCGCTTGAATCGTGCGGTTTTAGTCTTCTTGGGTATCGCCGCTCCGGCCAGCGGCGAGCAACGGAAATAGTCGTACGGCGACGTCAACCAACCAGCTTCTCGCTCATCTGTGTGCTCCGCCAACTCGTCACGCTTTTGCCGTTAGGTTAGGGATTACGACACCCTTCGAACGCTGCATGAGCATGGATGCGGTCGCCGAACTATTGGGTTCGAGGGCCACTGTGCTTTGTGGTCGGGCGCCCGGATTTGAACCGGAGACCTCCTGCGCACGAGAAAGCGTCTAATTAGATTTACAATTCAGCTGAAATTCATCTACAGTATCGGCCAGACGCTGCAACTCTTGGCCCCGGGCGTGGCATCTCGCCCGGCCTTTCGGACGGAGGAGAGTTGCAAGCCGGCTTTACCTGTGCGCTTGCAGGACTTCAGCACATCGCCCGCGCATCACTGGAAGTAGGCCAAGGTTAAGTCTCGAAGTTGTACAACAAAATTGCCAACATCAGAAAGGATTTTGTACACAAGTCGTCGAACGACCTTAGCAAAAACCAGCCGTCGTGTTCGTCGAGACTTGTCCATCAGGAATATGTCGAAGTCAGGGAGGGGCAGCCAGGAAAACCACGGCAAGAACGTCAAGCAGAAATCAGGCTTGAAGCGTGAGACCCGTAGGAATTCTCTCCCTTCAGGGAAAGGATATCAAGAGATGGCGGAGACGCCGGCCGTGCTCTTCAATGCATCTCCCGGCTTATCTCCCCCGGTGGATCGTTCTCGTCGCTACCCACGAATTCTGCTGATCCTTTTCCTGTGCACGCTTCCGCTGGTAAATCCCATCGTCCACGGCGACGGCGTCGGTTACTACGCGTACGTCCGCGCTCCGCTCATTCAGCACAATCTGCGTTTCGAAGAAGACTGGCGTCACGCCAATCTCAATTTTTCGCAATCCCGCACCATGCCCAGCGGCCAGCTGCTTCCGAGCCAATACACGGAAACCGGATACTGGGCGCCCTTTCTGATTGCGGCCCACGGTTTTGTGCTTCTCGCGAACGCTCGTGGCGCGCACATTCCTGCCGACGGCTTCTCGTTTCCCTACCTTCTGGCCATGGCCCTGGGCACTGCGTTTTACGGGTTTTTAGGCCTGCTTCTCTCGTATTCTCTCGCGCGAAAATATGTTGCGGCACACTGGGCCTTCCTCGCCACACTTGGAATTTGGGGCGCGAGCTCGCTCCCCGTGTACATGTACTTCAATCCAGCGTGGTCCCACGCGCACTCCGCCTTTGCCGTGGCCCTTTTTCTCTGGTACTGGGATCGCACGTGGGGGTGGCGCACGCTCTTCGAGTGGACCCTTCTAGGTTTCGTGGCGGGCCTGATGATGGATGTCTATTTTCCGAACGCAGTTCTTCTGACTCTGGTCCTCATCGAATTCTTATACGACTATTGGAGCGTGGCCCGAGCGAAAGATTTTCACGCAGTGCGTCGCCTTTTCGCGGCTAACCTTTTGTTGCTCGCTGCAACAGGGCTTGCGTTTGTGCCCACCTTGATCACGCGCGCGATCGTTTTCGGTGGGTTTTTCCGCTTCGGTTCCTACTCCGGGATTCCCTGGGACTGGACTGCGCCGAACTGGCGCTCCGTGCTCCTTTCTTCGGAACACGGACTCCTGAGTTGGACCCCAATTCTCGTTCTTTCCCTCGTTGGCCTTGCCCTCCCGCCACGCTCCGCCAAGCGCGTCACTGCCTATCTGAGCTTGGGCGCCGCCACGTTTTATTACCTGATCTCGAGCTATCCCGACTGGCACGGGATAGCTTCCTTCGGGAATCGCTTCTTTATCTCGCTTACGCCCATCCTCGTCTTCGGCCTGGCGCTCTTCCTTCAGCGCTTCGCGGGACTCTTCCGCTCGGTGCGCTGGGCATTTGTTTCAGCCGCGGCGCTGCTGCTTCTCTTTGTTCTGTGGAACGTAGGGCTGATCTTCCAATGGGGCGCGCACCTGATTCCCCCGCGCGGTCCGGTTTCGTTTTCGGAAGTCGCACACAATCAGGTTTTCGTAGTGCCACGGCAGCTTTCCGCCGATTTTCGTCGTTACTTCTTCAAGCGTAAGGACCTCATGCAACAAATCGAACAGCGCGACATCCAGCAACTCAAAAAGAACTCGTCCCCTCCCTGATTCTTTCGTTCCCTGGCTTGCTCCGTCCTTCCTCTTCTCTGTTACCCTTATGTGGAGGCTCTTTCACTTTTTCGAGAGTTTTATCGAATCGCGCATGGCTTCGTTCACTGCATCGCCAGAATCCGCTGCTCTTCGGCTCCACTCCGGCGCCTCCGTCACTCTTCGCATCGAGCCTCCCCGTAGTCTCTTCGAGCTTCGCCTCCGCGAAGCCTGGGCCTACCGCGAGCTCCTCTACTTCTTCGTCTGGCGGGACGTCAAGATACGCTACAAACAGACCGCCATCGGCGTCCTCTGGGTCATCTTGCAACCCGTCCTCAGCATGCTCGTCTTCACTCTGTTCTTCGGCCGCCTCGCCAAGCTTCCTTCTGACGGTCTCCCCTATCCCGTCTTTTACTTCGCCGCCCTCGTTCCGTGGACCTACTTCTCCTACTCTCTCTCGTCCACCACCAACGTGGTCGTCGAAAACCAGCGCCTCATCACCAAAGTGTATTTCCCGCGCCTTATTCTTCCGATCTCCACCGCGCTCTCCGGCCTCGTTGATTTCGCCATCGGCTTCGCGGTCCTGTCCATTTTCTGCTTTGCCTACAACATCCTCCCCACGCTTGCTGCTCTCTGGCTGCCCGTTCTTCTCCTCCTCGCGCTCTTCACCGCTCTAGGCGTCGGCCTTTGGCTCTCCGCGCTCAATGCCCTTTATCGCGACGTCCGCTATGTCATGACGTTTCTCGTCCAGTTCTGGATGTTCGCGTCTCCCGTTGCGTACCCTTCGTCGCTCGTGCCCGCGCGTTGGCGCTGGCTTTACGGCCTTAACCCTATGGCCGGCGTCATTGACGGCTTCCGCTGGGCCATCACGGGCCGCGGCCACCCTCCAGACTTGCTTCTTCTCGCTTCCGCCTTCGCCGTCGCGCTCGTTCTCCTCGGCGGGCTGTTCTTCTTCAATCGCATGGAGAGCACCATTGCCGACCGCGTCTAGCAATACAATGTTCATTCGTAGCCGCAAGAGAGCCCTACCCTCGGTCTCTACGCTTGGAGATCTTTCTTCACTCCCCGGCGCGTGCGCCAGCTGGCTCAACGGTCGCCTTGCCCTCGACAAGTTTTCTAAGAATTGGGCTGTCTTTTATCTGCCACAGCCCCTCAAACAGGTTGCTCGTGTGTCATGACCACGGTCATTCAAGCCGAAAAACTCTCCAAGCGTTACCGGATCGGCGAGCATGAGCGCTACCATGCTCTCCGTGACGTCCTCACACGTGCGCTTCGATCACCCATGAGCTTTCTTCGGCGCTCACAACCTGAAATGTTTTGGGCTCTTAAAGAAGTCTCGCTCGACGTCCGCGAGGGCGAAGTCCTTGGCGTCATCGGGCGCAACGGCGCCGGCAAGACCACCCTACTGAAAATCCTCTCCCGGATTACGCGCCCGACGAGTGGATGGGCGGAAATCCGCGGCCGCGTTGGATCCCTTCTTGAAGTCGGCACTGGCTTTCATCCCGAACTGACCGGTCGCGAAAACACCTTCCTTTCCGGCGCCATCTTGGGAATGAGCAAGCGTGAGATCACCTGCAAATTCGACGAAATCGTCGCCTTCGCCGAGCTTGAAAAGTTCATCGACACTCCGGTCAAGTACTACTCCTCAGGTATGTATGTCCGCCTGGCCTTTGCCGTGGCTGCCCACCTCGAGCCGGAGATTTTGCTCGTCGATGAAGTCTTAGCTGTCGGCGATCTGGAGTTCCAAAAGAAGTGCCTTGGAAAAATGAATGAAGTGTCCAAGGGTGGCCGCACCATCGTCTTCGTAAGCCACCAAATGGGCCAGATCCGGCGATTGTGCGAGCGAGTGATTTGGGTTGATCATGGGGCTGTGCGCGCCGATACCAGAACGGTCGAGGCGATTAACGCATATGAGATGGCGATGGCTTCCGGCGATCCTGCCTGTTCGGAAGGTCGAGTGCCGAACGTGGCTCGCTGGGAAATCATCGCGCCCGAAAACGGTGGAGCCCGTGGAAACGTTCTGAAAACGTTCGGTGACGTAGAGTTCCGGTTCTCGTGGCTGGTGCGTGGCGACGTTCAGAAGGGAGCGATAGGGATTGTGCTCCGGAATTCTGAGGGGACGATTGTGTGGGCGACGATTCAAACCAGCTTGAACTTACGTCCGGGTGAGCACTCTTGCTCCATCGCAGTACCTTTCTTTCCTGTTCTTCCCGGTACCTATTTTTGGAGTTTTGGGCTGTATGATGGGCATCAATGGATCGACTACGGCCAGTGCTCTCCTGAGTTGCGGGTTGAAACACCCAGTTTTATGCATCCGCAAGATCAGTACAGAGGTTGTCTCAATGTACCGTATGAGTTCAAGTTGCAAGTGTCCCGATGAATCAGGAAATCATTTCGCACATGACTCAGTTCTGGCGAAAACCCACGGCCGACAAGCTTCGGGCCTTGCGCTATCACTTCAAGACGGGCCTGTGGAACCACTTTTGCCCGCAGATACCATTTCCTACGCGCCTGCCGCATGGAGGCTGGTGGTTGGCCAGGAATGATCTGCTCAGTGACGCCGTTTTCGCGCGGATCTGTGATGGGTCGGATGTCAAATTCTTGGAGCGATTCCTCAGAGAGGCAACGACCGTCGTCGACATCGGCGCACATCTCGGATTCTATACGCTGCTGATGAGTTCAAGGGTCGGAACCCAGGGGCGCGTGCTGGCCTTTGAACCTTCACCACGTGAGTTCCGTCACCTGAGAACGCACATCCGGATCAACGGGCGCGCAAATGTTCGACTTGAAAATGCGGCGCTGGCAGACTGTAGTGGAAGCATGGAGTTGTTTCTCACAGGCGCTCCGGGAACCACAGGGAACAGCCTGCGCCGGCCACATGTTAACTGCGTCCAATCGGTCGCTGTCCCTGTTGTAACCCTTGACGAGTACCTTTCGAAAATAGATATTCAGGAGGTTGATCTCATTAAACTGGATGCGGAAGGCGCAGAGCTCAAAATACTCAGTGGGGCAGTTGGTCTGCTGTCGCGCTCGCGGCGTCCCCTCATTCTCTGTGAGGTCAATGACCCAGTCATCGCTGCATACGGATGGGAACATCGCGGTGAGGACGTGATTAAGTTCTTGGAAACTCAGGGTTTCCAGTGGTATAGCCTGAACGCAGACGGGAGTCCGATGGTACTGACGAAATCCTCCTCATATTCCACCGATCTGATTGCCGTCCCAGAGGAGCGAGTAAAGGAACTGGCGGTCACGGCATTGACACGCCCCTAAAACACCATTCTACGGGAATGTACGTACGCCTCGCCTTTGCCGTCGCGGCTGACCTTGAGCCAGAAATTCTCCTCGTCGATGAGGTCGGCGATCTGGAGTTTCAAAAGAAGTGCCTCGGGAAAATGAGTGAAGTGTCCAAGGGAGGCCGCACCATCGTCTTCATAAGCCACCAGATGAACCAGATCCGGCTGTGTGAACGAGTGATTTGGGTGGACCGCGGAGCCATCAAGAAAGATGGGCCAACCTTCGACGTTGTCTCCGCATACGAGGGATCTTTCACAGAGCGAATCGATGTGGGCGATGTGCAAGACAGAATTTTCGGCACCTCCCAGAAACAATTCGGAATGGAAACTATGCAATCCTGCTTTTCGATAACGGTGGACGGATAATCTGGCATGGGAATTGTGAATTTTCTGCACCGGAGCCCGGCACCTTTGAGTTTATGCATCATCTGCCAACGCTCTCTAGCTAGAGGAACTGCGAAAGTGAGCCGCCTGTTACCGAAGATTAGCTCGATCGCATATTGGCTGCGCTTTATAGCTGACTGTCGTGCAAGCTCGCTCGCTGATTCGGCGAAGGTCTTGACCAACAGAAGCGTATTCGCAACCCGACTGGCACTACGCAGGTTTGGAATTCTCCGGTTAGGGGCATCAAGCGGCTGGCTGGATTCCCCCTTCCGTTTGAGAGGATTGGTCAAATGGAGTCCCGCCTCTAGCGCTTGGTACGTCCTCGAAGACTACGGCACTGACGCAGCAATGACAAGGTCACGGGAGGAACCCGAGGAATGGCTCATGGACGCTCTCTCAGGAGGGATGACTGTCATTGACGTCGGAGCACATCAGGGTCGCTATGCCATCCAATTCTCTCGGCGTGTCGGTAAGGCGGGGCTTGTGGTAGCCGTTGAGCCCGAACCCAGAAACTTGGAACTACTCAGTCGGAACCTTAAGCTCAACGGGATTAACAACGTCAAAGCTATTCGGGCTGCTTGCTGGTCCTGCCGCGAATTGCTTCAATTGTCACGCGGCAATACGTTAGATGTCTCTCGAGTCTCGAAGACCGCTGAGAAGAATGGGGATTTGATCGGATTGCCTTTAGATGATTTGGTTGAGGAGTTAGCCCTTCGACGAGTAGACCAGGTGAAAATCGACGTGGAGGGAGCAGAGCTGGATGTCTTGGAAGGCGGTCGGAAAATGCTCCGCGCCTTTCGACCATGTTTGTTTGTGGAATGCCATGGCACCCTCCCTAAATTGTTTGAGTGGCTTCCGCGAGAGGGCTACAAGGTGCTTCGTCAAAGAAACGACCCCGTCCACGGCGAAGGATTCGGGTGGATACTGGCTCTTCCTAAGGAAGGCGGGTGAAATAGGCCCTTGTGCACATTCCTGTGCCAGACTGATTTCAGTTTTGCCGTCCGATGACGATCGCAGCGAGCCATGCATACCTGACCGCAAGAGTATCTCAGGTTACTTCGAGCATCCATTCCTGCATGGTGACTTGCCTACGAGCATTGGATTTAGTCGCAGCGCTTCAAGGAGAAGGCTTTGAAGATTATTCATATAGGAGACGTTGCGGGGCTCGGAGGTTTGCAAAATTGGATCTGTAACCTCGCCGAAGCACAGGCGAGACGAGGTTTTGCTGTGCACCTAATGCAACCGCCCTGGGCCCCTTCACGGGGTCAGTTCTTCACGAACCTTCCGGTGCATGCTTGGGATCTGAAGAGGGTTCTTGATTTCGATATCGTTCATTCGCATGGGTGCGCGGGTTTTAGGAATTGGAAAATTCGGTCAGAGGCGAAGCGGCCGAAGGTCGTGCACACGTATTACGGCACTATCCTCGGCATACAAATCGCTCTGCGCTGGTTTCAAAACCTTGTTGGTTGGAATGGCTTATATGTCCCGCGTTATATCATTAGAGAGGCCTTGGGGGGATTGGCGTCTGACGCTGTGATTGCCAACAGTCCAAAAGTTCGGACGGAGATCAGAAGGTACTATCGAATTCGAAGGAGCAAAATCTTTGTGATCCCGGGCGGCTACTCTCGGTGTACGGACGATACGTCAAAGGGATTCCTGCGGCGCATGTTGGGCCTTCCGGAGTCTGGATTCTTGTTTCTCTTTGTAGGTCGAGCGGACCCCGTCAAAAATTTCCCTGCTGCTCTCGCGGCGTTTCAGCAAACGAAAGATCAGTTTCCCAACACTTATCTCATCCTAGCTCCGAAGCAGGACTTGAAATCAACTCCGGGAATAATTAGTGTCGAGTTGGCGCCGCAGAAAATGAATCAACTGTATCATTCTGTGGACGCGTTGATTCATCCGAGTCATTATGAGGCTTATTCGTTGGCCGTTCACGAGGCATTAGCAAACGGTCTTCCGGTAGTAGTGGGCCAGAACACCGGTAATGCTAACTACTGTACTGACCGAGTAGATGCTTTAATCCTGCCTCGGAGGCGCGGTACCAGGTTGGTTCATTCTATGAGCCAAATGATGTCTCTGCTTATCGAATCGGGCGATTTGCGATCTACATTGAGCAAGGAAGCATCTCGCAAATTCGGTGTGATGGACTGGGATTGGGTAGCGGCGGAAACAGAAAAGGTCTATTCGGCAGCATGAGCACAAGAGCATCGGTCATTATCTGTACATATAACTATGATGGTTTTCTTCGGTGCTGCTTGGAAAGCGTGATGGCGCAGACCCGGCCAGCCAACGAAATCATTGTGGTTGATGACGGTTCGACGGATGAAACGCCAAAGGTCGTCGCCTCTTTTCCGAGGGTCAACTACATTCGCCAGGATCATAAGGGTAAAGCGGCTGCGTTTAACCGAGGCTTCGCTGCCTCGGAAGGGGATCTGGTTTGTCATTTGGACGCTGACGACTACTGGACCCCACAGAAGCTCGCACAGACCATCGACGTCCTGTCGCAAAGCGATGCGGGCTGCTTGACCCATGACGCCATTTATGTCGACGGCAACGGGAATTTACTGTACGAGAGCAAACCAGGAGACAACATCGAACATCCGACACGCCATTTATCCTTTCGGGATGCCTTGCTCATGTGCTTTACCTATCGGCCACGCAACGCGGCCCAAGGAACACTTGGCGTGGTGAACACCCTCTGCGTCAGGAGGCAGACCGTTGCCGATTTCTTCCCACTTCCGGAAGCTCTTGGGCTTGCTGTAGACGGTGCGCTCTTGTTGGGCGGTGCTCGGAACGGACTCATTTACTTGCCCAAAAAACTCTCTGCCTACCGCCACCACGAGCGTAACCACTTCGTCCGAGACCCAAATAGTCTGGAATTTCAACGTCGTCTATTCAGATGGGCTGCGCAGCTCCCGGGAGTGGAAGGAGCATACGAGAGAAGCCTCTTGGAGGCTTTGGCACTTCAGGAGGATGTACAGGCTGCAATGGCGATCAATGAGCAGCCCCTCAAGACTGCGCTTAAGGCCTCTGCGCTTCCTCCCAAGCTGCTTCGCCTCGGGTTAATCCCGCATTGGAAACACTTCGCACTCCCTGTAGCCTCCTTGCTGCGATGGAGGAAAATTCGAGGGGCCTTATCTTGATGATGAGGAGAACGCATGACGATGGAGTAGCGGGTCGTTCCTGACTTTGCGAGTAAACCCTGTGCGTTCTTCGGAGGCACACCACATGACCAAGTGGCTGAGAGACGCTGCACGTAGGACTCATACTCTCAAGCTCGCTGCCATGGGGAGAACAGTCATCAACAAGGCCACTTACCTCCTCGTTCGCACGCTCGCAAACGCACCCCCGAATGGCTGGCTCCACAGTCCCTGGCATTGGTATCGTTTTCCTTTTTCCCTACGCAATCATCTCTTGTGGAGCCCATCCCTGCAGGGTTGGTTTTGGCCAGAAGATGAGTCCGCCATCGAATGTATGCTGCATCTGCCCTCGTACGAGCCCGTTGTTTGGGTTTCCCCACAACCTGGCCATATTTTTATAGACATTGGAGCGCATGTCGGCTGGTACACGCTTCGGGCAGCCCGTGCAGTTGGCCCCACGGGGCTCGTTATCGCCCTCGAGCCTGACCCCGTTAACAGACATCAATTGGAAAAAAACCTTTCACTGAACCAGGTGAGGAACTGCGAAGTAGTGCCGCTTGCCGCCTGGTCGCGGCCCGGTCGAGTACGCTGGCGCCCAGGCCAAGAACCTGTATGGCACAAAATAGACGAGCAAGAAGGGCCCGAGGTCATCGAGGCTGCCAGGGTAGACGACCTTGTTGCCCAATGGAATTTGGAGCACGTTGATTGGATTAAGATGGACATCGAAGGCGGAGAAGTCGAAGCCTTGAAAGGCGCTGTTGCCACGCTCGAGCAGTTTCGTCCGGCATTGTTCATAGAGGTACATGAAACGTTGGGGCAACTGAAAGAGCTGCTAGCGGAGCTGGGGTATTCAATCGTGCAGGCCAGTTTTGACGAGATACTCGATAAGCACGGCTGGATTCTTGCCCGGCCCCACACAGGGAGCAACTGAGTGACTGACCTGGCGCAGCACCGGCGGCGATTATTTTATCGGCCCTTTATGGAAAGCCCAGAACCATGTAGCGTGCCATGGATCTATCGCCGGACGCGTCACCCTGTTTTCGCCTGGTTGGGACTGCGTCCGATTTTTGCCCAACATACCAGTGCGGAGCACGAAACTCTTAAGCGGTGGGCTTGCGGACGGCGAAGATTGGTAGAGATCGGGGTTGCCGAAGGTGCGTCGGCACTTGCGCTCCGCGAGGCGATGTCTTCAGATGCCGTTCTCTATCTTATCGACCCCTTTCATTTGAGTCGCATTCAATGGATCAATGCAACGAGACATGCTGCAGTATCCGCGGTGTCTACATGCCAGAACGGTACTGTGGTGTGGATCAAAGAGTTTGGCTCGAAAGCAGCGGACGA
>WNGJ01007140.1_pt1 | contig 20491 bp, 12 predicted proteins | sample 5400611 | NCBI WGS metagenome assembly WNGJ01 (sample SAMN13153375, study PRJNA577476) | soil metagenome | isolation source: 40 cm soil or saprolite under Garry oak tree replicate 1 | place: USA:California | collected 2016-06-15
CCGCTGCCGTAATGCAGCCCGTGGGCCGACACATGCGTGGTGGCATTGCGCCAGGGAATCACCTGGCCATCCATCCAAACCCATTTACATTCGTCAAAGGTCATACTGTGTTTTCCTAAAACCTCCTGACTCGCTGAAGTGGCCCGCAGGCCAACGGGGCGGTGCCCGACCGTAAGGACGGGTGCCTGGTAGCCGTCGAACCACCACGCCCTCCCTCACGGTCGGGCTACGGCCCCATCAAACTCCCCATAGCGACTGGTCCGGATCGTAGTGGAGCGGGTGGTCCGCACCATTAAGCCAATCGGCCCGCGCCGGAGCGCAAATGTCGAGTGCTATCGTGTCCTCGAGCGCTTCGGAAGAGTGCTCGATTCCCGGCGCGATGCGCAGCAACTGATTTGGCATTAAGGTCACGTCGCCGTTCGGCAGATGGAAACGCCAACTACCTTTAAGCACCAGGATCATTTCTTCGTTTTCATGGCAATGGGAGAGCGTGACCGCGCCTTCCTTAACCTCGACGCGGGCCAGAGTGATGCTCTCGCCAATAGCTACCTTTCTCTGATAAAGGTCCGTGATTTCTTCCGCTTTCATTCGATCCCAATCGTATAAACCCATCTTTCACCTTCCTTAAAAAGCAGATAGTCAGTTGTCAGATATCAGATGTCAGTCAAACGCATGATGCAGTTGATTCATGCTGTACCCTGCCAATGTTCAACATCCAAGCCTCTGCCATCTACCATCCGAATTTCACTTCTACCTCTGACATCCGACATGTGATCTCTGGCATTTAGTTTCTCGCCTTATCAACGAGCCGACCCGCTGCCAGCCAGGGCATCATTCCGCGCAACTCGGCGCCGACGCGCTCGATTTGGTGTTCTTTCGTCTGGCCCGCCAGTTCTTCGAAGCGCTTGCGTCCATTGCGGCTCTCCTTCATCCACTCATGCGCGAAGGCGCCGGATTGAACCTCTGCAAGCAGACCCTTCATGCGCCGCTTGGTCTCGTCGTTAATGACCGATGGTCCACGCGTCATATCGCCATACTGCGCCGTATTCGAGATCGAATAGCGCATCTCGGATATGCCGCCTTCGTAGATCAGATCGACGATCAACTTCATCTCGTGCAAACACTCGAAGTAAGCCATCTCGGGAGCGTAGCCCGCTTCCACGAGCGTTTCGAAACCTGCTTTGATGAGCGATGTGAGCCCCCCGCATAGCACTGCCTGCTCACCAAACAGATCCGTTTCCGTCTCTTCGCGGAAACTGGTTTCTATAACACCGGCACGACCCCCGCCTATTGCCGAGGCGTAGGCCAGCCCAACTTGTTTAGTCTCGCCAGTCGGATCCTGGTGAACCGCGAGCAGGCAGGGCACACCGGCGCCTTTTTCGTATTCACGTCGCACCAGGTGGCCCGGCCCTTTCGGCGCCACCATGAAGACGCTGACGTCCTCGGGTGGTTTGATAAACCCATAGTGAATCGAGAACCCGTGTGAAAAGGCCAAATATTTTCCGGGCGTCATTGATTCCGCAATGTCGCGCGCGTACACGTCGGCCGCGAGCTCGTCCGGGACCAGCATCATGACTATGTCAGCTTCCGCAGCAGCTTCCGCCACCGGCCGCACACGTAGGCCAAACCGTTCGGCCTTTGCACGTGAAGGACTGTCCTGGCGGAGCCCGACAGTGACATTGCAACCCGACTCGCGCAGATTGTTGGACTGGGCGAAGCCCTGGCTCCCGTAACCGATAACGGCGATCTGTTTGTCGTTCAAATGGCCGGCATTGGCATCTCTATCGTAAAAGACTTTCATTGTTGTTCCTCACTTGGTTTCAGCGCCAAAGGCGCGGAATGTAACAGCCTGGGCCACCGGCCCAGGGAAGTAGTCGTAGTCTCCTTAGCGCTGAAAGCGCGAAATGATGTTGGCGGCTTCACAAGCTCAATTATTTTCGGTCGATACTTCTCTATTTCGCGCCTTCAGCGATAAAAACATTTATTCATCTCCACCTGGGGCGTTGTCCCGGGCTATTACAGTTCGCGCCTTTGGCGCTGAGATCTCTAGTTTTCACCCAGCTACCGCAATGGGTCCTGACAACTATTGTTCAGCGGCCTTCCTAAGTTGAACCAACAGCCTGAGCCGACTCATCTTCTGCGGTCACTGGGCTTGAACCATCGCCGTTCGACAGTCGTCCAATCGCAATGCACCCAGTCCGCGTCACGTCGCGTATTCCTATAGGTCGTAGCAGTTCGATAAATGCCTCAACCTTCTCCTTGTTTCCCGAAGCTTCAATGATCATCCCGGTCTGCGAAATGTCCACCACCTTGGCGCGAAAGACGGCGACCAGACTAAGCACTTCCTGCCGCATCGTTCCCGGCGTCGCTGCAACATCGATCAGCGCCATCTCGCGTTCAATATGAGGCTGCATCGTGACGTCCAAAACTTCACGCACGCGTGCCAGCCGCGAACAGTGTTTGACGATCTGCTCGATCGTCCGATCATCGCCACGCGTTACCACAGTCACGCGCGACCATTGTGGGTCCGGTGTCTGTCCCACGGAGAGCGTTTCGATATTGAAACCGCGGGCGCTAAACAAGCCGACGATGCGCGAAAGCTCGCCCGGTTGATCCGCAACTACGATTGAAAGTGTGTGTCTCATGGTTTGAATTTCGGATTTCGGATTGCGAATTTCGGATTTGAAAACAAATCAGCCGGTGTTTAACGCTAATCTGAAAAGTAAGTCCTACCGGTTCTCCTTTCGTCGTTTCTCGACAAGCCCCTCGTTCTTTGTCGCGTTTTCCTGTCCTGCTTCAAATTAGAAATACGAAATTAGAAATTCGGAATTCGAAGTATTCACTTGTGAACGATCATGTCGCGCGAGTTTCCTCCCGCAGGAACGATCGGAAAAACGTTTTCTTCTTTAGAAACCACAATATCCATCACCGCGACTCCCTTATGTGACAAACCGGCCGCGAGCACATCCGATAATTCGTCAGGCCGGGTCGCTCGTAAACCAAACGCTCCGTACGCCTCAGCCAGTTTGACGAAATCCGGTGACACTGACAGGTCCACCTCCGAGTAAGCGCGCTCGTAGAACATCTCCTGCCATTGGCGCACCATTCCGAGGTAGCCGTTGTTCATGATCAGTACCTTGATCGGCAAGTCATACTGCATCGCCATCGCCAGTTCCTGATTGGTCATTTGGAAGCCGCCATCTCCTACCACCGCAACCACCATCTGATCACCGAGCGCTAACTGCGCACCGATCGCCGCGGGCACGCCGTAGCCCATCGCCCCAAGGCCGCCGCTGGTAATCCATTGCCGCGCTCGCCTGAAGGGATAAAACTGTGCGGCCCACATCTGATGTTGCCCAACGTCGGTGGCGATGAGCGCGTCACCATCGGTCAAGCGGTGCAACTCCCGAATCACTGTTTGCGGCTTGATCTGATCGCCCGAGCCTGTGAAACGCAACGGCTGCTCGAGCTGCCATTCGCGTATTCGTCCCCACCACGCGGCACGACGTTTCACACTCCTGTCGATGTGGAGCTGACCATAACCTTTGATTTCAGTTTGTAAGGCGCAAAGCGCTTCGCGCGCATCGGCGACCAACGACATTTCCGGGGTCCGGTTCTTGCCGACGTTTGCCGGATCGATATCGATATGAATAACCCGCGCGTGTGGCGCGAAGGTGGCGAGTTTTCCGGTGACGCGATCATCGAAGCGCACGCCAACAGCGATCAGAAGATCGCTCTCAGCGACAGCCATATTCGCTGCATACGTCCCGTGCATGCCGAGCATGTTCAGGCAAAGGGGATGCACTGAAGGAAAACCGCCCAGTCCCATCAGCGTCGGTGTGACCGGCAACTGCAACTCTTCAGCCAGCGCAAGAAGAGCCTCGGAGGCGCCTGAATTGACAATGCCGCCGCCGACGTACATGACGGGACGCTCCGCTTTGATGATCGACGCGGCCGCTTCAGCGACCTGCTGAGGATCGGGCGGACATTTACGTTCTACCAGGGGAAAACTGATGTTCTTTAGACTTGAATATGAAGTTCGCGCCGCCGAAACGTCCTTGGGAATATCGATCACGATCGGCCCGGGACGGCCTGTTCGCGCCAGGTGAAAAGCTTCGTGGACCACGGGCGCCAAATCTCGGACATCACGCACCAGGTAGTTATGCTTAACGCATGAACGGGTGATACCCACAGTATCAACTTCCTGAAAGGCGTCCGTGCCGATAAGCGGCGTCGGTACCTGGCCGGTGATCACTACTATCGGTGTGGAATCCATATAGGCATTGGCGATACCAGTCATCGCATTGGTGGCGCCCGGCCCCGAGGTAACCAGCGCGACCCCGACGCGACCTGAAGCGCGCGCATAACCCTCAGCCATGTGCACGGCGCCTTGTTCGTGTCGCACCAGGTAATGCGTAACGCGATCACGCGCGCGCCACAGTTCGTCGTAGATGTGCAATACTGCGCCGCCGGGATAACCGAAGATTGAATCAACACCCTCATGCAGGAGTGCTTCGATCAAAATCTCAGCGCCGCGCGGCTCTGGTATCGGATTGGACAGACTTGGTTGGGCTGCGGGCATTAACGTTTGTGGCTGTGCGCTCATGTTGTTCTCTCGAAATTGTCTGGCTCTAAGCGCCAAAGGCGCGAAATGTAATAGCCTGGGCCATCGGCCCAGGTAGGACCAAGTAAGCTTTTTAGCGCTGAAAGCGCGAAATGATATTGGACCAGTGCGTCCACTACTTTCTCAATCGGCACCTGATTTCGCGCCTTCAGCGCTTCCAAATTCATCTTCATTCCCCTGGGGCGTTGCCCCAGGCTATTACATTTCGCGCCTTTGGCGCTGAGGCCCGGAGCTGTCACCCAGCCGTTACCGCGGGTGATATTGGCTTGGTTACGGCAGCGTTGTTTCTCCCATCAAGTATTTATCTACACCTTTCGCGGCTCGGCGTCCGTCTGCAATCGCCCAAACAACCAGCGACTGGCCGCGCGCCATGTCACCAGCCGCAAAGACCCCTGGCACGTTCGTCATCTTGTCTTCGTTAATGTGGACGTTGCCGCGCTCGTTAATTACTACACCGAGCTGCGACAGCAATCCGTCGGTTTCTGGTCCCATGAATCCCATGGCCAGCAGCACCATTTGCGCGGGCCACTGGCGTTCGGTACCGGGAATTTCTCGCGACACTGAAGCTCCGTTGTTGCCGGCCCATTCAACTTGCATCGTCTGAACGCCACGGACGTGGCCATCAGCATTGCCAACAAATCGTTTACTCACGATGCAGTAGGTCCGTGGGTCGTGTCCAAAAACTGCGGCGACCTCTTCCTGACCGTAGTCAAGTCGATAAACTTTGGGCCACTGCGGCCACGGGTTATTAGCGGCGCGCTCGTCAGGCGGCTTCGACAGAATTTCAAATTGCACCAGACTCTTACAACCGTGTCTCAATGCAGTGCCCACGCAGTCCGTGCCAGTGTCGCCTCCACCGATGACGATAACGTCTTTGTCCTTTGCCGAAAGATAGCGTCCATCTTCGTGATTGCTATCCAGCAAACTTCTGGTGTTGCCCTGAAGAAACTCCATCGCGAAATGAATTCCCCCCAGGTTTCGGCCCTCGATGGGGAGATCCCTTGGCCGGGTTGCGCCGCCGCAAAGCACGACCGCGTCAAACTCGTGCATTAGTCTGGCAGCCGGATAGTCATATCCGACGTGCGTCCCGGTAACGAACTGAATGCCTTCGGCGGCCATCAGGTCGGTCCGCCGCTCAACCAATGTTTTGTCGAGCTTCATATTAGGAATGCCATACATCAACAGGCCGCCAACTCGATCCGCTCTTTCAAAGACGGTTACCCAATGACCGGCGCGATTAAGTTGCGCGGCGCAAGCGAGGCCGGCCGGGCCGGAACCGATCACCGCGATCTCTTTGCCGGTACGCACCGCGGGGAGTTCGGGAACAACCCAACCGGCCTCAAAACCCTTGTCAATAATCGCTTGCTCAATCGTCTTGATGGTGACCGGTTTGTCACTGATACCAAGCACACACGAACCTTCGCATGGAGCGGGACAAACTCGTCCTGTAAATTCCGGAAAGTTGTTGGTGTGATGGAGACGACTTAGCGCTTCGCGCCATTGGACCCGATAGACCAGATCGTTCCACTCAGGAATCAGATTGTTTATGGGACAACCGGCCGCTGCCCCACCGATCATTCGGCCCGTCTGGCAAAACGGCACGCCACAATCCATGCACCGAGCGCCTTGTTCGCGGAGCATTTCTTCAGGAGCGTGCAGGTGGAATTCCTGCCAATCCGCGATGCGCTCCGCTGGCCGCCGAAGAGCGGGAAGCGTCCGCGTGAATTCCATGAATCCGGTTGGTTTGCCCATGATTAAATTTCGGATTGCGAATTTCGGATTTCGGATTTGATTAGCCGCGGACTAACGCGGATTACACGGATCTGAGAAGCGTCCCTCAACAATCTAGTGCTCTTTCCTCTTAAGTGATTCATTTGGTTCTGATCCGCGTTCATCCGCGAAAATCCGCGGCTAGTCCTTTCTTTATTGCCCCGCGGCGCGGGCCAGGGCATGTGAATTCAATTCAAACGCAGCCATCTCGGCTCGTTCATGCGTCATGCCGCTTTCCCGCATTTGCTTCTGTGCCTCGAGCACACGCTTGTAGTCGTGCGGGATGATGCGTACAAACTTCGGTAGCCACTCATCCCACGAGAGCAAGATCCCGGTGGCGCGACTACTCCCGGTGTATTCGGCGTGACGGAAGATCATGTTCTTGATCGACTCCATCTCCGCCACATCTTCCACACTCGTAAGTTGGACCATTGCCTTGTTACAACGCTTCGCAAAGTCGCCATTTTCATCCAACACGTAAGCGATACCGCCGGACATGCCGGCGGCGAAGTTGCGACCGGTTTGGCCCAGCACCACCACGCGACCGCCGGTCATATATTCACAACCGTGATCACCCAGGGCTTCAACCACTGCGTAGACGCCGCTGTTTCGTACACAAAACCTTTCACCAGCGACACCTCCGATGTAGGCTTCGCCGCTTGTCGCCCCATAAAAGGCTACGTTGCCGATGATTACGTTTTCCTGTGGTTTGAATGTCGCTTCGCCAGGTGGGTAGACGATGATCTTGCCGCCCGACAATCCCTTGCCGACGTAGTCGTTTGCATCGCCTTCGAGTTTGAGTGTTACCCCGCGCGGCACAAACGCGCCAAAGCTCTGGCCAGCTGAACCAGTGAACGAAAGTTGAATCGTGTCGGCAGGCAAACCTTCCGCACCGTAGCGGCGCGTCACGGAACTTCCAAGCATTGTGCCAACCGCGCGATTGACATTACGGATGGGTATTGTCGCCGAAACGGGTCTACGTTCCTCGAGTGCCGGCTTACACAGTTCCAGCAGTGTGGAGCTGTCGAGTGATTTTTCAAGTTCGTGCTCTTGCGGGATCTGACAATAACGGCCCACACTCTTTGGCACATTCGGCCGATAGAGAATGTTTGAGAAGTCGAGCCCGCGCGTTTTCCATTGCTCAATGGCCGTCCGCATCTCGATGCATTCGGTACGGCCAATCATTTCATTGATGGTGCGGTAACCGAGTTGAGCCATCAACTCGCGCACCTCCTCAGCGATGAAGTGCATGAAATTGACGACATGTTCGGGTTCGCCCGTGAATCTGGCGCGTAGTTTCGGATCCTGCGTCGCCACGCCGACGGGACACGTGTTCAAGTGGCAGACGCGCATCATGATGCAACCCAGACCTACTAACGGTGCGGTCGCAAAGCCAAATTCCTCCGCTCCCAACAAAGCAGCAACAACTACGTCGCGGCCCGTTTTGAGTTGTCCGTCAGTCTCAATTGTGATGCGGCTGCGCAGGTTGTTGAGCAGCAATGTCTGGTGAGTCTCGGCGAGACCGAGCTCCCAGGGCACACCTGCATGCTTGATGCTTGAAAGCGGCGAGGCGCCGGTGCCGCCATCGTAGCCGCTAATCAACACCACATCGGCGTGTGCTTTCGCGACACCCGCTGCTACCGTTCCGACTCCAACTTCGGCAACCAGCTTGACGCTGATGCGTGCCTTCTGATTGGCACTCTTGAGGTCGTAGATCAACTCGGCCAGGTCTTCGATGGAATAGATGTCGTGATGCGGCGGTGGCGAGATAAGACCAACGCCCGGCGTCGAATGTCGCACTCGGGCGATCTCGGGATAGACCTTGTGACCGGGAAGCTGTCCGCCTTCGCCGGGCTTTGCGCCTTGCGCTATCTTGATCTGCAACTCTTCAGCATTGACCAGGTAGTTGCTGGTTACGCCAAAACGGCCGGAGGCCACTTGCTTGATCGCGCTGTTGCGCGAGTCTCCGTTGTCGCTCGCGAGATAACGCTCCGGATCTTCACCGCCTTCTCCGGTGTTACTCTTGCCTCCGATTCGGTTCATGGCAACGGCCAGGGCCTCGTGCGCTTCTTTGCTGATCGAACCGTAGGACATAGCGCCTGTCTTAAAGCGCTTGACGATATCCGCCACCGGCTCTACCTCTTCGATTGGAACCGCGGCCTGCGCCGGCTTTAACTCCATCAATCCACGGAGCGTGCAGAGACGGCTCGACTGGTTATTTATTAACTCGCTGTACTCTTTGAAAGCCTGGTAGCTGTTCGAGCGGCAGGCATACTGCAGTTTGTGAATCGTCTCCGGACTGAAGAGGTGAAGCTCCCCTTCTCTTCTCCACTGGTATTCCCCACCGTCACCCAACACTTGGCCATGCGTTTGCCGGTTCGGAAAACCCTGCTTGTGGCGCAGTTTCACCTCCTCTGCGATCACATCGAGGCCGATGCCGCCGATGCGCGAAGGTGTCCAGGTGAAGTAGCGATCGACGAAATCTTCATTAAGGCCGATGGCCTCGAAGATTTGCGCACCGCAGTAGCTCTGTATCGTCGAGATCCCCATTTTCGAGATGACCTTGACGATGCCTTTGTTAATCGCCTTGATGTAGTTTTTGATCGCCTGGTCAAAATCAACGCCGCTCAATAGTCCGCGCCCAATCATGTCGCGCAGTGTTTCAAACGCGAGATACGGATTGACTGCGGCGGCGCCATAGCCGAGCAACAAGGCAAAGTGATGAACCTCGCGAGGCTCGCCACTCTCAACTACAAAACCGACTTGAGTGCGTGTGCCCTGCCGAATCAGATGGTGATGAACGCCGGCGACGGCGAGCAACGCGGGAATCGGAGCCTGCTTACTGGTCGCGCCGCGATCGGAAAGTATGATGATGCCGAAGCCGTCTGCTATCGCCGCGCTCGAGTTCCGGCAGAGTTGATCGAGAGCTGTTTCCAAGCCGCGACCGCCGGCATCCACTTCAAACAACATCGGCAGCGTGACAGACTTAAACCTCGAATCGCCCACGCGATTGTCTGGATCGGCCAGGTGTCGCAGTTTTTCGAGTTCCTCGTTGGTGAGGATCGGGGACGGCAGCTTGATTTGCCGCGCGCATTCCGGCGCCGGCTCCAGCATGTTAGCCTCAGGCCCGATACTCGTGTCCGTCGACATGATCAACTCTTCTCGAATTGCGTCGACTGGCGGGTTGGTAATCTGTGCAAATAGCTGCTTGAAATAGTTGTAAAGCAACTGGGGCCGCTCAGAGAGCACGGCGATCGGCGTGTCAGAACCCATCGAGCCGATCGCTTCATTGCCATCTATGGCCATCGGCGCGAGAAGGAGTTTGAGTTCTTCGTTGGTGTAACCGAAAGCCTGCTGCCGTTGCAGTACGCTCAGGTGATCCGGTTCCGGAGGCAAGGGTGGACTGGGAAGTTCATCCAATTTGACGACGTTGTCCCGGAGCCACTGACGGTAGGGATGTTCAGTTGCGATCTGCTGTTTCAGTTCCTCGTCGTCAACGATCCGGCCGGCCTCAGTGTCAACCAGAAACATGCGGCCCGGCTGCAGGCGGCCCTTCGATAGGACGTTGTCGGCGGGAATATCCAGCACGCCGACTTCAGACGCCATCACCACCAGGCCATCTTTAGTGACATAGTAACGAGAAGGCCGTAGCCCATTGCGATCCAGCACAGCGCCGATGCGGATTCCGTCAGTGAATGCAATTGAAGCCGGTCCATCCCAGGGCTCCATTAGAAAAGAGTGATACTCGTAGAACGCTTTTTTCTCTTCGCTCATCGATCCGTGCAGTGATTCATGATCGCCCCAGGGCTCCGGAATCATCATCATCATTGCGTGCGGCAAAGAACGGCCCGTCAACATCAACATCTCCAGCGCGTTATCAAACATGGCTGAGTCGCTGCCTTCGGAGTCGATAACCGGAAGAATCTTGTGGATCTCCGGTCCGAACAATTTCGATTCGAATTTGCTTTCCCGAGCGCGCATCCAGTTAATGTTGCCGCGCAGAGTATTGATTTCACCGTTGTGCGCGATATAGCGATAGGGATGGGCGCGCGCCCAACTGGGGAAAGTGTTGGTGCTGAAACGCGAGTGAACCAGACCCAATGCCGACTCGACCAGGGGATTGCGCAATTCAGGGTAAAAGAGCGGTAGCTGATTAGCGGTCAACATGCCCTTGTAGACGATCGTCCGGCAGGACAAACTGGGAACATAGAACATGCCACGCTCGTGGATGCCGCGCTTAGCTGCTTTGCTGATGCGCTTGCGAATCATGCAAAGTTTGCGCTCGAAGGAAACGTCGCTGGAAAGTGATCGGCCTCTGGCGATAAAGAGCTGTCGAATGACCGGTTGAGACGCTTGCGCGGTGGAGCCCAACGAGGAGTTGTCTGTCGGCACCGTGCGCCAACCAAGCACAGATTGGCCCTCCTCCTCGACGATCTCTGCAAAAAGATTTTCGCATTCCGCGCGGCTGTTTTCTTCTGTAGGCAGGAAGACCATCCCGACGGCATATCGACCAGGCGAAGGCAGCACGAAATCCAGTTTCGCGCACTCGCCGGCAAGAAATACATGCGGTATCTGCAGGAGAATGCCGGCTCCGTCGCCAGTGTTCTTCTCACTACCACACGCGCCGCGATGCTCAAGATTGAGCAGCACCTGGATGGCTTTTTGGACAATGTCGTGTGACTTACGTCCCTTAACATCGACGACGAAGCCCGTCCCACAGGCGTCATGCTCGTAGTGCGGATCGTATAGGCCCTGCTGCTTTGGAAAGCCGAATTGGGTCATTTCAGTTCCCATGTAACGCAAACTGTTAGTTTGCGATTGATGTTGAATGCTTCGGTGTCGACCGCAAACTAACAGTTTGCGTTACATCCAACGCCCTGAATGCAAGAAAGCCATCAACCTGTTCGTTGATGGCCTGTTCACGAGTTTCAAGTGTAACGAACAGGCCATTACGTGCTGTCCTTTGTTACGACTAGTGAAATGGCAATAAGTACGGTAACGGTCGCGAGATCTCGACCGGCGCGCGGCGAAATCAAGAGAACGCGAGCCGCCTCCAATGACACTGCCACCGACTTAGTTTGTTTCGCTGCCTTCGTCATACCGATTTTCCTTGCGCCGATGGCCAATGGAGTCAACCAGCTTAACCCGCTGACAACAAAGGTGAACTACGAACGCGAGTAATCTACTTCGTTCGTTGCGTTTTGCATAATTGATAATTTTTAGCTACTCATAAATTCTGCGCTGGCAGCTGTGCGGCTGTGCCGCCGCACAGTGCGGTAAGGCTCTGCCTTACCGTGCATCGTTTAATCCTCCTGGAGGCTATGCCTTCGCCGACGTTGGTCGAGGCGAAGCCTCCCCCAAAAAATCACGAAGGGCCGGCCCCGGTAAGGCAGAGCCTTAGCGCACTGTGCGGCGGCACAGCCGCACAGCTGCCAGCGCAGAATTTATGAGTAGCTAAAAATTATCAATTATGCAAAACAGGGCATCAAGCGCTTCGTCGAGCGACCCGGGTAAGCTGGGAACGTTCTGCAACTGTTCCGGCGAGAGATCGTAGATGTCCTTATCCAGTGGTTCTCCCGGATCGATGCGGTTCTGAATGCCATCGAGACCCGCAAGCAGCATCGCCGAGAATGCTAGATAGGCATTGCATGAAGGGTCTGGTGGTCGAAACTCGAGTCGTTTTAGTTTTGGGCTTGTCGAGAACATCGGGATACGAATTGCCGCGGAACGATTACGAGCAGAATAGGCGAGGTTAACCGGAGCTTCAAAGCCCGGCACGAGTCGTTTGTAACTGTTCGTGGTAGGGGCGGCAAAAGCAATGATGGCAGCGGCGTGTTTGAGTAGTCCGCCGATATAGAAGATAGCGGCCTCAGATAACCCTGCATAACCATCGCCGGCAAAGAGCGGCTGGTCACCTTTCCAGAGCGATTGGTGGCAGTGCATCCCGCTGCCGTTGTCACCAAAAAGCGGCTTGGGCATGAAGGTAGCTCCCTTGCCCTGTTTTTGAGCAACGTTGCGAACGGTGTACTTGAAGAGTTGCAGATTGTCAGCCGTGCCGATTAGTGTTGAGTAACGAAAATCAATTTCGCATTGGCCGGCCGTGGCGACTTCGTGGTGATGACACTCGACCTGAATCCCGACCTTCTTCAGCTGAGTGGCCACTTCACCGCGAAAATCCTGCAGCGTATCGAGCGGCGGCAGTGGAACGTAGCCCTCTTTGTTCCGGATGTGATAGCCCTTGTTGCCATTCCCATTTTGCCCGTTGGTATTCCAGATTGCCTCCGGGCTATCCAATGAGTAACCGGCAGTGTGTCCGTCGTTATGAAAGTGGACCTCGTTAAATACAAAGAACTCCGCCTCAGGTCCAAAATAGACGGTATCGGCAATGCCGGTGAATTTAAGGTAGCTCTCAGCGCGCCGCCCAACCCCGCGTGGATCAAGCCAGTAGCCTTCTTTGGTGATTGGATCAATGACGTCGGCTATGAGACACAAGGTTTTCTCACCCATGAACGCATCAAGCCAGTAGCGCGAAGGATCGGGAACCAACAGCATGTCGGATTCATGAATCGAAGCCCAACCTCGTAATGAAGAACCGTCGAAGCCGAAGCCGTCTTCAAACGACGCTTCGCTAAGTTCATCAATCGGAAAAGTCAGATGATGCCAGGCGCCCACGAGGTCGGTGAAACGCACGTTGACGTAAGCAACCTGCTCATCCTTTGCAAACTTCATAACATCTTTGACACTCATCAGATATCTCCTTCTTATTCAGGTGATTTTTGTTTCCCGGATTTTTTTGGAGGCGACGGCGACTCGCGACACCACATCACGCAAAGAACCATGGATGGGTTGCGAACGGACGCAAAAGCCCGTTCAGCAACCGGCCATGACTTGAAGACAGATAAGGTTGCCGCACTGCTTTGGTTGTTTGGTATCCTCCTTATCTTGGCAAAATGTAACTATGTCCCAGCTAGCGGAGAGAGATCACTGTTCGCGCGTGCCGAATGTCCAAATTAGACCTGCCAGAACGGTCGATTGGCTCTTGGCAAGAATCGACGGGTCGCTCTTCGGGAAGAACGGCTGATCGGACCAATCGCGCCTGTATTCAAGCCGCGTGATTAGGGTCGGCTTCACCTTGTACTCACCAGTTATCGTGAACTCCTTGACCCGTTGCGCAGTCCCCGTCGAAAATCCGTTATAGTCGCCGAACCACTCATAACGCGGGGTGAAAGCCAGCTTGTCCGTCGGTGTGTAGCGCAGGTAGCCCGCAACGCCCTGCCAGTGCACCTTGCCTCCAGCCGTCAGCGTGTCTTGAGCGTAATCGTAGTTACCCATCGCGGCCCACTGCTTGTTGAAGTTGTAAGTGACGACGGTATCCACCAGGTGGCGAAAGTGATGCTGATCGTTGGTTTGCTCCGGCCCTGTCGTGTAGTTCTGAATAATTGAGAGTTTCGGTGTCGGCACTAGCGTTAGCGAAAGACCAAACGTCTTTCCGCCATTGTTCTCCTCGACGTTATTCCACCCGTTGACGACCGCACCCATTAAGCTCACCTTGCTGTTAAACGAGTACTTCGCGCGGACGCCCGCATGGTAATAGGGAATCGCCCAAGCGAAGAGCAAACCGCGCGAATAGTTCCAGTTGTCCTTCGTTTCGATCACTTCGGCCCCATTCCACGTCACGAACTTACCGACATCGATTTGCAGACCTGAACCGATTGGCGCGAGATAGCTGCCATATGCCTGCTGGATAACCTTGTAAACGTCCCTACCTCCTGGCTCTGATGAATGGACTAGATCAGTGGCCGGGCCATAATCAAGGTCGAGGCGGAAACCGACACGTGAGTTAAGCGGGTCGGGTTTTTTCTCCATGACGAGTTCAGCCAGATTGAGGGCGAATTGATTCGACCGCGTGTCGAAGTTGCGCAGGACGTTGACGCGCCCCGCAGGCTTATTGAAGTTGTAGCCATAATAGCCATCAATGAACCCACTGACTTCAACTTCCCGGAAGAAGTTTAATACTCCCTTCTCCGGTGACTTGGACTTGTCCTCGTCCTGTGCTGGCCGAGCCGGATTCGTTGCGGGAAGTGAAATCGCATCACCTGGAAGAACAGTCTTTACGAAGGAGACCGCAGCATTGCTCGGAACCTGGGCAGCCTCTAATTTATTAAGACGTTCTTCAAGTTGCTTGACTCGGCGGCGCAGCTCCACGGTTTCAGGATTGCCCGTCGGCGCGGACTGTTCCTGGGCTGCTGTTGGTTGATGGCCCAATAGAATAATCGCCAGCATCAAGCTAGCTGCTGCTAATATTGATTTGACTCTGCACATTGTTGTAATTTGTCTCCATATCGTCTCTCGAGGACGATGTCAGTGGCCTATCCGTCTTTGCGCCCGCTAAAGCCAGGACGGATGGGCCATATTTTATTTCTCGGGTAGTCCCGGCCAGCGCCGCCGCTCGAGTGCATGGTAAGCAGCTACCCAGACCGGGATGTTAATGCCGCTTGATTCCTGCTTGACCTTTCCTGCCAGTGCCGGCTCATGAAAATTCACGAGTCATCGAACCAGTTCTGAATAGACTGCTGGATTTCACAAACCAACATGACAAGTCTTATGCCAATACCCGTGTTAGGAACTGATGAATCAGCGAACCGTGCAGGTGTTGAAGAATCGGCAGGATCCCATGGGCTTTATCGAGCTGAGACGGCGGTTGCTCGGATTACATCTTTGTCACCGATGACAGATCTTCACGACAAATTTGTAGCTGGCGCTGGCTTCTCGTTGAAAGTTTTCGTGCGGAAATAGTTTTTCGCGGCAGCTCGTGGCGTCCTGTCTCCATGCCTACTAGTATCCGGGTCGCATTCGCTCGCGAGAAACTTAAAACCAGGTGCGGCCGGCATTGAGTTTTGACGACAAGTTTGTAGCTGCAAAGATTGGCAGTAACAAAAACGTTCCCACTTAATTCGGTCATAACAGAATAGAGACTGAAAATGATCAGTGAAACTTCATTTCTGTTTGTTTCAGTTGAGGTTCGCCTTCCGGTATAGAGCTTGCTCTTCACGAAAATTCGATCGCATAAAAAATCTTCAGCAGGAATTTGCAATGAAGAGGCGCAACGGACAGGAAAATTAGTTTGGCGCCAGTCGCGTCTACAAACTTCATTATTTATTTGCAGCCAGTGTTTCTGAAGCAGCTCTACCATCGTTACCACGACGACCGAAAGCTGATCGCACTTAAGAGTTATGGTGACCACCCAAATCGAGAGACGCGCCGTTCCACGATGGCGAACCCATAGCGAGAAGGTCCTGTTGCACGCCGAGAAGCGCTTCTCGGCTAGCTCCCCACTCGCGGATGCGCCTGCTATCTCCCGCGAGTTAAGAACGTTTCTAAAGATTGAGGACCAGCGCTTGAAGATAGCCCATCGCTGCGGCGCTCCAGGAAGCCAGACGGCCGCGGCGCGCAGTGCCGTACTCGACCTCGTAGTTAAGCGCGCCTATAAAGCGGCAGTCTCACTCGGCGGCATTGGTGGGGAAAAAACAGAACCTGTGTGCGCTGTGGTAGCTCTCGGCGGCTATGGCCGCGGTGAACTGGCCCCCTACTCCGATCTTGATATTCTGTTTCTCCATCCAAACCATCGTGCCCTGCAAACGCGGCGTCTGGTTGAACAGATACTGCGACTGCTTTGGGATGCAGGCATAACTGTCGGGCCAAGTTTCCGCAGTGTGTCTGACTGTGTGATAGCGGCCCACACCGATCCGCATTTACAGACCGCGCTGGTCAGCACCCGCCTGCTGGCTGGTAGTTCAACTATTCACGATTCTCTTTTGCAGGCACTGGAGAAAGATCGTCGCAAGCGTGGAGACGCTTACATCGGCGCGATCCTGCGCGAGCGGGCCGCACGGTACGCGAAATTTGGCGCGGCGGTGTGCCTCCAGGAGCCAAACGTCAAGGAGAGTCCCGGCGGCATCCGCGACCTTCATACCGCGCTCTGGATCGGCTACATCCGATATGGCTGCCGCACGCTGGATGAATTGCGCGACCATGACGTCATTTCGGAATCTGAACGAAGAACGACGGCGCGCGCCGCGAACTTTCTTTGGCGAGTCAGGTATGCCGCCCATCTCGCAACCCGCCGGAAAACGGAACGGCTTGCGCTCGATCTGCAAACGACTTTAGCGCGAGAGTTTGGCTACAAACAGAGTGCCTACCTGCTCGCCTCCGAAAAGTTCATGCGGGACTACTATCGCCATGCGCGTGAGTTAAACCTGTTCAGTGAAACAGTGCTCGCGCGCGCCTCCGAGTCTCAAAGAAAAGCAAGCCGCAACTGGGGCAAGAGGTTTTCTCAAACTTCGGCCGAGCCTCTCTCAATCAACCACGGCCAAGTGCAACTTGACGGCGATGCCAAACTCTTAACCGATAAGCCAATGCTGCTCTTTGACGCCTTCGCGCTGGCACAGGCAGCAGATGCACCCTTAAGCCAGACGCTGCGTGACGGCATGCGGCAGAGTTTGCCGGCAGTGAATCGTAAATTCCGTCACTCTGCGGAAGCTTCACGGGCCTTCATGAAACTGCTGGCTAGACGCGGCCGTGCCGGCTATGTGCTGCGAATAATGCATGAGATTGGTTTCCTATCTCGGTTTCTACCCGAGTTTGGCCACATCAGTCTGCTCATCCAACACGATCTCTATCACCACTACACGGTCGATGAGCACACTCTCAAAGCTGTCGAGGCGCTTGACGAGTTGTATGCCAGCCACGATAAACAGCGTGCGCACCTTCGCGCAGTCTTCGATGAAATTGAAGATCCGGGCCTGCTTTACCTGTCCATACTTTTGCACGACATCGGGAAGGGCCGTGGCCGCGGTCACATCCCGCGCGGCGCGAAAATAGCAGAGCGAGTGTGCAAACGTCTCGGCCTCGCTGAGATCGTTCCGGGTTCCTCAACCGGGCAGCCCGGCTGGGATGGTCGTGCTGCCGAAGTCGTACTAATGGTCAGGCAACATGTCGCGATGGCCCAACTGGCCCAGCGACGCGATCTTAACGAACCACATGTGGTAGCGGATTTCGCGACGCGAATGGGAACACTGGACGCGCTTAACCTCCTCTTACTCTTAACTTATGCCGACCTGAACGCTGTCGCTCCCGGAGTGTGGAGTGAATGGAAGAGCACATTGTTATGGGAACTTTACCGGCGCGCCAGGACGATGCTCACGGGTACCGATGCACTCTCCGATGAAACGACCACAACTGCGCGATTCAAAGAACAGCTGGCAAAGGCGCTGGAAGGCTCGGTAGCGTTAAGCGCGATCGAGCGTCACGTGGCCCTCCTCCCGGATCGCTATGTCCGTGTCACCCGACCGGCGGCCGCCGCAGTTCATCTTCAACTAGTCAATGAACTCAACCTGCTCAAAGGACCCGAGTCGGATGTTTTCGTGCGACGCTGGCTGCGTTGCGGCCGGGAGTCTACCGAATTAACAATCTGCGCCAGGGATCGACATGGTCTTTGCGCTGATATAGCGGGAGCGCTCGCCGCAAACGGGATCGAAATCCTAAGTGCGGAGCTGAACACACGAGAGGACGGCATTGCTCTCGATGTTTTCATGTTGCGTGAAGCGTCAACGCGTCATGCCATAGACCTGCATCGTTACCCGGCTATCGAGCGCTCGCTGCGTAAAACGATCGCCGGTGAAATGGATGTGGCGGCCCTGGTCGAACGTTGGCGCACCAGAAATGCACCACGCAAGCGAATTGCCGTCACTCCTAATCCGCGCCACCTGCCCCAGGTTGCATGTGACAACGATGCTTCGCAGGCATCCACGTTGATCGAGGTACATGCCCTGGACGAACCTGGGCTGGTCTATAAAATCGCAAATGCACTTGCACTGCTTGGTCTCGATATCGTCTGCGCCAAGATAGCCACTGAAAAGAGTGATGCGCTGGATGTTTTTTACGTTAATGACAGAGAGGGAATGAAACTCTCGCAGTCCAGGATGCAATCTGTCCATATTACCCTCGCTGAAATGCTTTCCGGAAAAAGCCACATCACCGCCGCGCCGGGAAATAGCTCGGCCGTACAAACTCAAGGAGACTTTAAATGAAAAAGGTTGAAGCGATTATCCGACCACACCTTCTCGATGCTGTCCGAACGGCGTTACAGGAGTTGGAAGTGATCGGAATGACCATCAGCGAGGTGCAAGGCTATGGACGCCAGCGTGGTCATACTGAAACCTACCGCGGCGCGGAATACCAAATTGAATTCATCCCAAAAATTAAGCTTGAAGTGGTTATGCCGGATGAAATCGAAGATGCGGCGATCGAGGCAATCATCAAGACCGCTCGTACCGGAAAGTTTGGCGACGGAAAGATTTTTGTGGTGTCACTGGATGATGTAATCCGCATCCGCACCGGTGAGCGCGGCGAGGCCGCCATTTGAGTTACGCCGGCTCGACGGCAATGCCTCGGGCGGTTCACGTTCTTACCGCCGGATTTGTCGGGTGGTCCAGAGAAGTATCCCAATCCCGGCGACAAACTTCGAGGTCAAGCAAGAACACGACATCTGATCCCCAATTTTTGAGGAGGCTAGCACGATGAAAAAGTTATCTCTATCCCAAAGGTTTTCCCGATTACAGCTTCGGCTTCATGATCCCGAATGGCGGCAATATGGGGCCCTGCTATTGACAGGGAAGCTGGTAGGAGTTGGTTTACTGGTGCTCGGCATTCTGGTGCTCTTCCCCGACTTGATCGGCTTCGGTAAAGTATTTGCCGCCGACGCCGAAGTAAAGGGCAACGACATTATCAATCCGATTAACACGGTCTGGACCCTGGTCGCCGCGTTCCTGGTCTTTGGTATGCAGGTTGGCTTCACAATGCTGGAGGCCGGCTTCTGTCGCTCGCGAGAGACTGTCAACGTCTTGATGGAATGCATTGTCGATACCTGCCTCTGCGGGATTCTCTTCTTCGCATTTGGTTTCGCATTTATGTTTAGCCACGGCAACGGATTTATCGGATATCACTGGTTTTTCCTGCAAGGGGTGCCCGCAACTTATGAAACCAGCGGCGTTGCCTTCCTGGCGTTCTGGCTCTTCCAGTTTGCCTTCGCTGATACCTGCTCGACAATTACCTCAGGCGCCATGATCGGTCGCACCGGATTTGTTGGTGACCTGCTTTACAGTATTGCCGTTTCAGGTTTCATTTACCCAATTATTGGTCATTGGGCATGGGGACCGGATGGATTTCTCGTCACCATGGGTAGTGCCGGCAACTTTCTGGCTTCGCTCGGAATGAATTTTCACGACTTCGCGGGTTCCACCGTGGTGCACACCATCGGCGGCTTCGTTGCTTTGGCCGGCGCGATTGCTCTCGGGCCGCGTCTTGGTCGAAAGTTCAAGCGCGACGGTGGCGGCCCGATGATGCCACACGACTTGACGATCGCCGCGGCGGGCGGACTGCTGCTTTGGTTTGTTTGGTACGGGTTCAACCCCGGCAGCACGCTTTCCGCGATGGACTTCGAAGGCATAGGTCGTGTTGCCACCAATACGACACTCGCAGCCTGCGCCGCCGGTCTGACGGCGCTGGCATACACCTTCATCGCTACCAAAAAATGGGACGTGAGTTTTACTGTTAACGGATTCCTTGCCGGACTGGTTGCCATCACCTGTCCGTGCTACTGGGTCAGCCCCGTTGGCGCCATCGCCCTTGGTGGAGTTGCCGGAGTATTGGTTGTTCTCGGCGCAGAGTTATTGGAATGGTTGCGCATTGATGATCCGATTGGGGCCGTGCCCGTACATGGTTTCTGTGGAATCTGGGGCACGGTATCGCTCGGCCTGTTTGCGTGTGGAAAATATGGCGCGACCGGACCGCTTGCCCCCGACAATACCGCGCCGCTGACAGGTCTCTTATACGGAGGAGGCGCCACTGTGCTTAAGGCCCAGGTGATAGGAAGCTTGATCATGACAGTGGCGACCTTTGCGGTAGCAATGGCGGTCATGTACCTGATTAAAGCTGCGGGTCTCCTGAGAGTTTCCGCGGAGGCCGAAACTTACGGGCTGAATCTGCATGAACACGGAATTTCGGCTATCCGGAATACGTTATCTCGGCGATGGGAAG
>WNGJ01002546.1_pt1 | contig 20474 bp, 19 predicted proteins | sample 5400611 | NCBI WGS metagenome assembly WNGJ01 (sample SAMN13153375, study PRJNA577476) | soil metagenome | isolation source: 40 cm soil or saprolite under Garry oak tree replicate 1 | place: USA:California | collected 2016-06-15
GATCCCGATTCCTACCTCGACCTTCGCCAGCCCGACTGGCTAGAGGCGGAACAGCGCGGCGACGTCGTGTATCGGCGTAAGCCTGGAGAGCAGAGGAGCCACGTGTCCATCCACCCGGCGCGAGAGGAGATTCTCGCGGTGTTGCGGGTGAAACCAGCGACAGAGCTTCGGAGCTTGACCGTTCCTGTGGCCTCTTAGCGACTAAATGCTCACGCCCACTTCAACGGGATTTTGCGGTATATAGGCGATCGGATCACCCCAGGGCACCATCATTTATGTACCGGCTCGGCATTCGGCGCTCGGCATGCGCTCGCCGGCGGGCTGCCGGGCGAGCCTAGACCCACGCCCCCCACGGTCTAAATTCAGGGCTCCTGATATGGGCGCAAGAATTTATGCAACCTCGGATGCTCAGAAAAGAGCATCGGGTCTGTCCCGGTAGTGAAACTCGACCGCGTTGCGCGTTTCTCAGAGTTCCGGCATCCGCGACCTGTCCGCATTAAATTAGCGAATCGGGGAGCAGACCATCGTCTTGATGTGTTGGCCCGTGTAGCGGAATGAGCCGTCGCGACATCGCCGGCCCGTTCCTTGCGCTCCTGCTGCTCAGCGCCCTACCGGGCAGTGCCTGCGCCCAGGTGTTTATCGCGTCGCATCCGCAGCCGGAATTTAGTATCGGGCCCTTGTTCGTGTCGGCATCCGTGGGGAAGCCGAATGTCGTCGGTAACCCGGGTGCACTGACCGTGTCGGTCTCGTGGAGCCTGACACTGGCTCCGCACCGTCGCGCCGCCGATATTGCCCAGGACCTCTACCTCCTCTGGCCGGGCGAGGTGGTGGGCACGGCCGGTGCCGCCGACGCCGACCCGATGCTCGTTCGCCAGGTGGAGGCCCTGGGCTTCAAGGTCAAGGCGCACGGCCGCCTACGCCTTTCGGCGCGTGAACGAACCGAAATGGGGACCAGCGCCGGGCTGCGAACGCTGGGCGAGGCGCCGTTCGTAGCGTTCGCCCGAGAGGGCGGGCCGGCCGCTGGGGCGCGAGGCGCCACGTATATCCGGATCCCCTGGGTACCCGAGTTGGCAAGCCTGGACTGGCTCGTCCGGCTCGAACTGCCGCTGAAGGGGGTGATCGTCCCGCGGCCCGTGAGCTGGGCGGAGGACACGTTCTGGGGGCGGCGGTACCTCATCACGCTCGGCTTCGGCGATGTGGGGTACGTGTCGCTGTATCCGCTCTACTTCGGGGCGCGGGACCGCGTCGTGCCCTTGGCGCGGGACTTCTCCATGCTGCTGATCAACTTTGCCGACGCGGACCACCTCAAGGTCGATGAGGTGGTTCCTCCGTCCGCGAGTCGCCAGATGAGCGAGACGCGGAGTAACACGGAGGCGTTGCGGCTCCCGTTGCTCGCGTCCGAAGGCATTGCGCCACAAGTGCTGAAGGTCCAGTTCGCCTACTTCGCGGGGCGGCTGCCGTGGCGGCCGATCCTGATTTCCGCGCTGTTCCTCGGGCTCGGGAACCTGACGGGGCCACTGGTCGGCGCACTGGCGAAGCGGCTCGGTCGAACCCTGCGAGCGCGCGTCCACGTGGGGCGGGGCGAGGCGCCCGGCCGGGAGCGGGGCGCGATCCCGTCGCAGGAGGCGCTGGGACAGATCCGTCCGGGGGAGACGAGCTACGAGGAGGTCCTGCGGCTCTGTGGCCCGCAGGCTGAGGAGCAGGCCCGCTTACCGGCGGGCGAGACGCGAGCGCTGGTGTACCGCGGCCAGCGGGTGGTCCCCCACCGCCGGCGGTCGTTCGGCTGGTTCGCTACGGTCGGCCACTGGGATGTCGAGGACCATGAGGTTCAGATTGACTTCGAGCGCGACCGCGTACGAGACGTCCAGGCTCGCGTCCGCCGGTCACGGCTGACCGAGCAACCACTCGGGTGATCGCCGGGTGGGCTTATGGCCACGGGGCTTCCATTGCCGACGTGTAGTGGCGGGCGGCGATCCACGACGATCAAGAGCGTGGGCGTCCTGCGAAATCCGATGGTCAATCGAGAACCACGCCGCAAGGAATCCGCCTTCACTTCGATTGCGGCATCCATCAGTACCATCTGCCCTTCGATCATAGGTCAGGAAAAGTCGAGCCGTGCGATTGTCGGGGGAATAACGATGGGACGAGGTTTTTTGGGCACCTCCCTCTTACTCACTTTCGGCCTTCTTGGCTCGACACAATCGGCCTTCGCCGACAGTGCCTGGGTGCTATAGCAGAACACCGAGTCTCCCACCTCGGTCGCAAACGTCTATCCGAAGGGATGGGAGGTTAGGGACGGTTTCGCAAGACTTGAAGATTGTCGAGCCGCGATGAAGACCTATCTGGAGCGGATTCGCGATCATACATGGAGTGAAGCCAACTGACGGGAGTGTCGGCGTGAACGCAGACCTTGAAGGGAAGCAAATACACTTGAACATTCGTTTCGCGTGCTTACCGCCGGAGGTTGATCCCAGAGATAAGAAGTAGTAGGCAGGTGATCTGTCCCGCCCGTCGTCGAGCGTAAAGCGCCCCGGCCAGAACAGCATCGGGGCGCTGTTGTAGGACATCCCGAGGTAAGCTAGGTTCGCTCGAACCGCCCCGAGAAGGGGACGGTCAGTTCACAGACGGTTGTGTGAGGCCCGGACAAGTTCCCCCGCCGCAAGGCCATCCGGGCGGTGTTCCTCCATGCGATGGCGAGCGCCCAGGAGCGCGAGCAGATCGACCCGTCAACAGGGAAGCCCCGCTCGACGAGAACGGCAACCCGCCAAGCGCCCCGGTCGTCTTCGCGATGGTGCAGGACCCCGTCATGGCCTAGCCGCGTCGTGAGCGTCAACTCGGCGATGGATTTCACTTTATGGTGCGGAGATACGCAATCAAGTCTCGTTTCGAATCCTCATCACAGACGCCATCAAGAATATACGGCGTCCGATTTCGCGGTTCCGCCCTTGTCCGAAATCCATCAGCGGATAGATGGGATGAATCGGCTGGCCGCTTCCTGCTCGTCCGGCAACCCGGAGGTAGACTGAGAGCGAGTCTCAGGAGATCGCCTACCTTCGCGAGCGGCTCCGGGTGGTGACTGAACCGCCTACGGCTGCGGCGCCCAAGGAGAGACAGCTTCGTCAGGCGCGGGCCGACGCCTTTCGTGGCGGTACAGCGAGCAGCGCTGTCGTCGCGCGAGTCCGCTCGCACCGAGTCGAGGTCATTGCAGATACAGCAGCGTGATCGTGCCGTCGTCGTTCTCGCTCACCCGCTCGTGGCCGAGTGCCACCCAGGCGCCGTTCGCGGCTCGCACCCACCACTTGGTAGTCCCGTCAGGTAGGACCAGCCGTCCATAGTTGCCGAGGTGGACCGTCGCGCGATCGACGCGGGGAGCCGTCGCGCTCCTCCGGTCCTTCATCCGAGTCCGCGGCATCGCAGGACCTCCCCTGAACCACCCCACCCAGAAAGCTTTTCGACCATTACGGGCTCAGCGCCGCGCGATGTCCGGCGATCACCTGCAGGGTAGGCCCCCCGGTGGAGCGGCTCGAAGCGGACCCGGCGAGCCATTCCCTCAGCTTCGACCATCGTCGGCGTCCAGAGACGTTGTGCACCGCGATGGCCATGGCCTTCTTCTGGCCGACGAGCACGACCAGCCGCTTGCCGCGGGTGATGCCCGTGTAGAGGAGATTGCGCTGCAGCATGGGGTAGTGCTGCGTGGTCACCGGAATCACGACGGCGGGGTATTCCGAGCCCTGGGACTTGTGAATCGTCGTCGCGTACGCGAGGACGAGGCTGTCGAGGTCCCCCAGCCCGTAGACGACCCGCCGGCCATCGAAGGAGACCGAGACGGTTCCCGCGTCCGGATCGACATCGTCCACGAACCCGCTGTCGCCGTTGTAGACCTCATTGTCGTAGTCGTTCTCCACCTGCATGACCTTGTCGCCCGGCGCAAAGACCCAGCCGAACTTCTCGATCCGCCGCTCGCCCGGGGGATTGAGCGCGGCCTGCAAAGCGAGATTCAGCGACCGCGCGCCGAGGCTGCCACGGTTCATCGGGCAGAGCACCTGGATGTCCCGGATCGCATGGAACCCGAACCGCCGGGGGATGCGGTGGCCCACGAGCTCCAGCAATCGTGCTACGGCCGCCTCGGGATCCTCGGCATCGACAAAGTAGAAGTCGCTATGGCCGACGGGCGGGCGCAGGTCGGGCAGCTGGCCCTGGTTGATGCGGTGCGCCATGGTGACAATGCGGCTTTGGGCCGCCTGCCGAAACACAGCGGTCAGACGCACCACGGGCACCACTTCTGAAGCAATGAGATCGGCCAGCACCTGGCCCGGCCCCACCGACGGCAACTGATCGACATCGCCGACGAACAGCACGCCCGCCCGGTCCGGCACAGCCTTCAGGAGCGCATGCATGAGCAGCACGTCCACCATCGACGTCTCGTCGACGACGACCAGGTCGCCTTCGAGCGGATGGTCCTGGTCTTTCCGAAAGCCGCCGTTCCTGGGGTCAACCTCGAGCAGCCGGTGGATCGTTTTCGCCTCCAGGCCGGTCGCCTCGCTCAGGCGCTTGGCCGCACGGCCCGTGGGGGCACAGAGCAGCACCCGCGCACCCTTCGCCGCGAGGATGCGCAGGATCGCCGTGATGATCGTTGTCTTGCCGACGCCAGGTCCGCCGGTCACCACGAGAACCTTCGAGACCAGGGCCAGTCGCACGGCCATCTTCTGGCTGTCCGCCAGCTCAAGCCCAGTCTTTCCCTCGACCCAGGGGATCGCTTTGTCGGGATCGATCGCCGGCCACGCCGGTCGTCCGGCCCCAAGCACCCTGAGACGCTCAGCGATCGCTTGCTCGGCCCGATGCAGGCCGCCAAGAAAGAGGCACTCGGTGGTCGCGACGGTATCGGCGACAACCGTTCCCGCGGCGACTTCCTGCCGGAGTGCGCTCTCAACCAGGGGCCGCGGCACGTCAAGCAGCGTCTCCGCTAGGGGGACCAACTCCTCCACGGGAAATCCGCAATGGCCTTCGTCCAGCGCTTCTGTCAGGGCGTAGGAGATGCCGGCCCGCACCCGCCTCATCGCCGTCTTCTCGATGCCGAACTTCATGGCGAGTGCGTCGGCGGTCTTGAAGCCGATCCCGCGGATGTCCCGCGCCAGTCGGTACGGATCCTCCGACATGACCTGCACGGCGTCCGCGCCATAGGTCTTGTAGATGCGGACGGCTCGAGAGCTCCCGACCCCATGGGCGTGCAGAAACACCATGATTTCTCGGACCACCTTCTGCTCCACCCACGCCTTGACGATCCCCGAGGCCCTCACGGGACCAATGCCGTCCACCTCGCGGAGGCGGTCCGGCGTGCGCTCAATGACGTCAAACACCGTCTCCCCAAAAGCCTGGACGAGCTTCTTGGCGTAGACGGGCCCGACGCCCCGGATCATGCCCGAGGCGAGGTACTTCTCAATGCCCTCCAGGGAAGTCGGCGCCGACGGCCGGAGGAAGCGCGCGCGGAACTGGAGCCCATGAGTCCGATCGTTCGTCCAGTCCCCGCTGGCCGTGATCCATTCGCCCGCAGCGATGCTCGCCGCATGGCCGACGACCGTCACCAGGTCCCGGTGCCCGCGGGCCTGCACGCGCAGCACGCAGAACCCGTTCTCCTCATTGTGGAAGGTGACGCGTTCGATGAGACCGGCCAGGACTTCTCCGTCGGCCGGTGGAACGTCGGGAGTCACGAGTTCAAATGTAGCGCGTCCCGTGAACGTCTCCGACACGCATCGCATGACCCGCGCGCACGACCATGCTTAACGTCCTCCCATGAGCGAGCGACCATCGATGACTGCGCCCGAGAATGCGCCCGACAAATTCTCGACGCCCGCGCGATGCTGAGGAAGGTGCCCCAACCCCGTACGCTGCCTGATGTCCAGCTCATCCACAAGTCTTTCCACCGCCACGGGTACATCCACGAGAAGACATACGAGGGCGGCGTGGTGTCGCCGACAAGGACGACCCCAACGTGCGGCCCTCATCCGGCGCGATGCCGGGTTCTCCAGCTCAATCGTCCTCTTCATCTTCTTCATCTTCGTCATCTTCATCGTATTCGTAATCCTCCTCGTCGTCCGGCGCCTCATCATCGTCGTCCAACTCCCTCGACCTCGAGGGGCTGACTGAGCACGCCCGGAAGGTCGCTCTCGGGAAGCGACTAATCGAACTTAAGGACCGGAAGGTCGGTACCTGCTTCATCCGAAAGTCGGAGGTAGACGCGCACAGCAAGGTAAACCGGTGGCGGCTGAAGCAGGCCATGCCCGGGCCCAGAAGGACGTGAGGAAGAAAACTCCGTACCGCGACGGCTGGAAGGGACTTGACCCGGAGGACATGTCGGCGGGATCTGCGGGGAGTCGCGGGGAGTCTACGACCCTGATTTTCTCGCGCCGCGCGCACGTACGCACGCGCGCCATACGCCTCTAGCGGGGTTATAGATACTCCGCAATACTCCGCGTCGGATCACGCCAGAAGGAAAATGTGATCATGAATTTCTGTCCGGGCGTCGGGGTCCCGACCCACTTCTGTCGACCCACACTACTCACACTTTATTAATAAAATCTGCAACTTATCTCGCGTCCAATCTGCGCTACCCCCCTCGTATTTGAGGTCGCCCAAAACGGATAGAAAAAGCTAGAAACTTCTTGGAGGTCGGCGGTCGAACGAGCCGACCGCGATCAAACGTTACTTCGAGCCGTACCAGCGGGCATCCGGATGGCTATAACCTCGGCGTGAATGTCGGAGAAGGCGCCGGCCAGACGGTCGGCCCCGCTCACCTCCACCTCATCCCGCGTTATCGCGGTGATGTCGATGATCCACGGGGTGGCATCCGTTGGATCCTCCCCGCGAAGGCGCCGTACTGAACTACGTCGTCTTCAGCATGACCGCTTGGATCGCGTTGGCCACATCCTCGCAGCGATCGGTGACACCCTCCAGCGTCTCGTAGATCTCCTTCCACTTGAGCAACTCGACTGGATCGGTCTGCTCCTCGAAGAGTGCAGCAATGCTCCGTTGGAGCAGTTCGTCGGCGCGGTTCTCGTGTCGGTGCACTTCGACCGCATATATGGAGAACCGCCGGTCGAGGCGCCGCAGACACCGAACCACCCGCTCGGTTGCCGCGACGGCGTCCACGATGACGCTGGTCATGGCACGACACTCGGACGTCGGCGCCGTGACCCGGTAGACCAGCAATGCCGCTGCCGCCGCGTCGATATAGTCGAGCACGTCATCGAGCCGGCTGGCCAGCCGGTGGATGTCTTGACGGTCGAGCGGCGTGACGAACGTGGTGTTCAGGCGCCTGACGATTGCGTGCGTGATCTGGTCGCCCTCGTGCTCAATGGTCTTGATGGCCGATAACTTCGCCTCGACGTGGGCGAAGTGATACACGAGGTCGCGGAGGAGCCCGGCGGCCGTCACCAGGCGGCGGCCCTGGTCCTCGAAGAGATCGAAGAAACTGGTGTCGTTCAGGATGAGCCCGAGCATCGTCAATCAGCAGTGTAGCGGACGGCCACGCCCTCGGCTACAAGCCGGGCTGACGGAATCACAGCGCATGATCGGGGTCGGCGGGAATCGTGGTCGTCATGGCGCTGCTGGTCGCGTGGGTGATCTTCTTCTGGCCCGCGTATTGGGACTAGATTGATTCACCTCGTGCGGGTCCCATCCGGGAGCGTGTCAGCGGGTAGGACCTCGGACCGTCTGCACGGTCAATGGCCTCATGGCCTGCAGATGAAGTTCGATGTTTACGAGCGAGTTCGCGATCCGTTTCAGAGTCTCGGCGGTGTCCGCGAAGGTTTTGCTCAAGCTCTGGATCGCTGTTTCTGTCTCCGCGTTCATGGGCTCTCCTCCGTCGCGCTCCTGGGGGCATGTTTTCCTCGGGGCGACAGGAACGCGTGATTCTTGGTGATCCCAGGCCCCCGGCGCGTTAACGAGCGTGTGCGGGGGCGCTCTTCATTCCGCTGTCATTCGGCACGCCGAGCGGCGAGAGCCCAGACTCGCGTGAACGGGCGCCGCGGCCCGACGTAGTACGTCAGCCACTTCTCAACGTCCACGCGGCCCTGGCGATGCTCCTCTTCGGTCTGCGCGTACGGCTCGCCGCGGTGCCAGTGCACGCGGTACTCGTGGGGACCGTTCCCGCCACTCCACGCCACGATGACGCGGGCGCCTTCGGGCAAGGCCTGGATCTCTGTCGTCGAGAGCGGCGGATACTCCGGTTCGGGCCCGAAGAGGTTCACTCTAGCGGCTCCGTCACGGTCACGCCGAGGGCGTGCGCCAGGTGCGTGAGCGTCGGCAGCGACGGATGCTTGCGCGTGCCGCTCTCGATCATCGAGATAGAGGCCTCGGTAACTCGGGCCTTCTCGCCAAATCAGCCCGGCTCGAACGGGGGCGTCCGCCCGGGCCCGCCCGGTTGTTTTGCGGGAAGGCGGTGCGCGCCGTGTTCCTCAAGGTCATGGCCCAGGCCCAGGACGACCGCGAACTCGTTGCGAGAACGTGCTCGGCCCGGACGGCCAGCCGGTGATCATGGGTTGCCCTTCTTGGCTACGTTGCTGCCGAACAGCCCTGCACGAGCACTTCATCCAGACACACTCACGCTCGACACCGCTATCCAGTTCGCCGTATCGGCGGTGTTCCAGATAGAGAAGGCGCCGAGGTCGCAGCAGGCTCATCCCCGCTCTCGTCGAAATCACACGCGGCACGGGCGGACGCGGAGCCACGGTGCAGGATGCTGTCCCCGTCCCCATTGGAACCGGGCGGTCATGTTCGTCCAGTGAAGCTCCAGGCGCAATGTGTCCTCATGAGGAGGAGTGCCCTCGGCTCCAACCCAACACTGCATCTCGATGGAGTCGGGCTGGCCGCGAAAGTTCAGTGTGTGCGTGCCATGAATGTATACGGGCAACCCGGGTGGTACGGTGTCACTCGGGTTGGCGGCAATGACCTCGTGCTGCCACCCACTCCCGACGAATGTCCCGGTGACGTGTCGGCCATCGTGCTGGCTATCCAGGTACAACACCGTGTCGGCGTCGAGGCTCACGAACCGCACACGCCAGTTGCGTGCGTCCCGGCCTCCGTCGTTCCGAAGGCTCATCCCAAAGACGACCTGCCATCGATCGCCGTTGGGGACGATCCTTAAGACTTGCTTTCCCGGCTCCCCACGGACGTAGGGCAAGTCAAGCCGAAGTCGTGGTGCGCGCCACTTCTCCCATGCCGCGCGGACCACGGCGGAAATCAGGCCGAGAACCGCCGTGACACTGGACATCGTGGCAGGGTCTCTATACTGACATGACTACCCGTCCTCGAGCACACCATGGAAGCGGTGCACTGTCTGGCGCGTGAACGTCATGCTGCCGGGCAAGCACGAGCGGGACGGCACAGCCGGGCCACGCCCAGCAACGTTCGTGAGGGCGTGCACGCACGAGCAGCGACCGGACCAAGCCGCAGACAAGGCCGAACTCGAGAGCCCTGGCGCCGGCCCGGAGATCGACAAGTACGTCGCGGTGGAGCGTCGTGTGCCCCCTTCCACTCCATGTTCACCCTAGATCTACTGCTCGTCCTTGCCAGCTCTAGGGTAGGCCTTGAGCGCCGGCCCCGGGAGACGATGCGAGCCGCTGGCCACTCGTCCCGACGCAGCTTCTCGAGTTCGGCGCGTCCGAGTGTGCTCCTACCAGCCGCGGTCATCCACGAGGCGGGCAGGTTTGCCATTGAGTAGTCCAAGTCCGCGCCGGCCAAGAGCCTGGGGCGGGCAGCTAGCCGCAGCCGGCCCGTTTCGTCCCGGGAGCCTTCCGCGGCACGAGCGTGCACGCGAAGGTCGCCGGCTGCTTCCGGTACTGGTCGAGCGCCGCCCGGAGCCTCGCGAGCGTGCGGTCACGCTTGGCGAGGCCGAAGCCGTAAATCGCCATGTCGTTGACGAGCTTGGTGTAGAAGACGTGCTCCATGTCCCCGCCGCTGCCCACGCAGGGCGACGGCTTCTGCGCCAATCGGAGAAGTGGTCCGAACGTGGCGACGTACTCGGCGAGCACCGGCTCGTCCCGCAGGTCACGAGGCACTTCGGGGAAGCGGGCGAGAAACTCGTCCACGGTTATCTCCGCGCGAACCGACTGGGTCTGCGCGTCGAGATCGGGCATGAGGCGGATCTGCAGGCGGGCGCCCTCCCGGGACAGATTTACTATGGATTCCTCCCTATCCGCGCTGGATGCGATCCTCGGGCACCGCCACGCGCCTGATGCCCTTGAAGCTGAAGAGTAGCTCGACGAGATACACAGAGGGCTCAGCGGAGACCTGCTTCACGATGGTGCCGAGTGCTTCCTGCACATTCTGACTAAAGGCCACGCCCTTGATCGTCAGGCCGCTCAGGTTGACCTTGACCCGCTGGCTGGGCTCAAACATCTCCAAATCTCCTCAGGAAACACCTCGATCTCCTTCCTGGTCTGATCAAGACCCTCCTCCACTCGGGAGCGCTCAACCCTTTTACTTCCGCCTCCATCCTTGGTTGTCAGCTCTTCCCCGACGTCTTGGCGGTGAAGACCGTGAGCTGAGGGGTGACCTTCTCGCTTCGCAGCTGGGGCACTTGCTCTTTGCCTTCGCTCGCTCCGCGCATCGCATTCACGGAAGCATCTGAACTCTGGCGACGTCCTTCTTCACCCGCCCGAACATCCGGGTACCCTCGGCAGGGGCGCGAGACGTTGGCCTGGCCCACAAACCCATCGGAGCCATGCGTCTGCACTCGCGCTCACGTCTCGTTGGCGGCCGCCTCATTCACATGGTAGAGAATGGCGCCTCTAATTTAATTTAGCGGGTTGTTTTCCGCCAGCCCGAGCGGGCCGGTAGCCGACCCCGCTGGCTCTCCGCATTGCCTCTAATCGCCTCGTCGAGGGTCATCAGGGTTGTGGTCTTGACCGCTTTCACAGCGCCGCCGGCCGAAGCTGCCATCGAGAAGGCTTCCTCGCTGACATTGCTCGGCAGCTCACAGACCAGGACGATGTCATACTCCCCGAACGCGAGCCATCCACGTTCGATCGTTCCTCCGAGTTTCTCGATGATAGGGCGCACGGCGTCGAGACGGTTCTGCGGGTGCCTCACCATCCCGGCCCACGCCTCGGGCGTGTGTGCCGCTTGCAACATGTAGTAAGGCAATCTGGTGGTCTCCCCTTCATTCTTCGGCCGACAACAGGAACGGCTCGACGTCGGAACGCCCGGCGGCGCTGAGGAGGTGGACTACGAACACACGAACGTCCCCGCGGGCCATCGGCATGGTCGAGGAGGGCATCGAAAGGATGTCCGCTGACCCGACCCAGGAGCATGACTGCCTCCCATGAGCATCGGACCGGGGGGCCGCCCAGACTCTGCGCCCCGCTTCCATGGTTGTCAAGGCGGTCTGACGCTTCATGCGGTCTGACGCTTCAGGCTGGTCTGACGCTTGACGCAGCACCTCTTCAGGCAGATCATCCGGCGCATCGAGCGACTCGCGCGGCATCCGACCTAATCGAGCGGACGGCACACACGCAGGAAGTGAGACGGAAGCTGGAGCGACGCCGGCGCGGCGCGTTCCGCGCCGGTGCGCGACGCCGCGCGCGACACGACCCTGAGTTCCAGTTGTTGGCCGTTTGAAGCCGTCGACACGAACCGCGACCGGGAGCAGCCACCATGAAGCGCCGGATCTTCGGTCTCGAGAACGAGTACGGCCTCACCTGTATGCTCGACGGCCAGAGCCGCCTGTCCCCCGACAACATCGCTCGCTACCTCTTCGAGAGAGTGATCCCGGGCGCGCGTAACGCCAACGTGTTCCTCGAGAACGGCGCCAGGCTGTATCTGGACACGGGATTCCACCCCGAGTACGCGACGCCCGAGTGCGACGACGTCGCCGAGCTGGTGAGCCACGACAAGGCCGGTGAGCGCCTCATCGAGGACCTCCGGCACCAGGCCGAGACGCACCTGCACGAGGACGGGATCTCGGGCGACATCCTTCTCTTCAAGAACAACACGGACTCCGCCGGCAACTCCTACGGCTGCCACGAGAACTACCTCGTGAGTCGCGACGTGCCGTTCCAGCGGCTGGCCGAGGCGCTGATCCCTTTCTTCGTCACCCGGCAGATCTTCGCGGGGGCGGGCAAGGTCCTCCAGACGCTGCGCGGCTTCCACTATTGCCTCTCGCAGCGCGCCCAGCACATCTGCCAGGAGATCTCCGGCTCGACGACGTCGGCGCGCTCGATCATCAACACGCGGGACGAGCCGCACGCCGACGCCGAGCGCTACCGGCGGCTGCACATTATCGTCGGCGACTCCAACATGTCGGAGGTCGCGACGTACCTCAAGATTGGCACGACCGCGCTGGTGCTCGACATGATCGAGGACGGGTTCTTCGACCGCCATTACGCGCTGCAGTCGCCGGTGCAGGCGCTCCGCGACATTTCGCACGACCCGACGCTGCGTGAGGCGATCAAGCTGAAGGACGGCCGCTCGATCACAGCGCTCCAGATCCAGCTCGAGTACCTCGAGTACGCGACGTTGTACGTCAACTCGATCAACCCCGACCCGGCGACGAAGGACATCCTCGCCCGCTGGACCGACGTCCTCACCAAGCTCGAGTCGGACCCGACGCAGCTCAGCCGTGAGCTCGACTGGGTCATCAAGCGCGAGCTCATCGACAACTTCATGAACCGCCACCGCCTCTCCTGGCGGGACCCGAAGGTGTCGCTCCTCGACCTCCAGTACCACGACATCCGGCCCGACAAGGGCGTCTACTACCGGCTCGTCGCCAACGATCATGTGGATCGGATCACCGACGACGACGCGATCGAGCAGGCCAAGCACGTGCCGCCGCAGACCACGCGCGCGCGGCTGCGCGGCGAGTTCATCCGGCAGGCGAACTTGAGGGGCAAGGACTTCCGCGTGGACTGGGTCTACCTGAAGCTCAACGATCCGGAGCGCGAGACGATCCTCTGCACGGACCCGTTCCAGTCCCGTGATGAGCGGATCGAGCGCCTGATCCGCTCCATCTAGCGCGCCGCCCCAATTTCGTCTGCCGGCCGCCTCACAGCGTAAATTGCGTCGGTGCCCCGCTGCCCCACCCAATGTATCGCCTGACGCCGAGGTTGACGCTCCGTGGGCATGACGAGAGCGAGTTCACGCAAGAACCCGCTGATGTCTTAGGAAGCATGACGCCGCCGAACGCCTGCGACAACCGTTGCGACACGGTTGGCCTACGACGGCGCCTGAGAAGTTTTCGTCGGCCCGTTTCCGATATTGCCGTCGGGCTCGCCGCTGGGGATCCGATCATTCACTGCTGCGAGGTAGTTCGCATACCGTCTCTTCGCCCTGGCCACGGCGCCGTCGCGGAGACCGGTAGGGTATCCTCCTAGAATTGTTTCCACTCCAGACTGCACTGGCAGGCATGCACGGCGTCGCTATGCTTCTCCGTTTTGTGGCACCGATGGCGCTTGCCGTCGGCGGCGATCTTCTCCTTCACGCACCGCCCTGTCCACGGCTCATCGGGTTTCACTTGCAGGCACCAGTTGGGTATAGCCTTCGGCTGCTCGCGTGTCATGCCGTGTATCCTCCTCGGGTAGACACGTAACGCACTTACCTCCCGGATGGCAAGGGCGGCGCGCTTGGCAAGGCGACTGAAGCGTCGGACATGACGGGACAGTCGCGGTACGTCACAAGAGCGTGGGTCGTCACTCCTCGCGTCGGACGCGGTTTTGGCGAATGCGGGCCTCAAGAGCTCCCGGTCGGAGTTTTTAGAATTTCTAGCCGGTTTGGAGGCCGCAAAACATGCGCCCGACGTCGAGAGTTAAGTATCTGTCGATCCTCTAACAGGCTGTGGAAACCCGACTTTGAAGGCGAAGCAATCCCGGAGCAGCGCGATTACGATTGGCTCGTCATCGACGATGAGGACCCGCTTCGTCATGTCCGTTTCACTGCGATGCACTCGTGCGCTCCCCACGTCCGTATCTCGGTCAGCTCCGGCTGGCTGACCTTCCGCACGCGGGCGTGCGCATTCTTTCCGCCCGCTGTCGTGAACGGCCGTCCTACCACTTCCCACTCGCCGGTTGCATCGGTCATGGGGAGGACGCGAGTGGTGGCCGGCGGTGCTGGCTCGGATTTCATCCCGGGTCGTGCCTTAGCCATTCCCCGGGCCTGCTGGGCTCGGCGCGCGAGTTCTCCGCGTTCGCCAAGCGGTTGGCCGACCGCCCGGACGAGAGCTACGCGCCACTGCGCCGCCTGATCCAGCCTTATCTCCTGCGCCGGCTCAAAACCGATCGCTCCGTCGTGGCCGACCTGCCCGACAAGACCGAGGTGAAGGCGTTCTGCCTCCTCTCCGGCCCGCAGGCCGCGCTCTATCAGAAGATGGTCGACGAGTTGGAGCGCGCCGTCGCGGGCCTCACGCAGGGCATCGAGCGGCGCGGCCTGGTTCCGATGACCTCTCGGTCCAGATACCGATACTCCAGCTGCTTTGCTAGGGCAGCCCCAGTCTCAGATCCGTCGGCGCCGAGTTCGCTGGAGATGGTGACGATTGCCATGGCCCCGCCCGCTTTTCCTCCGCGCCTGCCGAAGTTAGCGCTGAGGCCGAGGGTGGTCAAGCAGCCTGATGGGGTGCTCTCGATGTCTCGAAACTCGACGGCGGGTCCGCTGACTCGTCCTTGCCGCTGCATCGACAACTCCGCGAGCGGCCAGTCATCGACGAGCAATGAGGGGCACCCCAAAAGGCCAGTGGCTCGTGCGCCTTCGAGTGGAGAAGTTCCGAACTGCGCTCGCCGCCGGGCCTCTACGGAGAACATCGAGGGCCCAGGCGCGCGGCGGTGCCTGGCTTGACCTCAACTCGGAACTTCAGCGATCTGTTTGCCGGCAGGTGATATTGGGCCCCGCAATCACTAAAGGAAGATCGACCTCGAACCTCAGAGCGTTCGATATCGGTGAGTGCGGGCCCCCGCAACCATAGACGACGAGGGGTTAGCGGACGGAGCAGCCGCTAACCCCTTTCGTTTACCCAGACTTCACCCAGGAAACGGTTTCGGCGGCGTGGCTCGCTCGCGTCCCGTGCTCTCTTCAATCTGTCCGAATCAGATCGTGTGTATCGGGAGCGAGGAGTTGATGAACCGCCGCCACGAGTGAGAAAAACGAGAACGTCGCTCTTGCGCCAGGGGAGCATTCCCGCCCATCGCACGACTCCCGCGGCTGAACGGTGCAGAAGAAAGTGAGAGGCCAGTCGAGGTGGTTTTGTTGTCCAGGAACGATCCTGACACGGGACTCCGCGTGTTCAAGTCGGTCCGAACGCTGCCCCAAGCGTGATGAAGAGGCGCGAGCCGTGCCCGCTCTCACGGGAGGCAAAATAGACCAGTCCCGTTTGACCATCGGCCCGCATCCCCTTCGTCGCGCTACGGTCGGCGGTGAAGTAGGATGTCCCAGTCCCCGGGGCGCCATCGTTGGGGGGTCGTGATGCCTGAGCAGCCACTCCGCTCTAGGAGAGCGCAATGTCCGAGTTTCCCGAGTGCCTGCTGATTGTGATTGCCGAGGTCGACACCGCGATCGAGGGCGAATGGAATCGGTGGTACGACACGGTTCACCTGCCGGACGCGCTGAGATGCCCGGGAGTACGTCGCGGCCGGCGCTATGTATCCTCGGGTGAGGTGTCGGAGACCGCGGCCGGCAAAACGGAACGGACGGCGAGGCGGATCTACACGACGATCTACGAGCTCGACAGCCCGGACGCCGTCGCTACCCCGGAGTTCCTCGCCATGCGCGGCTGGTACCAGTTCGCGCCGCATGTCCGCTCGCGCACGCAGGTGATCGGCCGGTCCAGGCCCTCCATCTATGAGACCCTGGAACGGCGAGGGGTGAGGTACGCGATGCGACTCCCGGCCAATGATGTGCTGGAGCGGGCCATCGAGGATTTGCTCACTCGGCCGCGTGGTCGACCCAGCCGCTGGTCCGCTATCGTAGTTTCAAGTATCAAGCCGCCTCATTGGGCCGACCTCGACGAGTCATCGCCAAGGTCGAGCACCATCTCGGCGAGTTGTTTCCGCGGGTGGGCTTCATCGTCACGACGCTCACCGGGACAAACCGGGCCGTCGTCCGCTTCTACAACCAGCGCGGGACGGCCGAGCAGTGAATCAAGGAAGGCAAGGAAGCCGTCCATTGGACCCGCCTCTCCTGCCACCGCTTCCGAGCCAACGAGGTCCGCCGGCTGCTCGGGGTCATCGCCTACAACCTTGGCAACCTGCTACGCCGGCTGGCCTTGCCCGTCGCCATCCAGAGCTGGTCCCTGACGAGCCTGCAACAGCGGCTCTTCAAGACCGGCGGGCGCCTCATCCGCCATGCCCGGTACTTCACGCTGCAGCTTGCGGAGAGTTACTTGACACGGCTCCTGTTCCGCCAGACTATCGCCCGCATCGAGCGACTCGGGTGGCACCCGACGGGATCCAGAGGAGCGCCAGCCGGAGGCGGATCGACGTCGGTGGAAGTGTTCCTGCGTTGGTGGTCACGAGCGACAAGGCCTCGGCGGATGCGAGGTCAGCGGCGCTGGCACCGCAAGAGCGAGCCGTGTCACCCGATTGCGAATGGACAGCATCAGCGGTCAGACTGTTCTGTCGCCAGTCGCCAGGCTGGAGCGTGGAGAAGATGGGGCCAAATCGCAAATCCCGGTTGACAACGACTCTCTTTTCGGCAAATCCTCCGGCGCATCAAGCGGACTCGGGGGCATCCGACCTGGTCGAGAAAACGGGACTCGGAGGGAGTGAAAGACGGACGGATGGATCGACGCCGGCCGGCTCACTGATCGGCGGTCTAAGCTCTACGTTGCAGCCCTGGCAAGACGCTGAATTCGTGAGGAGTTTCTCTTGACCACGACCCGCTGGCAGTTCCTGTCGCGTGGGCCTCCGCTCCCGGGACGCCCGTTAGCGACGCGGCGCGCTGGGCACCGCCAAGCGAAGGGGCTGCATGCGGCGAACGCTCAATGACGAGAGAGGAGTTGCCATGCGCAGCACCGTTGATCGAACTAGTTGGTTAGTCCCGATCGTCGCACTTCCGCTGCTACTTACCCTGCCTCACCTCGTAACGGCCGCAACCGTCGCGAACCCGCTGTGTTCCGCTGAAACCGTGTCCTTCAACCCCGGCAACGGCCAAGACATCGTCGTGCCTTCCGGCTTCAAGGTGTCGGTCTTTGTCGCGGGACTGAACGCTCCAACCGCTGTCGCTTTCCGCGGCAACGCCAAGAAGTTCGAAGTCTTCGTGCTGGAGTCCGGGCACGGCCTGCCGAGTATCTGCAACGACGAAATCACGTTCCAGACATTGTTTCCGCATGTCCTTAACCCCTTCACTCCCGACATTCTGGTGTTCAACCAGAGCGGGACGAAGATCGCTGGTCCCCTTGGGAAGCCAGCCGACGTGAACGCGCCGACCAGCGGTACGTTCCAGGCGCACGGTCCTGCGATCGACATCGCGTTCGAGAAAGGCTTCGAAGGCGGGCGGCTGTTCGCCTCCGACTCCAACCAGAGCCTGCGCACGAGCGGCAACAACAACAGCTCGCGCATCGTGGCCGTCAATCCCGAGACCGGGCTTGTTACTCCGTTCATTACCGGCCTGCCGACTGGAGACCACCCGGCAGAACAGATCACCTTCAAGGACGACCATATCTACTGGTCGCAGGGGTCGACGACCAATTCGGGTGTGGTCGGGCTCGACAACGGTAATGGCGCGAATCAGCAGGACATCCCCTGTCAAAACATCGTACTGAGTGCCAATGTGTTCGCCTCGAGCGCTACGGTCTCTACGAGCGGGTACTCTCCCCATGGCGTCCAGCGTCCTGGGGCCACTGTCCCGGCCTTCGACTCGGCGACGGGCCCGGGTATCTGTGACGGCGCGATCCTGAGAGCAAAGGTAAACGCCAAGAACCCGAAGGACACGATCGAGCCCTTCTCGTGGGGGTACCGGAATCCATACGGCATTCGGTTCGCGCCGCACGATCATGCCCTGAAGGGCGGGCTGTTTGTGACCGAGAACGGTGAAGACGAGCGGGGGGCGCGGCCGACCAACAATGCCCCGGATCGGCTCCACCTCGCCCAGTTGAATTCTGATGGCACGCCGGATTACCACGGGTGGCCGGACCGCTTCGGCTTCCTGGATTCCACGCAGGCAGTCTTCAATCCGGTCGGCGGACCCGGCGATGACGACCCAGCGGCCGCTGTTGGCAAGCCGGTCAAGCCCATCCTCGCGTTTCCACCTCAGCCGATCACAGCGCCCTTGGCCCTCGAACCGGCGGATGTCGCAATCGTCGGGCTTGACTTCGTCCCTGATTCCTTCGTCCACGGCCCGGTCAAGCGCGGTGCGGCCCTGGCCGGCCGCGAGGGGGACTTCGGGTTCTCGAAAGGCAATGGCACTCCGGAGGAGGGGCACGACATCCAGCTCATCAACTTCAGCCGTCCGGGTGAGCCGCTCCAGCTCCAACTCCAGCGGTTTGCTCACAACACCACGTTCGAGCAGGCCTTCGTCGACGGGCTTCGTGGGATCAACCGGCCTGTGGATCTCAAGTTCGGTCCGGACGAGTGCGCCTACCTTGTGGATTACGGCGCGGTGCGCGACTTCGGCCAGTCGGATCCCGCCAGCAGGTTCAAGGTCGCTGCCGACGCCCCACTCGTCCAGATTCCGGGTACCGGCGTGATCTGGAAGATCTGCCGAGAGTAAACGCCGCTATGGTCAGGGGGCGGCCTAGGCCGCCCCCTGACTACCGCACGAGCGCGCTGCGCGCTTGTTCGCCTTACGAAGCCGACAGAACGCTCGGTCGGCCGGACGAGGATGAGTGTCCGGAGGTCGTCACCACATAGAACGCCGCGTGCGTGCTGCGCCTGCGCCGGACGAACGCTTGGCAAGGCCCTTCGCCAAAATCTCATCCCACTCGGTTGACGACGGCCCGTGCCTTCGCGACAGGGCAAGGCACGCCCGGGGACTCTCGATAGCGAGTCGGAGATAGCGCGGCCAACCGCTTGGGGCCGCGACCCCGAGGCCCACCAGCGAAGGAAAGGGGCCCAAGGTGGGCGGCGAGCGACCTGACCCGAGAGTCCCCAGCGTGGTGAACGGGTTGGGCTGCGTCAGGCCGCCCGTCGGATGTAGCGATGGTGGAGGCCACCGACTTCGCGAATCGGGATAACCCTGCCGAGTTCCGGCTGCTCAATTGGCCGGCCGTGGGGCGCATCCTTGTCGAGCGACAGGTGAGTGCGCGCCCCGTGGTAGTACGCGAAGTAGCGAGCCAGGGTACGGCGCAGGTGCTGTTCGCCGAGGACAAGGACATGATTCAGACACTCGCGCCGGATGGAGCCGATGAGGCGCTCCGCGAAGGGGTTTTGCCATGGGCTGTGAGGCGCCGTCAGGACTTCGCCGACGCCCATGCCCTTTAGGCGCTGCCGGAACACGTGACCGTAGACCGAGTCGCGGTCGCGCAGGAGGTAGGACGGGGCGGAGTCGTCCGGGAAGGCGTCCACGATCTGCTGGGTTGTCCAGGCCGCGGTGGGATGCTCGGTGACATTGAAGTGGAGGACGCGCCGCCGGTGGTGGGCGAGTACAACGAAGACGAACAGGACGCGCAGGCGCGCGGTGGGAACGGTGAAGAAGTCCACGGAGACGAGGTCCCGGACGTGATTGGTCAGGAACGTGCGCCACGTTTGCGACGGCGGTGAACGCCGTTTCGGGAGCAAGCGGGAGACGGTGCGCTCGGCGACGTCGATGCCGAGCTTGAGAAGTTCGCCGTGGAGTCTGGGGGCACCCCACAGGGGATTGGCCGCGGCCATACTTCTGACCAGAGCCTTGATCGCGGCGTCGACGGGCGGGCGGCCCGCCGGAGGGCGTCCGGAGAGCGTGGCCCAGTGGCGGCGAAAGCGGCGGCGCTGCCAGCTCAGCACGGTCGCAGGAGCGACGATGACGAGGGCCTGCCTCCAGGCGGGCCACAGCCTGGACAGCCAGACCCACAAGACGCGATCGCTCCGTCGAAGTCGCGGCCGATTCGTCGTTCGCTTGTAGACGGCCAGTTGCTGCCGCAAGGCGAGGTTCTCGAGGGCGAGCTGGCGGTGGCCGCCGCACAGGAACGGGAGGAGCCGGAGCAAATGGAGCAGGAGGGTGATCATCGGGCGGGATTCTCTCCGGATCAAAGCCGACTGATCAACTACTTGGCTGCGGACGGAGTTTTGGCGAAGGACAGGATGACTTGTGGTGCGAGCTGACGGCCGAGCTGCGCGCGATCGATCGAGTAGTCCTTCCCGTTCGACGCCGCCTGTTTGTAGACGGTCCTATACTTCGCGCGCGGCTCGATCTCGACCTCTTCATAGCCGAGATCTACGCGTCCGCCGTCGCTGGTGACGTGACGCCTGAATCGCAGCGGCTCGTTCTCGACTTTCTCGGCCTCGCACGCGACGTCGAGCGGAACGTGGTTCCCACCAACGCTCTTGACCTCGACGAACGGCTCCCCGTACCGGTTGCGG
>WNGJ01016750.1_pt1 | contig 20466 bp, 25 predicted proteins | sample 5400611 | NCBI WGS metagenome assembly WNGJ01 (sample SAMN13153375, study PRJNA577476) | soil metagenome | isolation source: 40 cm soil or saprolite under Garry oak tree replicate 1 | place: USA:California | collected 2016-06-15
CTCGCACTTCGTCTCCATGTCCGCCAACATCGCCGCCACGAGCTGGTGCTCGCCGATCGGCTTGCCCATCGTCTCGCGCGTCTTCGCATACTCGAGCGCATAGTCGGTCGCGCCCTGCGCCAGGCCCAGACCCTGCGCCGCGACGCCCGGACGAGAGCGGTCCAGGATCCGCATCGCGATCTTGAATCCCTCGCCCTCCTCGCCGAGCAGGTTGGCCCTCGGCACCCGGGCGTCGTCGAAGACCAGCTCTCCCGTCGTCGATCCCTTGATCCCCATCTTCGGCTCGATGCGCGCCACCTCGAACCCGGGCGTGTCCGCCTCCACGACGAACGCGGAGATCCCGGGGTGCCCGGCAGCCGGATCTGTCTTCGCAAACACCGTGTACAGCTGCGCCACGCCCGCGTTCGTGATGAACCGCTTCGATCCGTTGAGGACGTACTCGTCTCCCTCGCGCCGCGCCGTCGTGCGCATCGCCGCCGAGTCCGAGCCCGACCCGGACTCCGTCAGCGCATAGGCGCAGAGCCACTCTCCCGACGCAAGGCGCGGCAGGTAGCGCTCCCTCTGCTCCTCGTTCCCGGCGAGCTTCAGCCCCAGCGAACCGAGCTCCTGCACGGCCAGGATCAGCCCCGACGTCGCGCAAACCTTCGACACTTCCTCGATCGCGACCAAGGAGAGGAGCGTCCCGGTTCCGAGACCGCCGTGCTCCTCGCCGAAGAAGAGCCCGAAGATGTCGTTCTCGCGGAAGAGCTCGACGACGTCCCAGGGAAACTCGTGGCTCTCGTCGATCTCCGCCGCCCTCGGCGCGATTCGCTCGCGCGCGAGCTGACGGACGAGATCGCGGATCTCGCGCTGCTCCTCGCTCAGCGGCTCGTACGCCACGACAGGAGTCTAGTTTCGGGCGACATCTACAGTCCCCCAGGTGATCCTCGAGAACGGGGTGGTCCGGACGATGGAGCCGACGCTGCCCGTCACCCGTGCGCTCGCCGTCGCCGGCGACCGGATTGCAGGCGGCGTCGGCACGCACGAGACCGCGCTTGCGAGCCCCGATCGCGTCGACCTCGGCGGCCGCTGCGTGCTCCCGGGGCTGAACGACTCGCACGTCCACTTCCCCACGTGGGCGCTGGCGCAGCGCCAGGTGCGACTGGAAGGAACTGCCTCGCTGGACGAGGCGCTGCAACGCGTGGCGGCGGCGACCAAGGAAATCCAGCCCGGCCGCTGGCTTCGCGGTATGGGGTGGCGCGCCGGGGACTGGTCTCCTCCCACCGAGCCGACGAAGGAGGCGCTCGACCGCGTCACAGGCGACACGCCCGCCGCGCTGATGGCACGCGACTACCACTCGCTCTGGCTGAACTCCGCGGCCCTCGCGCGGGCGAACGGCGACCTCGAGGTCGAGGGTGGCGTCGTCGTCCGTGACGAACAGGGGGAGCCGACGGGCGTGCTGCGCGAGGAATGCGCCTGGCACTTCCGCGACGAACACGTCCGGCCGACCGAGGACGAGATGGTCGATGCCTCGCGCGAAGGTGTCCGCATTGCAATCGCGCGCGGAGTCACCGCCGTCCACGACAAGGACGGCTGGCTCGGCGCGCTCGGCGTCTGGCAGCGCCTCCGCGAAGAAGGTCACCTCAACCTGCGCGTCTGGCAATCCATTCCGGCCGAACAGGTGGACCAGCTCGCCGGCCTGCGCGTCCGCAGCGGCTTCGGCGACGACCTCGTCCGCATCGGCTACCTGAAGACGTTCATGGATGGAACGCTCGGCTCGCAGACGGCGCGCCTGCTCGACGGCACTGGCATCCAGATCACGAGCAGGGAACAACTCACGGAGATCATCCGCCGGGGCGCGCAGGCGGGGCTCCCGGTCGCTGTCCACGCGATCGGCGATCTCGCCAACCGGGAGGCGCTCGACGCCTTCGCGGAGACGCGCGCCGAGTGGCAGCCGCTCGGTCTCCGCCATCGCATCGAGCACGCGCAGCTGCTCGCACCGGAGGATCTCCCCCGCTTCGCAGGGCTCGGCGTCGCAGCGTCGGTCCAGTTCAGCCACGCTCCCTCCGACCGCGACCTCGCCGACCGCTTCTGGAAGACGAAGACGGCCGGCGCGTACGCGTACCGGTCTCTCTGGGACTCCGGCACGCTCCTGGCGAACGGCTCCGACGCGCCGATCGAGGAGCTCGACCCGTGGGCGGGGGTCTGTGCAGGCGTCCTGCGAACGATCGACGGCCGCGGGCCCTGGCATCCTGAACAGCGGCTGACGCTCGACCAGGCTCTGCAAGCGACGACGGTCAATCCTGCGTGGCTTGCCCGCGACGAGCATCGCCGCGGGAAGCTCCTCCCGGGCTACCTCGCGGATCTCGTCGTCATCGACCGCGACCCGTACGAGCTCGAGCCCGAACGACTACCGGAAGTCAACGTCGTTGCGACGATGCTCGGCGGTCGCTGGGTGCACAACCCCCCTCCCTGGGCCTAGCTGACTACAATAAAGAAAGCCATGGCAATGCGGACCATGAATCCCGTTCACGAGTCGACGTCCTGCGCCGTCGCAGCGTGCGCCGCGATCATCGGCGCGAAGTGGACGGCGCTCCTCGTGCACGATCTTTCCGAAGGGCCCCGCCGGTTCTCCGAGCTCGAGCACTCCTGCGCCGGCATCAGCCCGCGCACGCTTTCCGAGCGTCTCCGCGCGCTCGAAGACGAGGAGCTCGTCCTACGTCGCAGCTACGCCGAGTCGCCGCCGCGTGTTGAGTACGAGCTGACGGAGAAGGGCGCCGCGCTGCTGCCGATCATCGAGGAGATGCGGCGGTTCGGCCATGCGTTTCTGACCGACTGAACCACTCAGGCTCTGCCCAGAGCTTCACGAGCTCCACGATCGTCGCGGTCGACGCTGCCATGTCCTGAACCGACGCCCACTCCAGCACGGAGTGGAACTGGTGGCCGCCTGTGAAGATGTTCGGCGTCAACAAGCCCCGCGCGCTCAACATCGAGCCGTCGGTGCCGCCGCGAATCGGCTCGCGCCAGGGCTCCATCCCCGCGCGCCGCGCCGCCTCGTCAGCCGCCTCGGTGACCGCGGGATCCGCATCGAGGAACCCCTTCATGTTGCGATAGCTCTCCTCGACCGTCACCGTCACGTGCGCGCGCGGCTCTTCTGCCGCGACCTCGTCTGCGAGCTTGCGCAGGAGCTGCTCGTGCTCCTCGAGCTTCTTGGCGTCGAAGTCGCGCGCGATGAAACGCAGCTCGGCCTCGGCGGTCGTGCCCGCGATCCGTGTCGGATGAACGAAGCCCTCACGTCCCTCCGTCGTCTCCGGCGAGCGCTCGTTCTGGGGCAGACGCTCCACGATTCTCGCTGCGAGCTTGATCGCGTTGACCATCTTCCCCTTCGAGGTGCCCGGATGGACACTGTGGCCCTCGATCCGGATGCGCACTTCCGAGGCAGAGAACGTCTCGTCGTCGATTCGACCGATCTCCGAGCCGTCGAGCGTGTACGCGAAGTCCGCCCCGAACTCCTCGATGTCGAAATGGTCGACACCGCGCCCCACCTCCTCGTCGACCGTGAAGCCGACGCGGATCGGAGCGTGCTCGATCTCCGGATGCGCCGCAAGGTACGAGACTGCGCCCATGATCTCCGCGACGCCGGCCTTGTCGTCCGCACCCAGCAGCGTCGTGCCGTCGGTGGTGACGATGTCGTGCCCCGTCCGCTCCGCGAGGATCGGATTCTCGCTCGGACGCAGGACCTTGCGCGGGTCACCTGACAGGACGATGTCGCTGCCGTCGTAGTTGCGAATGACCTGCGGCTTCACGTTCGTACCGGATTCGTCGGAGCTCGTGTCCATGTGGGCGATCAGCCCGACGGTCGGGCCCGCCGACCCGGGCACCGTCGCGAAGACGTACCCGTGCTCTGTGAGCTCGACGTCCTCGAGCCCGATCTCACGCAGCTCGCCGGCAAGGATCTTGCCGAGGTCGAGCTGCTTCGCCGTGCTCGGGTACGTCTCGGAGTCGTCGTTCGACTGCGTGTCGACCTGGACGTAGCGGAGGAACCGGCCGAGCACGTCGTCTGCGAGTTCGGCGGCGATCGGCGTCGGATACCGCGGATCAGCCAAGGGCGGCCAGCCCTCGGTAGAGCTCCGATGCGGCCGCCACCGCACGATCGATGTCCTGGACGCGCAGCCGCTCGTTGGGCGAGTGGACGTTGCTCTCGCGCAGCGCGAAGCCCGTCCCGATCGTCGGAATGCCTTTCGCTGCGAGCGCCGGATAGATCGGCAGCGTGCCGCCGACACGCACGAGCAGGGGGCGCACCCCGGTCGCCTTCTTGAAGGCCTCCATCCCGAGCTGGATCGCAGGCGAGTCCGCGGAGAAGACGCCGGGCGCCGCCGAGTTCTCGCGGATCAGTTCCACCTCGGCCGTCGCTGGCATCGCCGCGCGGATGAGCTTCTCCACAGTTGCAGCGATCGTCTCGGGATCCTGCCCCGGCGCCAGCCGAATTGTAAAGCGCGCCTCGGCCTCGACGATCAGCGTCGTGTTGACGAACTCGGGCTTGCCGCCGCGGATGCCGTTGACGTCGAGCGAGGGCTCGGCCCACGTGCGGTCGTAGAAATCCTCCTCCGCCTTCGCGTCGAGCGGCGTCGCGCCTGCGTCGTCGAGCATCTCCCAGCCCTTCGGAAGGCTCTCGAGACTGTCGACCTCGGCCTGGCTCAGCGGCGTCCTGCCGACGCGGAGTGGGTCGGGCAGCAGTCCGTCACGCGCGGTCACGGCCGAGAGACCCCGCATCAGGACGTGGATCGCGTTGAGCGCAGCACCGCCGTAGTACCCGGAGTGCATGTCGCGCTCGCCGGTCCGTACCTTCAAATGGAAGGCGACGAGGCCGCGCGTCGCTAGCCCGAACTCGGGCTGCTCCGGGCGCGTCATCCCACCGTCGAAGATGATGCAGACGTCGGCTCCGCGCTCGTCCGCCTCGAGGAAGTCGACGACCGAGTGACCGCCGATCTCCTCCTCGCCGTCCGAGACGACCCTGATGTTCACCGGCAGCGCGTTCTGCTCCCGAAGTAGCTGGGCGGCCTTCAGGAGCGCGTAGAGCTGGCCCTTGTCGTCGGCGATGCCGCGCGCGTAATACCAGCCGTCGCGCTCGGCGAGCTCGAACGGCGGCGTCTCCCAGAGGTCGAGCGGCGCGGGCGGCTGGACGTCGAAGTGGCCGTAGATCATCACGGTCGGCGCATTGCCGCCGTTCGCGTTCGCGGGAATGTCGCCGATGACGAGATCCCGCTCGCCGTAGGGGACGAGCTCGGCCTCCCCACCCGCGCGCTTGACGAAGTCACGCACCCATTCGGCCGCGCGGCGCACATCGTCGGAGTGGGCAGGATCCGCGCTGACGCTCGGAATCGCGATGAACTCGCGCAGCTCGTCGACCCAAGTCTGCTCCACGGGCGGCGAGTCTACGTGGACCCTGCTCTGATTCTGGCTAGATCCTGCCGGCGACGATCGTGGAGCCGGCCTTGCCGCCATGTGCGAACACAGGGGAGGCTAGGACCGCCGCCGCGAACGCCGCAACCAGGACACAGGCGACCTTCTTCCTCATATGGGGAAGTCTATTTGGCTATGCGACTTCGCGCAGCTTGACCGCGTCGGCGAGGGCTCGGAGCTTCTTCAGGCTCTGATTCTCGATCTGCCGGATGCGCTCGCGGGTGACGTTGAATGTCCGTCCGACCTCATCCAACGTCCTTGGGTGCTGCCCGTCGAGCCCGTAACGCAGCTCCAGCACCTGGCGCTCCCGGCTCGAGAGCGTGCCCAGAATCTTGCGCAAGGTCTCCTTGCGCATCGTGATCTCGGCTTCCTCGTCCGGCAGCGGCAGGTTCACGTCGGTGAGGAAGTGCCCGAACTCGGACTCGTCCTCGTCACCGACCGGCTTCTCGAGCGACACCGGGGTCTGGGCGCTACGGCGGATGTGCTCCACCTCGTCGCCCGTGAGGTCGAGGTCTTTGCCGATCTCCACAGAGGTTGGCTCGCGGCCGAGCTCCGCACGGAGCTTCCGCTCGGAGCGAACGATCTTGTTCAGCTTCTCGACCACGTGGACGGGCATCCGGATCGTGCGCGCCTTGTCGGCCAGGGCACGCGCGACCGCCTGGCGGATCCACCACGTCGCATACGTCGAGAACTTGAAGCCTTTGCGGTAGTCGAACTTCTCAGCTGCGCGAACAAGGCCGATCGTTCCCTCCTGGATCAGGTCGAGGAACGGCAAACCCTGATTTCTGTACTTCTTGGCGATCGAGACGACGAGACGAAGGTTCGCCTCGACCATCTCCTGCTTCGCGCTGTGGTCGCCGCGCTCGATCCGCTTCGCCAGCTCGACTTCCTGAGCGGCGGTGAGGAGATCGACCTTGCCGATGTCCCGGCGATCTCGTCGGCACTCAGATGCCCGTTCTCTTTCCCCGCTTCCAGAAGCGCTTTTGCGTCATCCGTCTCCAAAAGATCGGTGACCGTCCTCGGTGATGCTGCGGCTACCTCAGTTGCGCTCACTCCGTTCCCCCCTCCAGGACCGGCGTTTTAGCGATGCCGCACTGTGCCAGCTGGATCGGACAACCGCCATAGGCCGAACGGCTCATCTTTGTGCCCAATGGTCCTAGGGCTTTTGACCTGCCTTGAGAAGAGTAGCGGCTCTCTTTCCGAGGAGGGTTCGTGGGCCTTGCGCACGGGCGAGGGCTAGCTCACGACGAGCCCGAGGCATGTCTCCGAAGTAGATCAACAGGAGCCCGAGGTGGAAGCGCACCGTCTGGGCCTGCGGAAAGCGGCGGGCGAGCGGGCCCAGCCGCGAAAAGGCCGCCGCCGGCCGATCCTTGTCGTAGAGCCCGACGGCCGCCGCAGTCAGGGCCTCAGGGTCGTTCGGAGCGGCCCGGACCGCAGCGAGAAACTCGCGTTCCGCGGAGACGGGGCGCAAGACCTGCTGGTACGCGGAGCCCCGCAGCAGATGGGCCTGGACGACGTTCGTGACGCGGGTGAAGCTCGGGACGAAAGGCGGCAGGCCCGGGGCGCTGCCCGGATGACGGAGATCCTGGGCGCGGACGGCCGACGGGGAATCGGGCTGGACACGCTCCGCGTCTTGCCAGGCGCGCGTTGCGTCGGCCTGCTGGCCGGAGAGCGCGAGCGCGAGGCCGAGCTCGAGCCGGACGAGCGCGCTGTGCGGATAGCGGGCGGCGAGGATCCGCAGCCGGCGGGCCGTGCCTGCCGGCCAGGCCTTCAGAGCCTCGCGCACCTGTTGGGCGACCTCCGGCCGGGCGGTCGGGTCCGCAGCAAAAGGCGGCGGTTTGCTCGACTGCCGCTGGATATCGCTCCGCGTTGCGAGCGTGACGCCGACGACGGTTCCGGCGGCGGCCGTGGCGGCGAGCCCGACGACGATCCACACTCTCACTCGCGCGCTCATCGCAGGCGACGCTAGCTCACGTGCGCAAAGCTATATTTCCTATAGCGATGCCTACGTATCGAGAGCTCCTGCAGCAGACGCGGTCCGAGATCTCGGAGCTCGACGCGACCCAGGCCAGGGACCGGATCGACTCCGGCGAGCCCGTCATCGTCGACGTCCGGGAGCAGGACGAGTGGGACGAGGGCCACATCGCCGGGGCCGTCCACATCCCGCGCGGCCATCTGGAGTCCCGGATCGAGCGGCTGGCACCCGACGCGAGCCGCCCGCTGATCGTCTACTGCTCGGCGGGCAACCGCTCGGCCTTCGCGGCGAAGACGCTCGCCGACCTCGGCTACGAGGACGTCGTCTCGCTCGCCGGCGGATTCACCGACTGGAAGCGCAACGGCTTCCCCGTGCAGCTCCAGACCGGCCTGGACGCTCCGCAACGCGCGCGCTACAGCCGTCACCTGCTGATCCCGGAGGTCGGCGAGGAGGGGCAGCTGAAGCTGCTCGACTCGAAGGTCTTGCTCATCGGCGCGGGCGGCCTCGGCTCGCCCGCGTCGCTCTATCTCGCTGCCGCCGGTGTCGGTCGCATCGGGGTCGTCGACGCGGACGTCGTGGACGAGTCGAACCTGCAGCGCCAGATCGTCCACTCGACGGAGTCGCTCGGCGAGCCCAAGGTCGAGTCCGCGAAACGCGCGATCGAAGCGCTCAATCCCGACGTCGAGGTCGTCGCTTACAAGGAGCGCCTCACCTCGGAGAACATCGAGCGGATCCTGGCCGACGGCTGGGACGTGATCGTCGACGGCGCCGACAACTTCCCGACGCGCTATCTCGTCAACGACGCATCGGTGTGGCACGGGATTCCCGTCGTGCACGGGTCGATCTATCGCTTCGAGGGACAGGTGACCGTCTTCAAGCCCAAGGGCGTCGCTCGCGACGCCCGCCATCAGGATGCCGGAGCTTTGCTCCCGCATCCGTCTGAACGGACCGGTCGAACCGCAGACGGAGATCATCTCGCTGACGAGCAAGGTCCTTGTTACCGCTGCCTCTTCCCCACGCCGCCACCGCCGGAGCTCGCGCCGTCGTGCGCAGAGGGCGGTGTGCTCGGCGTGCTTCCGGGCGTGATCGGTTCGCTGCAGGCAAGCGAGGCGCTCAAGCTTGCGCTCGGGATCGGTGAACCCCTCATCGGCCGCCTTCTCCTCTTCGACGCACTCGCCGCGACGTTCGACGAGGTGAAGCTGCGGCGCGACCCGGACTGCCCGGTCTGCGGCGAGCATCCGACGATCACCGAATACATCGACTACGTCGAGTTCTGCGCAGGCACACGAGAGCCGGCATGACGAAGGTCCGGATCCCACCGACCCTCCGCGAGCAGGCAGGAGGCCAGCGCGAGCTCGCCGCCGAGGGCGACACGGTGCGCGAGCTGCTCGAGGACCTGATGGGACGGTTCCCGGCGCTCCGCACGCAGCTCGTCGAGGACGGCGACATCGCGCCCTTCGTCAACGTCTATCTCGAAGGCGAGGACGTACGCACGCTCAATGGGCTCGACACCGAAGTCACTCCGGGCTCGACCGTGATCCTCCTACCGGCGATGGCCGGTGGCTAGCGCGCGCGTAGCGCGCAACCTCCTCGAGCTCATCGGCAACACCCCGCTCCTCGAGCTCAAGCCCGTCGGCGACGTCCAGGTCTACGCGAAGCTCGAGGGCCAGAACCCGACCGGCTCGATCAAGGACCGTATCGCGAAGGCGATGATCGAGGCCGCGGAGGCGTCCGGCGAGCTGGAGCCCGGGCGCGAGCTGCTCGAGCCGACTAGCGGCAACACTGGCATCTCGCTTGCGCTCGTTGCCAAACTGAGTGGATATCCGCTCACCTGCGTGATGCCGGAGAACGCAACTGATGAAAGAAAGCGTCTACTCCGGCTCTTCGGCGCGAAGATCGTCTTCTCACCCGGAGACGAAGGGTCGAACGGTGCAGTGCGCCTCGCGCTCGAGCTCGCTGAGCGCGAACCCCGTTACTTCATGCCCTTCCAGTACGCGAACGAGGCGAATCCGCGCGCGCACTACGAAGGCACGGGTAGAGAGATCGCCGAGGCGCTCGACCGTGTCGACGTACTCGTAGCAGGGCTCGGCACCGGCGGAACGCTGATGGGTACAGGCGAGCGCCTGCGTGAATCGTTTCCAGACGTCGTCGTCGCCGCGGCAGAGCCGTTGCCGGGGGATCCAGTAATGGGATTGCGCTCGCTCGAGGAGGGTTACGTGCCGCCGATCCTCGACGTGTCGAAGCTCGACCGCAAGGTCCTCGTCTCGAACGTGGAGTCCGTACGCGAGGTGCGGCGATTGCTCGACGAGGAAGGCATCTTCGCCGGCGTCTCCGCGGGAGCGGTCGGCCATGTGGCGCGCAGCCTCGCAGCAGAGCTCGACGAAGGCGTGGTCGTCGCGATCTTCGCGGACGCGGGCTGGAAATACCTCTCCGCGGATTTCTGGGACGCAGAGAACGTCGAACAGGCAATGGAGCGAACCGTCTGGTGGTGATCCCGGCCGACGTGCGCGCGGCCCTCGTCGCGCACGCCGAACGCGAGGCGCCGAACGAGGCGTGCGGGCTCGTCCTCCTGCGGGAAGGCCGGGCCGAGCGCTACGAGCCGGGTCGCAACGCCGCTTCGTCTCCCTTTCGCTTCGAGCTCGAGTTCGACGATCCGGAGGTCTGGTTCGCGGAGGACGAAGGGTACGAGCTCGCGGTCTTCCACTCGCACATCTCCGCGCCCGCGCGCCCGTCGAGGACAGACGTCGAGAACATCGGCCTCTGGGAGGGGAAGCCCTATCTCGTGTACTCGATCCAGCACGACGACCTGGCCGCCTTCCGGATCGAAGGCGGCCAGATTTCCGAGATCCCGGTCAGCTCGTAACTTTGAAGAAGCCGAACATCTGCGGCTCGTGAATCGAGCAGTAGTACTTCCAGCTCCCTGTCTTCAGTGTCACGGTCATCGTCTTGTTCCCCTGGAATGAGGTGCCGGTCAGCGTCTTCTCGATCTTCGGGCCGCCCTTCTCGCGCTCGATCGTGAAGTTGTGGATCGCCGCCTTGTCGGTGATCACGAAGGTGTACTTGCCCGCCTTGAGCGTCTTCACCTTCGCTGCACCCCGCTTGAGCGTGATCGTGTAGCCGGGCCCAACGGTGCCGATCAGCTTCGGAGTCGATGCCTGAGCAGACACGAGGAACGCGGCTGCGGCGAGCGCTACCGCGAGAAGTACAAGTGCGATTCGTTTCATGCAGCTCCTCTCACGTCCGAGAAATTGACATCCCCTATACGCGAGTAGCGCCCCGGCCGGTTTGCCCGAGCTAGGTGACGGTGAGCGTGCCCTTCATGCCCAGCTTGGCATGTGAGTCGAGGGTGCACTTGTAGGGAAGCTTCCCCTTCTTGAGCGTGACGATCAGAGTGCCGGTCTTGCCCGCCGGGATCGACTTGCTCTTCTTGCCGGCGATGGAGAAGTCGTGCGGGATCTTGCCCTTGTTCGTCAGCTTGAAGGTGACCTTGCCGTGCGGCACTTTCGCCTTGGACAGCGTGAACATCGTCACCGTGTCGGTGGTCGCAGCCGCAGCCGACGAGTGAGCCGCAACGGGAGCGGCCACGACGAGAGCCACCAACGCGACCCCGAGTGCGAGCGTGATGCGATTCATGATGCTCCTCCCCGATCGAAGATTTCGCGGGGGATGGTAGCCGCGACCGCTCAAGAGTCGGCGTCGAAGAGCTCGGCCTCGAGCGCCTCGCGCTCGACGTCGTCGCGGTCGCGTTGCTCGCGCCGCTGCTCGAACGTCACGGCGAGCTTGAGGATGCGCGAGCCCTCGACCTCGAGCACGTCGAAGCGCATGCCGTCGTGCGTGATCGTGTCACCTGCCTCAGGTTGGCGCCCGAGCAGGCCGAAGACGAAACCCGCCATGGTGTGGTAGTCCTCGTCGGGCATCGTGGTCTTGAAGCGCTCGTTGAAGTCGTCGATCGGGAACGTCCCGTCGATGACCACGGTGTCCTCGTCGATCTGCTCGATCGACTCGTCCGGCAGGTCGAACTCGTCCTCGATGTCGCCGACGATCTCCTCGAGCAGGTCCTCGAGCGTGACGATCCCCTCCATGTCGCCGTACTCGTCGACGACGACGGCCATGTGCTGGTTCGCCCGCCGGAATTCCGCCAGCAAGGCGGCCAGGTCCTTCGTTTCCGGGACGATGTGCGCGGGTCTGATGATGTCCTCCACCTTGACCTCGTGCATGCCCTGGTCGCGCAAGGCGCGGAAGAGATCGCGGACGTGCAGGATGCCGACGACGTTGTCGAGTGACTCGCGGTAGACGGGATACCGCGTGTACGGCGAGTCCATCACCGCTTCGAGGCACTGTTCCGGTGGGAGATCGATGGAGAGCGCCACGACTTCGGGCCGCGGCACCATCACGTCTTTCGCCTCCTTGTCGGCGAAGTCGAAGACCTTGTAGAGCATCTCCTGCTCTCCCTGCTCGATCTCGCCATGCTGGGTCGACTGCGAAACGAGCATGCGCAGCTCGGCTTCCGAGAGGACATCGTCGTCCGCGCCCGGCGGCTTCTGACCGAGCCAACGCAGGACGATCTCGGTCGAGCTCTCCAGGAACCACACGACCGGCCGCATGACGATGAAGAAGAGACGCACCGGCGCCGCCACGAACAGCGCTGTTCCCTCGGAGTGTCCGAGCGCGATCCCCTTCGGCACGAGCTCGCCGATCACCACGTGGAGGAAGGTGAGGACCAGGTAGGCGAGCACCACGGCGAGCACCGTGGCGATCACTTTGTCGAAGAGGCGCGACAGCGCCACCTCGCCCAGCGCACCGATACCCAGCGAAGTGAGCGTCACGCCGAGCTGCATCGCGGCGATGAAGCGCGGTGGGTCGGAGGTGATGCGCAGCGCGGCGCGCGCCCGCCGGTCGCCCTGGTGCTGCAACTCGACGATGCGGGTCCGCCGCGCGGTGACGAGGCCGTATTCGGCCGCGACGAAGAAGGCGTTCAACAGGATCAGAGCGCCGACGGCGACGAGCTCGAAGAGGATCGTCACGCCCCGACCCCGTGGGCGCTGGTACTAGGCGGGATTTCGTCGTCCAACTACAGGGAAGTATAGGAAACGAGGTTGTCGTCACCGTCCCGCGCCGCGCGTCCCTCACGGACAAGCCGTTCCAGGTGGGACAGGGTCTCGGCGACGGCAAAACGGCGCTGGGTGGGCGTCAGCTCCCGTCCGAAGACGGCCAGCGAGATCTCGTAGGCGGTGCGGGGTTCGGGCGCGAGCGCTGCTGCGTGGTCGTCCAGCCTGATCCGGTGGTGCTCGATCAGCTCCCGGGCCCGCGTGGGGGCGTCTTCGATCGGTTCGCCGTGGCCCGGATAGACGATCCGGGGCGCCAGCTCGATCGTGCGCGCCAGCGAGCGACAGCCGGCGTGATCCGCCGCAGCAAGTGGTCGCCCCCGATCAGGACGCCGTCGCGAAGGAAGCCAAGGTGCCCGTCGGCATGACCGGGTAGCTCGAGGACCTGCCAGCCTCCGACCTCGCTGCCTTTGTACAGCAGTTCAGGATCGATCGCGTAGCGGATGAAGGCGGCGTACGCGTGCCCCTGCGCGATGAGGTCTTCGACAACCGCGGCGGGCACCCCGTGGCGGACGAACCAGGCCGCGATCCGCTCCGGCCAGTCGTCGCTTCCCCACACCCGCTCGCACTGGGCATAGTCGAGCCCGCCCTGGAAGACCCGAGCGCCGGTCGCCTCTGCCGCCGCCTGCGCGCCGCCGACGTGGTCAGGGTGGAAATGGGTGATCGCGATGCGTTCTGCGTCCGTTGACTCCCACGGTGCCTCTCCGAGCCCGAGGCCGGTGTCGAACAGCGTGCCGTGGGCCAGGTAGCAGTGGACGTGCTTCGGCCCGGTCGGGAGCGGCAGCGTCAGCCGCTGAATACCGTCTTCGAGCTGTACGAACGTCTGTTCTATACTGCCTGCTGAGGACATGCGGATCGAGTATCGCGAAGAGCCCTGCAAGAGCGCCCTCAACCCGGTCAAGGGCATGGGCTTCAAGTGGTCGCTGAACCCGTACATGGGCTGCGTCCACCGCTGCACCTTCTGCTACGTGCGTGCCTTCGAGAAGCGGTCGGACCGGCCTTCGGACGATCGTTACGGGACGTCGATTCGAGTGAAGACGAACGTGGCCGACGTGTTGCGGAGGGAGCTCGCGCGACCGACGTGGCGGCACGAGCAGGTGACCGTCGGCGCCGCGACCGACCCCTACCAGCCGGTCGAGGGGAAGTACAAGCTGACGCGGGCGTGCCTCGAGGTGTTCCGCGACGCGGCGAATCCGTTCGGGATCATCACGCGCGGGGCGATGATCGTCCGCGACATCGACGTGCTCGTCGAGGCGTCACAGCGTGCGGACGTCAGCGTCACGTTCTCGATCCCGACGCTCGACGACGAAGTCTGGAAGCGGACCGAGCCTTCGACGGCGCATCCGCGCCAGCGGCTGAAGGCTGTGACGGCGCTCGTCGGCGCCGGCGTGAAGGCGAGCGTCGGGATGGCGCCGATCCTGCCCGGGATCTCCGACCGGCCCGAGCAGCTGCGGGAGGTCGTACGGGCCGCGAGGGAGGCGGGCGCAACTGGCATCTGGGCCAATCTCCTCTTTCTCCGCCCCGGAACGCGGGAGCACTTTCTAGAACATCTCGCCGAGGATTGGCCCGAGCAGCTCCCGCTCTACGAGCGGCTGTACGCCCGGCGGCGCGCCTACCTCGGCTCCGAGGAGCGAAATCCGTTGCGTGCCGAGATCGGCGCGCTCGCGCGTGAATACGGGATCCGGGACCGGCGGAAGGTTCGCCTAGCACCTCCTCCGGAGCCCGAGCAGCTTTCAATGGCCGTATAGCCGAATATCATCCTCACGGGTGTCCACCCCCTCCACCCCCTCAGAGATCACCTGCCTGATCGTCGACGACCACGAGGTCGTCCGGGAGGGCCTACGGCTGTCGCTTTCGCGCGCCCCGCACATCCGCGTCATCGGCGAGGCGTCCGACGGCGCAAGCGCCGTCGCGCTGGCCGAGCGACGCAGGCCTGACGTCGTGATCATGGACGTGCGCATGCCCGGGATGGACGGGCTCGAGGCAACGAAGATCCTGACCCAAAAGGTCCCGGAGTCGGCCGTGCTGATCTTCACCGCATACAGCGAGCGGTCGCTGCTGGGACGCGGGCTCGAGTCCGGCGCGAAGGGCTACATCCTCAAGGAGGCGCCGCACCAGACGCTGTTGCGTGCGATCGAGAAGGTCGCGGGGGGCGAAGGCTATGTCGACCCGGCGCTGATGCCCGCGTTCCTGACCGGCAAGGACAAGGACGAGATGCTGACCGGCCGCGAGCGGGAGATCCTCCAGCTGCTCGCGGACGGCATGTCCAATCAGGACGTCGCTGCGAAGCTCTTCATCAGTCAGGAGACAGTGAAGAGCCATGTCCGCCACATCCTCGCCAAGCTCGAGGCGGATACGCGGACGCAAGCGGTTGCGATTGCGCTTCGCGAAGCGATCATCGACTAGAGCCGGACTGCTCGTCCTGGCGTTCGCCGCGGCGGCCATCGTGGCCGTGCTGGCGCTCGCAGTGGGCAGCCGTATGCTGACCCTGGCGGCCCTCGCCGTGGCGATTGCGCTCGCGGGAGTGGTGGCCGCGTTCCTGATCGTGAGCGAGCGCCGGCGTCACGAGGCGGCGGAGCGGGAGCTGACAAGCGAGGCGCGCTTCCTCGAGTCGCTCGTCGAGACGATGGGGTCGATTGCGGTTGGCGCCGAGGTGTTGGAGCGAACGCGCCAGGAAGCGGAGCGTCTCTTCGAGGCGCGCGCTCTGCTGCTCGCGCCGGGCGAGCGGCCGCGGCAGGCGCCGGCTGAGAACGCGATCGTCATTCCGCTGCGGGCGCACGAGGAGGAGATCGGCGCGCTGCGGTTGACGCGCCAGCGTCCCTTTGAGCGTGACGATGTCGTACGCGCAACCGTCCTGGCCGACTTCGCAGCGCGCGAGCACGAGAACGCCGAGCTGCTGGACGATGCGCGCGTGCGCGAAGCCGAGCGCTCCCGGCTGTCCGATCAGATCATCACGGCCGAGCAGGACGAGCGGCGACGCCTTGCGAACGAGCTGCACGATGGTGCGGTGCAGTCGCTCTCAGGAGTCGCGCTGTTGCTCGATGCGGGGTTGAACTCGATCGAGGAAGGTCGTGGCGAGGAGGCGCAGCAGATCATCCGCCGCGCGCTCGAGCGTCATCGCGCAACCATCGGCGAGTTGCGGAACCTCTCCTTCAATCTCGAGCCGGTGGTCTTGCGCGACCAGGGCTTTGCGCCCGCGGTCCGCGCCCTGACGGATCAGATCGAGCTCGCGCACAACGTCCGCGTCGAGCTCAACGTCGAGGCCGCCGAGCAGCTCGCCGCGAAGACGCAGGCGGCGTTGTACCAGATCATCCGTGAGGCCCTCGACCAGGCGGTGCACCGCGGGCCGCCACAGACGCTGTCGGTGACGATGCGCGAGACACCGGACGGCGGCGTCGAGACCGCGATTGCGGATGACGCGCCGGGTGAGCGTCGGCGCCGCAGCCTCGAAGAACTGGAAGAGCGGGCGCGGACGCTGAACGGGTTTCTCACTGTCGACCAAGGCGAGGAAGCCGGAACGACCGTCCGCGTCGTGCTCCCTCCGTATGCAACGGCTCGTTAGGCAAGGCGTCTCCCGGGGGAACCTCCCGGTTCCCCCGAACCCCCTCCCCTGGTCCGCTTCGCGGACAGACGCTGCGCGTCGGCCCGTTAGCATGCGCGGCCGATGACCAACGGCGTCGGCAAGCATCTCCTCTTCGTGTGGAAGCCCAGCGGCTACGAGCTACGCGAAGCTGACGGCGACGCCCCGGCGGTCGGCTCGAGCGTGGAGGTCGACGACCGCGAGGAGCAGGTGATCAAGATCGGCCCCTCGCCGCTGCCGAACGATCCGCGGCCGTGCGCGTACCTACAAGCTGTCTAGCCTCGGCGAGGGCCGACTCCTCGCGAGCGTACCGGTGCCAGGCACGGGTACGAAACGCATGACGAAGCGTCACGCAACTCGGCGATCCCCCAAGCGGTGCTGCATCCCTGGGCTCGTACCGGTGCCAGGCACCGGTACGCAACTGTGACGAGCCCGTCCCGGATCCGCTACACGCGGTCGAGGGCACTTTCGGCGCTGATTCGCCCGAACACGAGGGCCGCGGCCAGGCCGCTCGCATAGCCGCCCGTCGAGATGCCGCCCACGTCGGCGCCCGCGGCGAACAGTCCGGCTGTGCCCACCACCCGGGCTTGGTCGTCGATGCGCAGGCCGCCGATCGTGTGCGTGATGCCGGGCCGAACTCGCACCGCGACTCGTGCCTCCGGTGGCGTCGCGAACGGAAGCTCAGCCGGATCGGTGCGGGTAGGGGCGAGCGCGACGATGTCCGCCACCTTGCGCTCGCGGACGCTCTGCGCGAGCGCATCGTCGTCCAGGACGTACCACGCACGCGCCCCCGGCTGCTGCGCGGTCGCCTGCACAAGATCGTTCTCGGACCACGACACCTCGCCGGGAAAGAACTCGTCGCCGCGCTCGTTGTAGACACGCGCGAACCGACCGTAGAGCTGCGCAAGCGGGACGAACTCACCCTCGGAGAAATCCGCGTCCGGCATGTTGCGCCCGTAAAACTCCTCCAGTCCCGCCGAAAGCTCCGCGCCGCGCGCCAGCGCATGACGCAGGCCGTCGCCCGTACTCCACGGATTGGCCCGCAGGCTGAGCGAGCCGCCCGGATGGATGTGCTCGCCGACGAGCTCCGCATTCCCCTGAAAGCCACCCGTCGCGAGAATCGCCGGCTCAGCTCCCGTCTGCCCGAGGCGAACGTCACCCGCGGCACGAACCAGCGTGTCCGTCAATCCGCGCGGATCGAACCGCTTCCCGACCGTGCGCGGATTCCCCGTCTCGTGGTCGACCACCGGCGTGCCGAGCAACTCGAGCCAAGCGATTGCGTCGTCGAGACGTTCCCAGACGACACGCTGCAACGCCTCGTCGCCGTTCGGACACTCCGCGCGAAAGTCGTCCCACTCACGAAAGCGCCAGATGACGCAGCTCGACAGCAGCATCGAACCGCCCGGCCGCGTTCCCTTCTCGTAGACGACAGGGGTCGCGCCGAGCTCACGCGCGCGCGCAGCGGCGGACAGTCCCGCCATCCCTGCCCCCGCGATGACTACTTCAGCGCGAATCCCGGCTTATGCTCGACGTACTCGATGCGTACGCGCTCCGGGCCCCAAACGAAGACTGCGCGCGTGTTCGCCGCGTCGACGACGTTGTCGACGATGTCTCGCTCCTCAGCCTCGGCGATGACCGGCTCGACCTCGTCGACGAGCACGGCGACGTGGTTCAGCAACGGCTTCTCGGCGTCGCCTGGGTCACCAGGATGGAACTCGACGTACGCGCCGCCGATCTCGACGCGCGGATGACCCTCACTGGATCGCTCGGCAGCATTGAAACCAAGCGTCGTGTACTCCTGCGCCGTCTGCTCGGGGTCGACCGAATACAACGCGACGTGGTCGAGGTCGTACTCGACATCGGTCGGCGCCTCGACGAGGCGCACCCGCACGCCCTCGCCGAGCTCGGCCTCGACACCGTCAGGAAGTCCGACGCGCGCACGATTGAGATCCGATACGCGCAGCGCGACGTGCTTGAACGCACCCTGCTGGCGCGGGCCTTCGGCCGTGAACAGCGTCAGCTTCCCGCGCCGCGCATCGGAGCCGACCAGTGTGAACGCATCCTGTCGATCGATGACGTGCATCCCGACATGCTGCGTCAGAAAATCGACGATCGGCTCGCGATCCGCGACCCAGAAGGCGACATGATCCAGGGTCTTGGGCTTCACATCGCCAGCGTACCTACGGGGTACCGCTCTGCCGAGCGAGTCACTTCTTGGTCTCGCCGGACTCCGCTCGCTGCTTGTTGACGGTGGCCGCTGCGATCTCCTTCGCGCGCTTCGTCGAGCGGCCCTGCTTCTTCTCCGACTCCTTGATGTGCTCGTACTGACGTTCGCGCTTATCGCTCCATGCTCCCTGTGGCATGTGACAAACCCCCTCTGATAGACGACATATCCCGCCTACCCACTTCCGTGAGGGTTATTCCAGGGGTGGATTCTGGACGTCGTGCTCGGTGGCGTACTCGTCGGTGAGGTTGTTCACGACGTCGAAGCCCTCTCCGTACGCGTAGTTGATCTTCACGAACGGCTGCCATTTGTCCGGCAGCGCATCCTCCGGAAAGATCGCCTCCACCGGGCATTCCGGCTCGCACGCGCCGCAATCGATGCACTCCTCGGGATCGATCACGAGGATGCGCTCGCCTTCGTGGATGCAGTCGACCGGGCAGACGTCCACGCAGGACTTGTCTTTGATGTCGATGCAGGGCTCGGCGATGATGTAGGTCACTCGGGCGACCTACTTTACTCAAGCGATCAGTTCGTCAACGACCTGAGCCGCGCGCTCCTGAAGCGCGTTCTTCACGAGCACCTGGTCGAAACCCGCCTCGTGGGCGCGCCGGAGCCCAGCCGTGTCGGTGTGGCCTCCGAAGCCGAGGATTGGTATCTCCGGATACGAGTCGGCGACATCCATCGGATCGACGCGGCTGATGTCCGCGATCACGAGATCGGGCCAGTCCGCGCTGTCGGTCGTGACGAAGTGATGTCCAGGGAGCAAGGCCTCGAGCTTGCCCCGAAAGAAGACATCGACCCCACAGAGCAGGATCGTCGCCACGACAAGAGGGTATCGCGCTCGGGCGCACCTACTCAAGCCCTTGCTAGGGTCGCCCGCGTGGAAGACGGCTTCATCACCGTCGCTCGAGTCGACGATGTTCCCTCCGGAACCATCCACAGCGTCAAGGCCGGCGACGAGGAGATCGCCCTGGCCCACTGCAACGGCGGCTTCTATGCCGTGCAACCGCACTGCCTCCACCTCCACGGGCCGCTCGGCCAGGGCGAACTGGAGGGCTGCGTCCTCACGTGCCCCTGGCACGGCTGGCAGTACGACGTTCGCACGGGCCAGAACGAGTTCGACCTCGCGATCCAGCTCCGCACGTATGACGTCCAGGTGGAAGACGGAGAAGTTCGAGTCCGCGTATGAGGCGGGCGTCGAGCTGATTCGTGCAGGCGAGTACTTCGCCGCGCACGAGGAGCTCGAGGATGCCTGGCGCGCGGCGCCCGCCCAGGAGCGCGACTTCTTTCAGGGCCTGGTGCACGTCGCTGTGGCGTGGTACCAGGCCGGACGCGGGCGCAAGATCGGCACGGAGCGGCAACTGGCAAAAGCGGTGAGGCGCCTCGAGCCGTTCGCGCCCACGCACCGCGGGATCGAGCTCGCACCTCTCCTTAAGCAGCTGCGCGAGCTGCACGAACAGGGCTCGCTCGAGCTCCCACCGCCACTCGTCTAGAGATCGCCGAGGCCGACGGCCTCGAGCAGACGGTGCGTGTAGACCTGCACGCGGTAGAACTCGTCGAAGAAGAGCAGCAGGCCGAGCAGGACGAGGATGGTCCCGCCGACGATCGAGAACACGCGGTAGTGGTCGCGCATCCAGCGGAACAGCGTCATGCCGCGCACGAAGAAGACGGCAACGAGGAGGAATGCGGCGCCGAGCCCGGCCGAATAGGCGGCGAGCCAGGCAGAGCCGCGAATGACGGTGTCCGAGTTGCCGGCTGCGGCGAACGCCTCCGCAAGGAACGGCCCGACGCAGGGCGCGGCGCAGATCGCAAAAGCGCCGCCGAGCAGTACGCGCGAACCGCTCTTACGCGCGCCCTGGATCACCCCGCCGGCAACCAGCCGGTCCGTCCCCGGTAGCAGTCCCATGAAGGCCAGTCCGGCGACAACGAGGATGAAGCCGGCCAGCGCCTGCCTCGTCTGATCGTTCAGCACTCCCGCGATCAGGTTCGCCGCGGCGCCGAGAGCCACGAACACGATCGCGAAGCCGGCAATGAACGGAAGGCTCGCGAGTGCGACGCGCCGACCGACGCCGGGGTCGCCGAGCCGCTGCGCCTCGACCGCCGACACCGCCGAGAGGTAACCCGGCACGAGCGGCAGCAC